>Ga0209647_1001647_pt1 | contig 18701 bp, 19 predicted proteins | sample GraSoi_2013_60cm_FD_185827 | JGI IMG/M metagenome (GOLD analysis project Ga0209647, IMG submission 185827) | Grasslands soil microbial communities from the Angelo Coastal Reserve, California, USA - Sample 9_17_2013_60cm (SPAdes) (version 2) | ecosystem: Environmental > Terrestrial > Soil >... | reverse complement strand
TCATGGGACTCATGGGACTCATGGGACTCATGGGACTCATGGGACTCATGGGACTCATGGGACTCATGGGATACGCCACACGCCGACACGCTCACTTCCGCTCCGTCTCCAGAATCGCTTCCACCGCACGCCGATGTGGGCTCGGCATCGGCAGATCGCGGAGCGCAACAATGCTCTGCCACTGGTAGCTTTCTGGAAGTGGCTCTGGAACTGGACCGGAGAAAACGTTCAAACAAACGAGATATTTCGTAATCGGATGGCGCATTTGGAACAGGGGCGACCCGTCGGTTGGAATTTCGGGGGCCGGCGGCAAGGTCCAAAGGCCGTTCCAACGTCTGCCCGCCGCCTGACGCAGTAGAACGGTTTGGGCCCGTCGTACCCACCAGTAATTCTCTTGGGTTTTCTGAGTTGCCGGCCGGCGCCGTTTTCGGGGAAGCGAGTCTGGGTCTACGGCCCGGCAGAAAGTGCGGACTGGGCACAGGACGCAACGTGGATTTCGAGGCAAGCACAAAAGCGCCCCAAGTTCCATGATCGCAGAATTAACGAGTCTTGCGTCTCCATCTTTGACCAAAATTTCAGCAATTTCCCAGAGAATCCGTCTTCCGGCCACGCTGTCGACACTTGCTTGCAAGTTGATCAATCGCGCCAGCACTCGGGTGACGTTCGCGTCCAAAATCGGTGCCGGCTTATTGAAAGCAAAGCTGACGATAGCCCCTGCCGTGTAGCGTCCAATACCGGGAAGCCGGGCTAGATCGGTAACGTTCTCGGGAAGCTTACCGGCCCCAGTCTCGACCAGATGCTGCGCACAACGGTGGAGATTTCTGGCCCGATTATAGTAGCCCAATCCCTGCCATGCTCGCAAAACTTCTTGCTCGTCGGCAGCGGCGAGGGTAGCCAGCGTCGGAAACTTGGCCAGCCAGCGATGATAGTAGCCAAGAACGGTAGTGACCTGGGTCTGCTGAAGCATGAGCTCGGAGACAAGAATCTGGTACGGATCGACCGTCTCACGCCAGGGCAAGCGCCGCCCCTCGTTTCTGTACCAGGCGACGAGCAGGGTACGAAACTCCGTGATTTTCAAAGCAAACTGTCTCATGGTCAAAGGGTGAATTCGTACTCCGCCGCTCTCACTCCGGAACAGACGGAGCGACTTCGGGCCCTCCTGCTGGAACAAAACTTCGAGTTCAACGAGCGACCTTACATGATCTTCTTCGCTCAAAAAGGCAAACTGACGATCGCCGTCTTTGAAAAAGGACCAAAGGTGGTGATCCAGGGAAAAGAGACGGAAGATTTTGTGCGATTTCAGTTCGAACCGTTCGTCACGGGTGAAGCTCGCCTCGGTTATGAGGAAGTTCTGCAACCAGAAATGTTCGAGCCGCATTTTGGTGTCGATGAAAGCGGCAAAGGCGACTTCTTTGGGCCGCTAGTGATCGCCGGCGCTTACGTCGATCGCGCAATTGCGCGTAGGCTCTCAGATAACGGCGTGATGGACAGTAAACGGATCGCCTCCGACCACCGGATCAAAGCCCTGGCAGAATCGATCCGGCAGATTCCGGGCTTGGCCCACAACGTGGTTCTCATCGGCCCCGAGCGGTATAATGAACTCTATATCCGATTCGGAAATTTGAATGATCTGCTCGGCTGGGGACATGCCCGGGTTATTGAAAATTTGCTTAAGGTTCGACCTGACTGCACCCGTTCGCTCTCCGATAAGTTCGCTAATGAGCGAGTCGTTTTGCGTGCTCTGATCGATGCCGGGCGACGGATCCAAGTCGAGCAGCGAACGAAAGCGGAGGCGGACATCGCGGTGGCCGCGGCCTCTATTCTGGCTCGAGAGAAATTTGTAATGTGGCTCGAGAATAAGACCAAACAGCTCGGGACCATTCTCCCCAAAGGGGTCTCAGCAGCCGTCAAAGCTGCGGCTCAGGAGCTAGTGCGGGTCCACGGCACCGAAATCCTGCCCAGAGTCGCAAAGATGCACTTTCGCACCTCCGGCGAGGTACTAGCGAAAATAGCCGATAGCAAATAGCCGATGGCCTGCAAAAGGTGATTACTCCCTCACGTCATCCCGGCAGCTATCGATCGACCATTGGCTATTCTTTTCAGCTTGCCTGACGGTCGTTCTCATGGATAGTGCGGAAGGTTCTCAGCGCCCGTGAGTTGCGAGTCGAGCGCTGACGGTATTCGGGTTGCCGAACAGCCCGGGAAATTGATCATGCGAAAGGATTTCAAATGGCTAACCTAACGAAACGGGAAATCGTTGTGAGGATCAGTAACGATACCGGGATGGTCCAACACCAGGTTTTCGAAGTTGTGCAACGGACTCTCGATCTGATTACTGACAGCTTGGCGAGAGGAGAGGACGTCGAACTCCGGAATTTCGGGATCTTCGAGGTGCGACTAACGAGGGAGCGGGTCGGCCGTAATCCAAACCAGCCAGGCAGCAGCTTCAAAATCCCGCCTCGGGCTACGGTAAAATTCAAATCCGGAAAGATTATGCGGCAAAAGGTTGCTAAGCTTTCACCGGTCCTTAAGCAAGCCGAAATGGTAAAGAGCGGCTCGGTGTCTCCAGCGAATCATTAGAAGTCAGCTTGCGTTAAATGAATCGCGACGCTCGCGGTCGTGCGGCTGCCACTGCTCAAGGAGTGACCGAATCGCTTTAGATGTGGGAGTTTGATTTGGGTTAATCGGTTGCATTCGGAACCGGTCCATCTGCTCTCTCACGGTGGGCGGGACGAATCGCCCTTTCTGTCGACGGATTTCCTCCGCTTTCACCTCATGTCGCGTCTTGTTTAAGCGTCTTGCTTCCAACTCCTCGACTAGAATCCGCCGGGCCAGAAACCGGTTGAGAGCTTGGCTTCTCTCCCGGGTACAACGTACCCGCACCCCACTGGGAGGATGATAAATGGCCACTCCTGATTTGCGAAAGAACGTTTCCTCCAGCTCATTTTCCCGACAGCCAAGAGCCTGCATTTTTTCCTGGAGCGCCTTCGCTTTCTTGTCAGAGACGGGAAAAGAGATCACCGATTGGAGAAGAAAGTTTATTCGACCCGAGCAAATGACTTAGGCCTGTAATCACGCGAGAATGAGAGATTGAAAAATCGCTCGCAGAATCTGAGCAACAGCGACCGAATCGAAAGCAAAATCATCGCAGGGTATGTTTTGGCTGGGCGATTGTTCAATTCGGAATGAAATCTTCCCCAATTTCTTACCATTTCCGAAAAACGCAAGAACGAGATAACGGTTCGAGCAGCGCTTCTATCCATCGCCGCTTCGCTAGCCGGTTGGCGTTCAACGCGAAATTAGTTAAGATAGAACCACGCCATGTCTTCGGAACTTCTCACGACAAATCGTAAAGCGCTCACCATAAACTTGGATGAAGCGAAATACGGCACCTTTGCAGAGATCGGTGCCGGACAAGAGGTCGCCCGGCAATTTTTTCAGGCTGGAGGCGCTGCCGGCACCATTGCCAAATCGATTTCGGCGTATGACATGAAGTTCAGCGACGAGATCTATGGGAAAACGCCCCGCTACGTTTCCAAGGAGCGCCTGATCAGGATGCTCGATCACGAATACGATTTATTGATCCAGCGATTAAAGGAAGCGCGCGGCGATCGGAGCGCTTTTTTCGTCTTCGCGGACACGGTGGCCGCTCGCAATTTCAAAGGAACCAATGAATGCCATGGCTGGATGGGAGTGCGCTTTCAGGGAGAGCCGTGCGCAGAGCCCAGCGACATAATCATGCATGTCCGCATGTGGGACAAAGAGAACATCCTGCAGCAGCAAGCTCTCGCAATCATTGGCGTGAATCTTATTTACGGCGCGTTTTATTACCTCAACGATCAGGACAAATTAATCCAATCACTGGTGGACAACTTGTCCACCGACCGCATTGAAGTGGACATAATCAACTTCAGCGGTTCACTTTTTGAAAACGTAGACAATCGCCTGATGAGTTTAAAGCTCGTCGAATATGGGCTGACCAACGCGGTGATGTTCGGCCCCCAAGGCGAAGTGCTCCAGCCTTCCGAAGTACTCCATAAAAAAGCAATCTTGGTTCAACGCGGAAGTTTTCGGCCAGTCACGTTAGTCAACGAAGACATGATCCGCTGCGCGCTTGCACAATTTCTGCAAGAACCGGCCTTGCAGGGCGTCGATATCCTCGTGTTGATGGAGATTACGATGCACAACCTTTTGGCCTCAGGAAATATTGATCATGAGGATTTTCTGGCTCGGGTGGATACACTCGCTGCGATCGGAAATTATGTGCTGATTTCCAACTATCGGGAGTTCTATCGGCTAACCTCCTATTTTCGCCGTTATACCAAGCAGATGGTCGGCGTCGCCATGGGTTTAAACAACCTGCTCGAAGTCTTTAACGAAAAATATTACGAAAATTTGGATGGCGGAATCCTGGAATCCTTCGGACGCTTGTTCAAAGCGAACACCAAGCTCTACATTTATCCGATGCGCAAGAGCGCGTTCGATCGGTATTGCCAAGGCGGCGGATATTCTCCGACTCCTGCGCTTGGCACATCTTCGCATCCGTTGGCCAATGACGTCTGGATTAACGCCACGAACCTGCAAGTAGAGCTTCATTTGCGAAACCTCTACGCTCACCTTTTGGAGAACCATTATCTTACACAGATCGTTGGGTTCGATCCCAGCGCGATGAACATTTTTTCAAGAGATATCCTCGCCAGGATCACTGCCGGAGAGACGGGTTGGGAGTCAGCAGTACCGGCAAACGTGGCCGCCCTAATCAAGGAGCGACATCTGTTTGGATATTATCGTCCGGAACCGGCCGCATTGAACCCGGCGGGCTAGTAGTTTCTGCTAGTGTACGGATGCGACGGATCGATACGATCAGAATGAGGACGTTTGACCGAGCCTTCGCGGCCTCAATAAGGCCATGAACCCCCTAGAACAACGCATCGGTTACAAGTTTCGAAATTCGCTTCTGTTGGCGGAGGCTTTGACCCACCCCAGCCTTGGGCACGAGACCCAACGCCATCATTTCGACAATCAGCGCTTGGAGTTTCTCGGGGACGCAGTCCTGCAGTTGGTCTTTACTGAACATCTATACCGGCTTTTTCCCCACTTTAGCGAAGGCCAATTGACCAAGCTTCGTTCTCGGCTCGTCTCGCGCGAGGGGCTTAAAGTGCATGCCATCAGCATTGGTCTTGGAACCTACTTGATGATGGGGCGAGGCGAAGAAGCGAGCGGCGGCCGGAAACGGGCATCGATCTTAGCCGATGCATTTGAAGCGCTGGTCGGAGCGATGTATCTGGACAGTAATTTGGAAACTGTTCGCCGCTTTGTCCTGGATGAAGCGCAGGGCGACATCCAGCTGCTGTCGCTCCAGCCCCTCGAGGTAAATCCGAAGGGCCAACTCCAGGAGATTCTGCAGGCCATCTCGGCCAAGAGTCCGATCTACGAAATCGTGTCTCAAGCGGGACCGGAACATCAGAAACTCTTTATCGCAAAGGTGCTCTGGGAAGGAATCGAACTGGGCGTCGGAGAAGGCTCCAGCAAGAAACAAGCGGAAACGGCCGCCGCGCTTGCGGCGTTGCACGCGCATCGCTGGGAGGAACATGCCTCCCTCGAGCCTCCCAAGGCGGCCGGCGTTGATTCAGAAAGCCACTAACCGACCTCCACGACGCGTTTTGAGAATCCACGCGGTCAATGCGGGTTAGCTAGGCAAACCAATCCCGGAGCGATGGATAGATCTCTTTATATCGAGCAAACGCGTCCTCATATCGCTCGGCCCGCTCCTGGTTGGGTTCGGTGACTTGAGCAAAAACCGGCGCAAACTTCTTAGCTTCCTCAAAGCTTTTGAGCACCCCGGCCGCTATCCCACCCTGAATAGCGGCGCCTACTGCCGCCCGCTCGGCCGAATTCTCGTCGCTGCCGCGAAGGAGTGGCCTTCCCAAAACATCGGCCAGAATCTGTCGCCAGAGCGGACTAGCCAACCCGTTCCCGGAAACGATCCAATCGTCTACCGTCGCCCCGGTTTCTTCCATCGCTGCCACGATCTGTCGCAAAGAAAAAGCGACTCCCTCCAGTAAAGCGCGAACAAGATGCGGAGCTTGATGACGAAGAGTTAAGCCAACAAAACTTCCGCGCGCTTTCGGATCCATAATGGGAGAACGTTCACCAACCAGATAAGGGAGAAAAAATAGGCCCTCGCAACCTGGTTCAATTTCTCCTGCCCGCCGATCCATCTCTGAGTACGAAATGGTCCCTCCGTAGAGAGTCTGGCGCAGCCAACGCAATGCCATACCGGCTGCCAACATTGCCCCAAGCAGATACCAACGGCCGCGATCGGCGTGACAAAAAGTGTGCAGCCGCGCCTCTGGATCTACCAGCGGTGCTGCCATCGGTAAAAAAACCTGTCCACCAGTGCCGATAGTCACCGAGCCGCGGCCTGGCTCAAACAGACCGTTCCCAACGGCTTGGGCAGGTTGATCCGCGCTTCCCATCGCCACTGGAATACCCGAACGAAGGCCAAGCTCCTCGCCGGCCTGGGCGGTAAGTTTCCCAGCTAATTCAACCGAGTTTCGAATTTTCGGAAAGATTGCGATCGGCATTTCGAGCTTTTCGATCACCGCATGGGACCAGACCAGATTGGCTACATCAAACAAGCCGGTCGCTGCCGCATCGCTGGGATCGGTCGCTAAGTCGCCACAAAGTCGGAAGCGTAAATAGTCTTTCGGTAGGAGAACTGCGCCCAACTGGTCGAAACGCGGTCGATCGAACCGTTGCAGCCAGAATAGAGTCGAAATGAGAAACCCAGCGGCAGGAGCAGTCCCGCAGACGGTCACCAAAATACGGCGCTCGACCCGTTCTTCGATCTCCGACAGCACCGAAGCCCCACGTTGATCGGCCCAAATAATGGCATTGCCCAGCGGTTTTCCGGCCTTGTCAAGTAGCACGGGACCATGCATCTGGCCCGAAAATCCAATAGCCAAAATTTCCGGCTGACCAGCTGCGTTTATTGCCTGTCGGACAGCCCGAGTCGTCGCATTCCACCATTGTTCGGGATCTTGTTCCGCCCAACCCGGCTGAGGAGTTAAGATCGGGTACTCGACCGAACCGAGACCTAAAATCTTGCCGGAAGTGGAAACGGCGACCACCTTCACGCTGGAGGTGCCCAGGTCAATCCCGAGGAAGGCACCCAACGAGGTGCGAGTCTGCAGTACGGACCTTTCAATCTCCAGTTCCGGCGTGTCGATCGGAGCGGTTGCTGCGAGAGAAGCGGACATAGCTATACGAGCGCTCAGGAAAGGCCGTGCTGCGCGGCCTTCTTTTTCAAGAACTCCAAGCCTTTGACTGCTAATTGCAGAGGCTCATAACGGCTCTTCCGCCAAACACAAGTCGCGCCGATCAAATCAGGATTGATAGCGGCAAACGCCTCCAGCACCAGCGGACCCTGGTATCGAATCTCCTTCAAACCCTGAAATACATCATCCCAATCGACTGTCCCTTCGCCTGGCAGCCCCCGGTGACTCTCGGACATGTGGATGTAGCCGGCAAATTTGGCTGCTTGTTTGAGAGCGGAGCTAAACTGATCCTCCTCAATGTTCATATGGTAGGTGTCAAAATGAATGATGAAATCATCAACACCCATCATCCGGAAGTATTCACACGCGTCTTCGCCGGTATTGCAGAGATAGGTTTCATAGCGGTTTACCGGCTCGATTCCGAGTGCCACCCCTTTGGGCTGAGCATAGCTGCGAAGCTGAGATAGAACGTCTGCAACCTTCTTCTTTTCGTCATCGGTTGGAGGTTGTCGGGTAAGAGTTCCCAGATTGCAATATAAGCACCCAAGAAGCTGTTTTCCCCCAAAGTCGGCCACCCGATCAACGGCATTTTTTAGAAACTGCAAAGCGCCGGACGGATTGTAAGGAAGATGTGCAACCTTTGGTAGACAGAGGGAAGCCACACCGGTAATTCCATTCTGTGACAACGACTTCGCTACCATTTTGGAATCAAATTCTGCGGGCTTGAGCAACGGAATTTCGATTTGATCAAACCCGAGTTCAGAGGCTTGGCCGATGACTCGCGAGGCTATTTGATTATTCCAGAACCCGTCCAGAGTAAATGCATGAATTCCGTATTTCGGCATAAAGAATGGATGTGGATGAATGGTGGGCAGTAAAGCGAACGTCAACGAAACGTCAACGAAGGTCAGCAAACGTCAAAGCTGATCCTCGTTCGTTGTTGTTCACGGTCGTTCGTCGACGTTCGTTGACGTTCGTTGGTTAGTCAGAGGAACTTGCCCGGATTCAATATGTCACCGGGATCCAACGCTCCCTTGATGATTTGGTGGAGCTTCAGACTTTCTTTAGTTACGGCAGCCGGCCACCAGCGTTTTTTTGCCAGCCCGATTCCGTGCTCTCCGGTAATCGCTCCTCCCCAAGCGATGACCTGGCCAAACAGTTCATCGAGAGCGGCGTCCATCCTCTTTTGCGCTTCCCTATCATCCGGATTCGCCACCATGACATTAACGTGGATGTTCCCGTCACCGGCATGCCCGAAGCAGGCCACCGGAAAACCAAACCGCTGCTGGAGTCGATCAGCGAACCGGACTAAATCGACAATTCGTCCACGCGGGACGGTTACATCCTGATTTAGCTTGGTTAGGCCAGTAGCTTTGAGAGATTCAGAAAAACCTCTGCGCAATTCCCACAGCTGCTCACATTCAATCTCACCAAAGGCGGTCTCAACGGTGAGCGCGCCCAGAGACCGCACCTGGGCGGTCAGCGCTTCGAGTTCAGATCGCACCGATTGCTCCTGTCCATCGAGATCGATCAACAAATGAGCGTCTCCTTGCGGAACAATCTGTTTGGCTAAGTATTTCCTTGCCGCCTCCAAGGTAAATCGATCGGCGATCTCCAGAGCTGAGGGGAGGAATCCAGAATGCAAAATCCCTTGAACGGCAGTGGCAGCGTCTTCGATCGTCCGATAGCTGACGGAGAGCGACGCCCGGGCGGGTGGCAGCGGAAGAAGTCGCAACGTCGCTTCGGTCACCACGCCGAGCATCCCCTCCGATCCAACGAAAAGTCCCACCAAGTCGAAGCCGGTCTTGTTTTTCAGCGTTCGTCCCCCAACCTTGACAATCATGCCGTCGGCCAGAACGACTTCCAAGCCCAACACGTAGTGGCGCGTGACTCCGTATTTCAGACAGCGCGGACCGCCCGCGTTGGTCGCAATATTTCCGCCAATGGAGCTATGCTTGAGACTGGCCGGGTCAGGCGGGTAAAATAAACCCAGCCGCCGAGCCGCTTCCTGAAATTGTCCAGTGATCACGCCGGGCTGGACCACCGCAACTCCATCATTAACCGCGATCTCCTTGATCTCGTTCATGCGGATGAGGGACAATGAGATGCCGCCACGCTCCGGCACGCATCCGCCGACATAGCCGTACCCTGCGCCGCGCGGAGTAACGGCAATCCGCTTTTGTTGAGCAAACTGGAGGAGAAGAGAAACTTGCTTCGTCGTTTCTGGTTCTACGACGACATCGGGTGAATGGCTGGCGAACCATTTGTCACCGCTATGTTCCTGCAATTTTCGAGGATCAATCGAAACCACCGAAGCACCAAGAAGATCGGTAAGCTCGGGGAAATAGTTCATTGCTGGTAACGGTGATTGGCGTTCGGTGATTGGTAATTGGTAATCGGTGATTGCTGATCGAGCGGCCCGAAGGGCCAAGAGAACTTAGCCCGGGCTTTAGCCTGGGTGCATCAGAATAAACGTGATCAGCCCTGTAGGGGCGGAGGACGGCCTCATCTGAATTTGGGCAAGCGTGATATTCGAGTTAACGGTATTTTTCCAAGGCCCATACGGGGCTTGGGGTTAAAAAAATAAGGCAACCCAGGCTAAAGCCTTGGCCAAGCTCTTATTAGCCCTTCGGGCAATCTAATGGATCACTTTCTCACTAATCTAATCACTTGTCACCAATCACCCTTCACCACCTCCCCCATTACATCCCCATGATTTGGTAACCGCCATCCACATAGATAACCTGCCCAGTAATAGCGGCGGCACCATCGCTGGCCAGAAAGACACCTGTCGCACCTAACTCAGCGGGATCACAACTGCGCCGAAGCGGAGCGTGCTCCTGGTAATGCTTCAACATTGTAGAGAATCCGGCGATCCCGCGGGCGCTCAATGTTTGAACAGGTCCGGCACTGATACAATTGACCCGAATCTTTTTTGTTCCCAAATCGAATGCAAGATAACGAGCAGTCGCTTCCAGGCTAGCCTTGGCCACTCCCATCACGTTGTAATGTGGAACCACTTTTTGAGAGCCGTAATAGGTCATGGCGATGACAGATCCACCCGAGGTCATGAGAGGCACTGCTTCGCGGACGATCCCAACCAGTGAATAAGCACTAATATTATGCGCCGTGAGAAATGCCTCCCGGCTGGTACTGACAAAATCACCTTCCAGTGCTTCTCGAGGAGCGAAAGCAACTGAATGGAGGACCAGATCCACTCGATCGGTGTGTTTTCGCACATTTTGGAAGAAATCAGCGATTTCCGAATCGTTGGTTACATCACACGGATACGTGGGTACGTCCGCGCCGAATGTTCCAGCCAACTCTTCGACGTTTTCCTTCAGCCGTTCACCCTGGTAGTTGAAGATCAGCTTTGCGCCGGCTTGGGCCCAGGCTTGTGCGATCGCCCAGGCGATACTGCGTTTATTGGCAACACCAAAAACGACACCGATCTTACCATCAAGAGCATTCGAACTCATGCCAGTTATGTAATGGAGCGCGGCTTATTCCTCAACCCGGGATCGCTCTCCAAAACAACGCCGGGAACGGCGGGAACGCTGGGAGGTGACAGGTGAGAAGTGAGAGCGCAGGAATCCGTATTGCGGATTGAGGGCCAGGCTGATACGCTATCAAGACCACCCAGAATCTAACTTGGCGGTTGTCGAGGCTGGGAAAAGCCTCGTTGAGAGCACTCCTGCAGTCTCGTCGCTGCCTCGAATTCTAGATGGCTTTTCGGCGGCAGTAGCAAGCGTACGAGAAGGATAGCTCAATGAATGCGACAATTATTAATCTGATTATCCAGCTGCTGTCCGGCGCCGCCGGCGGCAACATCATCGGTAATACCCTAAAGCAATACAACCTTGGTCCCCTCGGAAACAGTATTGCCGGGATTGTTGGTGGCGGGCTTGGTGGACAATTGCTTAACATGATCCTCGGTGGCGGGGCGGCGGCGGGTACAGCGGCAACAGCTGCAACAGCCGGTGGCCTTGATATCGGTTCAATCGTCGAACAGATCGCTGGCGGAGGCGTCGGCGGTGGAGTGCTCATGCTGATCGTGGGCATCATCAAACAAGCCATCGCGGGTCAACCCCCCAAGTCTTAGTGGCCAATTCTCGCCGGCGCCACCAGGGGCGCCGGCGAGCTGTATCTAACTTTGAGGTCTTCCTGCGGTCGCTTCCCGCCCCGGAAGCTCTTCGTCCGCGTGCCTATGTATTGCCCATCCGTGTTAGACTCTGTGACATAAGATATCTTTTCACCTATGCGCATCTTTTACATCACGCTCAACACTGCCGATGAAGCTCGTCAAATCAGCCGAGCACTATTGGAGCAACAACTGGCAGTTTGCACTAACTGGTTTCCAATTACGTGCGCCTATCGCTGGGAAGGAAAGATTGTGGAAGAACCGGAAACGGTTCTTCTCGTCAAAACCCAAGCAGGGTATCGTATCGCGGTTGAGCAGGTAATCCATCAACACATCAACTATACGAACTTGATCGCAGAGATCGCTCCGGAATCGGTCAATGAAAGCTTCCTCAAGTGGTTGAATACAGAGATAGCGGCCAGCTCACCACAAAAAGGTACCCTCGTTTGACTCAAGAAACAGTTCGGTTCAACGGTTGTTGAATCGCTATTTCGGCGTCCTACCGATCACGACTTCTGGCTCCTATATTCCGCATTCCAGACTCCCGTGTCCATAATCACTCTACTCACCGACTTCGGACTTACGGATTACTATGTTGCGGCACTGAAAGGCGTCATCCTCAGCCGCAATCCGGAAGTGCGCATCGTTGATATCAGTCATGAGATTGCCCCGCAGAACATCCTTTCCGCGGCCTACGTTCTTTTTGGCGCTTACGACAACTTTCCTGACGGTACCATCCATTTGGTTGTGGTTGATCCAGGAGTCGGTTCATCGCGCTGGCCGATCGCGGTAAAGGCAGGTGCTTATTTCTTCGTTGGGCCGGACAACGGCGTCTTCTCTTTCGCGCTGAGAAACGTCCCGGATTACGAAGCGTTTGCGATTAAGAACGAGAGCCTACTCGCCCCAAAGATCAGCAGCACCTTTCATGGCCGCGATATCTTTGCTCCAATCGCAGCAGCGCTGAGTCTTGGCGTTCCGCTTGGAGAAATCGGTGAACAGCTTCCAGCCGCTCAACTATTGCCTGAGCCGATTCAAGTTTCTCCCTATTCCATCAAGTCCAGCATTATCCATATCGATCGTTTCGGGAATTGTGTCACCGGCATCCAGCGATCCGCTTTGCCGAAAAATGGATTACCGGAAACATTCGCACTGGAGGCCGGCAACCACCAGGTCCGGCAACTGAAACGCTACTATCTGGAGGAGGGAGGACAACCAAATGCTCCGTTCGTCATTTGGGGTAGTATCGGTTTTCTTGAAATATCCTTGGTTTCATCCTCTGCCGCCGAACAGCTGGGCCTAAGAATAGGTGATACGGTAAGGCTGGACCTTGCTCCGAAACGGTCTCGGGACCGGTAACCGTGAAGTCGGGCGTGCCGGTCCGCGACCACCGAATCACTCGCGAGCCATTCTCTATCTAGCGTGGTCCAATTACGCTCACGGTTCGTTGCTCCGGGAAATCCCATATAGGCAGCGAACGGGCACGAGAACGAGGACGATCAAATTCTGTCCAAGAAATCCAGACCCTTGGCTTTGGGAGTCAGCCTTTTCTCTTCCAACCATTCGGGATTGTACAATCGAGAAACGTATCGTGAACCGGAGTCACAGAGAATGGTCGTGATAACCTGGCCGCGACCACCGGATCTCGCCAACTTTACGGCGCCACAAACATTGATCGCAGATGAGAGACTGAGAAACAATCCTTCTGCGAGCAATAGATGATAAAGCATCTCTACTGCGACGTCATCCCGGACGCGGTAAGCATCATCGATCTGAACTCCCTCCAGGTTCTTGGTTACCCGACTTTGTCCGATACCTTCCGCTACCGAGTCGCCGTCACTGATTTCGGTGTGGCCATGCTTGACCCACGACCACATGGCGGCTCCGTACGGATCGGCACAGACAATCCGGACATCGGGACTCTGCTCCTTCAGATAAAGGGCGACTCCCGCCAGCGTCCCACCGGTACCGACCGATGCAACAAATCCAGTTATTTTTTGTTCAGTTTGATGCCAGAGCTCGGGCCCGGTTGTCCGGTAGTGAGCCAGTCGGTTGGCAACATTATCGAATTGATTCGCCCAAAAACCGTTGGGCGTTTCTTCAGCCACTCGCTGAGAGATACGGATATAATTATCGGGATCCTTGTAGGGTTTTTCAGGAACCGTTCGGACTTCTGCTCCCATCGCCCGAAGCCCATCAATCTTTTCCTTGGATTGAGTCTCCGGAATTATGATAATGGTGCGATAGCCCCGCGCATTTCCAACCAAAGCTAAGCCAATACCGGTGTTCCCGGCGGTGCCCTCCACTATGGTTCCGCCTGGTTCAAGCGCACCGGAAGCCTCAGCGTCTAGCACGATCCCCAAGGCGGCTCGATCCTTCACTGAACCGCCTGGATTGAGAAATTCTGCCTTCCCCAATATTTCGCTTCCGGTCGCGTCCGACAAAGCGCGCAAACGAATCAATGGAGTTCGCCCGATCGACTCACAAAATCCCTTCGTGACGAATCCGTACGGTGCATTTTCGGGAGAAATGGTGACGCGCATGAGAAAGACCGTATCACTGTTTCGGAACTCGGTAATCTTCAGCTTGCAACAATAAAGTTAAGCCGGAAAAAGGCTGCGAAGAAAGATTCCTAAACAACGAGATTCCGGTTTGCCGAGCCCTCACATTAAAGAGATGCGGGCCATTTGGCTCTCTGTCGGGATCGAGGACTACCTTCTCGGCTATCTCTGTAATTGCGGCAATTAGAATCTTGTTTTTGCGCGAGGATTCTCTAACCGCGAATGGACACGAAGAAATGGTCTGATTCGCGTCCATTAGCGTCTATTTGCGGTTGTTTTTCATCGCATTATCGGGTCATCAACCGCGCTTCCGCAGCCGCATCAATCGTTCACCGGCAGCACATAAAGTTTTGTCGCGTTTGGCAAAATGGAATCGAATGAGATTCGTTACCGGTTCGGCAAAGAAGCTGGAGCCTGGCACGGCGGCAACACCAATCTCTCGCGCCAACCAATGACAAAACGCGGTATCACTGGCGTGACCAAAATCTTCAATATTCACCAGCACATAATAGGCGCCTTGTGGTTCGACAAACCGCAAGCCCGCCTTGCGGAGATAACTAGTGAACAGTTCGCGCCGGCGCATGTAATCGTGCGCGAGCTTCTGATAATATTCCGGCGGGAAACGCAGCGCAGTAACCGCTGCCTGTTGCAATGGATGGGGAGCCCCCACCGTCAAGAAGTCGTGCACCTTTCGGGCCTGCGAGATTACCTCTGGAGCGGCTAGGACAAATCCGAGCCGCCAACCAGTTATAGCATAGGTCTTCGACAATGAACCGACAGTCAAAGTACGTTTGAACAATCCTGGAAGCGACGCCGTATAAGTGTGTCGATGGGGAGCATAGACAATATGCTCATAGACTTCGTCGGTAATGATAAAGGCGTCTGCCTCGGTAGCCAAATTGCCAATGAAAGTCAGCTCATCGGTCGTAAATACCTTCCCGGTTGGGTTCGACGGATTGCACAATACGATCGCCTTCGGCCGTTTGGAAAAGGCTCGACGCAGCTCGTCCCGGTCAAAATCAAATCGGGGCGGCCGCAACGGCACATAGATCGGATGGGCCCCAGCCAAAATTGTATCGGCGCCGTAGTTTTCGTAGAACGGCGAAAAGATGATCACGGAATCGCCTGGGTTGCATACCGTCATCAATGCGACCAGCATTGCTTCAGTGCCGCCACAGGTGACCACTAGATGAGCATCCGCATCGATATCAAGGCCCATCCATCGCGATTGTTTTTCAGCCAGAGCCCGGCGGAACTCTGCTGAACCCCACGTTATTGAGTACTGGTGGAAGTTCCCGCGGAGTGCTTCTGCTGCGGCAGCGAGCAGCTCCGGCGGGGGATCGAAGTCCGGAAAACCCTGGGAGAGGTTAATCGCCCCGTACTGATGGGCGACCCGCGTCATCTCTCGAATGACCGATTCCGTGAACCCGCGCAGTCTGTCGGCGGTGGGCAGCATTGAGTACTTTAGCATAACGGAGAACCAGATTCTTGCTTCTCTCCTGGCTACCGCTTCCGTATTCTGCATCCCGTCTTGCTCTCTAAACCACGAAGGTTTGCAACCATGAAGCTTCAGAATCCTCTTTCTTTATGCGTGATCGTGAGCGCGGTGATCTTCACGGCTACACCGCAGATGAAGGCGGCCGATCCGACGGATCAATGCCCGAGATTTCAGCTCAATCCCCTTGATGCCTATAAAGACCGCATGAAGTACAGCTTCCTCACGCCCGGTTCCGGTAACCCGAAGACAGACACCTTTACTTCGGTCTGCTCCGGCTTTTGGCAGCCGCCGAATGCAAAACAGCCATCGCCAAACGCCAAACTAACTTGGAGCATCGCCGTCAGCAAAAAGGACGATCCGAAGCCGATTTTGGAACTTGCACAAGGTTTTCGATCGGCCCGCTAACGCGGACCTCTCGCTCTCTGGCTTCTAGATTCTAGATTCAGTCTTGCCTCTCGTCGCTCCCCCGCCCTTCTTGGCCTTTTTCCGAGTTACCCGCCCACAGCTCGGGCAAAGATTTGCTACCTCGCAGTTTTCGCAGTCCGGTTTAAGCGCTGTGCAGCGGCGACGGCCATGCCAGATCAACCAATGGCTGAAATCGGTCCAATCTGTCCGTGGCACGAGGCGCATGAGATCTTGTTCGATCTTTTCGGGTTCAGTTCGCTTGGTCAGACCGAGCCGATGAGCGAGCCGAGAGACGTGAGTGTCGACCACTATGCCTTCGTTGATTTGAAAAGCATTCCCAAGCACGACGTTTGCTGTTTTCCGGCCGACACCAGCAAGCGCAACCAGCGCTGCCATAGTTGACGGTACCTGGCCCTGATGCCGTGCAACGAGATCCTTTGCCATCGAGCGGATGCTCTTGGCCTTGTTCCGATAAAACCCGGTTGACCGAATTGCGTTTTCCAATTCTTCCTGCGGAACGTCGGCGTAGTCCTTCGCGGTTCGGAATCGTTGAAAAAGATCCTTCGTTACAATGTTGACTCGTTTGTCAGTGCACTGGGCCGAAAGAATGGTCGCAACCAACAGTTCAAGCGGGTTCGCAAAATCCAGTTCACAATGCGCCGTGGGATACACTTCGCGAAATCGCTCGATCAAACGGGTAACCCGGATCGGCCGGCGAATAGCCTGAGCCTTAGCCGGTGCGCAGGAAGTGACAGATTTCATTCCGATCCAATTAATACCCGTTGTTCGGCAGCGAATCGATGCAAATGAATGAATTTGCGTCCGCCGTTATCATTTCGTCGCCGCTTTCGCCAGTCCGTTTTGCTGGAGAAAGCGCATGAAGTACGCACATTGTTGCTCGTCGTAATATTTGCGCGCGTTCGTAAAGTATTGCTGGGCCTGTTTCTCTTGCGATTGCTTGAGGAGGACAGCAGCCCGGGCGAAGTAATAGGCGGGTGTAGTGCCGGGAAAAGTCATGTCATTGATCAGCTGAGCTGCCTGAGATTGGCGATTATCGAGAACATCAGTCACCACAATCTTGAACTGCAGCAGCTCTGACTTGGGATCAACCTGCTGCAACTCCTCGTAGCGCGCCCGAGCATCCGCGTACTTGCCTTGCAACAAAAACACGTCAGCCAGATTGAGCTTAGCCGGATAAAACTTCTCGTCGGCGGCAATTGCCTCGGTGAACCGACCGGCCGCATCTTCGTACTTTTTTTTCTGTACGGCGATAACTCCGCGTAAGTTCGCGGTTTGTGGGCTGGCTGGCTCCAGCTTCGCTGCAACATCAGCTTGCTTATCTGCTTCAGTCAAATTCCCGGCCTTCAACGCTTGGGTAGCTTTTTTGATTGCGGCGTCATAGCCCTTGTCACCGGCCAACGCCGGAGAAAACGCAACAATCGAGCTGAACAGTATGCAAAACCTTCTTGCCGACATTGTGATGGTTTGACCGCTGGCTATCCGCTATCGGTTCATCATAGCGCGCGGCCAACCGCTTCCGCAACACCGCGGACACGTCTGACCAGGTCATCAAAGTCTTTCGGTAGCAAAGATTGTTCGCCATCACTCTTGGCGAGTTCGGGAGCGTTGTGCACTTCGATCATGATCGAGTCAGCGCCCGCCGCAACGGCCGCTAATGCCATAGCTGGAACGAAATCACGAATACCAATTCCATGCGTCGGGTCGACTACCACCGGTAAATGAGTTTCTGCCTTGAGAACCGGTACTGCATTCAAGTCCAACGTGTTTCGTGTCATTGTTTCGAACGTCCGAATTCCCCGCTCACAGAGAAGAACATTGAAGTTTCCCTCGCTTAGAATGTACTCGGCGCTCATCAAAAGATCCTTGATCGACGCCGCCATTCCCCGCTTCAACATCACCGGTATTTGTGTCCGCCCAACCTCCCGAAGCAATGAGAAATTCTGCATGTTCCGCGCGCCGATCTGGAGGCAATCCGCATATTCCGCGACCAATTCAAGATCTTTTGTATCCATCACTTCAGTGATGATCGGTAAACCTGACTCTCGTCGTGCCTCGGCTAACAACTGGAGACCGACTTTTCCGAGCCCCTGGAAACTGTACGGGGAGGTGCGCGGTTTGAAGGCGCCTCCGCGCAAAATCTTCGCACCGGAGTCTCGAATCGAATGAGCGATCGAGAGGATTTGATCCTCGCTTTCGACCGAACACGGCCCAGCCATGACGACCACTTCCTTTGCTCCGACCACGACATCGCCTACCTTGACCCGAGAGGCCGTACCGCGGAATTCGTAAGAAACCAATTTATATGGCTTCAAGACCGGCATGACCGATTCCACACCCGGAAACGCCCCCAGCGGTTTCTGTCGGATCTTGTCTTCCGCTCCGATCACGCCAATGACAACTCGCATCTCGCCTCGGCTCACCTCGGCGCGCAGTCCCCAATCAGCGACCCGCGAAACAATATGTTGGATTTGCTCCTCGGTCGCATCCGGACGGGTGATAATGATCATGGCTAGAGAATTGGCAGTTTGGGTCGAAAAGATCGGTTCGCAACTGGTTTTGCGGGCGACCGGCACAGGCGGCCGGTGGCCGTGAATGACTTCGGGAGATGGAAAAATCGTACGCATAGATTGAAGGAAGGATCAGTTCTGACCGACGAAAAAAAGCGCGAAGAGAAAAGCGCAGGTCAGAATCCGAAAAAGAAGCGCCAATAATAAAAAAAGCTGCCTACAAACTCAAAGGAGGATGGCCTGCTGGAACAGGCAGCGTAGGCGTTCGATTTCATGATTGACAATCTAACC
>Ga0209647_1001644_pt1 | contig 18750 bp, 15 predicted proteins | sample GraSoi_2013_60cm_FD_185827 | JGI IMG/M metagenome (GOLD analysis project Ga0209647, IMG submission 185827) | Grasslands soil microbial communities from the Angelo Coastal Reserve, California, USA - Sample 9_17_2013_60cm (SPAdes) (version 2) | ecosystem: Environmental > Terrestrial > Soil >... | reverse complement strand
GGTGTTAGCTGCGGCGAGACCCGGGCCAGGTCGGCGTCGCTGACATCGGCCAGCTCGCACTCGTGCACCTGGCACCAGATCACGAGATGTCCCACCACCTCGTGTGCCTCGCGGAACGGCACCCCCCGCCGGACCAGCAGCTCAGCCAGGTCGGTGGCCAGCGCGTAGCCTGCGGCGGCGCCCGCGGCGATCCGTTCCGAGTTGAACCGGAGGGTGGCGACGAGCCCGGCCATGGCCGGCAGCACCAGCAGCAGCGTATCCACGGCGTCGAAGACCGGCTCCTTGTCCTCCTGCAGGTCGCGGTCGTAGGCGAGCGGCAGGCCCTTGAGCGTGGTCAGCAGCCCGGTCAGCCCCCCGATGAGCCGGCCCGCCTTGCCGCGGGCCAGCTCGGCCACGTCCGGGTTCTTCTTCTGCGGCATGATCGACGATCCGGTCGCGTAGGCGTCGTCGATCTCGGCCCAGCCGAACTCGTGCGACGACCACAGCACGATCTCCTCGCCGAGCCGGGACAGGTGCACGCCGAGCAGCGCCGCCGCGAAGCAGAACTCGGCGGCGAAGTCCCGGTCGCTGACTGCGTCGATCGAGTTGCCGAACGCGGAGGTGAAGCCCAGCTCGGCGGCGACCGCCTCCGGGTCGAGCGGCAGCGAGGATCCGGCCAGCGCGCCGGCACCCAGCGGGGACACCGCCGCCCGGCGATCCCAGTCCCGGAGCCTGCCCGCGTCGCGGGCGAGAGCCTGGACGTGCGCGAGCAGCTGGTGCGCCAGCAGCACCGGCTGAGCGTGCTGCAGGTGCGTCATCCCCGGCGCAGGCGTGCCCAGGTGCCGTTCCGCCTGGTCCATGAGCGCGCTCTCGAGCTCGGCCAGCCGCGACACCACCAGGCGCGCGTGGTCGCGCAGGTAGAGCCGCAGGTCGGTGGCCACCTGGTCGTTGCGGCTGCGGCCGGCCCGGAGCTTGCCGCCCAGCGATCCGGCCCGCTCGAGCAGGCCCCGCTCCAGCGCCGTGTGCACGTCCTCGTCGGTGGCCTCCGGGCGGAACCTGCCGGCCCGGCACGCCTCGCCGAGATCGTCGAGGGCGGCCAGCAGCCGGGCCAGCTCCGCGTCGTCGAGCAGCCGGGCCTTGTGCAGGACGCGGGCATGGGCGCGGGATGCGAGCAGGTCGTAGGGCGCGAGCCGCCAGTCGAACTGCACGCTGACCGACAGCCGGGCCAGGGCCTCGGCCGGGCCGGACTCGAACCGTCCGCCCCACAGCCGTATCGGCGGCGTGCCCCCGTCCTCGGCCACGGTCCTCCTCTCGGGTCAGTGATCGCGCGGATATCGTCCGGCAGCCATGCTAGACCCGCCACGATCATGGAAGAGCCGGGCTTGGACCGGTTCAGAGAGCCGCGGCCGGGGCGGGCCCGGCGAGGCGCCGAACTTCGAGATCTTGGACAGAATGGGCTGCCCCAACGACCGTTCGCGTCCAAGATCTTCAGCCGGCGACCTTCCTGTCCCGGTCCGCCGCGATCTTGCTGGGCAGGCCGAACAGCTCCACGAAGCCCCTGGCCAGCGCCTGGTCGAACATGTCGCCGGTGTCGTAGGTGGCTAGCGAGTAGTCGTACAGCGCCGCCGGGCTGCGGCGCCCCGTCACCACAGCCCGGCCGCCGTGCAGCCGGAGCCTGACGTCCCCGGTCACGTGCCGCGAGGCCTCGGCCATGAACGCCTCCAGGGAGCGGCGCAGCGGCGAGAACCACAGCCCGTCGTAGACGAGCTCGGTCCAGCGCTGCTCGGCCTGCCGCTTGAACCGGGCCAGGTCCCGCTCCAGGCACACGCTCTCGAGCTCGGAATGCGCGGCGATCAGCGCGATGGCGGCGGGGGCCTCGTAAATCTCCCGGCTCTTGATCCCGACGAGCCGGTCCTCGACCATGTCGATCCGGCCGACGCCCTGAGCCCCGGCGAGCGCGTTCAGCTCCGTGATGATCTGCAGCGGGTCCAGCGGCCGCGCGTCGAGGGCCTCCGGGATCCCGTCCGCGAACGAGATCGTGACCTCAACCGGGTCCCGCGCCTCCGCCGGATCGCTGGTGTAACCCCAGACGTCGTCGTGCGGCGCCTCCCAGATGTCCTCCAGGTGCCCGGTCTCGCAGCTGCGGCCCCACAGGTTCTGGTCGATCGAGTACGGCGAGCGCGACGTGACGCTGATCGGCAGCTCCTTCTCGGCGGCGAACGCGATCGCCTTGTCCCGGGTCATGCCGGAATCCCGGACCGGAGCCAGCACCGACACCTCCGGGGCGAGGCTGGCCAGGCCCACCTCGAAGCGCACCTGGTCGTTGCCCTTGCCGGTGCAGCCATGGGCCACCAGGGACGCACCGCTCTCGCGCGCCACCCGGGCCAGGTGCTTCACGATCAGTGGCCGGGACAGCGCGGACACCAGCGGGTACCGGTCCATGTACAGCGCGTTGGCCCGCAGCGCGGGCATGCAGTACTCGGCCGCGAACTCGGCCCGCACGTCGGCTACCTCGGCGTCCGCCGCGCCGCAGGCCAGCGCCCGCTTGCGGATCGTGTCCAGGTCCTCGCCGCCCTGGCCGACGTCCACCGCCAGGGCGATGACCTCTGCGCCGGTCTGCTCGGCGATCCACCCGATGGCCACAGACGTGTCCAGGCCGCCCGAGTAGGCGAGGACTATGCGTTCTGTCATGTATTCCTCCTCAGCGTCCCCGTAGGCCCGGGGATATCTTGATCACGAGGCGCCAGCCTGGTGCCCGCGTTTTCCGCTCGCCTCCAGGGCGCTCCCTTCGGCTCGCTCACCGCGCCGGTCCGCGAGCCGCAGCAGCGCGCGGGCCAGGTCCGCCCCGCCGGCCGGGTCCCGCGCGATGACCAGGACGGTGTCATCCCCGGCCACCGTGCCGAGGATGGACGGCCAGGCCGAGTGATCGATGACGGAGGCCAGGAACTGTGCGGCCCCGGCCGGGGTACGCAGCACCACCAGGTTGGCGCTCGCCTCGGCCGTGACCAGCAGCTCGGCGGTGACCCGCGCCAGCCTGGCCGGCGGCTCGACGCCCGGGTCCGCCGCGGGACCGGGCGCCGCGCCCGCTCCCGGCGCCGCGTCGGCCGCCTCGGCCAGGCCTCCCGGCATCGAGCCGGGCCCGCCCGCCTCGCCTGGCAGCGCATACACCAGCGCGCCGTCCAGGCCGCGCAGCCGTACCGCGCCCAGCTCCTCCAGGTCACGGGAGAGCGTCGCCTGGGTGACCCGCACGCCGCGCTGGGCCAGCCGCTCGTTGAGCTCCTCCTGGGACCGGACCGGCGGGTCGGCGTGAGCCAGGATCGCGGCGATCTGGGCGTGCCGGGCTGTCTTGGTCGCCGGGCTAGCGGCGGTCACGGTGCTCCCAACCTCAGTGCCTGCTTCAACTAGGGGCCTGCCTTGACGACGCGGCTCGCTGCAGCAGCCAGGCCAGCAGCGCCTTCTGGGCGTGCAGCCGGTTCTCGGCCTGATCCCAGACCGCGCTGGCGGGCCCGTCCAGGACCTCCGCGCTGATCTCGGTGCCGCGGTGGGCCGGCAGGCAGTGCAGCACCATGCCGCCGGGCCTGGCCAGGGCCAGCTTCGGCTCGTCCAGGCGGTAGGAGTCATCCGGGCCGTACGAGCCGAGCGCCGCGAGCCGCTCTGCCTGCTCGTTCTCCTGGCCCATGGAGGCCCACACGTCGGTGGCGAGCACGTCGGCCTCGGCGCAGGCCGCCTTCGGGTCTGCGTAGTACTCCACTGCGCCGCCGGTCCGGGCCGCGATCTGCGCCGCGGTGGCCATGACCGACGGGTCCGGCCGGTACCGCTCCGGGGCGCCGATTCGCACCTGCATCCCGGCGGTCGCGCCGCCGAGCAGGTAGGAGTGCGCCATGTTGCTCGAGCCGTCGCCCAGGAAGGTCAGGATCAGGCCGGCCAGCCGGCCGCGGGCGGCCCGGACCGTCTGCAGGTCGGCGAGGACCTGGCAGGGGTGGAAACTGTCGGTGAGCGCGTTGATCACGGGCACCGGGCTGACCTTAGCCATGGCCTCGATCCGGTCCTGGCCGAACGTGCGCCACGCGATGGCCGCGACCTGCCGGCCGAGCACGCGGGTGGCATCCTCCACCGTCTCGCCGCGGCCGAAGTGCGTGGCCTGGGCGTCGATGACCAGCGGCTGGCCGCCGAGCTCGGCGATGCCGACGGCGAACGACACCCGCGTCCGCAGCGACGGCTTGTCGAACAGGACGGCGACCGTGCGGGGGCCCTCCAGCGGCCGGTAGCCGAACCTGTCCGCCTTCATCGCGTCCGCGAGGTCGAGCACCTCCGCCTGCTCGGCCGGGGACAGGTCGTCGTCGCGGAGGAAGTGCCGGGGGCGGCGGCCGGCGGGCGGGCCTCCGCCCGGCCCATCCATCGAGCGGCCGTTCATGACGTCACACCCCCTGCCCGGCCAGCACGCTGGCCGACGACAGGATTTCGGGCAGCGCCCCGGTGAACGAGTCGGCCTGCGCGGCGGTGAGCACCAGCGGCGGCGCCAGCCTGATCGCGTCCGGCTGGACCGCGTTGACCAGGAAGCCGGCCCGCCGCGCCGCGGCCTCCACCGCGGCCGCCGCGGGCGCGGCGAGCCCGATCGCGCGCCAGAGCCCGGTGCCGCGGACCCCCGCGACCAGGGGATGCTCGATGGCCTCGATCCCGGCGGCCAGCCGGTCGCCGACGCTGGTGGCGTTGCTGAGCAGCCCCTCGCGCTCGATCGTGTCGAGCACGGCGAGCGCGGCCGCGCAGGCGACAGGGTTGCCGCCGAAGGTGCTGCCGTGATCGCCCTTGCCCAGCACGGAACCGCAGCCGCCGATGCCGACGCAGGCGCCGATGGGCAGGCCTCCGCCGAGCCCCTTCGCCAGCGTGATGACGTCGGGAATGATGCCCTCGCGCTGGTGCGCGAACCATGCGCCGGTGCGCCCCACCCCGCTCTGGATCTCGTCCAGCACGAGCAGCGCCCCGGCACTGTCGCAGGCCGCCCGCGCGGCGCGCAGGTAGCCGTCCGGGGCGGGCACGACGCCGCCCTCCCCCAGGCAGGGCTCCAGGAAGACGGCGGCACAGTCGGGGCCGACCGCCGCGGCCAGCGCGCTCGCGTCGCCGTACGGGACAAACCGGACGTCAAGCCCGAACGGCCCGAACGGATCGCGGATCGAGCTCTTTCCGGTCAGGCTGAGCGCCCCCATGGTCCGCCCGTGGAAGGAGTGCTCGGCCGCGACGAAGACCTGCCGGGCCGCGCCCTGGCGGCGCCGGACCAGCTTGACCGCCGCCTCGTTGGCCTCGGTCCCCGAGTTGGCGAAGAACACCCGCCCGTCGACTCCGAGCAGCCCGATGATCCGCTCCGCCAGCACGACCTGCGGCTCGTGCAGGTACAGGTTCGAGGTGTGCACCAGGCGCCCCGCCTGCTCGGTTATGGCCGCGACGATCCTGGGGTGCGCGTGTCCCAGCGCGCTGACCGCGATGCCGCCCACCAGGTCCAGGTAGGAGTTCCCGTCCAGGTCCCAGACCACGCACCCGCTGCCGCGCGCCAGCGCGAGCGGCGGCATTCCGTAAGTCAGCATGACGGCCTCGGCGTACCGGTCCTGCAGCTCATCCGTCGTGACCATGTGGCCTCCAGCCGTGGTCGGGTGCCCGGGTCACGGCAGCCTCGCTCATGACCCTGCTCCGGCCGGCACCACCATGGTGCCGATCCCCGAGTCGGTGAAAATCTCCAGCAGGATGGCGTGCGGCAGCCGCCCGTCCAGCACGTGCGCCCGCGGCACGCCGCCGCGAACGGCGGTCAGGCAGGCTTCCATCTTCGGGATCATCCCGTCGCTGAGGCCGGGCATCATGGCGGCCAGCCCGGCGGCGTCCAGCTGGCTGATCACCTCGCCCGGGCGGTCGGCCGCCGGGTCCGAGCTCGCAGGACCGCCGGCGCTGCTGCCCGGCCAGTCCGCGTACAGGCCAGCCACGTCGGTCAGCAGGACCAGCTTCGCGGCGCCCAGCGCGACGGCGATCGCGGCGGCCGCGGTGTCGGCGTTCACGTTGAAGACCTCGCCCGCCCCGCCTCGCGCCACGCTCGATATGACGGGAATGCGGCCGTCCGCGATCAGGGTCCGGACCGCGCCGGGATCGACGGAGTGGATCTCGCCGACCTGGCCGATGTCCACCGGAGCACCGTCCACGGTGGCCAGCGCGCGGGTCGCCGTGAGCAGGTTGGCGTCCTCGCCAGACATCCCGAGAGCGAACGGGCCGTGCCGGTTGATCTGGCCGACCACGTCCCGGTTCACCTGGCCGGTGAGGACCATCCTGACCACGTCCATCGTCTCCGGCGTGGTGACCCGCAGCCCCGCGGCGAACGTGCTCGGGATGCCCAGCCGGCCGAGGTGCTCGCTGATCTGCGGGCCGCCGCCGTGCACGACCACCGGGCGCAGGCCCGCGTACCGCAGGAACACCACGTCCTGCGCGAAGGCGAAGCAGAGTGCCTCATCGGCCATGGCATGCCCGCCGAATTTGATCACGACAGTCTCGCCGTGGAACTGCTCCAGCCAGGGCAGGGCCTCGATCAGCGTCGCCGCCTTGACCAGCGCCCCGGCCTTCGCCTCCGCGGTCATCTGGGCCGGCCGGGCCGCCGGTCCGCCGCCTGCCCCCCGCCCAGCCTCTCCCGCCGGGCCAGTCCCTGCCGGTCCGGCCTCGGGGCTTGTCATCGCCGTCACGTCGAGTAGGCCGAGTTCTCGTGCACGTACGCCGCGGTCAGGTCGGTGGTGCGGATCGTGGCCGAGTGCGGGCCCGCAGCGAGGTCGACGGTTATGGTCACGTCCCGGGGCCTCAGGTCGACGCGGGACCTGTCCTCGGCCGCCGACCCGTTCCGGCAGACCCAGATCCCGTTGATCGCCACGTTGAGCCGGTCGGGCTCGAAGGTAGCGTCCGTGGTCCCCACGGCGGCCAGGACGCGGCCCCAGTTCGGATCCTCGCCTCCGATGGCGCACTTGAGCAGGCTGCACCGGGCCACGGCCCGCCCGACGGCCACCGCGTCGCTCTCACTCGCCGCGCCGGTCACCTCGATGTCGATGGCCTTGCCCGCGCCCTCGGCATCCAGTTGCAGCTGCCGGGCCAGGTCCGCGCAGCCCTGCGTCAGCAGCGCGGCGAACTTTTCCGGGTCGGGCCTGACGCCGGCCGCCCCGCTGGCGAGCAGCAGCACCGTGTCGTTGGTCGACATGCACCCGTCGGTGTCCAGCCGCTCGAACGTTGTGGCCACGGCCCCGCGCAGCGCGGCGTCGAGCCCCGCCGCGCCCAGCTCCGCGTCGGTGGTGAGCACCGCGAGCATCGTGGCCAGCGCCGGGGCGAGCATGGCGGCGCCCTTGGCCATGCCGCCGATCTCGTACCCGGGTCCCGGCACCCGGCACATCTTCGACACCGTGTCGGTGGTCCTGATCGCGTCCGCCGCCGCCGATCCGCCGCCGGTCCACGCCGTCGCCGCGCCGGCGTCCACCGCCGGAAGCAGCCGGTCCATGGGCAGCCGCTCCCCGATCAGGCCGGTCGAGCACACCGCGATCTCCCCGGCGGACACCGACAGCACCGTGGCCAGCCGCTCGGCGGTGTGATGGGTGTCGCCAAATCCGGCCGGGCCGGTGCACGCGTTCGCGCCGCCCGAGTTGAGCACCACGGCCCGCACCCGCCCGCCCTTGATGACCTGCTCGGTCCAGAGCACCGGAGCGGCCTTGACCCGGTTGGCGGTGAATACCCCGGCCGCCGCGTGGGACGGGCCGTCGTTGATGACCACCGCCACGTCCGGCTGCCCGGACTCCTTGATCCCGGCGGTGACGCCGGCCGCCCGGAATCCGGCCGGCGCGGTGACGCTCATAGTGTCTCCCCCGCTCGCCTCCGGGGCGCCTGGAGGCCCCGCCTTCCCTCGTCGCTCGTTCCTGGCTCCTCAGTCCAGGCGGCGCCGCGCCCCTTTGGCTCGCGGTTCATGGCGCGACCCCGCAGGCGGTGAGGCCGGCCGTCTCCGGCAGGCCGAGCATGAGGTTGGCGTTCTGGATGGCCTGGCCGGCGGCGCCCTTTCCGAGGTTGTCGATGGCCGCCACCGCGGTAGCCCGGCCGGTCCGGGCGTCGGCTGCGGCCTGCAGGTGCACGCCGTTCGACCCCGCGACCGCGGCCGTGGTCGGCCAGCGCCCGTCCGGGAGCACGCAGACGAAAGGCTCGCCGGCGTAGGCCTCGGCGAGAGCCGCGCGCAGCTGGGCGCCTGCCCCGCTTCCCGGTCTCAGCCGTGCCGTGCAGGTCGCGAGTATCCCCCGTGGCATGGGCGCCAGCAGCGGGGTGAACGAGACCGTATAGTCCTGCTCTGCTGCCTCGCCGAGCGCTTGCTCGATCTCCGGAGTGTGCCGGTGCGCCCCGGCTGCCTGGTAGGCCGAGACCGCGCCCATCACCTCGCTGCCGAGCAGATCCGGCCGGGGGGAGCGTCCGGCGCCTGAGGTGCCGGACGCGGCCACGATCACCACGTCGTCCGGCTCGATGAGGCCCGCTGTGGCCAGCGGCGCGAGCGCGACGATGGCCGCCGTCGCGTAGCAGCCGGGGACGGCGACCCGCCCAGCGGCCCGGATCCGCTCCCGCGCTCCCGGCAGCTCTGGCAGGCCCGTGGCCCAGCGGCCCGCGTGGGGTACCTGGTAGTGCCTGGTCCAGGCCCCGGCGTCGGCCAGCCTGAAGTCAGGTCCCAGGTCGACAATCTTGATGCCCCGGCCGAGTTCGCCGGCCAGCCGCGCGGACTGCCCTGCGGGCAGGGCGAGAAAGGCCAGGTCGCAACCGGAGGTAACCAGCGCGTCAGCGGCATCGAACGTGCGGGCCGCCAGCGACGGCAGGCCGGCCAGGTGAGGATGGAGCTCAGCGATGGGCCGGCCCGCGTTGCTCTCGGCGGTCACCGGGCCCAGCTCGAGGTCGGGGTGCCCGGCGAGCAGCCGGAGCAGTTCACCGCCCGCGTAACCGCTGGCGCCCGCCACCGCCACCCGCGCACCCATCGACCCACCGACCCTTTGCCCGCCTGCCCGGGGCCAGGCTCCGGCTCCGGCCCTGCCCCTCCCGTCGAATTATTATGCAGTTAGATGAGTGATTATGCAAGCCTAAGTGTCTTTCCGCCACCTGAATCGGGGAGTCGGCCTGGGCACGGCGCGTGACTGCGGGCATGATGAGGGCTGTTAGCAGCTGGCGGGCAGAGGGTAAGCCGAACAGCGCGGGAGTGAGCTTGACAACGCTGGCGTGGCACCTGCTGGCGCGTCGCGGAGTCGCGCGATGCCGCGCGGGTGTCGGCGGCTGCCGGTACCGTTCGCATATGCCCTGGCGTCAGCGAGGCTTCCAGATGAGCAAGGTCCAGCTCGGCGCCGGTTGCGCGCGGCACGCTCTGGCCGCTGCGTCGCGGGCGTTCGACTGCTACGCGGCGTCGGATGTGCGCCGCGTCGCGTTCGCTGCGCTAGTGCTGGCGCTCACCGCCGGCTGCGGCACGCACAGCTCTCCGGCCGCAATCCAGGCGGGCGCGCCGACATCCGGGACGCCGTGCGGGATGACGCGCACCGCGGCCAACGTCCCGGTGAATATCCAGGTCGCGCGCGGCCAGGTCTCCTGCGCCACCGCGCTCACCGTCGAGCGCGCCTACGCCAGGGCGGTCAGCGCGGGCCAGGCCCCGGGCAACGGCGGCGGCGGGCCGGTCCGCATACAGGGCTGGACCTGCCAGGGATTCGCGACCCCCGTGGTGCTCAAGACCGGGCAGGCGTCCAAGTGCGTTCAGGGCAGCGACGAGATCCTCGCGATCCTTCCCGCGCCGGCCTAGCCGGGACGCTGCGGACGTCTGCGCCGCCGCGGTCAGGACCCGCGTAGCACCGCACCGGTCCGCCGGGCCGCCTCCGCGACCGCCGCGTCGCGGGCGGCGCTGACCTCGTCGGCCGTCAGCGTCCGGTCGGGGGCCCGGAACCGCAGCGCGTACGCCAGCGACTTGCGCCCCTCGCCCGCCTGCTCCCCGGTGTAGACGTCGAACAGGCGCACGTCCTCCAGCAACAGGCCGGCGCCCGCGGCCGCCACTCCGGAGGCGAGCGCCGCCTCGACATCCGCGGCCGGCACCGCATCGGGCACGATAAGCGCCACGTCCTGCGTCGCCACCGGATAGGCGGACACCACCGGAGCCTGAACCGGGCCGCGCCCCGCGGCCGCCGTCTCGATTACGGACAGGTCGAGTTCCGCGGCGCATGTCCGGGGCGGCAGCCCGAAGGCCTGCACCACCCGCGGGTGCAGCTCGCCGGCGTACCCCGCCAGCCCCCACCCACCTCCTCTTCCCCCTTCACTGCCCTCTCCGGCGTCCACGAACAGCGCCGCGCACCGGCCAGGATGCCAGGGCTCCTGCTGCTCGCCGCGCTCCCGGAACGGCACCCGGCTGACCCGGATCACCTCCCGGGCCGCCTCGATCGCGTCCTGGAAGCAGGCCGCGCGGCCCGGACCCCACCAGCCGGACAGCTCGCGTTCGCCCGCGAGCACCACCCCTAGGTGCAGCGGCTGGTCCGGCAGCGCGGCCTGCAGCGTCGCCAGCTCGGCGGCCGTGGGTGCTCGGTCCACCCGCAGGATCGGCGCGGCCGGCTGGCCCTCGGGCCGGGACAGGAAGACCAGGCCCAGCTCGAACAGGGCGACGTCGGCGAAGCCGCGCCCCAGGTTGCGGGCCAGCACCCCCAGCAGCCCCGGCACGAGGGTAGTCCGCAGCAGCGGCTCCTCCTCGCTGATCGGGTTGGCGAGGCGGACGGCGTTCCGGCGCGGGTCGTCGGGGCGCAGCTGCATCCGGTCGGCGTCCGCGGCCGAGCCGAACGGGGTGCTGAGCACCTCCACGTACCCGGCGCCGGCCAGGGCACGGCCGATCGTCCGGCGCATCCGCTGCCGGGCGGTGAGCCCGCGCCCGGCCGTGGCGCGCGGCATCCGCACCGGTATGTTCTCGAAGCCCTCGAGGCGGATGACCTCCTCGGCCAGGTCGCTCGGGTCGGTAAGGTCGGGCCGCCAGGACGGCGGCCGGACCAGGAGCGGCTGTCCCGTGTGCTCATGCCGCGCGTGCTCAGGGGCCGCGTGTTCGGGCGCGTGTCCGGCCCCCGAGCCGAGGTCCCGGCTGACCTCGCAGCCGACCTGGCGCAGCCGGGCGATCACGGTGTCCCGGCCGTAGACCATCCCAGCCACCTGGTCCGGGTAGTCGGCGGCCATCGTGATCCAGACCGGCGGCACCTCGACCCACGCGTGCGTGCAGCCCTCCTGGACGCTCCCCCCGGCGAGCCGGGCCAGCAGCGAGGCCGCCCTCGCCGACGCGCGCAACGGCAGGTCCCGGTCCACTCCCCGCTCGAACCTGGCCGACGCCTCGGAGAACAGCCGGTGCCGGCGGCTCATCCGGGCCGTGCCCGGCGCGGAGAAGTGAGCCGCCTCGATGACCAGGTGGCGCGTGTCCTTGGTGATCTCGGTCGCCAGGCCGCCCATGGTGCCGGCCATCGAGATGGGGCCGGAGGAGTCGGTGATCAGGATGTCGTCGGGATCGAGCTCCCGGACTACGTGATCGAGGGTCTCGAGCCGCTCGCCCGGACGCGCCCGCCGGACCACGATCGGCCCGGACAGCCGCGCCCGGTCGAACGCATGCAGCGGCTGGCCGAGCTCCAGCATCAGGTAGTTGGTGATGTCCACGGCCAGCGACACGGCGCGGATCCCGGCGCGGGCCAGCCGGACCCGCATCCGCAGCGGCGTCGGCCGTGTCACCTGCACTCCGTGCACCTCGCGCAGCACGAACCGGTCGCAGGCGGTCGGGTCCCCGATGCTGGCCGGGTACACCTCGGCGGACACCTGGCTGACGTCGGGCGGTAGCCCCACGTCGGCGGGGTCGGTGAACTCCACGGCGAACGCGATGGCGAGCTCCCGCGCCACGCCCCGGATCGACAGCGCGAAGCCCTTGTCCGGCGTCACGTTGATGTCAAGCACATGATCGCGCAGGCCCGCGTACTCCACGAAGTCGGCGCCGAGCGGCGCGTCGGGCGCCAGCACCAGGATCCCGGAATGATCGTCCCCGATCCCGAGCTCGGCCGCCGAGCAGATCATCCCCTCGGACGTCCGCCCGTAGGCCTGCCGGGTACCGATCTCCACGCCGCCGGGCAGCACCGAGCCGGGCAGGGCCAGCGGGACCCGGTCTCCGACGATGAAGTTCACGGCCCCGCAGATCACGCTGTACTCACCTGGACCGCGGGCCTCACCTGAACCGCGGGCCTCAGCGGTGCCGGTGACCACCCGGCAGTACCGGACCGGCTTCCGGAACCCGGTCAGCTCCTCGATCCCGGTCACCTCGCCCACGACGATGCCGCCGGCCTCGTGCCCGACCTGCTCCACCGACTCGACCTCCAGGCCGGCCGCGGTGAGCCGCCGCGCCACCTCAGCGGCGTCGACGGCAGGCCCGACGGGCGCGTACTCGAGCAGCCACGACAGCGGGACCCGCATCACGCCTCCATCCCGAACGCGCGGCTGAACCGCACGTCGCCCTCGACCGTGTCCCTGATGTCGGTCACCCCGTGCCGGATCATCAGGGTGCGCTCGATCCCCAGCCCGAACGCGAACCCGCTGTACCGGTCAGGGTCGACCCCGCAGGCCACCAGCACCCGCGGGTTGACCATCCCGGCGCCCGCGATCTCGATCCAGCCCTGGGACCGGCAGACCCGGCACGGCTCCCCGCCCGGCCGGGTGGACGCCCCGCGGCACACGTGGCACTCCATCGAGACGTCCACCGACGGCTCGGTGAACGGGAAGAAGTCCGGGCGGAGCCTGGTCCGCAGCCCCTCGCCGAACATCGCGTCGACGAACGCGGTGATCGCCCCGCGCAGGTCGGCCATGGTCAGGCCCTCGTCCACGGCCAGGCACTCGATCTGGTGGAACACCGGGCTGTGCGTGGCATCGAGCGTGTCGCTGCGGAAGCACTTGCCGGGGCTCACCACGTACAGCGGAAGCGGCCGGGTCAGCATCGCCCGGATCTGCACCGGCGAGGTGTGCGTGCGGAGCACCACGCCCGAGCCCGCCGTGCCGGTGTCCGCAGCACTGGCCGGCCCGGCCACGAAGAACGTGTCCTGCGTCTCGCGGGCGGGGTGATCGGGCGGGAAGTTCAGGGCGTCGAAGTTGTACCACTCGTCCTCGACCTCGGGGCCCTCGGCGACCTCGTAGCCCATGGCCACGAACACGTCGGCCAGCCGCTCGGCTACGGTGGTGACCGGATGCCTGGCGCCGGCCGGCCGGCGGTCCCAGGGCAGGGTGACGTCGGCGGCCTCCTCCACCAGCACCCGCCGGTCGCGTTCGGCCTCCAGCTCGTCCTGCCGGGCGGCCAGGGCGGCCCGGATCGCGGCGCGCGCGGCGCCGACCCGCTTGCCCGCCTCGGCCCGGGCGGCCGGCGGCAGCGCCCCGATCTCGGCGTTGGCGAGCGTGATCGGCGCCCGGTCGCCGGCGTGGGCCAGCCGGGCCGCCTTCAGCTCGTCAAGGGTCCCGGCCGTGGCGATGGCAGCCAGCGCCTCGTCGAGCACGCGCTGGACCTCGCCTGGTGACAGTGCGGCGACCGCCACGGGGTCATAGCTCTTGTTCGGTGCGGACATAGCCTGCTGCTCTCCTGCGGGTCACCGGTAGTTGTCAGAACGGATGGCCAGAATGCTGATTCCGCGCGCCAGGCCGGTCATCGCCGGACCGGCCGCGCCCCGTGCTCTGCGGCCCCGTGCTCCGCGGCCAGGTGCTCCGCGGCCAGGTGCTGCGCGGCCGGAGCGCTCCGTGCCGGAACTCTGCGGCAACTCGCGTCCGGGGAACTCCGCGGCGGGAAGCTCGGCAGCGGCACGCTCCGCTTCGGGCCCGCCGGTCAGCCGAAATCAGGCGTGCCGGCGGGCATCGTAAATCGGAACTCAGCCCCGCCGCCCGGCGGCTGATGCACGCCGATCGTGCCTCCGTGCGCCTCGACCAGACCCTTCACGATGAACAGGCCCAGGCCCGCGCCGCCCCGCCGCTTGACCCGCCAGAACTGGCGGAACACCCGGGGAGCCAGCTCGGGCGCGATGCCCTGCCCCTGGTCGCGAACCGAGACCGTCACGCCAGGAGCGCCCGCGTCCTGGGCCGACTCCACCATGGTGGTTACCGTACCAGCCCCGTGCCGGACCGCGTTCTCGATCAGGTTCGCCAGGATCTGAAAGATCTTGTCGGCGTCCAGCCAGGTCTCCGGCAGATCCGGGCCGACCTCCAGCCGGAACCTGTCCTCCGACTCCCCGGCGGCCACCCGTCCCGCGATGACCTTCCTGGCCAGCTCCGGGAAGTCCACCAGCTCGCGGTGCACCTCGATCCGGCCCGACTCGATCCGCGACACGTCGAGCAGCTCGGTGATCAGCCGCGTGACCCGGTCCGCGTCGGCGTTGACCGTCTCCAGCATCACGCGCTTCTGGTCGTCGGTGAACCGCGGCCACTTGGCCAGCAGCGTGGCCGTGAAGCCCTTGACGCTGGTCAGCGGCGAGCGCAGCTCATGAGCAACGGTGGAGACCAGGTCCGCCCGGTTGCGCTCAGCGCGAGAGCGCCGCTGCGCGTCCCGCAGCGTGATCGCCAGGCGGCGGACCGCGCCTGGGTGGTGGTGCCATCGATCGCGGGTCTCGCTGGTGTGCCCGTCGGGGGCGTCTCCCTCGCCGTCGGCCCGGCCGTCCCTGCACCAGTCCCGGACGTAGCCCACGCTGACGAGGAGCTCGGTCCCGTCCGGCAGGTACAGCGGCCGCTCCGGGTGTCGGGTCCTGGTGGACAGGCCGTGGTAGGGCCGCGTCTGCGTCCACCAGCAGCGGTCCTCGCCGTCCCGCAGCGGAAGCACCTGCTGCACGTCCCGGCCGAGCGCGGAGTCCGGGCTGATGCCGGTGAGCCGCGAGGCGGCGCGGTTGAAGACCGTGACCCGGCCGACGCGGTCGGCGATCACCAGGCCGTCGGGCAGGTCATCGGCACAGACCAGCCCGCCGGCCAGGTCCTCGGCAGGCCCGAGCGGGCTGGTCGCCGCCGTGAGGTTCCCGCCCACGGCCGCGACCCCTCGGCCCGACATGATCCTGTCCACTCGAACGCCGCCTCCGCCTGGCCCGTTCTCTGCCTAGACCTGTCCCCGGGCTGGCCTGCCTGCCCGCCCGGGGTCCGGGGGTACCCGCGGGCTGGCGCCGTCGCGCCCTGCGGCCGATCGCAGGTAACCCTGATCGGGCTACTCATGACGCAACGTGATCAACTCTAGCGCGTCCGGTATGCTGCGCGGCACCCCGAGATGCCCTAAGAATGCATTCGGTTGCAGTCAGCCCGCCGGCGAAGAACCATCCGCCCTTGGAGGCTCCCTGGCCGGCGGCGGTGACGGGCGATGCGCCCGCGCGGACGCATACAGGCAGACCGCCGCCGCGGCGGCCAGGTTAAGGCTCTCGGCCCGGCCGTAGATGGGCACGGCGACGGCCTCATCGGCCAGGGCCAGCAGGTCATCGGGCAGGCCCCAGGCCTCGTTGCCGAAGAGCCACGCGGTGGCACGCCTCAGCGTCCCGTCCGACTCGAGCTCGTCGAGTTCCACCCCCGCGCTCCCGTCGGCGGCGAGGACCCGCACCCCGGCCCGGGCCAGCGCCGCGGCCGCTTCCCGGAGCGGGGAGCCGACCACGACCGGCAGGTGGAACAGGCTCCCCGCCGAGGCGCGCACGCACTTGCTGTTGTAGGGGTCGACCGAGGCATCGGAGAAGATCACCCCGTCCGCGCCCGCCGCATCCGCCGTGCGAAGCACGGTCCCCGCGTTACCGGGGTCACGCACGTTCGCCAGCAGCACCACCAGCCGTGGTGCCGCCGCGACCAGCTGCTGCAGCGGGACATCGATGAACCGGCATACGGCCAGCACACCCTGCGGGGTGACCGTCTGGGCGAGCTCCGCCATCACCTCACCGCTGACGGCGTGCACCGCCGCTCCCTGCCCGGCGGCCTGCGCGGCCAGCTCGGCGTACCGCGCCCAGGCGGCCCCGGTGACAAGCAGCTCGGTGACCACCGGGCCCCCGGCACCACCGGACCCGCCGCTGGTGGCTCCGGCATCGGGGGCTTCCCGCATGCCGAGCGCCTCCCCCGCCGCCTGCGGGCCCTCGGCCAGGAACGATCGGGCACGCTGGCGGAACGAGCGTTTAGCCAGCTGCCGGGCCAACTTGACCCGCGGCGAGCGGATGCTCGTGATCTCGGTGCCGACGATCACGGCGCCCGCGAGACCACTGGCCAGAACCCCGCCGGCGCCCTCCCGCGCTCCCGAAGCCCCCGGCGGGCACTGCTTTCATGACCGTGGTGGCTCAGTGACGATAGATGCACTCGAGCGACCACGATCATGAAGCTCGCCAGCTTCTCGGCGCCGGTCAGGCCGCGGCCGTGTCCGCTGCCGCCTGACCGCCGAAGTCCTCGGGCAGGGCCTTCCTGGCCACCTCGACCAGTGCAGAGAAGGCTGCCGGGTCGTCGACCGCGAACTCGGCGAGCATCCTGCGATCGACATCCACGCCAGCGATCTTCAGTCCCTGGATGAACCTGTTATAGGTCAGGCCGTCGGCCCGCGCCGCTGCGTTGATGCGCTGGATCCACAGCCGCCGGAACGCTCCCTTGCGGTCCTTGCGATCGCGGTACGCGTAGGCCATCGAGTGGAGCGCCTGCTCCTTGGCCTTGCGGTACAGGCGCGACCGCTGGCCACGGTAGCCGCTGGCCCGCTCGAGGACGACGCGGCGCTTCTTGTGGGCGTTGACCGCCCGCTTCACGCGTGCCATTTCTTCGACTCCCTTACGCGGGCCGGGTCACTTGCCCAGCAGTCTCTTCATCTTCTTGGTGTCCGCGGGCGCTAGCGTCACCTCGTTCTTGAGGCGACGGGTCCGGGTACTCGGCTTGTGTTCGAGAAGGTGGTTGCGGTTGGCCCGGCGGCGCATGACCTTGCCGGTAGCGGTCAGCCGGAACCGCTTGCCGGAACCGCTGTGCGTCTTCATCTTCGGCATGTCGCCGTCGTCTCCGTTCCCTGGCGTGCCATCGGGCACGACCTTCTTGTCCGTGCCTGCGGCACGGTCCTAGTTTCGCGCCTCCGGCACGGCTTCCCTGAGCGCGCCTCCGGCACGGCTTCCCTGAGCGCGCCTCCGGCACGACGCTTGCTTCTGACCGGCGGGCCGGTCAGTTCCCCGTTATTGCGTCAGCCGCGCCACGCTCAGCGGGCTCGGCGGCCGCCACGGCCGGCCCGGGCCTGGGCGCGGCTGGCCTCGGCGCGGCCGGCCTCGGCGCGGCCGGACTGGGCTCGGCCGGACTGGACTCGGCCGGACTGGACTCGGCCGGACTGGACTCGGCCGGACTGGACTCGGCCGGACTGGGCTCGGCCGGCCTGGCCTCGCGCGGCGGCGGCACCGGCCGACCCGGGTGGTCCGACCCGCGGGAAGCGGGTCGCGGCGTCCGGTCGGCCTTGGCCTCGGCCTTCCTCTTGTGCGGGCCGATCACCATGATCATGTTCCGGCCGTCCTGCTTCGGCTGCGCCTCGACGAATCCGAGCTCTTCGACATCGCCGGCCAGCCGCTGCAGGAGCCGGTAGCCGAGGTCGGGCCTGGACTGCTCGCGCCCCCTGAACATGATCGTCACCTTGACCTTGTCCCCTTGCCGCAGGAACCGCTCGACGTGGCCCTTCTTGGTGCCGTAGTCGTGCGGGTCGATCTTCGGCCGGAGCTTGATCTCCTTGATGACGGTCTGCGCCTGGTGCTTGCGCGACTCCCTGGCCTTGAGCGCCGATTCGTACTTGAACTTGCCGTAGTCCATCAGCTTGGCCACCGGTGGCCTTGCGGTCGGCGCGACTTCGACGAGGTCGAGATCGGCCTCCTGGGCCAGCCGGAGCGCGTCGTTGATCGCGACTATGCCGACCTGCTCGCCGTTCGGACCGACGAGCCGCACTTCGGGTACGCGGATACGCTCGTTGATACGGGGTTCAGTGCTGATGTGACCTCCCTGAGCCACTCTCGCCGCCGCGGGGCCTTCCCGCGGTCGGTCTGCGACCTTGTGCGGCGCCCCATATGCACAAGGCCCCGCATTGCGTGCATGCGGGGCCACCAAGGACGCGGCGCTCCCGGACCGCTAGCTACGTCCGGATCGGGTGCGCCACAGCGCCCGGGGGGCCGTCGCGGCTGCTACGCGCGACGGCGCCGGTGCGCCCGGCCTGACTAGCCAGCCCTTGAGCCAGCCAATCCGCCGGCCAGCCCACTCTGGGGCTGTCCGGCCGTACCCGCCAGCAAGTGGGCTGGCCAGGTGGGAGGCGGCCGAGGTGGTCCTCCGCTTGCACGTCCGGCACGCGGTGCGCCGGACTGGTCGTCAGCCAAGAGTAACGCATTCCGGCCCGCCCGGTATTCCGCGGGCCCGGCCGGCCCGGGTCGGCCGGGTTCGGCGGATCGCTGCGCGCTATCCGGCGCCTCCCGCCTGTCCCGCCCGGCGCTCCAGCTCCGCGCGCCCGGCCCGGCGCATCGCGGCGGTCGGCGCGGTGCGGGCGGTCATCAGCTCGACCTGACGGGCCGCCTGGCGGAGCAGCAGCTCGAAGCCGCTGATCACGGCGGCCCCAGTCCGCTCCGCCGCGGCGGCCAGCGGGGTGGGCCACGGCTGGTACACGACATCGAGGACCGCCGAGGGGACCAGATCCCCGCGGAGTACGCGTTCTGCGTAGTTGTCGGCGGCTCCGGCCGGAACGGTGGAAATCAGCAGGTACCAGCTACCGGCGGTGGACGG
>Ga0209647_1001643_pt1 | contig 18755 bp, 19 predicted proteins | sample GraSoi_2013_60cm_FD_185827 | JGI IMG/M metagenome (GOLD analysis project Ga0209647, IMG submission 185827) | Grasslands soil microbial communities from the Angelo Coastal Reserve, California, USA - Sample 9_17_2013_60cm (SPAdes) (version 2) | ecosystem: Environmental > Terrestrial > Soil >... | reverse complement strand
ACCCGGCTTTTCAGCAACGCTTCCACGTCGCCACCCATTCGCTGCTTCGCAAGGCGCGCCTCGACCATCGGCGTATGCAGCTGGCCGGGCACGACCGAGTTCACGCGGATACCTTTGCTCGCGTACTGCACGGCCACCACGCGCGAGAGCTGGATCACGCCGGCCTTGGTCGCGGCATAGGCGACCTGCGCCGAACCGCTCCAGCGAATTGCCGAGGCCGACGCGATGTTGACGATCGCGCCGCCGCGCTGGCCTTCCATCACGGGCAGGGCGTGCTTGCACGCAAGGAACACGCTCTTCAGGTTGAGATCGACCTGCGCATCCCAGACCTCCTCGGTCATCTCGACCGGTCCGCCGGCTGCAGAGCCGCCGACGTTGTTCACCAGGATGTCGAGGCGGCCGAACTGCTTGACGCAGGCTGCGATCATTTCCTTGACTGCGGCGCCATCGGTGACATCGCAGATGTGCGTCGCGATGCCGGGCGCCTTCGCCACCGTTTCCTCGAGGCTGCGCGCATCGCGATCGACGGCGAATACTTTCGCGCCTTCCTCGACGAAGCGCACGGTGGTGGCGCGACCATTGCCCCAGCCCGGGCCGATCGAGCCGGCGCCGGCAATGAGCGCAACCTTGTCCTTAAGCCGCGAACCCATAGAGGCGCTGCGGGTTGTCGACCAGCAGCGCCTGGCGCTGCGCTTCGGTCGGCGCGATCTCGCTGATGAGATCGACCAGATCGCCGTCGTCCGGCACTTCCTTGAGATTCGGGTGCGGCCAATCGGTGCCCCACACGGCGCGCTGGCCGAATTCAGCCACCAGCTTGCGCGCGAACGGCACCGCGTCCTTCCACGGCGCGCGTTGCTTCGAGATCCGCTCGGAACCGCTCACCTTGACCCAGACGTGCTTCGCTCGCAGCAGCTCGACCAGGGCCTTGAAGTCGGCATGGTCCAGTCCTTTCGAGGCGTCGATGCGGCCCATATGGTCGATGACTACCGGTACCGGCGAGCGCATTAGCGCCGGCGCGAGCTCGGCGATGCGGCTGCCATCCATATGAATCTGCAGATGCCAGCCGATCGCCGCGAGCCGCGTCGCCATGGCGAGCACCTCCTCGATGCGATCGCCTTTGCCGAGGTGGTCCATGTAGTGGAAGCGCACGCCGCGGAAGCCGAGCTTGTCGAGCTGCTTCAGCTCCACGGTCGGCGTCGCCGCTGGCGCCAGCGCGATGCCACGGTAGTTCTTGTTAGCCGCGAGCAAGTCGGCCGCAGCCGAGTTGTCGAAGCCATGCGCCGCCGACTGCACGACGACGCCGCGCTCGATGCCCAGGTGTTTGTGCAGCGCGAACAGCGTTTCTTTCGGCGCATCGCAGGTCGGCGTATAGCTGCGCTCCGGCGCGAAGGGAAAGTGCTGGTGCGGACCGAAGACATGGAAGTGCGTGTCGCAGGCACCGCGCGGCAGCTTGAGCTCCGGCTTGCGCGGTTTCATCTTGAAGGAAGGGGAGGGCTCGTTCATGATGCGCGAGGAGATTCTATGGCGAAAAGCCCGCTCGGCAAGCTCAAGTCCACGGCCATCGGCATGACCGAGCTGCCGCGTTTCGACGCGAAGATGCTCGTGGGCTTTCGCGCACTCGAGGATCTCACCGGTACCACATCGGACGCGCTCGACGAATGCGGCATCGCGGGTGCCGTGCCCGCATCGGTTCTAAAACCTACAGACCCCGGCGCGCGCATTGTCGGCCAGGCGCTCACCGTCTTGAACCGGAAGGTAAGCGAGCCACGCAAAGTGTCCGGTCTTGCCGACATCGAAGCGCACAACCTCGCCGAGCCGGGCGACGTGCTGGTGGTGCAAGGCGTCGCCGGCATCTCGAGCATGGGCGGCGTGTCGGCAAGCATCGGCAAACGCCAGGGCGAGATCGCAGCGATTGTCGACGGCGCAGTGCGCGACATCGATCACTCGCGGCGCATCGGCTATCCGATCTGGTCGGCGGGCGTGAGCCCGATCACCGGCAAGTGGCGCATCGAGACCATGGCGGTGAACCATCCGGTGCAGATCGCCGGCATCGAAGTGAAACCGGGCGATCTCGTCATCGCCGACGAATGCGGCGTCTGCTTCGTGCCTTTCGCTCGCGCGGCGGAGGTGCTTGCCGTGGCGCAGCGGATGGCGGCATCCGAAGCGCAGCGATTAAAGAAGCTCGACGAGGGAATTCCGCTCGCGGACTTCGTTAAACTGCCGCGATGAAGTTTTTCACCTATCTGCTTGCACTGAGCTCAGCCCTCGCATGGGCTCAGGACTATCCCAGCAAGCCGGTGCGCATGGTGGTCGGTTTCCCGCCGGGCGGCGGCACGGATGTCGTCGCGCGCATTCTGCAGCCGCGGCTCACCGAGCTCCTCGGCCAGACCATCGTGATCGACAACCGGCCGGGTGCGACGGGCACCGTCGCTGCGGGGCAGGTGGCGAAGTCGACGCCGGACGGCTACACCATCATGATGGGACACGTCTCGGTAAATGCGATCGCGCCGAGCCTGTTCGCCAACCTGCCCTACGACGTCAACCGCGATTTCGCGCCGATTGCGCTCGCGGCATCAGTGCCGCATCTCGTGGTGGTGCATCCATCGCTTCCGGTGACGACGCTGAAGGAGCTCGTCGCCTATCTCAAGGCGCAGCCGGGCAAGCTGACGTACCCCTCCGCGGGCAACGGCAGCATGCCGCATCTCGCGGGCGAGGTGTTCCAGGCCATGGCGGGAGTGAAGATGGTCCACGTGCCGTACAAGGGCTCCGGGCAGTCGATGCAGGATCTGCTCGGCGGGCAGCATCTCGTCGCCTTCGACACCATGCCCGCTTCCGCGCCGCACGTGCGCTCCGGCAAGCTGCGCGCGGTCGCAGTCTCCACTGCGCAGCGCGTGCCTTCGTTTCCCGAAGTGCCGACCGCTGAAGAAGCCGGCGTCCCGGGCTACGTGGTCACCACCTGGTACGGGCTATTCGCGCCTGCGGGAACGCCCACGCCCATCGTCGGCCGGCTGCATGCCGAGATGGTGAAGGCCATGCAGACGCCCGACGTGCGCGCCAGGCTCGAGGGCATCGGCGCCGACGGCAGCGTGTCGCGCTCGCCGGAAGAGTTCGCGGTGCTGGTGCGCGCCGACACCGCGCGCTACGCCAAGATCGTGAAAGAGATCGGCATCAGGATCGACTGACGATGAAAATCATCCCGAGCGGCGAAGCGCTGGGCGCGACCATCGAGGGGCTAGATCTCGCCCGCCCCTTGGCGAAGGACGAGCTGCAACAGGTGGTGCAGGCGCTTGGCGAGCGCGGCGTGGTGCGCTTTCCGCGGCAGCAGCTCACGGGACGCGAGCTGCGCGACTTCAGCGCGCAGCTCGGCGACCTCGAGATCAACGTCGCCTCGCACGCCTACCAGGAGCCGGGCGTCCCGGAAGTGATGATCCTCTCGAACATCGTCGAGAACGGAAGACCGATCGGCCTTGCCGACGCCGGGCAGGGCTGGCACACCGACATGTCCTACAGCCGCATGGTCGCGTTCGCCAACGTGCTCTACGGCATCAAGATTCCCCGGCGCAATGGCAAGGTGCTCGGCGCGACGCAGTTCAGCAATATGCAGGCGGCATATGCCGATTTGCCCGCCGAGGTGAAGAAAACCCTGGATGGCAAGACCGTGCTCCATGATTTCAATAAATTCTGGGAGATGATGCGCCGCGAGAAAGGCAGCAAGCGGCCGCCGCTCACCGAAGCGCAGCGCAAAGCGAAGCCGCCGGTGTCCCATCCGGTATTTCTGCGCCATCCGCTCACCGGCAAGCGGGTGCTGTACGCAAACCCCGGCTACGCGATCCGTATCAACGAGCTGCCGGAGAAGGAAAGCGACGAGATGCTCGAGTACCTGTTCGAGCACCAGCTCAAGCCTGCTTACCTCTACACCTCGCGCTGGGAGGAGGGCGACGTGCTGGTGTGGGAGGACGTCGGCACGATCCACAACGCGGTGGCGGACTATGGGCCGGACGAGCACCGCCTGATCAAGCGCTGCCAGGTCATGGCGAATCGTTATTTCAAAGAGGAACAGCTATGAGGTGGCTGTTCGTCCTAAGTTTACTTTTCGGAACCACCGCGCTGGCGCAGGAGCCGGGACGGCCGGTGAGATTCGTCGTGGGATTTGGCGCCGGCGGGCCGACCGACGTCGTCGCGCGCATCGTGGCGCAGGACTTGACCGCCGCGATGGGCCAGCCTTTCATCGTCGACAACCGTCCGGGCGCCAACGCGATCATCGCCACCGAGTTCGTCGCGCGTGCCGCGCCCGACGGTCACACGATGCTGTTCTCGTCGCTCTCGCTGCTCGTCAATGCGATCCTTCCTGGCGGCAACGTGAAGTACGACCCGTTCAAGGACTTCGCGCCGATCAGCAACGCGGCGGTGCTGCCGATGGTGGTGGTCACCAGCCCGCAGACGGGCCTCAATACGATGCAGGACCTCATCGCTCGCGCCAAGGCCAAGCCGGGCGACATCAGCTACGGCACCTCGGGCCATGCCGGCTCGACGCACCTCGCCGGCGCGATGCTCGAGAACTTCACCGGCACGAACATGATCAACGTGCCGTTCAAGGGCAACGGACCGGCGCTCGCCGAAGTGATGGCGGGTCGCGTCACCTTCATGTTCTACCCCGCGGTCGGCATCGCCGATCAGGTTGCGCAGAAGCGGCTGAAGGTGCTCGCGGTAGGCACGGCGCAGCCCTGGTCCGATTTCCCCGGCGTGCCGACGCTGGAGGAGATGGGCCTGCGCGGGTTCGACGCCACCGCGCCGTGGGTCGGGCTGCTCGCGCCGGCCGGCACGCCGCCGGCAATCGTCAACCGAATGAGCGCCGAGATGAGAAGGTCGCTGGCGCGGCCCGAAACGCGCGAGCGCATGAAGCAGCTCGGCGCCATCATCGTCGCCGACACGCCGGCGGAATTCGCAAGCTTCCTGCGCAAGGACTACGAGCGCTGGGCGCAGGTCATCAAGACTTCAGGGGTCAAAGCGGAATGATCACTTGCGGGCGCAGGACGCGGGGCTGTCGGCGCAGATCTTCTGCCGCAGGTCCTGCGCGCGCTTGTTGCCGGCGAGCAGCGGCTCGCGCAGCAAGGTGACCGCGAGGTCGTAGAACTTCGGGTCGCCGACGGCGGCGACGGCATAGAGCGCCGCCATGTTCACCATCGCTCCCTCGTTTCCCTGGCGCGTGGCCTTGAGGTACCAGTCGCGCGCGTCGTTCAGGCTGCGCGGCGTGCCCTCCGCACGCATGTAGGCGGTGCCGAGACTGACCTGCGCGGCGGCCAGGCCCTGCGCCGCCGCCTTCTGCATGAGTGCGAAGGCCTTGGTCGGGTCCCGCTGCCGGCCGTCCATCGCATAGAAATTCGCAAGGCTGTATTGCGCGGGTGCGAACCCCTGGTCGGCCGCCCGCGACCACCACTCGACCGCGAGCTCGGGCTGCTTCGCGTCGAGGCCGCGGCCCGACACGTAGAAGTACGCGAGGTTGGACTGCGCCTCGGCGTGGCCCTGCTCGGCTGCCTTGCGCGTCAGGGCGATCGACTGGCGCTCGTCCTGCTGGACCTGCGGGGCGCCCCAGGAGTGCAGGCGTGCCAGCATGAACTGGGCTTCCGCATCGCCATCGTCGGCGAGGCTGCGGAGCCGCTCAACCGCCCCCGGGTCGCCGCCGCGCGCCTTGCCGAAAAGAACGCTGCTTTCCTGCCGCGGCAGCCCGCGCGTGGCGAGGCATTCCGGGCACGCCGCCTTCTGGCCGATGGCGAGCTCGCTGCCGAAGGCCGCGAACTCCGCGAAGTCCTTCGCGCCCACGTTGGACAAATGGACATCGATCCACACGCCGTCGTGCACCGCGTGTGCCGACCAATGCCGCTGCACGAGGTCGCCGAGCTCGGTGGTGAACTCCACTACCGCGAAGGGGCCGTGATCGAAGAAGCGCTCGTTCCCCGGCTTCGTGTACCCGGGACCGGGATTCGCCCAGAACTTCCGGCGACAGGCATCACCAGGGTCGCACTTGTACGCCGGCTCGAGATAGAACGAGGCGATGAGGTTGCGGCGGGCGTTGGTCAGCATGTAATAGAGCTGCCCGCCGTCGCCTGCGCGGCGCTGCTGCTCGAGCATCCATCCCGCGCCGGGAAAGCGCAGCTCCCACGGCGTATAGGACATCGAGACCGCCGCCGTTTCCTCGCGCGTGCGCACATCCGCGTGCGCGAGCGAAGCCGTGGCCAGAATGGCAATGGCTGCTGCGCGAATCCTCATGGTCCTCCGGTCACGTAAGGTTCCAGCGCGCCAACCACCTCGCCCCGCTGGATCGGCACGCACTCCGGGGGAAAATCCTGCCTGAAGCGGCCGCCATGGTCGAGCACGCGGTCGATGAAGATCTTCAGCCGCCCCATCGCGCCGGTCGGCAGGTCGTGCAGCACGAGCAGCGTCCAGGGCTGCAGCAGGCATTGCGCGATCGCGGTTTCCGCCCAGCCGCGCGGATCTTCCCAGTCGCGCGGGATCGCGTTCCACAGCACGCAGGTCATTTTCTCTTTCGTCAGCACGTCCACGGCTGCGGAATTGAGAAGATGCGGCCCGAGGTCGCCGCCGCCGCCGAACGGCCGAAACAGCTGATCCGGATGCGCCAGCTCGTCGATCGCGGATTGCGTGTCGACGATCTCGGCGATGACGCGCGCCGGGTCGCTCACGCGGCCGAGCGGCTGGGTGTGGCTCCAGGTGTGATTGCCGATCCAGTGGCCCGCGGCGTGCGCGCGCTTGGCGATGGCGCGCCGTTCGGGATCGGCAAGCTTGGAGCCGAGCACGAAGAAGGTCGCGCTGATGCCCGCCGTCCCGAGGATGTCCAGCACGCGCGGCGTCACCGCCGGCTCGGGCCCGTTATCGAACGTCAATGTCACGTCAAGCATAGACCCCCTTGACAGGGGGGCGGCCCAAAGATTCAGGCGCCTTTCGCGCGTGTCATGAACACCAGGCGCTCGAACAGGTGCACGTCCTGCTCGTTCTTGAGGAGCGCACCATGCAGCGGCGGGATGATGGTCTTGCGGTCCTTGGAGCGCAGCGCTTCGGGAGGGATGTCCTCGGCAAGGAGCAGCTTCAGCCAGTCGAGCAGCTCGCTGGTCGAGGGCTTCTTTTTCAGCCCGGGAACCTCGCGCACTTCGAAGAACACCTCCATCGCCTCGCGCAGCAGCGACTTCTTCAGGCCGGGGAAGTGCACCGCGACGATCTTCTCCATCGTTTCCTTGTCCGGGAAACGGATGTAGTGGAAGAAGCAGCGGCGCAGGAAGGCGTCGGGCAGCTCCTTCTCGTTGTTCGAGGTGATGAACACGATCGGCCGGTGCTTGGCCTTGACCAGCTCGCGCGTCTCGTAGACGTAGAACTCCATGCGGTCGAGCTCGCGCAGCAGGTCGTTCGGGAACTCGATATCCGCCTTGTCGACCTCGTCTATGAGCAGCACCACCGGCTGGTCGCCGCTGAAGGCCTGCCACAGCATGCCCTTGACGATGTAGTTGTGGATGTCGTGCACGCGCTGGTCGCCGAGCTGCGAGTCGCGCAGCCGGCTGACCGCGTCGTACTCGTACAGGCCCTGCTGCGCCTTGGTGGTCGACTTGATGTGCCATTCAAGGAGCGGCACGCCGAGGGAGCGCGCCACCTCGACCGCGAGCATGGTCTTGCCGGTGCCGGGCTCGCCTTTGACGAGCAGCGGCCGCTGGAGCGTGATCGCCGCGTTGACCGCTAGCGTCAGGTCGTCGGTGGAGACGTAGGTGTCGGAGCCCTTGAATCGCATGCCTGCATTGTAAACTGCGCGCAAACCTGGCTAGAATTCGACGCCTTCGACCCTAACAACTCCTAGAAACAAGCGTGAAGCGACTCCTTTTCCTGCTGATCGGTGCGGCGCTCGCCGCGAGCGCGTTCGCGCAGGACAAAAAGCCGGCGAAAAAAGCCGCCGTGGCTCAAGTGGCAGACGCGAGGCCGACGATCCCCACCGAGAATTTCCATGCGCAGTGCATCGGCTGCCACGGCATTCCGGGCTACAAGACCGCGTTCCCCGAGGTCTACCACGTGCCGAAGATCGCCGGCCAGCAGCCGGGCTACATCGTCGCGGCGCTCAAGGCCTACAAGTCCGGCGAGCGCTCGCATCCGTCGATGCGCGGCATCGCGGCGAGCCTGAACGAGGACCAGATGAAGGCGCTCGCCGATTACTACGGAGCGCCCGCGAAATGAGCCGCTTCCTCGCCATCGTCATCGGAGCGGCGCTCGCATTCAATCTGCAGGCGCGCGGCAACGCGGAGAAGGGCAAGCAGAAGGCGGCGCAGGTATGCGCGGCGTGCCATGGTCCAGACGGGAACAAACCGTCGGCACCCGATCAGCCGGTGCTCGCGGGGCAGTACTACGATTACCTGCTGCGCGCGCTAGGGGACTACAAGAACGGCCGGCGCACTAACCCGATCATGAAGGGCTTCGCGGGACAGCTTTCCCCGCAGGACATGCAAGACCTCGCCGCGTGGTTCTCGAGCCAGCCGACGAGCTCGCTGCACGACCAGCGCTAACTGCAGTGCATTCCGGTGGCGTAGAAGCGCGTGAGGCCCGCGCGCATGCGCAGCACCGTGCGCTGCCATTCGTTGAAGTCGGCGAGCCCGCTGCGCAGCTGGGCGACGAGCTGCGCTTCGAGCGCCGCAAGCTCGATGCCGGTGAGCCGGCCCTCTGACAGGACCTGGCGGCCGGCGACGTACAGCGCCTTGATGTGCCGGCTGGTGGCGCGCGCCAGGACGAGCGGCAGCTCGTCGAGCTGCTCGGCGATGACATCGCGCGCAAGCGCCGCGTAATCGAGCACGAGAACATCGGCGAGCCGGCCGGGTTCGAGCGCGGCCGGCTCGTCGATTCCGGTCACCGCGCGCCGGCCGCCATCGCAGGCCGCCTGCATCAGGGTGCCCGCATCGAGCGCCTGCTCGAAACCGACGCCGTGATGCAGAAACCAGGCGAGCCGCAGCTCGGAAAGCGCATCGTCATCGTCGTCGAGGCCGACGCCATCGAGACCGATGGCCATTGGCACGCCGGCCTGCAGCATTGCCGCGACCGGCGGCAGACCTGAGCGCAGGCCCAGATTCGAGCTGTTGTTGACCGAGATGGTGACGCCGCGCTCGGCGAGGAGCTCGAGCTCTGCGGGCCGCGCCCATACCGCGTGTGCGACCGAAAGGCGCGGCGAAAGCAGCCCGATGGAGTCCAGAAATTTCAGCATGCCCTGTGGATACTCGCGGTCAGCCCATTCGCGCTGGTAGCGCGTCTCGAGCAGATGCATGTGCACGCGCCGGCCGGTCGCGGCCGAACGCTCGGCGATCGCCGACAGCAGGGCGTGAGAGCACCACTGCACTGCGGCGGGGCCGAACTGCACGGTGACGAGATCCGATTCGATGGCGCGGCCGATCTCTTCCACGAGCGCGACCTGCTCGGCCGGCGGCAGCGGCTTCGGCGACAGGCGGCTGCGCACCGCCGCGCGGTCTTTCTCCTCCACTAGTGGAAGCACGCGCTCATCCTCGCCGTAGGCGATGGCGTTGCGGTCGCGCAGCGATGGCGCGAATGCAATTCGCACGCCGACGTCTTGCGCTGCCCGCGCGATCTCGCGCGCCTCGTCGACCATGCTCATCCCGCCCTGCGGCCGCACGTAGTGGCACATCACGCTCCCCGCGCCGCCGAGCGCCGAGCGTCCGAAGGCGACCGCGCCGATGAGATACGGGTCGACGCGCGGCGCGCCGACGATCGCCGCGAGCCACAGCTCGAGGGGCAGCTCGAGCGCGCCGAGCGCCACCGGCTTCACGGCGCGCGCATGATCGTGCGCATTCGTGAGCGCGGGCAGGGCCAGCAAGCCGGCGCCTTCGCCCGGCTTGCCGGGCGCGACCGCGGAGATCCGGTTCCCGGAGAGCGCGATGCGGCGGTGCCGCTCGGCGCGGCGCTGCGCCGGCTTTGCCAGCAACCGCTCTACGGCGAGCTCCATTCGGCTATGCTAACTCGCATGGGGGTGGCGAACTTGATGGGGAAGCGCCGGCGCGCGCGACCGGTGCGCATCGCCGCCGAGCCCAGTGCGCTCGTGTTCGACGCCGCTCGCGCCGCGCTCGTCGTGATCGACATGCAGAACGACTTCTGCACTCGAGGTGGCTGGTTCGATTCGCGCGGCATCGATCTCGACCCGGCGCGCGCGGTGATCGGGCCCATCAACCGCATGACCGGGGCAGCGCGCAAGGCGAAGATGCCGGTGATCTGGTTGAACTGGGGCAACCGTCCCGACCGCCTCAATTTGCCGCATGGCGTGCTGCGCACGGGCGCTTATGGTGCACGCTTGCCGAGCGGCCGCGGGCCGGTTCTCGAGCGCGGCAGCTGGGGCGCCCGGATTGTCGACGAGTTGAAGCAGGGCAAGGATGACATCCACGTCGACAAGCATCGGTTGAGCGGCTTCTGGGACAACGAGCTCGACTCGATCCTGCGGCGGCTCGACGTGAGCACGCTCTTCTTTGCCGGGGTGAACCTCGATCGCTGCGTCCTCGCCACGATGCAGGATGCCGCCTTCATCGGCTACGACCCGATCCTGCTCGATGACTGCGCCGCCACCTCGTCGCCGCAATATTGCAGCGAGGCGGCCCGGTTTCTGCTTAGACTGCTGTACGGCTTCGTGACCACGTCGAAGAACGTGCTCGCAGCCCTCAACAAAGGGAGACTCAAATCATGATGCGCATCCTCGCTGCGGTGGGCTTGGTGCTCGCCTGCGGTGCCGTCCAGGCGCAGGCGCCGGTCAAGATCAAGTTCGTGCTCGACTGGAAGTACCAGGGCCTGCATGCCTGGTATTTCATCGCCCAGGACAAGGGCTACTACAAGGCCGAGGGGCTCGACGTCGAGATCGACCAGGGCGAGGGCTCGGCGGCGACCATCACCAAGATCGCCGGCGGCGCCTACAACGCCGGCTTCGGCGACGTGAACGCCATCATCCAGCTCGCGGCGACCAAGCCGCAGGACGCGCCGGTGATGACCTACATGTTCTACAACAAGGCGCCCTTCGTGATCATCGCCAGGAAGGCGAGCGGTATCTCGAAGCCGAAGGACCTCGAGGGCAAGACCGTCGGCTCGCCGCCGGGCGCCGCCGCGCTGAAGCTCTTTCCGGCGCTGGCGAAGAAGGCGGGCATCGACAACGCGAAGGTCCAGTGGGTGAACATGGCGCCGCAGCTGCAGGAGCAGATGCTGCTGCGCGGCGACGTGCAGGCGAGCCTCGCCTTCATCAACACCTCGTGGTTCAACTTCAAGCGCGTCAACGTCGATCCGGAGAAGGACCTGACGTGGCTGTTCTACTCGGATTTCGGCCTGGATCTCTACTCCAACGGCGTGATGGTGTCGAGGAAGCTCGCGCAGGAGCAGCCCAATGCGGTGCGCGGCCTGCTGCGGGCGATCAACCGCGCGGTGCACGACGCGCTCGCCAACCCCGACGCGGCGATCGACGCGATGCTGAAGCGCGAGCCGCTGCTCGATCGCGCCACGGAGCGCGAGCGGCTGATTCTCACCACGCGCTGGCTGATCGACACGCCGGAGTCGAGGCAGATCGGCGTCGGCGACATGCGCGACGAGCGCCTGAGCGCGGCGATCAAGCAGGTCGCGGAATCCTACGAGCTGCCGCGCGTGCCGGCGGCCGGCGAGGTGTTCAACCGCGCTTTCCTGCCGCCGCTCGCCGAGCGGATGCTGAGGAACTGATATGAAGCTTCGGACCATCCTCGCGGCGGGGCTGCTCGCATTCTGTGCAGCGGCGCAGGCGCAGGCACCCACCCGGGTCAAGTTCATCCTCAACTGGAAGTACTACGGCCCGCAGGCGTGGTTCTTCCTCGCCCAGGACAAGGGCTACTTCAAGGCCGAGGGGCTCGAAGTCGATTTCGACCAGGGCGACGGCTCGCCCGGCGCGCCGATCAAGGTGGCGCAGGGCGCCTACGACGCCGGCTTCGGCGACCTGCCGACCGTGATCCAGCTCGCCGCGCAGCGCCCGGCGGAGGCGCCGATCGGCGTCTACATGATGTACAGCAACCCGCCGTACGTCATCGCGGTCAAGAAGGCGAGCGGCATCACCAAGCCGAAGGACCTCGAGGGCAAAACCATCGGCGGGCCGGCGAATGACGGCGCGCTCAGGCTGTGGCCGGCGTTCGCCAAGACCGCGGGCATCGACGCCTCGAAGGTCAAGGTCGAGAACATGACCGCCAACCTGCGCGAGCAGATGCTGATGCGCGGCCAGATCGACGCCGCCTTCGGCTTCCTGCAGACCATCTGGTTCTCGGCCAAGGCGATCGGCGTCGATCCGGCGAAGGAGCTGCATTTCATCTTCTACGCCGATCACGGCCTGCCGCTCTACTCGAATTCCGTGGTGGTCTCGCAAAAACTGGCGAAGGAAAAGCCGGAAGCCGTGCGCGGCCTGGTGCGCGCGATCAACCGCGCGTTCCACGAGGTGCGTGCCAATCCGGAGCCGGGAATGGACGCCGTCATGAGGCGCGAGCCCCTGCTCAAGCGCGAGGTCGAGAAGGAGCGCCTGCTGCAGACCATCCAGTACGAGGTGCTGTCCTCGGAGATGAAGAAGATCGGCATCGGCGATGTCGACCCGGAGCGCCTGAAAAAGGGCATCGAGCTCCTGGTGGACAACCTCAAGCTGCCGCGCACGCCGTCGAGCGAGGAGGTATTCACGCGCGCGTTCCTGCCGCCGCGCGCCGAGCGCGACCTGAAATGACCGAGCGGTTCGTCGGCCTCGACGACGTCGACCTCGTCTATCAGCAAGGAGATGGCGAGGGCACGCTGGCGCTCAAGGGGACGAGCCTCGACATCGCGAAGGGCGGGTTCGCCGCCATCGTCGGCCCTTCGGGCTGCGGCAAGTCGACCATCCTCAAGCTGGTCTCCGGGCTGCTGAAGCCGGTGCGCGGGCGGGTCGAAGTCAACGCCCGGGAGGTCGCCGGGCCGGTGAAGATCGTCGGCATGGCGTTCCAGAATCCCACCATGCTTCCCTGGCTCTCGGCGATCGACAACGTCCTCGTGCCGCTGAAGATCGTCCAGCCCTACCGCAGCCAGTTCAGGGAAAAGCGCGGCGAGTACGAGGAGCGGGCGCGGGCGCTGTTCAAGACCGTGGGGCTGGCAGGCTTCGAGAAGCGCCATCCGTGGCAGCTCTCCGGGGGCATGCAGCAGCGCGCCTCGCTGTGCCGCGCGCTGATCCACGAGCCGGAGCTCCTGCTGCTCGACGAGCCGTTCGGCGCGCTCGACGCGTTCACGCGCGAGGATCTCTGGGCCACGCTGCAGGAGCTGTGGATGCTGCGCCGGCCGACGGTGATCCTCGTCACGCACGACTTGCGCGAGGCGGCCTATCTCGCCGACCGCATCTTCGTGATGAGCGCGCGGCCGGGCCGCATCGTCGCCAGCCACGACGTCGGCTTCCCGCGGCCGCGCACGCTCGACATGACCTTTAGCGAGGAGTTCGTCGCCCTCAACCACGCGCTGCGCAACGAAATCAGCGAAGCGCGGCAGGAGGCTCTGGTTTGATAAGAAAGACCTTCCTGCGCCGCGCGCTGCCCTGGCTCGTGATCCTCGGCATGTTCGTGATGTGGGAGCTGCTGTGCCGCCTGTTCGGCGTGAAGGAGTTCGTGCTGCCGCTGCCCTCGCAGATCTTCGCGGTGCTGGTGAAGCGCTGGGACGCGCTGCTGCCGCACGCCACGCAGACGCTGATGACCACCGTGATCGGCTTCATCGGCGGGGTGATCGTCGGCACGCTGCTCGGCATCGCGATCGGCTCCTCGCGCCTGGTGTACGACGCCATGTATCCGCTGCTGGTGGGCTTCTACTCGATTCCCAAGGTGGCGGTGGTGCCGATCCTCGTCATCTGGTTCGGCTCGGGCACGGTGCCCGCGGTCATCACCTCGCTCGTGATCTGCATCTTTCCGGTGGTGGTCAACGTCGCCACCGGCCTCGCGACCACCGAGCCCGAGCTCGAGGACGTGCTGCGCGCGCTCGGCGCCTCGAAGGCCGACATCCTGTGGGGCGTCGGCCTGCCGCGCTCGATGCCTTATCTCTTCGCATCGCTCAAGATCGCCATCACGCTCGCTTTCGTCGGCACCGTGATCTCCGAGACGGTGGCCGCCAACCGCGGCATCGGGAACATGATGATCATCGCCTCGTCCAACATCGATGTGCCGCTGGTGTTCGCGGGCTTGTTCATCCTCGCGTTTCTTGGCATCGCGCTCTACGCGGTGTTCGCGTTCCTCGAGAGCCGCATGACCGGATGGGCGATGCGCAAGAACGAATTTTCGATGTAGCCATGGACCTCGGTCTCAAAGGCAAAGTCGCGATCGTCACCGGCCCGGCCAAGGGCATGGGCGCGGCGATCACGCTCGCGCTCGCGCGCGAGGGTGTCGACCTGTGCCTCGCCGGGCGCGACATGGCGGCGGTCGCGCCAGTGACCAAGCAGGTTCTCGGCATGGGCCGCAAGGCCATCGAGGTTCAGTGCGACGTCACCGAGCCGGCGCAGATCGAGGCGATGGTGAAGAAGGCGCTCGACGCCTTCGGCGGGCGCATCGATATCCTGGTGAACGTCGCCGGCGGGCGCGGGCCGCTCGAGACGACCGCGTGGGAGACGACGCCCGAGCAGTTCGACCAGATCGTCGAGCTCAACATGAAGGGCTGCTACCTGACGATGCGCGCGGTGACGCCGACGATGCAGAAGCAGCGCTCGGGCAAGATCGTGAACATCGGCGGCACCTTCGGGCTGCGCGGCCGCGCGCTGCGCATGGCGTACTCGGCATCGAAGTGGGGTCTGCGCGGCATCACCAAGGCGTTCGCGCTCGAGCTCGGGCCGTACAACGTCAACGTCAACAACGTCTGCCCGGGCATGGTCGACGGACCGCGCTTTCGCAAGGTGTGCGAGGAAATGTCGAAGCGCCTCGGCATCTCCATGGAGGAGGCGATGCGCAAGCACGCCGAGGAGTATGCTCTGAAGCGCGTCTCGACCGACGAGGACGTGGCGAACGCGGTGCTGTTCTACGCGAGCGAGGTCTCGCGGCAGATCACCGGCCAGGACATCGCCGTCGACGGAGGATGGGTCATCTGATGGAAGCCGATATCGTGATTCGCGGCGGTCAGGTCGTCACCGCCGACGCCGTGTTCACCGCTGACGTCGCGATCGCCGGCGAGAAGATCGCCGCCGTGGGCGATGCGCTAAAGGCGAAGAAGACCATCGACGCCACCGGCAAGTACGTGATCCCCGGCGCGATCGACAGCCACGTGCACTTCCGCGCGCCGGGCTACGACCACAAAGAGGACTGGCAGACCGGCACCGGCTCCGCCGCGCGTGGCGGCGTGACCACCGTGCTCGAGATGCCAAACACCAATCCGCCGACCGGCACGCTGGAAGCGTTGAAGATCAAGCAGGGCATCGCGGCGTGCCAGGCCTACGTCGATTACGGCATCTACGGGCTGCTCGACGAGAACAATCTCGGCGAGCTCGAGGCGCTCGCCGCGGCCGGCGTCTCGAGCTTCAAGTGCTTCATGGGCAACACCTTCGGCGACCTGCCGGCACCATCGGATGGCGCGATGCTCGAGGGCTTCGAGATCCTCGCAAGGCTCGGCCTGCGTTGCACGGTGCACGCGGAGAACGCCTCCATCATGGCGCGCCGGCAGGCGCAGCTCGAGGCCGCCGGGCGCACCGATCCGCTGGCGCACCTCGCGGCGCGGCCGGAAGTCTGCGCGATCGAAGCGGTGTCGCGTGCCGTGGTATTCGCCGAATGGACCGGCGCACGGCTGCACATCGCGCACAAGAGCTCGAAGGACGCGCTCTACGTGCTGCGCGACGCCAAGCGCCGCGGTGTCGACGTCACCGTGGAGACCTGCCCCCAGTACCTTTTGCTATCGACGGAAGACCATAAGCGCCTGGGCAACGTGCTGCGCGTCAACCCGCCGATCCGCGAGCCGGGGCACCAGGAAGCACTCTGGCAGGCGCTGCGCGAGGGCGTGGTCGACATGATCGCGACCGACCATGCGCCGCACTTGCCCGAGGAGAAGACGCGCGCCAGCGTCTGGCAGTGCGACTGCGGCTTTCCCGGCGTCGAGACGCAGATGCCGCTGATGCTCACCGAGGTGAGCAAAGGCCGCATGTCGATCAGCGACTACGTGCGCTGGGCCTGCGTCAATCCGGCCAAAGCCTGGGGCCTGTTCCCGAACAAGGGCGTCATCCAGCCCGGAGCGGACGCGGACATCGTGCTGGTCGATGCGAAGCGCGAGTGGTCGATCGACCAGTCGCAGCTCTTCTCGAAGAGCAAGATCTCGCCGTGGCATGGCCGGCGGGTGCAGGGTGCACCGGTTCTTACGCTCGTCAGGGGAAAGACGGTGATGGAGAACGGCCGCATCGTGGCCGAGCCCGGCTGGGGCAAGCCGGCGCGGCAGAAGATGCCGCCGCCCGCGCCGCGCAACCTCGATAAGACCACTGCCGCGATCACCGCGGCGCGCGAGAGCATCCGGAAAGTCGGCTGATGGAGCGGGAGGCGCTCGGGCGCGAGCTATACGCGCTGCTCGCCGACCTTGTCGCCATCCCGTCCACGTTCCCGCCCGGGGACACCGAAGGAATTTCGGCGTATTGCAGCGATTTCCTGTCTCAGCTCGGGTACAAGACCGAGATCCACGAGAAAAGGAAAACCGTCCAGAACCTCGTCGCAAGACTCGGGCGCGGCAAGCCGTCGGTGGTGTTCAACGCGCATGCGGATACCGTCGGGATCGGCGAGCGGGCCGCGTGGCGCACCGACCCGTTCGCCGCGACCCTCGTCGACGGCCGTGTCTACGGCTTGGGCGCGAGCAACTGCAAGGCCTCGATGGCAGTCCAGCTCTGGCTCGCGCGCCAGGTCGCGCGCCGCGGCGCGCCGAAGCGCGGCGAGCTTGTCTTCACCTTCGTGGGAGATGAGGAGAACCTCGGATCCGATGGCATGGCGTACCTAAGGAATATTTCGGCGATCCGGCCGGACACCCTGGTCGTCGCAGCGCCTACACGCAATCGAATCGTGTACGAGGAGCGCGGCGTGATGTGGGTGAGAGTGACGACCCGCGGTCGTGCCGCTCACGCGGGCGCTCCGCACGCTGGAGATTCCGCGATCTTGAAGATGAACCGGCTCATTTCAGAAATAGAAAAGAAGCTGGTGCCGGAAATTCAAAAGCGCAAGTCGCAAACCGGTCAGCAGGCGACGCTCAGCATCGGCGTGATCCGCGGCGGCGAGAACATCAATGTCGTGCCGAATAGGTGCGCGATCGAGGTCGATCGCAGGCTGCTTCCCGACGAAGACTTCGATTCGGGTTTTTCAGAATTGAAAACATTCTGTGAAAATGCAGGAGCGGCAGAGGTCGAGCTCCTGACGGGCACGCCCGGATTCCGTGCTCCTGAGAACGGAGCAGGCGCGCGGGCATTCGCGGAGGCGGTGCGCGCGGTCACGGGAAAGCCGCCTGAGCGGCTGAACGTCGTCGGCGCGAGCGACGGTCGCTATTTCGCCCGCGACGGCATAGAGATCCTGGTCACCGGACCAGGCGACGGAGGCGATAGCCACATCCCGAACGAGCACGTGGCGCTCGGCGAGATGGTCGAGGCCGCGCTCATCCAATTGGCTGCGGTTGATCGACTTTTGGATTTATCTGATTAGCGTACCCGAGACGTCTGCTTGCGACTCCGTTCCATAAGCAATCAGCAGGCGAGAATCTAGTGGAACAAGGCCTTTTATCCAGGTTGCAGCGCTACTTCTCCGCATCTTTCGGCGGACGCTACGTCGAATGCCTCATCAAGGAGACCATAGAGGAACAGCCAAAGCTGGCCACGCTTCTTTTCGGCGTCAAACATTCTGACACCTTGCAGGTTGAATACCGCTTCCGCGCTTTCTAGGTCTTGGCTGAGGGATCCCCGTAGCCGCCGCCACCGGGCGTCTCGAGGAGCAGCCGGTCTCCTGCCGGAATGACCTGCCGGCCCTTGCTCTGCAGCTTCGCGCCTGAAGCGAGCCGCGCGCTGCCGGCTGAGCCGCTCGCGCCGCCGGCGCGGCCCTGCGGCGGGTTCTCGACGCGCTCGAACATGGCGAGCAGCGAGCAGGGCGCGGCATGGCGGCTGGCGATCTCGATCGACAGGCCATCGCCGCCGCGGTAGCGGCCGGCGCCGCCCGAGCCCGGGCGCAGTTCCTTGCGCCAGATCACGATCGGCGCGCCGTGCTCGACCACCTCGACCGGCATGGCCCTCACGCCGCTTGGGAATGCAGTGGCGGAAAGGCCGTCGAGCGTCGGGCGCGCGCCGGAGCCGCCGCAGTTGAAGAACACCGTCTCGAATGCCGGCGCGCCGGGCGCCGCCTGGTCCGGGCCGCGGCGCAGCTGTACCGTCCAGTTGCAGCTCGCGCCCTCGGCCGGGACGCGGCCGGGAAGCGCCTGGTGCAGGCAGCCGAAGACCAGGTCGGGCAGCATCAGCCCCACCACGTGGCGCGCCGACACCGGCCAGGGGCGCTGCGCGTTGAGCACGCTATCTTCCGGCGCGGAGACGCGGAAGGGCGCCAGCGATCCGGCGTTGTTCGGCGCTTCCGGCGCGACCAGGCACTTGAGCGCGAACGACGTGTAGGCGAGGCAGTAGTTGAGCACCACGTTGATGCCGAACGGGCTGGCGGCGGAAGAGCCCTGGTAGTCGACCAGGATGTCGCGCTCGCCGATGGTCAGGGCCGCGCGCAGCACGATCGGCTCGTCGT
>Ga0209647_1001638_pt1 | contig 18789 bp, 20 predicted proteins | sample GraSoi_2013_60cm_FD_185827 | JGI IMG/M metagenome (GOLD analysis project Ga0209647, IMG submission 185827) | Grasslands soil microbial communities from the Angelo Coastal Reserve, California, USA - Sample 9_17_2013_60cm (SPAdes) (version 2) | ecosystem: Environmental > Terrestrial > Soil >... | reverse complement strand
AACACCCACGGGATCAGAGCTTCGTACACCACATTGCTACCCGCCCTGGTAGCGCTCACCACTTGCGCTATATCCCATGCTCCGTCCGCAACAAATAACTGGATAGTCATCAGTCTCCTGGTTGAGAATTGAATTGCAGCAATTTCGCATAGCCGCTGGCGCCTTGCGCTAGGTCATCACCTTCGATCGCCGCTTGTGCCTGATTTGCCGCGTCCGCAGCAGCCTGATTCTCTTGCGCTATCTGCGCACTGGTCGCTGCGGCCTGCTGTATCTGCTGATTCACTGAATCGAGCTGAGCCGATAGCGCGGCAATCTCACCGTTTAGCTTTTCTACCTCGGCCTGCGTCGTCGCGGCTTGCAGCTGACTAACCGTGTTGGAAATCTGCTGCTGGAGCTGGTTACGCTGATTGTTCAATGTCGCAAGCGCGTTCTGGTAGCCATTCACCGCCTGCGCTGTGGCCGTTGTCATCGGGATTGTATACTGGCTGAATACCGGTCCGTAAGGCGTCGTCGTGGTCAGGAGATTTTGATAGTTACCATAACGTGAAAGCAATGCTTGGAACTGACCTGTAAACTGACCCGGATTAGTGAGCCCCTGGATCTGACCATAAATCCCAGTTCCTTGACTGTAGATGCCCTCGCTCTCACGCACAATTTGCCCGATCGTGCCGACCCCTGGCAGATTGTTGATATTCGCGTACTGGCCAAGCTGCAAGACCTGTTGCTCCAATTGCTGGGCGCTCTTGAGCGTATTAGACACAGTAGACAGGTATTGGGTCAGGTTCTGATATTCATTTTGAACCTGTTGCTGAAGGTTCGCGGCGTCGATAACTGGCAGTACATAAGCGCCCGCGCGAAGGGCCAAACTGATGTAAAACGCTAAAAGAAAGAAACTTCTCATAGATGCTGTTTTTGTATCATCCCGATATATGGAGTCGTTACTTGGAGCGGCCTCACAGTGGTTTAAGTCACTGTGAGTGACTTGCTTCTACAAAAAAACTCATTGCACTACCTCAATCACTTCCCGGTGCGCCTCGATCAACTGGCCATCGGAGTCGTAATATGCTGGCACTACGACCTCGGCAAGTTTGCGCTTGAGCTGCGGGTCAGCATCCTTGCTCACCATGTTCCGCTGAGCCCAGTACAGATTCTTAATTTCGTCCGAACGCCCTTCTACGTAGGCCGGTTTCTCCGTTGGCCTAAACAACGCCCGATTATTACTTAGCGATGTTGAGCAACCCGATGCCCAACAGGACCACGCAAGAGCGCTCGCTGCCAGAACGCTACTTCTCGTTGTATTTTTCATTTTCTCCATTGTTACCGAACATTCGTTTTGCGTTTTCGATAATTGCTTCCACGATGTCCGGTTCATTTTTTAACTGCTTGGACCGCTCCTCGAACACCGAGCCAGCGCTTGACGAGACATACAGCATCTCGTCGTGTGCATAGTTCCGCCCGAGCGTAACCTTTGGCCGCCCATCGTGGATTTGGATTACTCCGAACCCCGAAAACACATCTCTTCCGTTTCCTCCCGGGATGGGGAATCTCATCACTGCGTCCTTAGTAATTTCGGGAATCGGATAAGATTGACTGACCAGCTCCAGGTCTTTCTTGTTATTAGATTTCAACAAGATCACTTGGTCGCTATTAGAAAGAATCGCGCCTGTGACCCCCGGATTCTGTTCGTACAGGCGAGCAAAGTTCTGCAGGATACCCAATACCCAGCAGTTATATTTTCGCGCGCGCTCCCAATAATCCCGAGCGATCTTTGGGCCATTGTCCATGTCCATGATTGCGGATAGCTCTTCGAGGATCAGTCGTTTCCTCACGCTCCGCGGCATCGTCATGATGTAGTTGCGGACATCATTCATTATCAAAAACCCAGCAACTGCCAGCAGTTCGCGTTCGCTCTCCTTGATCTTGCCTAGCTCGAAATGGACGATCTTTTTCTTCAGATTAATGTTGGTTATTCCATCCACAATCGGTCCGTAAGGGCCATCCCGCAGCCAGATCTCTAATAGCTTGCCAAGGATTGCGTACTCCTCGCTCTCCGGCGTCGCCGGCCGCTTCCGGCCCTGAGTCTGAATCTCATCCTGTACGTCGTACAAGGTCGGAAACTCTTCCGGCCTGAAGTGAGCAAACACCATGTTCCCTAATAGGGCGTCGTTCTTGGGGTTCTCTATGAACGCGCCAACCTCGCTATCTGAGTAGCTCGCCAGCAATTCGCGGGCCTCTTCCGAATTGTTCTTCTGGAATTCCCGAAACTCCACAAATGCATCGATAAACCCATCCCCCTGACCGCTTCGCTCTTTATGCCAACGCCCGACGCACAGCGCTTCTCTCGTGATCTCAGGCAACCGCGCTTCTTGCTCACGTCGATATCGCCGATAATAATCCGCGTATATCTCTCGCACCTGGCTCGCCATCAGCGCGCCCCGGTATCGCCGTTTCTCTGGACTCTCGGCTCCGCCGATTAGCAGGGTCAAAAGTGCCGTGATGTTGCTTAGATTCTCGTTGTTAAGCGGCAAGCCCCGCGTATCAAACGGATTGAAAGTGTAGTTACCATTCGATCGGATAATGATAGGGGCGGCGCCCTCCTCGACGCACTGCGTGTAGACGCCGTAACTCAATCCGTTATCGACAATCACTGTGTAGTCGTAAAATCGGCTCTGACTGTACCAAGATATCGTTAACTAACAGGCTTTTACCTGAACCCTTCGCGCCCACAATGATCGAATGGAGCGGCATTTCGCTCCCTTTTTCCCCGGAAAACGTTCGGATACCGATCAGGTTTCCTGCTTCTCCGTCGTAAAGAGCCTCGGCGGCTTCCAGGTCGCCTTTAGGTGTCCCCCCTATCGGCATCAGGTTCACCAAGTTCACGTCGTCCAACTTGTGCGTGAAATCATCGTATCCGTCGAAGCTCCAGCCAGGAATCGCCGCGTTATAATAGTTCATCGTCGAGATGTCCCAGCTCGGCTCGTAGTACCGGATCCCGCCCAACTTGCCTACAGCGCCTTTGAGCGCCGCCATTTTCGAGCGCAATCCTTCCTTCGTTTCGTCGTGTGCCAACACGATAAATTGTGCCCGAAACGGCAACACCTGGTTCGACATTAACCGGCGCACTCGAAGCGCGTTTTTTTCCATGCCGGCCTGCACCCGGAGCTTCGCCTGGCGGCCCTTCTTATTCTCGCTCGAGCGTTCCAGCTTCTCTTGTTCTTCCTCCGTCTTGAGAATCTCCCTGTCGACCGAAAGCGGATAGCAATTCACCACAACCCGTATATTGGGAACTGCTAATCCGGTTACTATTTGCATCATGCCCATGAACGTTTGTTTGGGCATTGTCGATAGCGCTAACAATCCAAAGTAATGTCCATCTAAGAAGAAGCCGCGATCAGGTCCATCTAATGGCGACGCTGATCCAACTCTGGCCAGCTCCATCAGGTTTGCGTGAGGATCACTCAAAAGCTCTTCAGCCAGAAAAAACTTCGACGCGGCGGGCCCAAAGTATCGCAACAGTTCACGCACGTGACCAGCACTGTCCAAGGCCTTCATCCCGCCCCCGTAGCTTTTTAAAAGCTGATCGCCCACCTGGATTCTTTGATCGAATGACTGTTTGTACGCAGTGACGGTCCGCTCGTAGTGCGCGCGGCGCGATAGACCGCCTCTGAACTTCGGCGCATGAATTCTTGAGGAAATATAGAAACGTAAATTTGACTGAATCAGCCGACCTTCTCCCATGCGCTCGGCATAACGCTGATAGCGCTCCGTCCGGTGACGACGGCTGAACCGGCACATATGCCCTTTTTCCGTGACTTTCTGAAAACGATCGAGCTGCCGATGGTAATCCGAGTCTTTGTAGAACTGTACCTGCAGCCGTTCCCCTTCCTGTAAATTCGCCAAAAAGGTCCTCAAGTCGCTTTCGAGGGCGTTCAGCACTTCAGCCTCAACGTTGCTCTGATCAGGTATACTCACATTGATTCCCTGACAGATAACGCCGTGGGATATGTCCCCGAAAACCAAGAGATCGTCGACCGAATAACAATCTGGTGTATGTACGTTCATTCTGCGTCCGGGTGACGAGTTTTGCGAGTACCAAACCCGTGGAGTTCGAACCTGGACGAGCACAAGGCCAGTCCCGGCAACCACTCGGATCAAGCGAACTCCCGACGAACGGAAAAAATCAATATCGTAAGACTTGGGCTTCCCCAGCTTTAGTGTCAGGACGTAGACCATTGCCGCTACGAGCGGCGCTGCTCCAGCGACCACGCTTCCCCATGTTCCTATGCCCAGCCCATCGTAACAGTAACGAAAGGCCGCTAGGGCAAGCGCAAACGCCGCTATCAAGACGTACAAACTCGAGCCTTCAAAGAACCAGATCGCCGCCTTCGCTTCTCTGGCGTTGTCGTTGGGATGAATAATCCGTTCCATTTTCCTTCTCTAATGTCGTTGGCCTGACACGTTTGCCAGGAAGGCGAGCGAGGGAGACGTCTCGAGATATGGATGAACAAATCCCTCGCTCGGCCATTATTCTTTTCTCTCACCTCCTTTCCTGGTTAATTCGGCGATTGAAGCTGAATTGATACACTCTGTCCTCCGGCCGCGAACATCGCGCTGGCGATAGCCCAGGCTAACCCGCACAATGCGCTCCCTAAGAGGCCATATTTAATCATCTCAGTACGTCCCATCTTGGCCTGCCAACCCGCGAAAACTAGCCCGCCAAAGGCTCCGATCAGCGCAAACCCGTTAATAATTCCTCCAGCTTGTCCCAGCGCCTGACTGATCGAGCCGGCCGCAATAAACATCAGCGCCGCCAGATGAGGCTTAAAGCTGAACAACATCAAATGTTTTGCTGCTAGACTGTACATATTCTTCATATAAGTATCTGTATGATACTTCATTGCAAGAAAAAAATCCCGAAGTTCGGTACCGCTCCGGGACAATTTCGTTTAGGCCTTCTTCTTCGAATTTTTCGTCCGCCGAGGCGACACAGCTGAATGCTTTTCACCGGGCGATTCCAAAAGACCTCCCATTTTTCTGGAATACCAAAGGCCAAGTATAGCTAAGGCTATCAGCTTGGGAGCTCCTTCTTGCCTGCAACGCCATAAGGTCATTCGGCTAATCCCAAGCTCCCGATGAAACTCGACCCAGCTTATCCCAAGGTCCTTGCGTATCCACTCTATCTTTCCGCCATCCATATCTCGCCTCGATAATACGGCCAGGCCGGAAAAATGTCTATCTGCGATACTTGTTTGATACACAGGTTAAGTATATCTGTGATACTTACTATGGCAAAGACCCCCTTTTACGCTGTGCGGCAGCCAGGACTCTCACGTCTCAGTCTCCAGGACGGCCCCGCCTGGCGGGCCTTCTGTTATCATGATATTCGGGCATACACCCTGGATTCAGATCTCTTGATTCTGCATCACGCCGATTGTGTCATTGCGCTGCGAGGTGTTAACCTCCGCCAGCTCTATCTTTCGCTGCTGGTCGAGGAGGTTTATGAGATCCCGCTTCACTCAGCTCAGATCCCACCCAGCGAGTGTGCGGTAACCGAAATTAGCATCCAACAGATCTCAACAGATGATTAGGGAGAAAAGACTTTCTCCCCGGCGAGCCGCTCCAGTCTCGCCTTCCTCTTTCTCCTAGGCGAACCCAAGGTTCGCCTAAGACCACTCCTTATCCTCCGGCCTCAGTCCGCCGATAGGCGGCAGACCAAACGCGAGGGCTCGCTCGCTTCTGTACCCTTATGAGCACCCTATTTCTCGATGCTCGCTTCCGCTCGGCCCGGCTTGCAGCCGCGGTTCGTCTTAGTCCCACGGCGCGCCTCCAGCGCAAGAGTACCGTCTGCGGCTTAAGCGGCCTGCGCCCCGTCCTGCAGACGCCGGACGGGTCCCCTCCAATTAAATCCTCAACCCGTCTCGGGGATTCCTCGCGGCTCTTGCGCCGGAGTCTCTCTGCGCCGTGTCAACCGGAGAACTGCCGTTTCCGGTTTGGAAAGAAAAATTGCAATGCACACCAATTTTTCTCTCCAACTCGGGAATCGAAAGATTCCTGGAGAGAATCAGAGGAAGCAAAAGCCTGGCGCGAGCCGAAGCGGCGACGGCCAGTTAACACCAAAACAGAACTAACTCTCGTCGCATATTACTATGAACATCAATCGCATCATCATCACCGGTAACCTGGTTGCTAACCCAACTCTGCGAAACACTGAGTCCGGTACTCCAGTGGCTTCTGCCACCATCGCTAACAATGAGTTCTATAACGATGGCGAAGGAGAGCGGCAGCAGGTCACTACTTTCGTAGAGGTGACAGTATGGGGAAAACCAGCCGAGAACTTCTCTAAGCTCGCCAAGAAGGGTCAGGAGGTCGTCCTTGAAGGTCAGCTAAGACGAAACGATTGGGAATCCGAGGACGGTCTGAAGCACTCCAAGCACTTCGTTAGGGCTGAGACCTGGCAGTTCACTCAATACAAGAAAGACTAACTGCTAAGTTTCCCGGGAGGGCATAACCGCCCTTCCCGGGAACACACTCTCTCCTAGGACTTAACTCGGATGGACACAATCTGCCAGCTCTTACAAGACATCGAACGTTATGAAGGCGACGCCCATTACTATACTGAGCGCGCCGAACACTGCCGGAGCGAAGCCGCGCTGTTACGCCAAGAGTTGGCACAAGAACAAGCGCGGGAACGACTGAATGAGGCTCACGTGCTCGCAGCCGCAATTCTCGAGCTCGGCGGACTGACCGGAGCCGAAAGTGAAGCGACGGAACGCGTCATGTGCAGCCAGTCATGCTGTGCGGCCGATATAGCCAGGCTTCGCGCTATCGCTCTCAATCACTCGATCTTTAGAACCGACGTTCTATGAACGATTCGCCCAACAAACTCGTCTTTCACGCCGACGGCACGCTGTCCGTCCGAATCGGCGGCAAATGGCGCAACGCCATAAGCCAAGTCACGCGAAGCGAATACATGGCCCTTCCTTACGAAGCTAAGAAACGCCTGCTTCTCGTCGAGTTCGAAATCGGACGCGAATTGATCAAGCGCACGAGGCTCATGGTGGCGCGACGTTAAGATGCCGGTGCTGAAAACGCTCTCCGGAGACCAACAGAAGTTATGACTGGCGCTAAAGCGGTTGGGGGCGCCCTCCGAGCGGCAGTCCAAAAAGGACAATCGCTATCGCGTGGAAGCTAAACAAAGGATTGCCTCCAGAAAGGAAAGACCTTACGTGGCGATGGCTCGAAGTGTTGGTCTTGGAAGAGGTGAGAGGCCAGAATATGTGGAGCAATTTATTCACGCGATTCCTCTGGCTTGGGTTGTGCTGCGTCGGCTGCCTGTTTTGCTTTGTTTGGGGCGTCTTCTGGCTGGGATTTTTTATCGTTTTGTTCACGAGCCACCACTGAATCGGTAAAGGCGTGGATTGTATGAAACTTCCAAAAATTGAACACGCTTCTGGTTGGCTGTTTTGCTCTCCTGGCAAAGCCGTCCGCAGCTGTAGATTACTCTTCACCCTCTCTGACGGTCGATGTCTACGCGGGGGTTATCTCATCCAACGAGATCGCCAAAAAACAACTCTGGATGATAATACAGGGCCTCCAGACGGGCGTTCCGGCTACCCTGCTTCCTAACCTAATCCACATAGAACACGCGCTTAAGAGACCATTCGACCTGGCCGAAGGAGCCAAGAGCGCCGATGGCCAGAAGATCGATATAGTGGCTCATGTCGAAGGCGACCAGGCCAGCGGTAAGGTCAAGATAGCGTTCTCGAAACTGGGTTGGTCTCCGGGCTATGCGGGCGCTACTGAACTCTTGATTGGTCCGAACGAACATAGGGTCTTGCGTTTGCCAGTCCTTCAAGAAGGCGATGGTGAACAAAAGGAAACCATCGTCGGCATCAGCACCGCACCAGGAAAAACAGACAAAGATGCACTCGCGATTTGAAGTCGGACGTTCAAATAACATTAGCTGAATAAGTCAGACTATTTAACCAGCACCTTCTTCGGCTTGTAACCATCTATATCCTCGGATTGTGGTTACACCCTCAATCTAAACTACTTGGGAAAAATCCAGCCGGGGTACCAGACGAACCGCCCTAGTATCTTCTAAGGGATTCCTTCCAACCGGGGGCCAAATTACAGATGACGAAGGCGGTCTCCGCCCCTATTTTGTCATTTGTCATACGCCATCGGTCATCGCCGCGAAGCGGCGCTAGTACTCGTAAAAGATCCGCTGACTCGTTCTCGACCCCGATAGGAGAGCGCTTTTCCCTCGGAGATCAGCTTAAACAAAGGAAGGAACTAAAATGTTGATTATTCGTTGAATTTAATAAATTCAGGGTTATGTCCTGATAAATTACAACCTTCTGGTTCGTTTCCGGCGGTAGTTCTACGAGGAGAATGGAAGCGAACCATCAACTTTATGCCCTGCCTAATAAGAGATCGAACCGGGCGCTCGCCTTAGGGAGAGGGAAGATGTCGCGCGGCACGCTCCGTATAGGGTTTGTTGGTGCGGGAATGATCAGCCAGTATCACCTGCAAGGTTGGACGGAGACTAAGGGAGCGGAGGTCGTGGCGATCTGCGACCCCGATCTCGAAAAGGCGCGCCGACGAGCCGAGACCTTTGGCATACCCTCGGTCTTTTCTGATCTCTCCTCGATGCTTGAGGTGGCGAATATCGAGGCCGTCGATATTGCGACCCCAGTGGGCACCCATGCGTGCCTGGTGATGCAGGCTGCAGATCACGGTGTTCATGTCATGTGCCAAAAGCCGATAACGCCGACAATGCAAGAAGCGTATGAGCTCATTGACTATGTGGGCGATCGGGTTCGATTTATGGTCCACGAAAACTATCGCTTCCGCCCGCACTATCGCCAAGCTCGTGAATGGATCACCGCTGGCCAGATAGGATCTCCTCTTCAAGTACGACTGACGATGCGCTCCTCGGGCCTGGTAGCGTTGGGGGCAGAGGAAGCGTGGCTGCTGGCTAGGCAACCCTATCTCGGCAAGATGCCGAGGCTGCTAATCTTCGAGACGTTGATCCACCATCTCGATACATTACGCAGTTTGATCGGCGAGATGGATGTGCTGTCATGCCAACTGGCGCACATCAATCATTCGATCTTGGGAGAAGACACGGCGATCGTTGTCATGCGGGCACAGAGCGGATGTTTGGTCGTTCTTGACGGCACGTTCTCAGCCCCGGGTTACCCAGCCCAGGTTACGGACAGACTGGAGATCATCGGAGGCCAGGGCACAATCATTTTTGAGAACGATGAGTTACGCGAAATGGGCAGCGTCGAGCGGTCGATCCATTACGCCTCGAGCAGCCCAAAAGGTGAAAACCAGGAATGCTTCACAATAGCGGTGCAGCACTTCGTCGAAGGCATTACGACCGGGCGCGCGTTTCCCACCGACCGATTGGATAACCTCAAGACAATGCGTCTTATGGAAGCGTGCTACGCGGCGGCAGGCACCATCTAAGACACCGCATGCTATCGGTCGTTGGGCACGAGTGCGAACCAACCCGGCTGCTCAGGATCGCGGTCATATTGAAATCCGCCCATTGACTTGAACAACTCGGAATAGAGACCGAGCTTCTCCCGATCCAGCTGGACTCCCAAACCGGGTCCGACCGGGACCTCTATCGCGCCGTCTCGATACGCGAGTTTTCCACCAACGATAACGTCGTCGACGAGGTGGTGATAATGCGCATCCGCCGCGTAGCTAAGGTTCGGCAAGACGCTACTCATATGGAGCATGGTCGCGAGTTGAATGCCAAGTTCGCCCGATGAATGAATCGCAACTGCGATACGCGGCGTTTCGCAAACAGCGGCCGCCTTTATGCAGGGCCGGATACCACCCAGAGCGTAGTGTTCAAGAGAACCACATCGACCCCCACGCATCACTGCGTACGCTGCCCAGCCAATTAGCCGACGGCAAGCGTAATTTGGTAGGACCAAAGGATAAATTGCCATTGACGGCCGGGCTCCACTATGGTAGGACCAAAGAGCAAATAGCTTAAACCGTCATCAAAGACGTTGGAGGAGAAACGATGAAGAAACTAGCGGTAGCGCTGGTATTGGCAGTGTGTCTCGTGAAGGCCACACATGCGGCCGACAACGACAAACGGACCTATATCTTCGCGGCTGGCGTACTTGGCCATCCGTACTGGAATGCAGCCTATGCGGGCTTCGATTATGCCGCACGAAAGTTCGGCGTCGAAATCAAAAAGGCGGGGCCGCAAGACTGGAATCCGCCGGCTCAGGCCGAGGCGGTCGAGCAGTCCATTGCCAAGCACCCTGACGGCATTGTGGCAGTTCTCTGGGATGGCTCGTCGATACCACCCATAAAGAAAGCGATGGCCGCTGGCATCCCAGTGGTGGTCATCGAGGCGAACCTTCCTGACAGCGGCGCGATGAGCTTTATAGGCCTCGACAATTATCAATCCGGCGCTGACACCGCCAAGGAGCTGATCAAACTCGGCGGCGAGACCGGTAACGTTGTGGCGATGGGGAACTGGGGTGCCTCGAACACTGACGCAAAGTTCAAAGGATTCTCCGAATATCTCGCTGCCAACTCGAAGTGGAAAATCTTGGGGAAAGTGGACGACAAGGGCACCACAAATCCGGCCATTGAGGCGGCAAAATCGCTGCTAAATGGCTACAAGGATGCTACCGGTATTGTCGGCCTGGACTCTAGTGCTGGCACGGGAGTCGGGCTGGCGGCCGAGGAGCTTGGAATCGACCTCTCCAAAAAGACGATCGTTGTCAATGATCGAGAGGACGCGGTCCTTGACTACATCAAGAAGGGCGTCATCGGCGCGTCCATCCTGAACAAGACGGCGCTTGAGGCCTACATGGCGATCCAGCTTCTCGAAGCCTACAACGACTCCAAGATTGGATTGGCTGACGTTCCGATCTCGAGCGACAACAAGGCTGCGGGCGTGATTGCCATGCCGCAAAACGTCTACATGGGCACGGTGGTCGTCGACAAAACCAACGTGCAGTATTTTATATCGAAGAAGTAACCAGGTCCGATTCCGACAAGGCGCGGTTCAACTGCGCCTTGTACGAATAGTCACGCATCGTCGTCCAATGGCGAATCCAATTTTAGAGTTCGTTGGCGTCAGCAAAAAATATGGCGGCAACTTCGCCTTGCAGGATGTCTCGTTCGACGTCCGCCCCGGGGAGATACACGCCATTCTTGGAGAGAATGGCGCCGGGAAGAGCACGCTCGTCAAGATCGTGTCGGGCCAAGTTCAGCCGAGTGCGGGGACTCTCATGTTCAAGGGAACCCGGGTCACCGTGCATACACCGGCTCGCTCTCGTCAGATGGGCGTCGCCATGGTCCAGCAGGAACTCTCCGTCTTCGATCACCTCTCCATCGCTGAGAACGTGTTTCCAGACCATAGGTTTGCCGGTAGCGCCGGCTTGATAAACTGGAATCTTCTCTACCGCGCGGCCCAAGGCGCCTGCGAGGCCGCTGGGTTTTCCGCCGACGTGCGCGCGCCCGCCTCTGCGTTGAGCCCGGGACGCAAACAGCTGGTGGAGATTCTCAGGTGTGTGCATTCCAATCCCAGCGTTCTGGTCTTGGACGAGCCCACCTCTGGCCTGAATACCCATGAAACTGCGATGCTTGTTTCCCTACTGCTCAGCTTGCGGGATCGGGGGGTGACCGTCCTATACATTTCCCATCGAATTCCGGAAGTCTTGGCATTGAGCAATCGAATAACGATCCTTCGCGACGGCCGAGAGCGCGCCACGGTGGAAAACGATGGCCTGACAGAGTCCTCTCTCGTGCAGATGATGGTCGGGCGCGATCTAGTCTCGCTTTATGATCCGACTGCAACGAAACAGAATGGTTCGGGAGCCGCGTCCCTCGCAGTTGAAGGGCTGAGTGGCTACGGTTCCGTACACGACGTCGATCTCACTTTAGGTGAAGGGGAGATCCTTGGGGTCTTCGGTCTGGAGGGTTCGGGCTCCTTCGAACTCGCCGAGACGATCGTGGGTCTCAGGCGCCGTCGATCAGGGAGGCTCAGAGTTGGGACGACCGTGCTACGCAGATGGCAGCCCAGAAAGCTCCTAAGCCTTGGAGTTCAATATCTCCACAACAACCGCAAAGATGCCGGGCTGTACCTCGCGTTGGATGTCTCAGAAAATGCCGAGGCGCCGAGACTTAAGCGGCTGTCCAGTCATGGACTGCTCAACAGATGGAAGCTCTCGGAGGTGGTCCGCTCGAGCATACAGCGATTTGAAATCAAGGCGCGACCCAGGCATCAGCGTGTCGTTAATCTGAGCGGTGGCAATCAGCAGAAACTCATGATGTCGCTGTGCCTCGACGGGGTGCCTAAATGCTTCGTCGTGTGCGAACCGACCCGCGGCGTTGACGTTGGCTCAAAGGCGCAGATCCACGGTTTCCTTCGCAACGTCGCAGCAGAAGGGGGTTCCATAATGATGTTCTCATCGGAACTCCCGGAAATTATTGCGCTCTGTACAAGAGTCTTGATCATGCGAGCCGGCGGCGTGGTCGGCCAACTCGTCGGCAACGACATAACCGAGGAGAATGTCATGGCGCGTGCTGCTGGAGCATCGGACTGACAATAAGCCAAGGCTCCGGAGCGACAAGCTAGGGTACGCGAGAGCAATCAATGGACGCGGGCTACTCTCTTACTTCGCTGGCGCGATCCTATGGCATTATCTTTGTGACGTTGGTGACCTTCGTCGTGTTTTCGGTCAGCCGGAAGGCCTTCCTCTCTCCCGAAAATATTTACGGCCTGTTTTACGGAGTCTCCCTGGATCTCTATGCGATCACCGGCTTTACACTGCTGATTATCATGGGAGAGATCGATCTCTCCGTAGGATCCGTCTACGCGTTATCGGGTACAACTGCCGGCTACTTAGCGACTCGCGGGTTCCCGACGGAATTTGGTATCCTAATCGGCATTCTCATCGGCTTCGCGGTCGGGGCAGGGAACGGCCTATTAGTCGTCAAGCTCAAGATCAACTCAATCATCCTCACCATAGGCACCCTACTCACGGTGCGCGGCCTATCGGACGTTGTGGCTGCAACCATGGCTGGAAATCGATACGCGGAAGGGTTCCGCGCAATCGCGCGCGCCCGATTCCTTTCGCTCAACTGGACAGTGCCTGCGATGTTCCTGGTGGTCCTTGTCCTGGAGTTCGTATTGTCGCGTTCAACCAGCGCCCGCGTCCTCTACTACATCGGCAATAACCGCAAGAGTGCATTGATCCACGGTATGCGAACCGATGCCACGAGAATCGGCGCCTTCGTCCTCAGCGGCGGGCTTGCGGCGCTATCGGGGGTTTTGGTCGCGTCCCGAATTACCATCGCCGACGTCGATATGGGTCGACATCTTGAATTTACCATTCTGACCGCAGCCGTTATTGGTGGCGCAAGCTTGTTCGGCGGCCGTGGCCGGGTCGTCAACTCGGTCGTGGCCTACCTGTTCTTAGCGATGTTAGCAAACGGGCTGATCATGTTCGGGGTCGAACCGGTGTTTCAGCAGATTATCGTGGGTGTGATACTTGTTGCGGTGGTGGCCGCCGACACGCAGCTCAACAAGGAAGCCGGCTAGCATGTTGGCCTGGTTCCAAAGCTCTCGCGAGGTCGCGTTCCTCTTGACCGTCGTAGGCGCAGCGACCATGGCGCTGACGAACCGCTATTTCGCCACGGCCAGCAATTTTGACTCGCTGCAGACGATCCTCGCAGTCAACGGCATGATCGCACTCGGCATGATGGTCCTGCTCATCGCGGGATTTTTCGATCTTTCTGTCGGAAGCACAATGGGCCTCGCCGGCATTGTATGTGCTATGCTGCTGCACGCTCATCTGCCAATCCCGCTGGCCGTCGCGGCCGCAGTATTGTTTGGTGCGACGTTTGGTTTGGTAAATGGTGTGCTCGTTGCGATCATAGGGATAAATCCTCTCGTTGCAACCTTGGGCACGATGTTTGTCGGGCGGGGCATAATCGAGACTATCGCTACGACCCAGACCCTTACCGGGTTTACCGGCTTCCCGAAGTCTTTCACGGACCTGGGTAACGCCAAAGCAGGCGGATTGTATCTTATGCTTTGGATCTTCCTTGCAATTGCAATAGTTACACACGTGGCATTGAAGCGTTTCGCATGGGGCCGGCAATTCTTCTTTCTCGGCAGCAACCCCAATGCGGCGCACAGTTTCGGTTTCAGCACGCGGCGTATCATATCTGTGGCCTATGCTTTGGCTGGCGCATTGGCCGCATCGGCTGGCGTGCTGACGGTAGCGCGCGCTGAGACGGCAAATCGGTACCTAGGGGCGGGAATAGAGCTGGAAATCATTGTTGCTTGCCTAATTGGTGGCGCCAGTACTTCGGGTGGCCGAGGGAGTGTCGCTGGAGCCATCGTCGGCACGATGCTGATGGCGCTTATTCGCAACTCGTTTGTGCTCTACGAACTCGATACCCAGTGGCAATCGGTGATACTCGGCGCCGTCTTGATCGGCGCCGTAGTCTGGGAAGCAGCGATCCGCCTCGCTCGCAATAGAGCCAACCCAAATGAAGTCACCTAAGGACGCCGACGAAAGCAGTAGGGTGGGATGCCAATGAATAAAAATGCGATTAAGCTTCATTTGGAGCCAGTTCAATCACGCGGGCAGCCTGATCACGTGATTGCCAGCCTGATGTCGCTCATAAAGCGAGGCGTTCTCAAGGAGGGCGATCTGCTGCCTCCAGAGCGCAATCTTGCTAAGCAGTTCAACGTTGGCAGGAACGCGCTACGCGAAGCAATAAAGGTCCTTGAAATTTATGGACTTGTCGATCGCAAGACCAAGGTCGGCACGGTCATCAAAGAAACCAACCTCGATCACATTATTTCATTCACATTTGCAGGCCTTCCACCAAGCAGTCGCGTCTTTAACGACATTCAAGCGTTCCGCATGGTCATCGAAGTAGGAATCGCGAAGGCAGTTCTTGCGAACGTTGACGGCGAATCCATCGCTCGGCTGAAAGAACTGATCGAGATGATGGGCGCAACGGAGGATCACAGACAGCAGGCGCTTTGCGATTTTGAATTCCACGCCACACTGGTGCGACTTGCCGACAACGGCATCGTGTCGCGAATCTTCGAGGTCCTTTCGGAGCCCATCAAGCGCTTGATGGAACTGGGCAAAGGTAAACACGGCGGAGCCTTCGCCCAGCGTATTCATCGAGAACTAGTTCGTGCCCTAGAGGCACAGGATCTTTCACTCTACGAAAAAGTGATGCGGCAGCATCTTGACAAGGGGCGCCGATTTCTCGCCGATGAGCCAAAGAAGGCAAGAATTGCGGCGTCCTTACGCACGCCACCAGTTCGGAAGCGGGCAATCCGCAACGCTTGACTAGAATTTGCTCGGAACGCCGCTCCCATGAAAATTACCGACATCCGAGGCACAACTGTCACTGTCCCGCTTGAAGCCCCCTTGCGTCACAGTAACGGCGCGCATTGGGGCCGTTTTGTTCGTACGGTTGTGGAGGTCGAGACCAATGAGGGTATCACCGGACTCGGCGAAATGGGGGGTGGAGGGGAAAGCGCTGACTTAGCTTTTGCCGGGTTGAAAACCTACCTGATTGGACATGATCCGTTCGACCTGAACCGAATGCGCTATGCCATTTGCAACCCAACAGCCTCCCTCTATAACAATCGCACCCAGTTACACGCGGCCCTGGAGTTTGCTTGCCTGGATATCATTGGGAAAAAGCTCGGCGTACCGGTCTATCAGCTGCTCGGCGGCCGGGTACGCGATGAGGTTGGGTTTGCCAGCTATCTATTCTATCGCTACGCCAATCCTGACACCGGTCAGGGAGAGGTCCGTACCGTTGATCAACTGGTTCACCATGCAAAAGCATTAAAGGCGCAGCACGGTTTTACGGCGCACAAACTGAAAGCCGGGGTTTTTGATCCCGATTATGAGCTGGAGTGTTACCGGGCACTCGCAGATGCCTTCCCGGCCGACACATTGCGCTATGATCCCAACGCGGCGCTTTCCGTCGAACAGGCGCTGCGTTTCGGAGAATCGATCGCGCGATTGCGGAACGATTATTTTGAGGATCCTACCTGGGGCCTGGCCGGAATGCGCCGCCTGCGCGAAAAGCTATCCATTCCGCTTGCCACCAACACCATCGTCATCGACTTCGAACAGCTGGCGACCAATGTCCGGGATCCGGCGGTTGATGTGATCCTGTTGGATACCACTTTCTGGGGCGGGATACGGGCCTGTGTCCGGGCGGCACAAACCTGTGAGACCTTCGGGTTAGGTATCTCGGTACATTCCTCCGGTGAGCTGGGTATTCAGCTCGCCACCATGCTGCACTTGGGCGCGGTTTTGCCTAACCTGGTTTTTACGGCTGACGCCCATTATCATCATTTGATCGATGACGTGATCGCAGGCGGTAAAATGCTTTACCAGAACGGCCGGATTGCGGTTCCGCATGGTCCTGGCCTTGGCGTCACGCTGGATCGCGAAAAGTTACAAACTTACGCCGAACTATACCGGTCGCTGGGCGGCTACCCTTACGATCGCGACCCCGGCCGTCCTGGCTGGTTCCCGTTGCTGCCCAACACCGATTTCGCCGATCCAAGGGACAGCAGAACGCCTGACCTTCGCTCGCCTTAGTACCGTGCGCGGGCCATGGAACTTTTCATCGGCGCAGACCTATCACAGGCGCTTCGCTCTCGTCCTCGTCCGATGCGCGACATTAACCCCTGCTGACGTAGGGCTGTCATTGCTTCCTATTACTTCTACGAATGGAGATAATCAGGACGCCCGTGGCCGAGATTGGGTATTTTGAGAGTGGTAAAAGGGACGATTCCCCGTGTTATTCTTGCACGGCTTCCCTGACGATGCGCGTTCTTGGGATGGAGTGGTCGCGGTGGCTGACCCGGATCGAAAGCCGCGGCTGGTAGATTAGCAAAGAAGGAGAACGATCATGTCTGCATACGTTGTATTCACGAGAACTCGTAATGGGTCGTTGTTCGATTGACAGCAAAGCGTACGACCGAGACATTGATGATGATATGGAGGGAACGAACACTCCAACCCGCGCGGCGATTCGACAGGCGATCCAATCCGCATTTCGCGGTAAACCCGTCGAGCGGGTCGAACTTTTCGGCTCCGCTGCACGCGGAGAAGTGACTTCCGACAGCGACGTGGATCTTCTCGTTACACCATCACCGGAGGCTACCCGCCATGACCTATTTATAATGGCCGCAGAAGTCGAAGATGCTCTTGGTAGACCGGTGGATTTTCTCATTCGTTCTGACGTTGAAGCCATGAAAAACGTTGAGTCGAGAGATCTGATCCTAAAGAGCGCTGTGGCTGTTTATGTCCCTTGAGGAGAAACTTCGGTTAACTCATATTGCCGAAGCAGCCAGGCTGATTGCCGATTACGTTAACGGTGTTACCAAGGAGGCATTTTTGGGCGACACGTTACGCAGGACGCGGTAATCCGAAGAATTCAGATTATTGGAGAAGCAGTCAGGCATTTGTCCCACGACCTTCTCGCGGGCATGCCTGACTTTCCCGCAAAAGAAGCAAGGGGGATGCGCAACGTCCTCGTTCATGATTACGACGGAGTGAATGTCGAACGCCTCTGGGACACAGCTACTCAGGATATTCCGTTGCTCAGAAAGGCTGTTGAAAAATATCTGCAAGCAGATACTCGATCGCCGAACTGACCAGCTGATTTTGAAGCCTCGGCCACGACCTCGTAGTAAAGCTGCGCAGTGGACCAATCTAGATAATGAGAGATGTCTGCACCCTCCACGGCCACGCGATCGAGCTTTTCAGCACTGACAGTATCTCATCAAATGACTTTGTTTTTAGCCTAGTCTTTTGAGGCCCTCAAGGTGCGCGCATCTGTTGCCGGCCTGCTATGTCACAGTTGACTATGCTGCAAAACGCCGGGCGGAGGATGCAACTTTATCAACGCATCGCCAGCCGTCCCCGCAGCGGAGCGTCGAAATCGATTGTCCCAATTGGGACCCCAAGAACCCCATAAAGGACCGCGCCAGCCGCCGTCGCCGCTACGGCGAGCGCCAGCGCTTTCCGAAACGACTCTCTCTACCTGGCGGCCTGTTATCGCACGCGGTCCATAGCCTCACGAGCGCAGCGCTTGCTTGTACAAGCGCCGCCAGGACGAAGAGGGAAAACAGAAGCCAATTAATATCGTTTGAGGTTATGCTACCTCCTTCGAACGAACGGAATAGTCCAGAACGCTAATGTTATCGACGATTACATTGTTCGCGCGACCGAGCCGCGACGCTATGCGTACGTCCATTTGTTCCGCGATTTCCTCGCGAGTGAAGTTGCACGTGATTACCGTCCATTTTCCTAGCCGCGCATCTATGATTTGATCGAGCTTAGAAACAGAAAAGTCGCTCGCTCTTTCCGCGCCGATATCATCGATAGCGACAAACCAGTCATTGCAAACAGCATCCATGATCCCGTACTCACCGTTGCGCAATAGATCGACGATTTTGCGCCATCCAATAAATCCGCCCTGCCTGCTCAAGTGGGCGCCTGTTACTCGATCGATATAGATCGAGGCTTCGGCTTTGAAAAAGCGGGAGATGCCGCGAGCCAGGTGCGTCTTCCCGGTCCCGCTCCGTCCCAGCAACGACAGCCAGCGGGGGGCTGCTCCCGTCGCCATGTCACGGACAAAATCCTGCGCGGCAGCGAGCATTTCGCACAACTTTTTCTCGCCAAAGGTCTCGAATCGGAAATCGAACTCAGTCGCGGCTCTTGTACTGGCGGAAATCAC
>Ga0209647_1001637_pt1 | contig 18803 bp, 19 predicted proteins | sample GraSoi_2013_60cm_FD_185827 | JGI IMG/M metagenome (GOLD analysis project Ga0209647, IMG submission 185827) | Grasslands soil microbial communities from the Angelo Coastal Reserve, California, USA - Sample 9_17_2013_60cm (SPAdes) (version 2) | ecosystem: Environmental > Terrestrial > Soil >... | reverse complement strand
TACGTCTTACTCCTAACACGTGATAAGACATCAAATATAATATAAGGATGGATGAGTAGTATGAACTTTGTCGTGAGATCTATTTGGCGAGCGACAGTCACAAGACGACCAAAGATAACGTCCTGCCACTGCCGCCCTGTTCAGTTCGCGCGTCTATGCTAAGGTAGCAGCAAGGGCGGAATCTACTGACTGACGATGCCAGGTGCGCACTTCCCGAGCTTGAGCCTCACGCGCATCCAGTTCGTAAGGGAAAGCTTTGCGCAATGCGGCTTCTTCAGAAGCTACCGCGACAAAATCGTCCGTTTCGCATACAATCAGTGGTTTGGAGCCAAATTGATCACGTGCATAGCCAATGCTATCACCGGTCGCAACAAGATATGTAAAGGTACCATCCAGGACATTAATAGTGCTTTGCACAGCTTCGTCCAGGGTAGCTCCAAGCTGCATCATATCAGCAATGTAAACAGCGATTACCTCGGAATCATTGTGAGTATTGAAGTGGTGACCTTTTATCTCGAGGCGGCGGCGTAATTTGTGATAGTTGGTAATGTGGCCATTGTGAACAACTGAAATATCGGGGAAAGGACGCGCCCAGAAGGGGTGAGAATGGCTGATATCGACACGGCTCTCTGTCGCCATACGTGTATGAGCAATACCGTGGCTTCCGATAAAGCTGGAGAGGCCATAAGTAGCATCGAGAGGAAGAGCAGTCCCCATCTGTTTTATGATTTCCAGATGTTGACCCATGCTGAAGACTTCGACCTCATAACCAACCTCTTCAAGAGCACGGGCCAGGTCTTCATATGCACCGGTATAGTCCATTACCAGGCGTACATATTGCCCCACCCGGCTGCTTTGTTTTACATCGCCAAATTCTTGCGCAGTTGAGACAATGGTCTCTTGCCATGCGGTTGTTTCAGAAGCAGCATCTTCATTCACTTTAATACGCACAACAAGGTTTCCTATTGGGAGGTCACTGTACAAGGCTAAACCTGTTGAATCAGGGCCACGGCGATTGAGGTCGGAAAGCATTTTTACCAGCAGGTCACCTAGAGGACCTTGCCGGTGCTTGAAGAGCATGCCAGCGATGCCACACATGGGTAAAATACCTCCTTAAAAAAGTAGGAACTTTTCCTTCTATCCTGAAAAAGCATCCACACCTGGAATACTACTAACGTACGAGGGAATGCCAAGCGTCGCAGTTAATAGATAGAGGAGAGATTTCAGCTATATCTTCCCCTGAATACCCCAACAGCATTTGGCAAATAAAATTATTAACGTTCGATATCTAACTGTACTATAGTGGAGAAAATATACACATACAAGGGGTAATCTGACCAATGCCAAGCAAGCCGAAGTAGATAGACTATCCATCCAGGTACCAATACGGCAAAATGGGAAAATTTGCAAGCTCTTCCAGCCCTTGACAGGCGCAGTTTTTTTGAGTACACTCACTTGTAATTACATTATTGTCATGTTGTAGTTACAAGGTTGTCACGCCAGAACGGAAGTTTATACATCCTTAGCAAGGAGCCTGTATGTCTACTAAATCAGCAAAGGCATGGCGCAAGCCTATTGCTGTGGAACAGGATTCTTCCACTCCCAGGTATTCTCAACTCAAAGAGATCATTCGCGAGCAATATGCTTCCTGGGAAGCAGGTCAACCTATACCCTCCGAATTAGAATTGTGCCAGATGTATTCGGTTAGTCGTACAACTGTACGCAAGGCATTAGATCATCTCACACAAGAAGGCCTGCTGTATCGTCTCCAGGGCAAGGGCACCTTTATTTCACCGCCAAAATTACGTGAGCGTTTTGTCCAACAGGTAGCAGGAATCTATGACGACATGGCCTCGCGTGGACATACATTGCGCACCCGCATACTGGAACAATCTGTTGTTCCTGCTAGCAAACTTGTTGCGCCAGAGTTGCAATTGGTCGTCGGTAACCCCGTGATCAAGCTAGTACGTGTGCGCTATGTAGATGATGAGCCACTTCTCGTTTCTACAACATTCCTCCCTTATCGTTCATTTCCCGGTCTTGAAAGTGAGGATCTGACAAACGCTTCGCTGTACGCAGTTTTGCGCGAAAAATATGGTATACGGCTCGGCAAGGGCACACGCCTGGTAGAAGCAGCACCGTGTTCTGAGGAGGAAGCTGAATTACTGCATATTGCACCGGCAACGCCTCTGCTTGTTGTGAGCGGTACGATGTATGACACCGAAGGTCGCCCTGTTGATTGTGGCTATTCCCGGCATAGAGGTGATCGTAGTCAGATCGAGATCGAAGTAGTTTCACGCTAATTGAAATAGCCTTTTATAGCGAATAATTCAATCCAAGGAATGTGATACGTATGTGAATTCGTACGCATGACAAGAGGACAGTACGTGTGTACAAAACCTACCACAAGGTTTGAGATACAAATAAATGAACTGCATCCGCAACGTAACAGGAAAGGAGGGATTGGGTAAAAAGATCATTGGTAGCCCTTGTTGGACTGCTATTCGGCTAGTGCCAAGGAAGGCACTTCTTGAATGTGCAAATTGCTCTTTCAAAGAGAGCCTATTCGTGATGGAGGTTATACTATGCAAGTATGGCAAGCAGCACTTCTGGCTTTATTCTGCTATCTGGGTGCCTTAACAACGCCGTGGGTGCTTGGTACTACCGGCGGGTGGTATGTGATTACGCGCCCGCTTGTCGCTGGCTTCATCGCAGGGTTGATATTGGGTGATGTGCAAACCGGAGTACTTATTGGTGTCGCTGTACAAGGCGTCTTCATTGCATTGATCACACCAGGTGGAACAGTACCACAAGACTTAAGCTTCGTTAGTTATCTTGGTATACCCCTTGCTCTCGTTGCTCATGCTTCACCCGGAGTGGCAGTGAGCCTCTCGGTCGGCTTTGGAGTAATCGGCGTTGCAGCCTGGCAGATCCTGAGCGTCGGTAATGCCGCCTGGGCCCATGTTTGCGACCGCTACGCAGAAGAAGGAAATATAGCGGGGATCATTCGCGTGAACTACCTGGCCCAGATAGGCACATTCGTGCTCCGGGGTGTAGTGCCCTTCCTCGTCCTGCTATTGGGTGCAGGTTTCGCTCAGAACCTTATCTCATTTCTTAACAACCAGGTGCCCTGGCTCATTACATACTTCTCCCTTTTAGGGGGTGCATTGCCTGCTGTCGGTATTGCTATTCTCTTGCTGCAAATCGCACCAGCAGCGCGCTTGCTCATCTGGTTCTTCCTGGGATGGGTTTTAGTCGTGTACTTGAAGGTTCCAACGGTAGGTGTGGCCGTGATAGGTACGCTAGCAGCGATTATCTACTACCGGTACTTCTCACGTCTTGACACAGAGAATACGGAGGCGCAAAATGTCTGACTTCAGCTTACAGAAACCAGATGATGCAATACAGGCATCGACAACTACAGCGACGGCGCCGGTGGAGAAGACGCTTGAGCTGAGTGACCTCAGAAGAGCCTGGTGGATCTGGACCTTCTTCAACCTCTCTGCCTTCAGTATGGAGCGGATGCAGGCGCCAGCATTTGTCTACATGATGTCGCCGATCATCAAGCGTTTATACGGAGACAATTCAGAAGAGGTCAAAGCGGCGTTGAAACGCCATATGGTCTTCTTCAATACAGAGCCACAGACCGGAGTAGTTGCAAATGGAGTAGCCGCGGCGCTAGAGCAGCAACGCGCAAACGGCGCACCCATTAATGATGAGATGATCAACGGCGTCAAAGCGGGCATTATGGGGCCCATGGCTGGTATTGGCGATTCGATGATCCCTGGCACACTGATTCCTATCCTGCTGGGCATTGGTATAGGTATAAGCCAGGGGACGGGCAATCCGATTGGTCCAATTTTCTATATCATTGCATACTCAGTGATCATCTTGTCGGTGTCGTATTACCTGTTTATGTTCGGCTATCGCTATGGCATGTCCTCAATGAAAGAATTGGCCGAGTCAGGCTTCAGGCGTATGACATCTTCGTTCGCGGTACTTGGCCTGATGGTAGCAGGAGCCATAGGAGCCTCGATTATCACACTCAAAACGCCTCTTGCTTACACATCAGGATCGGGAGCCAGCCTGGTAAAAGTCTCCGTCCAGGACACACTGGATAAAATCTTTCCTCAGCTTTTACCACTGCTACTCGTAATTCTATTGTGGTATGGCATGAGGCGGCGCGGATGGCCGATCAACCGGGCACTGCTCATTACTCTCGTGGTCGTCTTGATTGGCTACTTACCAGGCTTAATAGGCTCATTGTTCGGCATTCCAGCGCTACAAAACTTCCGCATTTTCTAAAACAGTTCAACGTTTGTCGCTGACAGTTGGCAATAACGCTATTGTCGACTGTCAGCGACACCATTCTTAAGGAAGTAAAGAGGTGTACTCCATGATCGGCATTGTACTGGCCGCCCATGGTCCCTTACCGGCGGCGCTACTGACATCCACGGGGATGATCCTGGGAGAGCTACCCCAGGTATCAACGTTATCGTTAATGCCTGGAGACAGCCTTGAAGATCTGGTAGATCGCATGCGTGCAGCTATTAACGAGGTCAATACGGGCGATGGCGTGCTTATTCTTCTTGACATGTTTGGTGGAACTCCAGCCAACGCTGCCGCTCTGCTAACCCAGCAGAACGCAAATGTCCAGGCAGTAACGGGCAGTAGTTTACCAATGCTACTCGAAACATTTATGGCGCGGATGAGTACGAATGAACTTCAAGAATTGACTGATACGGCTGTAACAGCGGGTCGAACAGGGGTTGTGAACATTGTACAGGCATTTAAGCAGTTTAAACAGGGCCAAGTGGAATTGACGTAATGCAATAATTCTTGAAGAGGAGATACAGCTATGTCTGAGGTCGTATTGAATCGCGTTGACGATCGGCTCATTCACGGCCAGGTAATGACTGGCTGGCTTGGTTCGCGTCGTGCCAATACCATCTGGATTGCGGATGATGCTGTCGCCAGCAATCCAATGATGTTGGATATTTTTCGCTTTGCTGCTCCTTCCGGAGTCAAGATCGAAGCATTTACGATTGAAAAGATGGCCGAGAGGTTGGTTGACCTGAGCAAGGGTAACGATCGAATCATCCTGCTCACTAAGGTCCCCCAGACGTTTCTGCGGCTGATGGAAAAGGGTTATAGACCATCGGACATCAATTATGGCGCGATGGCTCACAAGGCAAAGGCGCGCAATGTGGCCCCCAACTGCGATCTATCACTTGAGGAGATCGAGGATACAGAGAAGTTATACCAGCAGGGTATGCGGGTCTGGATTCAATTGGTGCCCTTTGGAGGGCAGAAGCCGATTGAATGGGAGACAGCGCGTAAGAAGGTCGGCTTGAAATAACATGTCTAGAAGAGGAGAACAGCCTTATGGCTTACTGGCGTAGCTATATGGAGGAGATGATAAAGGCGCAAGAAGCTATCATGGAACACGAGGCCCTTAACATCGAGGAAGCAGCTAAAGTGATTACACGCGCCTTGCGCCAGGGAGGTGTATTGCACATGTTCGGCTCAGGGCATTCGCACTTACCACCCGAAGAGGCTTTCTATCGCTCCGGTGGACTGGCAGCGGTCAGCCCGTTGCTTGATCCAAGCTTGATGTTTCACGAAGGCACGGAGAAATGCATCGCGCTTGAGAAATGGGATGGTTACGCGACCCGTTTTGTCCTGCCTAAGTATGATCTCAGGCCAGAGGATGTAATAATGGTATTCTCTGCCTCCGGACGCAACAACGCACCCATTGAAGTAGCCATGGCGGCGCGTGCGAAAGGCCTTTATACGATTGGAGTCACCTCTCGTCGCTACGCAGCATCCGTCCCATCACTGCATCCCAGTGGTAAGCACCTGGCAGACGTAGTTGATTTAGTACTCGATCACGATGTACCTCCGGGAGATAACCTGGTAAAGATCGAGGCTATGCCAGAACTTGGAACAACAGGAGGTGCATCAACGGCACTGGCTATGATCATGGTACATGCAATATTTGCATCCGTGATTGAGAATTATGTCAACCAGGGTGAAACGCCGCCCATGGTTCGCTGCCCTAATGTTGGTTCGGTGCAAGAAGCCTTGCAAGAAAATGCAAGAACTTTCGAACGCTACCGCAGTCGTTTACCGCATATCTAGCTTGCCTTGCTGGTTACAGAAAGGATTTTATAGCAGATCTAGATTGTAGCCGCGTAGATATTCCTGATTACGGTGTCGGGAAGCTATATGTTGCCTCATTGCTCAACATTGGGGTGTCTTATCCAGATCTACCGCCGGTGGAACTGGTAGCTTGAGAAACCATCAGGTTGGAAGAATGAATTCAGTGACTTACATATATGACCTTGTAGCTATTGACGTCGACGGTACACTCGTGAATTCTCACAGCAAAATATCAGATGAAATCCCCCCTTTACTGCGAGAAGTGCAAGCCAGAGGCATTGGCGTAACCCTGGTATCAGGACGCCCTAAACTTACCTTGATGCCAATATTAGCCGAACTAGGGCTTAGATTACCATATATCAGTTCTGGTGGAGCATATATCATTGATCCGGCAAAAGGGACGATTATTGACCAGCATACCTTAGGGCATGAAATTGTGGCTGTAATCGTGGAACTGGCGCGTACGGCACAGGTAGCAATTATCACCCAGGAACCGGAGCGCCTTTATTTTGAAGGTGATCCAGCCATACTCGAGATGGTGGCCAGCACATCTAAAATTGACATGACACAACTTGACAACAAGCCAGTTGAGATTAGAGGTGTCGCTGATATTTTACAGGTGCGTTCCGAGCCGAACAAGATCACTTTGTGTGGTGATCCTGCCATCCTCGCTGACATCGAAGCGCAGTTGAGAGAACGCAAGCTGCCTGTTTACCCGACATATTCCGCTCCGACATATCTGGAGATGACATCAGCAGGCATCAACAAAGGAACTGCCCTTAAGCGATTAGCAGCATACCTGCATATTCCTGTGGAACGCATTCTGGTGATTGGAGATAGTCTCAACGATACCAGTATGTTTGAGATTGCGGGTATGGCGGTCGCCATGGGGAATGCTTCTGAGGAAGTAAAAGCGGCAGCAAAGCTCATTGCGCCATCAAATGATGAGAATGGCGTAGCCTGGGTGCTACGTGAGTTAGTACTTAAAGCAACAAATTGATTATGACCATCACCACAAGGAGGATACCGATATGGGAGCCAAACAGTTCTTTAGCGCTTTCCGGCACGTATATGACCAGATTGAGGACAGCCAATTAGAGGCCATCAGCAAGGTGGCAACCTGGGGATGTGATACCATCGCAGCCGGACGTTTAGTGGTACTTTTCGGATCAGGACACTCTTTTATCCCCACCATGGATACATTTCCACGCATCGGGAGCTATCCTGGTTGGCTGCCCATCCATGAGCTTTCAACCTCATACATGCCTACGGTGCTCGGAAACCAGGCGTTGAGACAAACATTATTCCTGGAAAAAATAGAGGGATTTGGCCGCCTGGTGCTAGAAAACTACCGGTTGGATGCACAGGATGTAATGATCGTTATCTCCAACTCAGGAATAAACCCGATGGGGATTGATGTTGCCCTGAGTGCCAGGGAACAAGGATTGAAGACCGTTGCCATTACCTCACTTGCTCATAGTCGCGCCAGCAAATCACGACACAGCAGCGGTAAACGGTTGTATGAAGTATGTGACGAGATTATTGATACATGTGTACCTCAGGGCGATGCGCTGGTCACAATTCCTGGTTTTCCGCACAAAGTAGCATCGGCATCCACTATTGCATCGTGCATCATTATGCAGTCGCTGGTTGCCGAGGTAGCACAAAATTTAGCTGAACGAGGCATCAGCTTGCCTGTATTCCCCAGTCACAATGCAGGTATGACTGATGAAGAGCACGCCAGACTTACTCAGATGACAGACGCCTGGTATATTGAGCACGCACGCCGTACTTCAAGCATCTACAAATAAGGAGTCAGCGATGACAGCAACACGTGAGAAAGTTGTGCTTAATAAGGTGGGTCTGCACGCCCGGCCAGCGGCTCTGTTCGTTAAAACGGCGGCTCATTTCTCTGCAAAGATCACTATAGAGAATCTCACAAAAGGCACAATGTCAGCCAACGCCAAGAGTATTTTAAGCATATTAAAGGCAGCTGTACAGATGAATGATCGCGTGCGTATTGCAGCCGAAGGTGATGACGAAGAGGCAGCAGTTACCGCTCTTTGTGACCTGGTCGACAATAAATTTGGTGAGACGGAGTAGCGGATGACAGCGAACATCATGACGTATGATACGTTACCCGATTACCCGTTAGTTGAAGGCCAACTCATTGCTGGATATGCAGCCCTGGCTGAAAGGCTGGTGGTTAGTGGTAGCGTCTGTTGGTCAATCGATGGGATGAGCGGAGTGAATTGGGAGGCATTAGAGAATGGATTGCAGCAGGCGCTTGCAGATTACCGGGTAGTGTTCATTGATACAGCTAGCGCGCGCCTGGAAGCTGAGGCGGTCAGGGAAATACTTGCCGACTTTCTGGATAATGGTGATGTGGTATTTGGGAAGTTATATACTGGGAAGCTGGTAGATTTCTTTGATCCTGTGGCCCTGGAAGTACTCCGGCAGAAAGTCCTACAAGCAGTCGAGCAGGCTGAATTAGTAGTCTGCTTCGGTCAAGGGAGTAGCCTGCTCAATTTAGATGGAGGGCATATTTGGGCGGACCTGCCCAAAGAAACAATCACCGAACTAGCTTCGCGAGGACAGAATGTGTTGTTGGGGACACCTGCTTATCCAGCGGTTAAAAGCATGTACTGGGTCGATTGGCCAGTCATGGAGCAACACAAAACATCGCTTATGCCAACGCTGGATCTCTACCTGGATATGTCAAATCCCGCGCACCCGGTTTTTATCGAGGCTGCGGCTTTGCGCAAAGCGCTAGCAGCGCTGTCTTGCCAACCGTTTCGCGTCAAACCTGTCTTCTATCCAGGCGCCTGGGGCGGCCAATGGATGAAAGGTCATATGCACCTGGATCCGAGCAAGCCGAATTATGCCTGGTCATATGAGTTAATCACACCTGAAAACGGAGTAGTTTTTCGCGATGGCGTATTATACCTTGAGGTGCCTTTCGAGATCCTTATTGCCCAGGAAACACTCAATATACAGGGTCCGAAGGTAGCTGAACAATTTGGCGCAAGCTTCCCCATACGTTTCAATTACGATGACACTCTGGTCGGTGGTAATCTTTCTTGCCAGGTACATCCACAGGCAGAGTATATGCAGCGAGAATTTGGGCTGAACTATACCCAACATGAGACCTATTACATATTAAAAGCTGGAGAAAATGGACTCTGCTACCTGGGACTAAAGCAAGGGATCCATCCAAATGCGTTTCTGCATGCGGCAGAGCGTGCTCGCGACGAGGGCATTGGCTTTGATACCGAAGATTTTATGAATGCCTGGCCAACCCACACGCACGATCTCTTTCTCATCCCAGCAGGGACAGTACATAACAGCGGGGCAAACAACGTGGTACTCGAGATTAGCTCGACGCCATACTTGTACACATTTAAAATATACGACTACCTGCGGCGTGATTTAGCGGGGAAGCTGCGTCCTATTCATATTCAACGAGCATGGGAAAATATTGACTTCACCCGGCAGACCTCCTGGGTAAGGGCCAATCTTATGCCTTCACCGCGCATTGTAGACCAGGGGCATGATTGGACAGAGTATCTTATTGGCGATTCCCCTTTGATGTTCTTTGCCATCCATCGCATTGAATTCAGCGACACATATCAGGGTGATACAGGCAGTGAGCGCTTTCATGTACTTAACCTGGTTGAGGGTGAGCAGGCATCAGTTGAATGGGAAGGTGGTAGCCATCCGCTGCATTATGCTGAAACAATTGTGATACCTGCGGCAGTCAGCCGTTACAGATTACGCAATCAGACGGAAGGGATATGCAAAGTGGTCAAAGCCTACGTAAAGTGACATATTATGTAAAGATAGCTGCAAACATAATATGAAGTAGGGAGCAAGTGAGCAATGAGAGATAGTTCTACCGCGTACCAAATCGTCAAACGAGATAAGCCTACGATGTATTTTGTTGGCGTGACAACGGGCCAATCCTCGATCATGCGCCTCTTTCCAACGTGGGCCGAAGTATTGGGTCTTGATGGCGCACAGTTGATCGGCATTGACCTGCCATTACATGCCGAACCAGAGCAGTATCGCCAGGTACTGACACAGATCAAACATGATCCTTTATCACTAGGAGCGTTGATTACAACCCACAAACTTGACTTGATGCAGGCAGCCGGGAATATGTTTGATAACCTGGATACCTATGCAAGCCTCTGTCAAGAGGTTTCCTGTATTGCCAAGCGGAATGGGCAACTGATTGGTTACGCTAAAGATCCCCTCATGTCTCGTCGAGCGATGCAAGATATGCTTGAGCCTCATTATTGGGGCAAGAGTAAAGGCCATGTCTTATGCCTGGGAGCGGGGGGCTCTGGTACAGCGATTACCGTAAATCTGCTGACACAACCTGATGTTAACGATAGACCGCAGCGGATAGTGGTGATCGGAAGAAGTCAAGCGAGCATAGATAAACTGCGTTCAATCGTCGCACAATTACCACAAAATGCAACAGTGAAGTATGTTTTGCAGGAAGATCCGCGCAAGAACGACCAGCTTATGGACGAGTTACCTACAGGCTCAATGGTCATCAACGCAACAGGCATGGGTAAAGATCGTCCAGGCTCACCAGTCACAAATGAGGGTGTTTTTCCCATGCATGGTATCGTTTGGGAGCTTAACTACAGAGGTGAGCTTGGTTTCTTGCACCAGGCGGAGGTTCAGAGACAAACACGCGATCTCAGAATTTTTGATGGATGGCGCTATTTCGTGGTATCCTGGGCCGACCATATTGCCGAGGTCTTCAACCGGCAGATCTCACCAGCGCAGTTCGGCCAGTTAGAAGAGAAAGCCAGGATGATCCGGTCTTAAAGGAGATTAGACATATGCCTTCAGTGATGACTGTTACAGGGCCGATTGAACCAGCGCAGCTCGGTGCCACCTACGCGCACGAACATTTATTGGCAGCTCCCCCAGACTGGAGTCCCGATCAGGAAGATCAGGATTTTAATATGCTTTCATTTGACACGGCTGTCAAGGAATTGGGTCTGTTCAAACTGGCTGGCGGAGGGGCCATTGTAGAGATGTCGTCGCCCGACTATAACCGCAGACCTGAAGGGTTGCGCGACCTGGCAACTCAAACGAGCGTGCACATAATTATGACCACTGGCCTGCACAAGGATGTCTTCTCACACCCTTTTACTGCCCGGGCAACGACTGATGAACTCGCAGAGCGATTTAGTCGAGAGGTAACGCAGGGCGTTGCAGAGTCAGGGGTGAGAGCGGGAATCATCAAAGCTGCTACCAGCCTCAATACCATTACCTCAGGTGAGGAAAAGGTATTGCGAGCGGCTGCACGCGCCCATCTTGCCACGGGGGCACCTATCTCAACTCACACACAAAACGGAACTATGGGCCTGGAGCAGCTCGATATTTTTCAGGCAGAGGGTGTCGATCTTACGAGAGTAGCCCTTGGGCACGTCGATCGCAAGCTTGAGTATGAGTATCACAAGGCTATGCTCGATAGGGGCGCATATCTCATATACGATCAGATTAGCAAGGAGAAATATGTTGCAGATAGGGAGCGGGTCTCGCTCCTCATTCAATTGATAGCAGAGGGATATGGCCGACAGATTATGCTGGCAGGAGATTTTGGCAGAGCCTCTTACTGGACATCATATGGTGGGGGACCAGGCTTGACCTATATACTGTGGCGCTTCGTGCCATGGCTTATTGCAGATGGAATGCCCAGGGAGATGGCCGAGGCCATGCTGGTGGACAATCCAGCAACTTTTTTCGCATTTTAAATGATGAGAGGCATTATGAGATAGGGAAGATATCTCTTGCTGAGGGTGTTCTCACGTCTAGCAGGCTAATTTCTAGTGAAAAGGAAAATAACAATGGGAGAACTTCGTATTGCCGTTCTCGGCGCAGGTAACATCGGAGGGACACTCGGTCGGAAGTGGATCGCTGCTGGACATGCGGTCGCCTTTGGGGTTACCAATCCTGCCGGTGTGAAGGCGCAAGCGCTGCGAACCGAATTGGGGAACAAAGTGTCTATCGGTTCGATAGCCGATGTACTGGCAGCAGGGGACATTGATGTTGTCGTGTTTGCCGTGCCAGGTGCAGCAATGGATGAGATAATAGCAGCCCATGCAGCTCAACTCGACGGCAAGATAATTATTGACACGGCAAACAGGATGGGAGGTGGTCCAATGAACAGCTTCGCAACCTTCCAGGCTCGCACGCCACACGCACATATATACCGCGCATTCAACTCACTGGGCTGGGAAAACTTTGCTGACCCGGAGTTCAACGGTATCCAGGCCGACCTCTTCTACTGTGGCCCTGATGGCAATACGCGCGAGATAGTAGAGCAGTTGATCACGGATGTCGGCTTGCGCGCTGTATGGTTGGGTGCCGAAGACAAGGTGGGCCTGGTTGACTCTATCGGAGCGGTCTGGTTCGCGCTGGTATTCGGACAGGGTAAAGGGCGTCACCTGGCGTTCAAGGTCCTGACGCGTTAGGAGAGTTCGGTGACGACTCCCTACGGCTCAAGCCGAGGGCTTCTTTGACTTCACCACCAGTATCCTGGTGGAGAGCCTGGTACCAACAGGTATAAATGGCTCTATGAGAGAGGACGTTTGAACGTATAAGTAGTGCCATAATTATTGGCGTTGACTGCTACTAACTCCCAGCCATTGAAGCCAAGCTCCTCGATAGTAGCCAAATAATCTGCAACTTCTACCGTTTCACTCGCCCTTTTAAAAGCCGTAAGAAAGCCTCTTCCCTGGTTAAAGGATAAAACGCAATATTCCCATCTTTGCATGATATGAGAGCTTCCCTTCTGCACAAGCATATGCCCTCATTCAAGCACATTTGCAGCAAAAAGGGATACCACAAAGTACTATTGGTAGAATTCTGCTTATCACTGGCCTGAGAGACAAAAAAACCTTCCGCAGGAAAACGCAGAAACGATTGTATTTCATTATCCTGGTTATTGCATTTACATAGCCTGCGGACGATCCAGGGTGGCAATCCGAGCATAGAAGGCCCAATAGCCCTGGGTGGTTCCATACTGGTCAAGCAGCCGCTGCATTTCGGCGGTGGTTAGCGAATGACCTCCGTTGTAGATCTTGGCGGCTGCGGTTGATAGTTCCTTGTCAATTGCTGATACGCGCTCCATGCGTCCAAGGCCACGGACGAGAATAAAGTGGGAAGACCACTCTCCAATGCCACGAATACCGCGCAGACTCGCCACTACCTGATCATAATCGCCAGTGCGCAAAAACTGCTCGTCGACTTCATTGAAGAATTCGATGACGGCTCGCAGGTACTCTGCTTTGCGCTTGTTGCCGACTATTGCCGCCAGGTCAGCGAGTTCTACAGCTGCTAATTGCTCCGGTGCAGGAAAAGCATGATATGTTCCAGTTAGTAAAGAGATGCTTGTTCCCCAGCGTTCCACCAGGGCCATCTTCATTCGGTGTGCTATAGGCATAGGCACCCGCTGCGCCAGGACTGCCCAGCAGGCAATCTCGAACGGGGTCAGAAACTTTGGCTGGTGCAGGCCATAGAAGCGCTTAATCACCGGAGCAAACCGGGGGTCTGCGCAACCAATGGCGTAGAACGGCTGGAGATTGTCATCCAAACTCAGAAAGAAGCGGATACGGTCGGCTACAGCGGCATGATCTATATCATTCAAGGGAAGTTCCGTAAAAAGTGTGTAGGCGAGTTGCGGCTCTTCGGTAGTGCCTGTGCTGCGCAGCTCAAAGGCTATGGCACGATCATGTAAAGTGACAGCCTTGATCACCGAGTTGGCAGTAAGATCCTGTTCGCCAGTCGTCGGGGTAAATGTATGCAGAAAGCCAAGCGTTTTGGCAAAGTCGAAAGGGGGGCGCGGCGTCAATTTTCCGGTCGTAATATTAAGATTGTCGGTTGTAAGCATGGTATATCTCCTCCTTAGATGTTCTGCCAGAGTCTTATATAGGAGTTTCTTTTTAGCCTACAACTAGTATGCCATAGATGAGTGACAGCGGTATGTCAGTAGCAAAATCAGTTTTGCCGTACGTAGTGGGCAATGAGTCTCTCATCCCTGCTCGGCTTGCTGGAGCAGATGCCAGAACTCTGGTGTTGTCTGACACTCTGTACGTTTAGAACTGTATCGTTTTTCGCCAGGAAGCACTCTGCTAAAATGGGAACCTCAGGAAGTAGATAATGGCTTTTCACAAAATAATTCGGATACCGGACCAACCAGCGAGGGCCGATAAATCGGCGCTGGGCGCGATAAATCGGCCCCTACGGATGGCCGGAGAATGTTGTTCATCTACATTATCAAGCGGTCAGTGCTGCATATAAGCTGAGATAGGCCGCATGGGACCATAGCAGTGGGCGGGCGACTGGTCCCCAGCGCTCTAGCCATTCTGCTACATAGGAGGCTTCCAGAGGGGCTTGACTGCTCTGCTCAGGCAGGTAGCCTTGCTCATCGGCATGAGCTTGGACATATGATAGGCACTGCTGCGCCCCGGGCAGGTTACCAATTGCAGCTCTGTACTCACCGAGCAGGGCGGTGAGGAGCATCCACTCACCGCCTCCATAAAATGTGTCGGCACGATAACGGTGAACACCGCCTGTTGCTCCAATCAAGTCTTGCTCGATACGGACGGCAGTGGCTTGCATCAAAGGCTCTGTAGGCTGAAGCAAGCCGTGCTCACCGAAGGGGACACATGCCCAGAGCAGGCTGGCATCAACGACTGCCTCATGGTGGATCTGCTTGATAAGATGGCCATCTCGCACACCTGTGTTGAACACTAGAGACTTGATCTTCGCGGCGGTCTCCGCTGCGAGTGCTGCGTCCGGTTCATCTGCAGCGAGCAGAGTCGAGATGGCATGTAGTCCGGCGTACAGGGCTGCCAGAGTAGAGACCGCGATACGATCAGGAAACTCCTCCCAACAATCGAAGTTGGGAAGTTGCCAGAGGGCGGCCAGATAGCGCACCAGGAGGCGTGCTGCGTCTGCCCATAAAGATTCCCATCTTTCTTGTCCCGTGAGTCGCACATGTTGTTGTAATCCCCATAATAACGTGCCAAACCCGTCAAGCTGGAAATTTGGCCACTCCTCGTCGTCTGAGTGTCCATCAAGTGTATAGCGCGTATGAAGAAGGTCGGCCTGGACCAATGGTTGTCCTGCCTTCATGGTACGGATACAACGTTCTACAGCGTCCGACCGTGATAGTATGGCTTGTGCAGCCCAGTTGTAGAAGCGTTCTGCACTACTATGTTCCTTCCAGAGATCCATGGCGTAGGCGATAAAGGTGCCATCACGAAACCAGCAATAATTATAGGTTGGGTAGTATGGGCAAGCGACATATGCCCCACTCGGCACCTGGCCAGCTTTTATAATAGCAATACTCCGGGTTATCAATTTGTGCATGCCAATTTCCTTTTTATACAGGGCCTGTCGTTTCCGATAGAGTTTTGATGACAATAGTGCTCCAGTAGTGTAAGTGAGGTATACTCACCCGCACCCAGGTACGTTCTCCCCTCTGGAGCAGGGTGTGAGCTAATGGTTGTGGTCTGCCTTCTTCATGATCAGGACTGGCCGCAAAAATACTTTGTACTGTACCGGCTACCTGTATCTCAACTTCGATGTTGTGACGTGGTAGAGCCAGGGCTTTGGGAGCATTCCAATGGGTATCCGTTGCTTCACTCAAGTTGATCAAACCCACAGTGGTTAGACCGGGCTTTGTGCGGGTTATCGTCCAGATTTTCCCTGCTTCGCCGCAGGAAGAGACTTGTAGACCAGGTATGTTTACCGTCCGCTGCTCAGGCGTCCCTGGCAGCGTAACCAGATCCAGGTCGCTCAAAACATTCTCGTAGCGTACGACAAAGTCGTAGTAGCGACGCATCACGTCGGCAAAGTCTGGCCGCAGGGGGGCATAGTCAGGATAGTAAGGATCACACAAGGCTGCGTTGTGCTCACCCATCAACAGATGAAAACCGCCGTTAGCCCAGATAGCGGCACTGGTGAAAAGAGCAGCGGCCTCAGCCTTGATAAGCGCATCACCTTGTGCATCCTTTAATGGTTCCAGATAGGCCGCCAGGATAACCTGTTTGGTGGGCGCTAACCGGCGAGCCTCCAAAATCAGCTTTTGTAAATCGCTGTAGCTTTCGTATGGCGGCCAGATTTCGATATAGGTGGCATCCTGACTGGTTGGTGCGACAGTCTCAATAGGCCAGTTCATAACCGCATTAAAGATGACGCGGCTGGCAGGCGATGCCGCGCGGATAGCTGCTCTTGCGTCATCAATGAACGGAGGGAAATCCTTTGCCAGGTCATAGGCAACGCGGTCAGGGGCTGGTCCGAAAACGTTTTCGCGGGGAAAACCGTACTGATCGAGGTGGAGACCATTGAAGGGAACCTCTTTGACAGCTTCGACCATGGATGCCAGTATGCGCGTTCGCCAGGGGTTGTCCTGGTGAATATTCATGATATAGAACAATTTCCCCAGGCTGTAGGGAGTGCCATCTGCATCATAGAGCATTTCTGCCGGGTGCTCCAGGGCATATTCGGGTTCGGCCCCATAGACGGCAGCATAGCCAAGTGCCGCCATCCCTTGCGTTTTACATGCTGCAACCTTCTGGCGTACTGCATCTAATGATAGCGTCCGCCCACATCCATCAATGAATATATCTTCAGGTGGCATCAGTGCATAATGCCGCCACATCCAATCATAGAACTGGACGACGTTCACATGATAGCGAGCGAGAGCAGATACATGCGTGACTGCGTCCTGGTCGCCAGGTGAGAAATCGGAAAGAAATCCATACCGAGGAGCCTGGGTCCAATGCTCAAGTACATCCAGGCCAATACTTCGCTGTGCAAGCAGGCGAGCATTATGATCACGCACACTGACATCGACCCCGTAGCCACGGAAGCTGTCAGATGGTAAAGCCAGAGGTAATCTTACCTCATGGTCACCGGCTGCTATCTCAAGCCGATGATGGTGTTCTGCTATTGTCTCATCCAACCAGGATAAGTGCACGTCGAGAACAATAGCCAGAGACGTAAACGCGCTGTTTCTTAGTCTAAGGTTAATGGTGGCATCTTCTCCTGGCGTATAGATAGCCCGATCAGACCAGAGGTCATGAAGTGTCACAGGATTAGCGTCTGTTTTTTCTAGCATTAGATCATCCCTTTATACCACCTGCGCTTATTCCACTTACGAAATGGCGCTGGAAGATTAAGAAAATAATAATCACCGGAATGACGGCCACCACGGATGCCGCAAAGACTATCCCCCAGTTGGTCAAGTGGTTGCTGTAAAACTGTTGGATAGCGACAGGGAGAGTGTAGAGAGATGAGTCAGAGGTCGAGGTGATGGCCCAGGTAAACTCATCCCAATTGCCCCCAAAGGAGAAAATGACACAGGCAGCGAGTGCCGGACGTGCCAGTGGCAGAGCGATGGAAAAGAAAATGCGCAAGACACTACAACCATCAATTGCGGCCGCGTCAAAAAGCTCCTGGGGCAGTTCCTCAAAGAAACCGCGCAGGAGATATACGCTAAAAGCCATACCGGCTGCGTAGACCAGGATGAGGCCCAGGCGAGTGTTGGTCAGACCCAGGCGGCTCGCCAGGACGAACTGGGGAATAATGAGCACGATGGCTGGTATGGTCATCGTTGCTAGCATGCCATAAAAGAGCAGGTTACGACCGGGGAACTGATAACGCGCGAAGGCGAAGGCGAGCATTGAGGCCAGGGTGACGCTCAGGACTGTAGCACTGCTAGCGACGATGATACTGTTCAAAAAGGCCTGGCCGAAGTCATTATCATTCCAGGCGCTAATAAAGTTGTCCAGGGTGGGATGCACTGGAATAAAGGTTGGCGGTGTTTGCAATATATAAGCATTAGGTGTGAAAGCAATGCCAACCATGTAAGCGAAGGGCAGCAGCATCGATATGGCTCCTACCGTGATAAGCAGGTAGAATAATGAACGTCGCGCGAGACGCGATATTGTCATGCCGCGTCTCGCTGCGCGCGATTGAATGTGTGTATCTTGTTGTGCTTCAAGCTTGGGGATCATGGATATACCTCTTCATCTAAGTTCGCCAGCTAATACTCGATTTTCTTACGTCCTAAACGTATTTGTATGAGGGCAAATACGAAGGCAAAGGCAGCAAAGATGTAGGTCAAGGCAGCCGCGTAGCCGAAATCGAATGTCTGAAAGGCGTTCGTATAAGCATAGGTTAACAATGTCTCTGTTGAATGTAGAGGACCACCATTCGTGAGAATGAAAACCTGGATGAATGAGTTAAGGCCTCCAATCGTCAGGATTACCGCGACGAAGTTGACCACCGAACGTAACAGGGGTAAGGTAATAAAGCGAAATAATGCCCAACTATTTGCTCCATCTACTCGTGCGGCTTCGTAGAGCTCAACGGGGATACTTTGCAAACCGGCCAGAAAGACGACCATGTTCCAACCAATACCTTTCCAGATACCGAGAATCATCAGCATAGGAAGCGCAAGCGTTGTACTACCTAACCAGGCCTGTGTATCAGGAATAATGTGCAGCACATCGCCGAAAAACCAGTCCACGGGGCCAGCGGGACTACTGAAGAGATAGGCAAAGATGATAGAAACAACCACCCAGGAGGTAATCACAGGTAAATAG
>Ga0209647_1001636_pt1 | contig 18805 bp, 23 predicted proteins | sample GraSoi_2013_60cm_FD_185827 | JGI IMG/M metagenome (GOLD analysis project Ga0209647, IMG submission 185827) | Grasslands soil microbial communities from the Angelo Coastal Reserve, California, USA - Sample 9_17_2013_60cm (SPAdes) (version 2) | ecosystem: Environmental > Terrestrial > Soil >... | reverse complement strand
GTGGAAAGTCCAACTTTGCCGAGACGCGAGAGCAATTAAACCAAAAGTTCCAGGAGTCATCTGGAAACGCCGAAATTGCCTGTCTGCTTAGCAATTTGGCCGTGGTCGATGCTCTGCTTGGACAGAAAGAAGCGGCCGTCGCTGAGGCCAAACGCGCTGTCGAAATGTTGCCGATCTCCAAGGACGCGTTGGAAGGTCCGGGTATCGTAATGAATCTAGCTGTGGTCTACGCTTGGACCGATGAATTTGACCGGGCCTTTGAGACATTGAGTCCTTTGACCAAAACGCCTTTTGGTATCTTCTACGGCCAATTGAAGCGCGACCCCTATTGGGACCCACTCCGCAAAGACCCGCGCTTTGAGAAATTGTTAGCCGAGTTAGCGCCGCGGGATTGAGAGTCTGATCGATCAAACCCCCGTGAACCGAGGACCTATTTTGTCTCCCAACCGTGGCTGTCGTGGCGCGCCGACCGGCATCAGAAGGAATCCGTGACCAACTTCGTTGCCGGCTGCATGCCGAAGGCAGAATCAGAGCGAATGTGGGCGCTATCGATACCGGTGGAAGAGCGCGCCCGAAATCGCTGAAGTGTCCAACGAATGTCCAAGCACATTATCAGTTACTCAACTTTATAAATCGTAAGTCCAACGCAATAAGCATATTGCATTTATAAATGTGCAAGACAACCCAGTGATTACCTCTCATTAGCTAGACACTTTCTACGCACACAGTCGTCCACGTTGACCGTAAAGGTTATCGCTTATAGGCCAATGCCGAAGCGCTTCAGTCCTGCGATAAAGAGCGCCCGACTTTGCGTAGCGCTCTCCATGTGAGCTAGGTTCTCCGCCGATTGAGTAACTCTCCCCACGGACCGCAGAGACCAAGCCTCTCTGTTGAGCCGTTGTCAGAAACCGAGCCGGAGCGTATTATTGGGCTAGCGTGAAAAGCCGCCACAAAAGCCTCTGGAACCAGAGGAAACAAAACCGAGTGTTCCGCAGCCTGTTAGAATACGACTTAGGGGTGACCGTGGACAACGATTGGAACCTAACCGGCTCGATATTGGTTGAAGATTGGGGTGGGTTCTTCTCCGACCCATTGCGGAATAAATTAAGCCCGAAGGGGCGCACGCTGTACAAAAAGCTGCTGAGAGAATTGAGCCAGAACGAGAACCTGTTCCGGTGCAAAAATCTTACGGAGATCTCGCCGGTAGCGAAAAGGTTGCTTAGAGAGGCCGATTCGACCGACTGTCTCACACGGGAGGGGCGGATCCTGCTCCGCAAAGAGGCGAGAGAGCACACCGCCTGTTCACTCTGGTATTCCAAAGGCTCGATCAGTTGGACCAAGAAAAGCCTGGGCAGAGTCGTAGCCTAGCGGGAAAGCTGATGCTGCTTTTCGTTTCGCTCGACGCTATCAGAAAGTCTTTGCGGACTTTGCCCCGCTTTCAAGGCATTAGGCGCGCCAGTTAGTTAGCGGTTCCAATGGCATTTTAATTAACTCTGTGTCCGGGCCTGCCATTTCCAAACCCCAGTCTCAAGCCGGCCGGCGTCGCCACCTTGCGAGAGCGGCTTTACGAGCGCGCTCTTTGGCTGCCAAGGTGCCGCGTATCGACGGACGGGGGCGCTGCGCTATTGCCACCATGCGGCGACTGATTTGGTGACGATACGCAGAGACGAACCGCACGAAGGACAGATCATAGAAACAAACTCTACTTTGCGTCATTAAGTAGCCGTAAGAAAAACTGAGCGCAAGGCGCGCAAACGGTGTGATCGAAGAGCGAGCAACCGTTTAACGTGTAACCAACGCCAATCACTCCGGCCTGACTTGCAGAAGCACATCGGGTTTGACGGAGATCTCTCCGCTGAACGGCCGGTCGTGGCTGGCGATCAGTAGCACGGATACGGCCGCGCCGGTTGCAAAGATTACCATCGCGATCGCGGCGGCAGCGCGATTGTCGCTGTGGACCATGGCGATCGCGACCAGCGTACAACCGGCCTGCGCGAACAGGCAGGCCCACTTTACCCAATTCACGCTTGACCGGCTGAGGATAATGCGCTGCCGGCGCGCATCCATTGCATTTTCGAGCCCCGTTACGATTTCACGTTGCGCCGCGATCTGACCTTCGCTCTTGGGTGCCAGAGAAAGGGCCAATTGCAATGCTTCTGCCAACGCCGGCGGAGCAACCCTCAAGGATGCCGATCGTTTCGCCATCGCGGGCCACTCAGCGAAAACGGCTTCGTCAATATGGCGGCGGACCAGGTTGCGAATCTGTGTTTCCGGCTCTCCCGGAAAGCTGGTGGCCAGCAATACCACCATGCGGATTGCGCTTGCCTCGCGATCGACCGCCACCTTGGCACGATCGATGTCGCTCCAGACCTGGACCGCACTAAATACGACCAGCAGGCCGAAAATAATCCCCAACGGAGGCAGCAGGCTCGCGGACACGCTTTTGAAGACGCGCACCCGCTCGCCCTTGGCAAGCGCCATGATGACCGCGAAAATCCCGCCCGTGGCCAGATAGGTTATCGCGAATACCACCAGAGCCATCTGCCAAACCGGAAGGTTGTGCAGCCATATGTCCATTGGAATCGCCGGTATACCATATTTAATCTCTTGACAGCCATTCATATTGAGGGCGACACGCCCTATTCGGCCCCCTCGGTAGCGCCCTCCAGAATCTGTTTCGGGAGTTGGAGCGAGCGGAAAATCTAGCAGCCCAGAGTTTTCTTGCCGCATGGGCTCGGGATCGTAAGTTGAAAACTCGCGCGAGCGTTACGCGAATGTGAAGAAGTAAGGGCGCGGTTTGAGGCGGTCTAGAAGCAAAGCGAGCCCTAATTGGGGTTACGCGCGCGGGGCTGCGAGGTTAGCAACCATGAACATCTACTGGGTATACGACCTCCCGATCTGGCTTTTTGGAGCTCTGACCATCGCGGTTACAGTCGCGATCGCTCTAGGTGGCTTTTACGCAACACGTAAATGGGCGCGACGGGTTCACCGCGACCAGCATTCGCATAACGACATCGTTGGCTTTTACCTGGGCGCAATTTGCTTGTTTTACGGGATCACGCTGGGCTTGCTCGCGGTCGGGACATGGCAGGCCTACTCGGAGCTGGACTCGAAGGTCGGCGAGGAAGCTTCCGCGCTAGCGACGCTATACAGAAACGTGAGCAGTTTTCCTGACCCGAAGCGCGCGGAACTTCAGGCAGACCTGCGCGAATACACGCGTCAAGTGATCGATGTCGCGTGGCCGCTACAGCGGCGAGGGATCGTCCCGCAGAACGCCGCCGGCACACTGGAGGCTCTTCAGACACACTTGGCCAGTTTTGAACCGACGACCGAGGGCCAGAAAACGCGGTATGCGGAGACCTACCGGGAGTTTGACCGAATCGTGGAATTGCGGCGAATTCGGTTGAAGAGCGTGGTCGCAGGTCTACCTATGCCTTTGTGGTCCGTCGTGTTGGTCGGAGCTTTCCTCAATATCGCGGTGACCTGGTTCTTCGACATGAGGAGCCACAGCATGCACTTCTGGATGACGATAATGTTCTCTGGCCTTCTAGGTATGCTGATTTTCCTGCTAGCCGCCATGGACAATCCATTCCGGGGAGATATCAGTGTCGGCCCCGAAGCGTTCGAACTTGTGTATAAGCAATTGATGCAGCCTGGGAAGTGATTGAGACGTGCCAGAGGCTGTTGCGAGATTTGAAGTCTCGCGATCAACGCTTCACCGGAATGGCCTCGCTTGAGACGACGGTGGCCCGGCTTGCGAGTGCACTTAATGATTTTCACAATCCCGATGTCGGCGCCAATGCCACTAGTGTTGTTGAACGCTCGCCGGAGACTGGTCAGTCAAGGCCAGTTACCTGTTTAAGGGAGGGTGGAAGCTGATAGCGTCCGATGTTTGGGGTGATGACGATGACGACCAGGACGATTCGGATTGGTGGAAGAAAGGCTAAACAGGGTTTGTACCGCGCTAGCTATGCTGGCAATCGCATCTTCACCAATCGGGCACTTGTGGACTTTCTCTTTAGTCTCGGCATTACGCCACATCAAACGCCACTCGTTTTCACTCTGCCAAACGTCGCTTTTGATTATGGTCATGCGGTTATAGTATCTGTCGAGCTAGGTGACTACCCTGACGGCTCCCTTCCGCTTTGACAGCTTCATCTCCTGCTTCATGAACTCATAAACCATCTCAGCGGTGATGGGGGCAAACGTCTTTGTATATTCGATCTTGGTCCAGACGTTACTGTCTTCGAGAGGCTTGCCGGTTTCAGCTTCATGGTGCTTTAGCACCGCGCTCGCTAGCGCCTTCGTATCGAACTCAATGGCAAGCCCGCGATGCCCGTTCGCGTAGTGGCCCCACATATAGAGATTATCTTTAGGATGACGGTCGGAATCCGCCGCGCTTGTAGACAATACAAAGGCAGTTTCCCTCCCCATCTGCAAAAAGGCGTTAAGCTCTTAGGTTGTATCTGAAAGCCGATCTCCAAGGAGTAGATCCTTTCAGTAAAGCTAGATGATGATTGACCGATTGAGCAACTCTCTTACGGCTGAAGTCTTTTGGCAGACATTGAGCGGCAAGAGTGATTATCTGATCTCGATCCGTCAGAGAAACATTCGGCAGATATTCCAGACTGAAGACTTTCTCTCTGGTAGCCATTATTCCGCTCCTCCTATCCGATGACTGACTAGCCGACTAGCTGGATGGCTGTCTAGCTGCCCAAATTCAGCAAGCTTAGAAAACAAGCTGAGTTTGATGCGAGCGGCGTAGCCCAGCGAGCGGTCAAATCTCAGCGACGCTTTTCTAAGCGAAGCAAGGAGAGAGTAAATCCGGCGGGAACCGCCGATACTCTCTCCTTGTACTACGTAGTAGTTACTAGGGGGTACTGAGTACCTAATAATACGAGCGGAAATGGTACCGGACCTTATTATTAGCCGTTCAGTACCCCCTCTCTCATTAGCCGTCCAGTACCCCCTCTGAATGAGTTTGGCAGTTTGGCAAAATAGGGTTTTGCAAAACTCAAAACTCGATGAGCTAGGCGGTTCGAGTGTGCAAAGTGTCAAGGGGTTGACAGTTAGGCAATCTACGCAGCCGAAACGACTCGCCGGGAATCCTGAGGTTATTGCAACCTGGGACCGGGAAGGCACTACGGAACAGGAAAGTTCCCGATCTCCCTTCAGTGAGCGGCATTCGAAACAGTCACTTGAAAAGAGCCGGGAAACGTACCCGGCTTTTTTCATTTCCGGAGACAACGAGCGGTTGACTCTACTAATTAGTCTGTTGTTCATCACTCCTTTTGGTGTGGTTGTTCATTGTTGTGTGCAAAAGCGCCTCTCTACCCCGGAGAGGCGTTTTTGTTTACCGGCTAACAAGCGGATTCTTTGAGTGATATCGCAGATACTGCTCCGCCTCTTCTTCCGTGATCATGTACTCACGACCAAGCCGGGTTGCTTTGAGCGATCCGCGTCGTATAGCGTGAACTACTGCCATTTGGCAGATTCCAAGTCTCTTCGATACTGTTAGAGTGCTTAGTGGCATAGTTTGTCATATCCTCCGTTGTCAATTTTGGTGTGTTTGTTGCGTTAACGGTACGAATCATAACACTTCAAAAACTGGGGTCATTTAAGTGCAGTATGTTCGAAACGCCCGTAGATCAGCCATAGGAGCCGATCGGCAGACTAAATGAACATAATGAATTTAACGACTATTTTTGACGGCTAATTTGTGATTTTTTGGCTTAATTCGGCTCTGGATCTTTCGTTGTTAACAAATTTGTTCTGCCACCTGTAATTCGAGCGGTGCGCAGAAATAACGACAGAAAATCTAGTGAGTGAAGAAAATCACAAAAGTTCAAAACGCTCTAGACCGGCTCTGGTAGCTGATTCGCGAGCGAAAAAATCTCCAGGGAAATATTTTCGGTGAACTTTTGTGATCTTATCTAGATGAACTTTTTGAACTTATTCGGCTCACTTGTGGCGCACGCTGAACCATGCGTCTCCCTGTTCCTTAGTCAGCAACCGGATATAGTGAGCTTTTGCTGCAGCTTCCGAGTTTCCCGCCCATTGAGCCAGAAGAGCGGTTCCGGTTTCCGGATTGCTGGCTAGAGCGTACGACAGAGCAGATTTTCGTAAGCCGTTATCTAGCCGGGAGATTTCCGCTTGATCGGTCAGAGAGTGCCACCTCTCCGAGAATCTAGATTGACCCCACGGCCATATTTCGCCGGTCTTTTTCCGGTAGATTGATAGCCAGCTTTCGAGGGAATCGTTTATGGGACAAAACCGCTCGTTGCCGGACCGTCTACGGGTTGTCTTTCCTACGTTTTCCGGAACATGGACAAGCTTTCTCTCCCAAAGGATATTCTCCCAACAAAGAATAGCTTCGTTGCGGTACATTCTCACAAGCTCTCTAGTCCGGAGAAAAGCGAAAGCTTGAAGGGCGATGACCGGCAATAGATCTTCAAAGCCGATATCAGCCAGCAATAACAGAGTTTCAAGTTGCTCGGGAGTGTAGACGTGCCGCTTGGCGACCGGGATTTTCGGAGCATCTAGCTTTTCAATCGGACTCTTGGCAACCCACCGGTGACGCTCAGCATAGCGGAAGAATGGACGCAATCTTTTCCACACGCTTCGCCGGTTCCAACCTTGATTGAATCCATTTAGGAAGTTTTCAACGTCTCCGGCTCCAATCTCGTGCAGCTTTCTAGATCCGAAGCGCTCGCCAAACGACTCGATTCGCCATTTTACGTCATGCCACGTTCGCTTGTTCGAGTAATCCGCTTTCTTTGCGTCTAGAAAAGCCTTTGCCGCGTCTTTTGCCGCGATTGGACTCAATACCGCTCCGGTCGCAAGCCAATGGTCTATATTGGTCGGAAGCTGGCTCAAATCGCCTATACGCTCGCGAACCGATACAATGACGGCTCTCTCCTCCGCAGTAACCGAGGCTCTGCCGTGTTCCTTGTGTTCCTCCTTCTGGTCGCCGCAGAATTCCCGCGCCTTGTGCCGGGTCGCGAAAAGCTTCCTCTGCCGCTTATGGGTTGGCGATTTCGCCGCCGGAACGTCGACCGCCCAAGATTGCTTCGCTTCCCACCAGAAGGGTTTCACGTCGCCCAGGCTACCATAGTTGGTCAGCAAGGTCAGCAACTTTGGCGAAAACCGCCCTAGGAGCCGATTTTAGGTGAATGGCCGATTTCGCTCGTGGATCGGCTTCTAGACTTGATCTAGCTGGTGGGTTGAGTGGGACTCGAACCCACAACCAACGCCTTAAAAGGGCGCTGATATAGCTTTCTAAGCTACTTGTACATAGGTACTTACGCTTGATTAATTTTTGGTTGCTCTCTTTGTTGCTCTCTCCGTTCCTCCTTTTTTGCTCCTTAGAGGAGCAGAGGATCGCGAGCAGAGCGGCTGGAAAGACCTACACACCTTCAGATGCTGCCTTCGGAACATCGAACGCCAGCACAGTCAGCGTGATTTCCCGATTTGGGTCACGCGGTTGCCCGAAGACATAACGGAATGTGGTCTCGTCCAGCTTGTCGCCACCTCGCCTGTAATTCTTATGTTTCGGCGTCGCCTCCTCGATCTTTTTCAGCACGCCGCTAAAATCCGCATTTGTGTTGAATACGACCACGGCGGCCTTCGTATCTCGCCAGCTCAGATATTTCTCAAGAAGTTGGTCTATCGTCGCCAGAAACGCCTTTTCTCCGCTCCAGAATTTACACTCCGCGATGAAAACATTCCTCCCGTCGACGCGAATCAGAATATCCGTCTTTCCTTCAAAATTGAACGTTTCCCCGGTCGCCCCGCCCTTGTAAGCGCCGTTGAGCTGCACCAGGAAATGCCACCGTAACGTCTCCTCTCCCATGTCGACAAAGGCACGCGGGCTCAACTCCATCACGAACGCCATGTTTTTCATGATCTGCAGGATTTCCTCATACTCCGCCATCGCTAGCGTCGGCTCCGGCTTGAAGACGCCCTCGACCTTGATCTCCTCGATTTTCAAGACGCGTCTTTTTACAGGCACTGAATAAGTGAGGGGGACTCCTTCGCGTTTTCTCATCGGCAGGCCAATCTCTGCGGCCATATTCGCATTCGCCAGAAGCCAGTCTTTCCGTTCTTTTACCCGCGACCGGACCAGCTCCTCCAGATGCTGGTTATACGGTTCCACCGCTTCCTGCAGCCAACTCAGATGATTCTTGATCTCCTTGATCGTTTGATCGCTTTCGCGCTTCACCGCGTTCGCGTCATGATCCGTTCTCACGTAGCGCAACAGCAGTTCGTCCTTTCTGATCTCCGCCCGCGGCGGCGAAGTCGTGAATCTGTCGGGCTGGATCCTAAAAAAATCTGCGTCACCCTCGAAAGGCACCGCAATAACGTTTTCATTTCGTTTTGCATATATAGGCTCCTGTCTGACCCAACCTCCGTACCGAGGATCTCTGCTCACATCGACCTGCCTTTCGTCGCTATGCGCCAGATAACGGTCTTCATCCTTCAATACTGGAATCTCCAGACGGAATTCCTCCACGAGTGCCTGAACCAGGTTATAGTTCCTAAGTTTCGCCTTCAATACGTCAAAGCGCGTATTGACGGGTTCAGCGGCAGTTCTACGCTTTTCGGGCGATGAAGTTCGTAACAATCTTTCTAGTCGCTTTGCTCTTATCTTTTCCCGCTATCCGGGCTCAAGACATTTCGACTCCGGCCGGAGCCCGTGTTGGTCAGTCATCTGAAAGCCGACAAGTCTGGGTCAATACTGCGACGGGGATTTACCATTATCCCGGCACCCGCTGGTACGGCAATACCAAGCAGGGAAAATTCATGAGTGAGGCAGAGGCTCGCGACCATGGATATAGACCAGCCAGGAACGGGCAATGAAAACCTTTCTGATCAGGGGCAACGCGCTTCTTGATTCTTGTGGTTCCAAGCGACTAAAGTTCGTAAAAAGGGAGGCGACCTCCCGTCACTATGTTAGCACGGCTCGGGTTCTGCATTTGCCCGCTGATCTCCATCGTGGGCACTGTTGCGGTGCATGCAACAGACATTCCTGCCCTGGTTCAGAGAGCAAAACCCGCAGTCGTGGAGATCCTTACTTTCGACCAACAAAACGATCTGCTAAAAAGCGGCACAGGTTTCTTCATTTCGCCGGATGGGATATTGCTCACCAACTATCACGTCATTTCTGGTGGTAGCGGGATTATCGCCAAAACGCCAACTGGCGCGGTCTACATATTGAAGAGTGTTGTTAGTTACTCTGAAGCCCATGATGTTGCCGAGCTCCAATTCTTAACGACGGACGCGCCCTACCTGACCCTGGGGCATTCATCGGGCGCCGTAGAAGGGCAACGTGTCCTCGTGATTGGCAATCCCGTGGGGCTGGAAGGCACGGTGTCAGAAGGCATCATCTCAGCCTTCCGCGCGGGCCGAACCCTTATCCAAATCACCGCGCCGATTTCTCCCGGCTCTAGCGGATCGCCGGTGCTGGATGAGTCAGGCCAAGTCATTGGCATGGCGATCCTAGTTTATCGGGAAGGCCAAAACTTGAATTTCGCGATTTCTTCCGAAACGATTCGAGATGCGATTGCCAAATCCGCGATCGTCACGCCAAACCCTTCCGTTTCGGCAGCCACGCCAACCCCAAGCCCGATCGTAGTGGCTACTCCCACACCGAGCGTCGCGGCGTCAACTCAACGGCCGACAGCCATCGGGGCTAAATGGCCTGACGGCAGAAAGCTTCTTCATCCAGATCAGTTTGTAAGAACGCGCGTCGTCAATGTGGACGCCAACGACACTCTGAAACTTCGGTCCGGTCCAGGCACTTCGTTTAGGATCGTCGCTGAAATTCCCGCAGATGAAACGAACATAACCGCATTTAACTACGATCAGATCTGGGATGGTGATACTTGGTGGTGTCCAGTCGAATGGAGGGGCTTGCGCGGCTATGTGGGTCGAAGCCATCTACCGAAGCCTTAGTAGAAGCATCAATAGCTTGCACAAAATCGCTCGTGATCGCGGCGTATCCCGGCTCAGAAGGCAAGCCGAACTGAGACCCCCATTCCGGATATAAAGCCGGCGAGCAACGCGATATCGAGCATCGCCTCGATCAAGCGGGTGGTCGGGTCAGTTTTCTTCCGGCGTTTCATGGTGGTTCGTTGCTCGCCCCCGGGTTCGACCGAGAGGGGATTGTTTGTAAGTGGGCCGAGTCTTTGGCCTTCATCCAAAATACAAAGGATTTGCAGGCCGGGAAGTTTCAAACAAGCTCCAGAATTGACAGCCTCGGAGCTGGATGCCTACCCGCCATGCGCACTCATCCCTCCCGGCTTGAATCCCGTCGCTTCTCCGGTTTCTACGGCAGCCTTGAATGCCTCAAGAACATCTCGGATATCCAGTATCAGACCGGGTAGCCGATCACGATGCCAACCGCCAACGTTGCCATAAAGCTATACGGAGCGATTTTCAGGAGGAGTAAAAGTAAATCTCGACGTTCCCGACCCGGTTAAAATCTCTGGCAGGACCTAGCTCACGCAGCCGTTTTTCATCCACCTCGCAGATGTTGGAATAGCTGATTTTGCGGTGAGGTCCCGGACTAACACTAAAAAGGATCAGGTCCCGAGCTTCCTGTTTAAGGAGCTCTCGCGAGCGGCGGAGGCCGGCGCCGATCTCCATCTTAATTAAGTAATGGATTGGCTCGCCTTGCTCTTTAATATGCGGGGTCCTCATCGGCTTCGCTCTGTATTCGAAGAAGGCGTGCTCGCTCATCCACCCATTCGACGCTAGCTCAGTGGTGCGGATTCGAATCTTTTCGGAGGCCTCTCTCTTTTTGGGTGGCGCAGTCCTTTCTCCGGTCCAGGGCGCGCTCACGGCTTGGAATGGACGGGAGGCATTAGACCTTTTGGGTGACTCCCCCGCGCGGTGTCAATAGTCGCCAACCGTGCTCTCCAGAGCGCGCTCAAGGCTGAGTGTTCTGGTCAGTCGCGTCAATCCGGAACTGGCGCGTAGCAGCGCCGCGATCACCAGGGCGTCCGAAGTCGCGTCAGCCTCGGGCCAGCGTTTTTTCCGAGATCATGATGGCGGACTGACAAACGCGCTCATATTCGACGACAGGCTTTGGTGGCGTCCATTCGCAGTGGTGAGCGAGAGTTGCCAGCGAGTGCTCGGCATGCAAGGTTTTCTCTCCCCTTGAGGACTCATTTTAAGCCTGATGACTTGGTTTTTCACCCTCGCTTCGGTCGTGGCAGGATCATTGAGGAATGGGGATCCTGGCTAGACGTCGACCCGAACGGCGGGCAAACCCGGAGTTGCGGCGGAACAGGCGTCTTTGAGGTTGAATTCGACACCAGCGGCCGGCGAAGCGTGAACGGTGCTCGACTAACGCCAATAGAATTCGCTGGCTACCAAATCCAGTCATTGCCCCGCGTTCTTTAAAGCACGACACGTTCCAGAATAACGGCGGCCCGTCTGGCGCCAAGCTGTACCGCTCAAAGCTGGTCCGAATCGTCCAGCCGAGGATTCTATCATGTTTGATCTGGCTCCGCTGCAGACCTTCTTTGCTCCAGGCCCATTCGTTGGCCTTTTTGCGTGTACAGAGGACCGGCACGTCGTCTTCACCCAAGTAGGCCCAGGTAGCGTAGGTTAATGCTCGATTTCCCATATGCCAGGATTATACGCCTACCGCTAAGCGTATAGGGTTCCCGAGCAGCAGAATAGATGGTTGGTGGGAATGTCCCACGGTAATCAAAGTAGGCAAAATTACGCAACAATGGACGCTAAGCTCGTTCCGGTCTCCGGTCGAATATTCCAATACTTTTCCGCTGCTCGGGCTTCACCAGTGGAAAACAGTGGATCTGTTACCAGGCTCGCAGGAGAACTGTTTTATGAACATTTTCGACAAAGCCCATCAACGTTGATGGTTGATGGTCCGTTGGCGCTTACACGGGTGCGCGGATGCTGGAAATAATAGGGTGGCATTGGGCGCTCCTGCTGGCGCGCCCTGATGCCTGAAGCCGGGAATTTCCCTTAGCCTTCTCCCCTGACCTCATTAGCTAGTTCTTTTCGTCGAGGGTGTATGGTCGGCCTCGATTACTTCTTAGTCTTCAGAACTTGCTTGGCGCTGGCAGCGTCTTTCTTCTTCTGGCTTGCGGCGTCCGCCTTTGCCTGTTTTTGCGCCACTTGCTTACTCGTGGCTTTTGGTGATTTATCGCCCATGAACGAATGCTAAGGTTCACGATAACAGGCGTCAACTTAGGGCCAGTCGACTAGCGGGAAACAATTCCAAGGCGTCTGTCCGAAGTGCGGAACGATTGGACCGAAGCGAAAAAGCCACCAGGAAGCGCTCAGGGCGTCGAATGGGAGGGGGGGTCAAGCCTCTAAGCAAGGTTTTCTCTCGTTCCTGCCAAGGACGTGAAGCAACATCGATCGCCAACATTCAGTGCGAGAAGGCAGCTCACGAATGGCTGAGCGTTATGCAGCGAATGCTAATTCGACCGGGAAGGCCGCCGTCCGGCAGCTGGCCCGGGTAGTCGGGTGGCAGCACCAAGTATTTGCCCACCGTTGCCCTCGAAGCCGACGTTAGTGAGCGGCACCTGCCAGGGCGAGGACAGCGAAACCCATGAGTCGTTTTCTTGTAGGGAGCAGGGTTTCGATATAGAAATCTCCAGGGTCTTCGATGCTAAGCATCGCTGAGCTGGCTAACGCGTATTCAGTATTCTCGTGAGGAGCGTCACCAAACGACGCGGAGATAGCCTGGGCAGCTGGACACCAATTCTATTTATCAATCCCGGAATCACGACGCGCTGGCCCCTCATAAGACCGCGATAGCCAATTTGCGCAACCACAGCGGCGTTCATCAGGGGAATCATCCCGCTCGCAAATAATCTGCTCTCGCCTGCGTCCGCTCGCTTTGCAAATTCAGTAGCGGTCGGTCCTGGACACAGAGCCGTGACTGTGATGCCAGTATCTTTCAATTCTTCGGCTAGTGCTTCCGAGAACGATAAGACAAAGCCCTTAGCAGCGTAGTAAACCGCCATGAACGGGCCGGGTTGAAAGGCAGCCGTGGAGGCCACATTCAGAATCTTGCCCCTCTTGCGTTCCGACATCTCTCGCGCGAGCAACTTAGTCAGGACCACCAGCGATACCACGTTAAGTTGAATCATGGCGATCTCCCGCTGCAAATCGGTTTCTATGAAAGCGCCCGCTAAACCAAAACCGGCATTGTTAATGAGAATTTCCACCGTGATACCCTGTTCGCGAAGCCACCGATAGACCTCCTCAGCACTACCAACTGCGCTCAAGTCCCTCGCGAGTACTTTGGCCGGGTGCCGGTGTTTTGCTGAGAATTCAGCTGCAACCTCCCGCAGCCTCTGTTCGTTCCGTGACACTAACACCAGCTCGTACCCGTCCGCGGCGAGCAATTTGGCCAATTCTAAGCCAATGCCCGAAGTGGCACCTGTTATCAGTGCAGCGTTGTTCACAGCTGAATCGTAACTGAATTCTCGATTCTGTCGAAGAGCCAAGATTACTACAAGTAACGATGCCGGCACGATGCACGTGTCAGTGCTCGATTTTGCAAAATGGGTGGCCTGGCACGCGGGAGCGGAGACTGCGCGGATGCTTGGCGTACCGCGGCAACGGGTGACTAATTGGTTGGCCGACCAAGGAACTCCAACCCTTGAACAGGGTTTGCGATTGCAAGCTTTCCTGAAGAAGCGGCGAGGCTGCGCCTAGTCCACTAAGCCGCGCAAGAAGACGAGTCTAGGGCGGATTATCATCCCTTTGGTCTGGCGGCTCTTCCACCACCGATGCAGCTCACTGAGCAGTGATCCGGCGTGTTTTGGGTCCGAGAACCACGACTCGCAATTCTCTTTCATCGATCGCCTTTCGGATAAAGGCCGCATTGACCTTGCAGCGTTCGGCGACGCCCTCGATTGTTAAAAGTTCGTCGTCGGGATCCAATAGAGCACGTTTTGCCCGTCGTCCATTTACCGGCAGCGGCTCGCGAATTCGAAAAGCGTAGGGTTCCATAGCGGAATGCTCGGGGTATCTCGTTCAGCTCGTTAGCGATTGGTTCGCAGAAAGAAGGCGGCGTTCATTGTCGCTTTCGGCACGTTGAACGACTTAACTTGGCGGGTCTTCCACCACGCCTGTAGCTTACTCAATAAGAGACGCCGTTAGCCCGGCCCAAAGCGGTATCATCTTAATTCGCGGTGCGCGACCGCCTCTCTGATTCGTTTGATGTTTACGCCTGTCAGTTCCGCGGCTTCCTGGAGCTTAATCATTCTATCATCGGGGTTTAGCAGAGAAAGGCTTGGCGGCAGGGGGTTGACAGCGATCGATACTCTTCAAATTTGGCTCTTTGATCAAGATAAAAGAACATTATAAAAGATTGTATCATATTCATGTGTGAGAATTTTGCGAGCGGCCCGAGCAAAGACCTCTGCGAGATCTCATACTGGAGTGCGAGAAAGCCAGGCGTTGAAGAAAATGCCGAAGCGGTTGATGATTTGAGTCAATCGATTTTGCCAACGCTCGATATTCCGCAGGTTCGCCAAGAATGAGGAAACAGAAATTGTTACAACGCTTGGTTGCCGCATTGGCAACCAATGAAGGCGTACAACCCAAGCGGACGGAAATTTGGCAAAGGCTTAAAAGTTTAACTCCACGCGAAGTTGATGTGTTGTGTCACGTCTTAGGCGGTCAGATTAATAGAGAGATCGCCACGGAATTAGGTGTTACCGAAAGAACGATCAAAGTTCATCGCGGGCGTGTCATGGAAAAGCTTGGCGTGCAATCAACTGCTCAATTATTCCCAATGGTGTTGCGTGTGCTACGCGAGAGTGGATGCAAGATACTCGAAGATATCAAAGAACTCGGACGCGAGACGGCGGCTTCCAATCGTCCGGCGGTGAAGGGCACTGAGCCCCAAGTACCGGCCGAGGAAATCGACGACTTGGCGTATCGCGCCAGCGGGTAACTGATTGGCTCTCTAGCCGCTATGCTCCAACGCTTGAGCAGGGTCTACGGCTCAATCATCGCTCACTCTATCTCTAGCTGTTCGGCCGCATTGATCCGGATTTCACGGCTTTCCTTTGTACGTCTCGATTCTGGCGGTGATTTTGACACGCTTTCCTTCGATGTCTGAAAGCACCGAAGATTTTGAGACCGGAGATGCCGGCGGTATCCAGCATTTCTTGGAGCCGCCGCTGGGGTGCTCAACGGTCTCCTCGCTTCTGGGAATCACTTTGCTGGTTGTTGAACGGGTCATGGCCTCCGCTTCAAAAGCTCTTGCAACTCAGGCCAGCTTCGGGTGTTCACGACGTCTTGTGGCTCCAGCCAACCGCGTCGCGCCTGGCTGACGCCGAAACGCATAAGGTCCAAATCCGAAATGCGGTGGGCATCAGTCGAGATTGCAAACTTCACTCCGATTTCCTTGCCGGTTTTGCAATGGATATCCGGCAGGTCGAGTCGGTCTGGCTGCGCATTGATTTCGATCATGCAACCTCGCTCGCGGGCCGCTTTTAACACGCGCTCAATATCGAACTCGGATGGAGCACGCCGGCCAATGAGTCGTCCGGTCGGATGCGCGAGAATATTGAAGTGTGGGTTGTCCATCGCGCGGATAATCCGTCCGGTTTGTTTTTCGGCGGGAAGATTGAGCTTCGAGTGAATCGAGCAGACCACCACATCCAGTTCTTTAAGAACATCGTGCGGCAGGTCGAGCGAACCGTCTTCGAGAATGTCCACTTCACAAGATTTCAGGAGTCGAATGCCCTTGAGCTTTTCATTCAGCTTGTCAATGCGCCGCATCTGCTGCCGCAGCCGTTTTGTATCGAGCCCGCGAACCATCGCGATGCGTTGAGAATGCTCCGTGATGGCGAGATATTCGTATCCGCGCTCGCGCGCTGCTTCGGCCATTTCCTCGATGCTGTAGCGACCGTCGGAGTCTGTGGTGTGACAGTGCAAATTGCCGCGGATGTCTTCGAGCCTTACAAGCCGCGGCAGACGGCCTTCGCGCGCGGCATCAATTTCGCCGCGATCCTCGCGCAGTTCAGGCTCGATGTATGGCAGGCCGACCTGCGCGTAAATTTCCTGCTCCGTTCGCCCGCCGATTTGCTTTTCGCCTTTGAAAACGCCGTATTCGTTCACCTTGAGACCGCGCTTCACGCCCAGCGTGCGAACGGCAATGTTGTGCGGTTTCGATCCGGTGAAGTAATGCAAAGCCGCGCCAAAGCTCTCGTCCGGCACGACACGCAAATCAACATTGATTCCCGAACGCAGCTTCACCGAAGAACGCGTCGAGCCGTGCGAGATAACTTCTTTGACCTCCTCGTAGTTGACGAAGCAATTCATCACTTCACCGGAATCTTCGCACGTTGCTAAAATATCTAAATCGCCGACGGTTTCCTTTCCGCGCCGGAAGCTACCAGCGATTTCAATTTGCCTGATCCTCCTGGTTCCCTTCAGCCAATCCACCAGCGAGTTGGCGATTTCCTTTGCCACGATGAGTTTCGTTCGAGTCTCGCCATTCAGACCTTTCGCTTCGGCTAGAATTTTCTGCACAATCTTTGGGCCGAACCCGCGAATCCCTCGCAGCTTTCCGCCATCGGCCGCCTTTCTCAAATCTTCCACGCCGGTGATTTTCAGCTCATCGCACAGGACGCGGATTCGCTTCGCACCTAATCCCGGAATTCTCAGGAGCGTGCGAATGCCGGGAGAGGCACGGCAGCGGCACTCCTCCAAGACGGGGAATTTACCGGTCCTGCAAATTTCTGCGATTTTGCCTGCGAGGTCTTGCCAATTCCGGGTAATTCGGTCAGCGCCTTCTCATCTGCCACCAGATCGGCAGCGCTTTTGGAGAGTCCAGCGACGACGCGCGAGGCGTTTCGGTACGCGCGAATCCGGAACTCGTTGGCGCCTTCGATTTCCAGTAGGTCCGCCACTTCCTCGAACATCTCGGCGATTTCGGAATTATGAACAGGCATAACCCCATCAGTACCCTATGCTCTTCCGACCTGGCTGCAACGGCGAGGGGAGTTTGGAGATTTGGAAGATCGAGATCCCATTTGGGTAGCGGCGACTGTCCCGATGCGCCGAGCGCGTTCATGAACCTGGAAGTTTGGATCAGGGCTCATAGCCTTAACCACGAGGCGCAGTCGCCATCGGTGACAGACACCCAGCGGCCGCGTATACCGGTAGAGTTTGTGTCCCGATAGAAAGACGCCATCGCTCGCAGCACGAGACCGAGCGGACGGCTGAGATTTTCAACGACCTTCGGCTGGCGAAATCGGAGCACAAGCTACGGCCGCTGTTTGCGGGAAAATGGGAGTAGTTGGAAAGGGATGCGCTGAAAGCGCACCGTGAATCATCGCGCAGCGCTTATTTGTACCCGTCCTCTCGGAGTTCCTTCAGGCGGCGTGCAATCCACGCCGCTTCATCTTCAAACCCTGCGCGCTGGCAAAACTGATGCAGGTGTTCGTAATGTTTCACCACATCGAACCCAATGCTCCATTGAAGTTTTCGCAAGCAGACGGGGCAAAGATGCAGCGGGCGGGCATCGCTCTCCTGCAAATGGTTCGACCCGTTCATCACGCACTTGAAATAGATGCAGTGCGCGAGGCCAAACATGTGCGCTGTCTCATGCGTGAGCACTTTTGCGCTCCGCCAAAGCAACAGCTTTTGATAATCGCCCTCTTGTGCTCCGCCGTAAAAGGCCGGGTCATAGCGGGCGAAACTATAAACATCCACGCGCTCGCGCAAAGACGCCTCGCCAAACACAAAATTCCACGATGGGTTGGGATATAAGTCCTCCATTGTGATGCCGAGCAGACAAAACGCATCTTCGGGCAAATGCCCTTGCAACCAGCGCAGCACATCACGGGTCAGAATCTGTCGCCGGTTTGTAGTGCGGTTGGCTCGGCTGGTAAAGTCTCCGGGCACGATATTCACGGACGGCAAAATCTTCACTTCCATTTGGAAGAAAGCAGCAGCGTACTGACGGAGCATTTCGGTCGAAGGCGATTGTTTCTCTGGAAAGTTTCCCAGCGGCTGCAAGTAAATGATGCGTCGCTGTTCCTCCGGGCGGTTCGGTTGGCTCCGCTGGAATTCCTCGAAGGTCTGGCCCGGTTCTGGATGTACGCGAGCCAGTCCTGTGGACCAGGAGCTGGAAACGGCGCGAAATCTTCGGTGGCCAGCGCACGCTGAAGCGCGGGCGGCAAGCCATTGGTCGGCCCGATAGCTTTGAGCCGTTCCTCCGTTTCCGGTCGTTCAGAGGCGATGGCTGGAAAGGCCGCCATAAAGACTCCAACGGAAACCAAGATAATTTTGAATCGCCCCAAGACGATGTGCGAAGTTAACCTACGGATGCAACTGACTCCAATCCAAGTCGAATCGTACGCCGGACACAAAGCCGACGAGACACCACGCCGGTTTTTAATCGGAGGCCAGTGGATGGAAATCGTCGAAGTGATCGACCGCTGGTATCAGATTGAGAGTCAGCCTGAATGGCCACGAGCAAACTACTTCAAAGTCCGAGCAACGGACGGGCGCGACTATTTGTTGAAGCACGACCAGGAAGCCGATGAATGGTTTCTTGGCCGGAGTTGGTGAGTACGGCTCTACGCGATTTCTAGCCGTGACCCTATTGGTGACTCCACACTTGCATCAGCGCAGTCGCGCAATTGCTCGGCGCATTAGCCTTGCGAAATTGGCCGGCAGAGGCAAATGCTGCGCGCCATCGGATCCGTTGGACAGATTCATCGGAGGGCCGATATTGCGCTGGTTCGCGACGACATCAGGGCGTTTTTGCGTCCGTTGAGCGTCTTTTTGTGCG
>Ga0209647_1001635_pt1 | contig 18822 bp, 16 predicted proteins | sample GraSoi_2013_60cm_FD_185827 | JGI IMG/M metagenome (GOLD analysis project Ga0209647, IMG submission 185827) | Grasslands soil microbial communities from the Angelo Coastal Reserve, California, USA - Sample 9_17_2013_60cm (SPAdes) (version 2) | ecosystem: Environmental > Terrestrial > Soil >... | reverse complement strand
GCCACGCCAACGGCCAGCGCCAGCAGCGCTTTCCCGTTGAAACCGTTCTTATACTCATACGCTCCGGGACGCCGGTAAAGGTCTTCGACTACAAGTTGCCGCCGCCGCACCAGATAGTAGTCGAAGATCATTATCCCCGCGATTGGTCCCAGAAAAGCGGAACACCCCACAAGCCACACAAAAATGTAGGAGCTGAAATCGGTCATCAGCTTCCACGGCATCATCAGGATGCCAATGACGCCCGTAATCAATCCCCCGGTCCGAAACGAAATCAAGCCGGGCCGCAAATTGGAAAAGTCATTCGACGGCGAAACCACGTTGGCCGCCACGTTCGTATTCAACGTGGCAATCATCAGCGCAATCAACGCGACAAACGCTACCAGCGGCTGATTAAATTTGCCAAGCAGCGCGACCGGGTCCCAGATCGGCGCGCCAAACAGCACCGCCGACGCCGAAGTTACCGCCACGCCGATGAACGCGTACAGCGTCATCGCCGTCGGCAATCCCAGCGCCTGCCCCACCACTTGCGCCCGCTGCGATTTCGCGTAGCGCGTAAAATCCGGGATATTCAGCGCCACCGTGGACCAAAAACCGACCATCCCCGTCAGCGCGGGAATAAAAAACCGGACGAACTCGCCCGTTGAATGAAACTTGCTTTCCGTATGCAGCACGGGACCAAAGCCACCAGCCTTCCGCGTAATCCATCCCAGCAGCAGGAGCCCGACAATCAGCATGAAGGGCGCGCCAATCCCCTCCAAAAACTTGATCGTCTCGATGCCCTTCCAAACCACAAACATATTGATCGCCCAGAAAAAGAAAAAACAAACCCAGTGCGCGCCCGGAAAATTGCCCGCCCCGGGCCACACAATACGAAGCATCGAATAGATAGCCTGTCCCCCAATCCACGACTGAATGCCGAACCACCCGCACGCCACCAGAGCGCGCAGCACCGCCGGCACGTTTGCCCCGCGCACGCCAAACGAAGCCCGCACAAACACCGGGAACGGGATTCCATATCGCGCACCCGCATGCGCATTCAGCAGCATCGGAATCAGCACAATCAAATTCCCCAGCAAAATCGTTCCGACAGCCTGATACCAGTTCATCCCGCCGGCGATCAGTCCGGACGCCAACATATACGTTGGGATGCACACGCTCATCGCCACCCAAAGCGAGGCGTAGTTGTATGTGCCCCAGGATCGTTTTTCCTTCGGAATCGGCGCCAGATCGTGGTTATAGAGAGAGGGATCGACGTTTGTGAGCTGCATTTCCACCCCGTCCGGAGGCTCCGGATGAGGCGCAAGCGTATCGGAAGCGGGCCGAAAATTCCACTACCTGGGGCGTAGGTTTCGAGGGGAGAGCGACGGGGGTTCGTCCAGACAAAAAAATAAGGGCGAACCGGCTTGACGCGCGGCTCGCCCTATCAGACTAGAGGCTAGTTACGTTCGCAGCCTGCAGACCCTTGGGGCCCTTGGTGACCTCGAACTCAACGGCCTGACCCTCGTTCAACGACTTGTAGCCGTCTCCCTGGATCGCGGAGAAGTGCACGAATACATCTTCCCCGGACTGGCGCTGAATGAAGCCATATCCCTTGCTGGCATTGAACCACTTCACTGTTCCTTGTTCTTTCACTTGTGTTTCCTATTCTTTGTTTAAACTATTTGCTGCTGCTCGACTGCCTCCAGCCGTAAAGCAAAAAAGGCCGCGAGTTTGAACTCGCAGCCCCTCTAAATATCGAATCTAAAGGTGTTACAAGAGCAACAAACGCATCTACATACTAGCACATTGTTCCCTTTTGGCCACAACTATTTTCTCCCGCCCCCGGCCAAGTGTGCAGAACTACAATCTCTCCCTCATTGTGCTGCGAAACCAAATCCCTTAGTGATACAGTTGGGGCTGAACATGGGCCTCCGCACTCTCATCCAAAATGACCGCACTTTCCGTCAGCCTGTTAACTGGGGCGTGACTTTGGTCATGATCGGCATGCACCTCGGCGCCATCGCCGCACTTTTCTTCTTCACCTGGCAAGCATTGATTCTTGGAGTCTTCATGTGGTGGGTTGCCGGCAGCCTCGGCATCGGGATGGGCTACCACCGCCTGCTCACTCACCGCGGCTACAAAACTTCCAAAATTGTCGAATACTTTCTGACCACCTGCGGCGCGCTAGCCATCGAAGGCGGCCCGATTTCCTGGGTCGCCACTCATCGAATGCATCATCAGAATACGGATAAAGAAGGCGACCCCCATTCGCCGCGCGAGGGCGGCCTCTGGTCGCACATGGGCTGGATTCTCACCGGCAGGGCCATGCATCAAGACAGAGTCGAGTTCCTTCCTTACGTTCCAGACCTTCGCAGAGACAAGTTTCACCTCTGGATCAGCAGGTGGCACGCAATTCCCCCCCTGGTAATCGCGGTGGTTTTCCTCGCCATCGGCGGCTGGCCCTGGCTTTTCTGGGGAGTCTTTATGCGCACGGTCGTCAGCCTGCACGCTACGTGGCTGGTGAACTCCGCCACCCACATGTGGGGCTCGCAGCGCTTCGAAACCGGCGACACCTCCACCAACAGTTTCTGGGTAGCAATCCTGACGTTTGGCGAAGGCTGGCACAACAACCATCACGCCGAACCGCAGGCTGCCCGCCACGGCCACGCCTGGTACGAAGTCGACGTAAACTGGTACGGTATTTACACGCTGAAAACGTTGGGCCTGGCGTGGGACATCAAACGCCCCCGACTGCAGGCCGAAGCGCCCGTAGTAGCCACGGCCGCCGACTGAATCGCCCAACCGTTCCGGCCACGGTCCGGCAGTCATCCTCTCCTGAATCCGCCGAATGACATTGAAATATAAGTGGTTAGGATCCTTTGAAGCCGGGCAAAGCGCCGAAATTACCCTTGTGGAATTCTCCAGAATCTTGCCAGAACTGTAACTATTGACAGTTCCCTTATTCTCAGGACTCCCTCATCATATCTTCGTTCTCGAGGCGTATTTCACACGTTCTTGCTCGTTCTTTCTGCCTTTTCCGCACTCGCCTCTGGATGTGCTTACTTTCGAGCAACTCGCGTGGTCGGCAAGCTCGTTTCGTTTTTCAAGACGGGGCAGTCTGCTTCAGAAATTCTTGGGCGGAGAATTTCTGAGCTGCGTTGGGTTGCTCGAAAGCAAGCACATCGGATCCTTCTAGCCGAATCCTCCCGGCCCCCCAGCCCTCCTGTTTAACTCAATCTATTTGCTGTATCCTTTTGGAAAGTGCCCAGTTTGGAAAGTGCCCGATCCCTCTCCCACAGGGCGCTGCAGTTCGGAGGTACTTGCGGTGGGCAAAGCACGCATTCTGCTTGCCGACGACCACACATTGGTCGCGGAAGCAATCAAGCGCCTGCTGGAACCTGAATTCGAGGTCGTCGCTGTCGTCCCGGACGGCCGCTCGCTCGTCCGCGAAGCCCTCGCCCTGAAGCCCGACGTCGCCTTAGTGGACTTGAACATGCCCATGCTCAACGGCTTCGACGCCAGCGAACAACTCAAGTCCGCCAACCCCAACATAAAAATCATCGTCCTCACCATGAACGAGGACGCCGAGATCGCCGCCGAAACCCTGCGCACCTGGGCCTCCGGCTTCCTGCTGAAAAAGTCCGCAGGCTCCGAACTGGTGAAAGCCGTGCGGGAAGTGCTCCACGGCGGCAAGTACATTACTCCCGCGCTTCAGGAAATTCTGGGCGAGCTAGCCGCACGCGAGCCGCGGTCCGCCGAAGCCGGCCGCGTCCTGACCCCGCGCCAACGCGAAGTCCTGCAACTCCTCGCTGAAGGCCACACCATGAAAGAAGCCGCCGCCATCCTCAACGTAGCCACGCGCACCGTAGCCTTTCACAAGTACCGCATCATGCAAGACTTCAGCCTCGCCAACAATTCCGAACTCCTACGCTTCGCCATCAAACAGCGCGTAATCGAACAGCACTGATTTCTTCAACCCTGGGAACGCCATTCTCCCGAATCGCATTCGTTTTCCTCCTATCCGCGCCGTCTGGTAGCGCCGGCCTCCAGCCATGTAGTGGCCGAACTTTAGATCGGCCCCACCCGCCGCGGCCTTGAAGCGGGGAGAATGAAGAAAAGAGTGCGTCCCGTTTGCCCCAGATATTGGGCTTGAGCAGTGTATAATCGGCGTATGGCGAAGCATGTGATACACATCTCGGAGAAAGAAGCTGCCGCCACCGACGTGGCGAAGCTTCTGGCCCATGTGCGCGCGGGTGCGGAAGTGGTCATAGAGGACGGGGAGCGGGCGCTTGCCGTTCTGCACGCTGCTGAGCCTCTGCGCGGACGTCCCATCTCTGAGTCCATCGCTCTGGCCGAAGCACATGCGAAAGAACTGGGCTATGAGCCCAAGATGGACCCGGACTTCGCTGCCGACCTCGAAGAGATCATCAACAGCCGCAAGCCTCGCAACGTCTCGACATGGGAGTAATTCTCGACTCCAGCGTACTCATCGCCGGGGAACGACGCGGGGAAAGCGTGCGGCAAATCCTCCAGAGAGCTCACGCCGCCCTCGGGGAAGTTGACTCCGCCCTCTCAGTTGTAACCATCGTCGAACTCACCCACGGTATCTACCGGGCCAAAACAGACGCGGATCGTGAACGGCGGCGAGCCTTTAGCGTAGAACTCCGTCGTGACATGGTAGTGCATTCAGTCACCGTGGAAATCGCAGAGCTTGCTGGCCGCATTGAGGGCGAACAGGCAGCCCGAGGAGTCAGCGTCGCCTTCGAAGACTTGCTGATTGGCGCGACCGCATTGCACATAGGCTACGACGTGGCGACGCTCAACGTTAGACATTTCCAAGTGATCCCAGGCCTCACGGTCCTGCACCTCTAACCAAAGCCACCCGCGCCGTCGCCTTTCACAAATACCGCATCATGGCGGGTGGTCCGGCTAATGCTCCAATCTTTTCTAAGATGCGACCTCTATCGAACGAGTAAACTTTTGTCTCATTCGCGAACCATAATAACGCGGAGGGTGCCCCAGGTTCCGCTGTTTGGTACCTGGGTCTTGGGGTTGACTTTTCTTTTCTTGATTTCTCGTCCTGGGGCAGTTCCTTCTTCTCACTCCTCCACATCAATCCTCACCATCCCCCTTTCTCCTCCCCAATAAAACCCCCAACTACTCCACCTCCAATCCTTCGGATGTTCCACCAATCCGCGAACCACCGGATTCGCATGCATATAATTCAACTTCTCCTTCCTCTTCCCACTCGTGTAAACGTTGAAATCGTAAAACCGCCCCTGCCAGAAAGCTCGCGGAGCTTCTCCGGTCTCCTGAAACGGCAATTGCAACTGCGCCGTACTGCCGGACCTCCCCCGCTTCCCCAACTTTCGCGCCACTCGCAGCTTCAATTTCTGCAGCACCGTGGAAGGCGTTCCCTCCTTAGGTTCACTGATCAGCAGATGAACATGTTCCGGCATCACCACATACCCGGCCAGACGAAATCCCATTTCGTCCCGAATCTTCGAAAGCTCTTTCACGAACACATCTCGCGCCCGCGCAGTCTTCAAAAATTGCAGCCGCCGATAACAGCTGAACGTAATGAAGTGAAGATGGCCCTTGCCGTAGTTTGAGTCCGACAGGCACCGGAATCTCCGCAGAAAGAAACACCAACCCCAAGACCCAGGTACCAAACACCGGAACCTGGGGCACCCGCGCCTCTCTACTTCCGCGGGAATTGTTAAAGTGATACCCTCTCTGCGGCTTCCATGTCAACAAATTCCAAATCCTTAAACCCGGGCCACCCGCCAATCTCGCCAAGACTGCCCTCACTGACGCCACTTCCTCGAAACCGCATGGCAATACAGCAGGTGACCAGCCCGCCGAATTGTATGAGAAATACGACGCAAATGATAACTTTGAAAAGCACGGTGTCAGCCAGGATGCGAGCAAGCGTTATAGCAAAAAGGAGGTCAACGGCGGCACAGTCAAAGTCACTGATCGAGGCCCACGCAAGGAAATGCTGAAGAAAGAAAGGCAAAAAGTTGAGACCAATCCCGGTCCCAAAAACAAGGAGCCGTGGGCCGGGAAAAAGAAGAAGCACCCGAATCAACAGCAGGATTCAATCGGGAATGGGAATCCAAGCGCGCTATGATAAGGATGGAAATGGACGCTAAATCAGCCACGATAACTCTCGGCGTACAAACAAGTCGCGAAGATAACCGCACGGACAAGCCAGTTTTGGAGATGCGTAAATTACTAGCAGAGTGCTGCAAAGGTCCTTACAGTCCCGAAATCGATGAGTTCGCTCTGATTCTGCGCGTCGGGGGTGAAATGCAGCAATTCGATTTTGAGGGCTGTGAGCGAATTCGACGGAACAAGAAGGAGAGGTACATAACTCTCGACCTAGGGTTTCCCTCTTACAGATGGGAGAGTGCGACGGATGATGACATTCGCAAATACATTCTCGAATCTGTTGAAACAGGCCTGCTTTGTTTCATCAGGCGGCTGGAGAAGGACAAGGCACAAATCGATTCGGCCAAACTGATGAGTGATTTCGAAAAGGTGAGGGAGCTGTTCCTCGCAACGGCGGGTGGCCGACAGATTAGTGGTTAGGACGGTTTTGGGTGCCGCATCTTCGTGGTGTTCGAGGGTGCGGGTTTTGACTTTTTCTTTTCCGCAAATCTGGCTCTCTCCGTTACCCTTTCGCCGCAAAATCGTCCCAGTACTACACAATACTGTTGATAAACTAGCTATAATTTGAGAAAATCTGTTATGTTCGCGCGGGGAGTTCTCTCTTTTCACCCCGCGTCAACCCCTGCCTCCTGCGAAAATTCCCCAAGTCCAATCATTCCCGCACTTGCGCGGATCTCTCCTAAGTCGAATTATTCCCGTACATACGGGATACGCCCGGGTGGGGGATGTACCGGTTTTCTTGTCGGACCAATTCGCCTCGTTTCTAAGTCTATTGCTTCCCCTACATACGCAAAAACAGGGGGGTGTACCCCCTGTGGAAAATGTCGGCGCGCCGACATTCTTGATTTTTCCCCTTATATTTTGAGGTTTTTGGGCCGCTTACTTCGACAACGTTTGCTGGGCGCTTCCGGCGCGCCAGAAGTTTTGGCCGGTTTCCGGCAGCGTGTAGATGGGATCGTAATATTCGTAGCGGCGATTCAACGCTTCCGGATCGTCCGCTTCAATTCCCGTGCGGTAATTCTTCGTCCAGTAGGAAATGCCCAGTTGCCGGTCGTATTCCTTCAACTGATGCACCCAGCGTTTGCCGACAAACGGCACGTCGCAGACAATGCGCGGCGTGGCAAAACCGGGCAGGTAGCCCATGATGTCGTGCTGCAGTTGCTGTGCTTCATGAATCGCCAGGCGCCAGTGCTCGGCGTTGGGAATCATGTCGCACTGATAGAAGTAGTAGGGCATGATTTTGCCGAAATCGAGCAACGCAAAACAAAGCTCCAGCAGCTCTTTCGGAGAAGTATTCACCCCGCGCAGCAATACTCCCTGGTTGCGGACGTCGCGGTAGCCTATATCCAGCAGCGACTCAACCGCTTTCCGCACCAGCGGCGTAACCTGCCGCGCGTTGTTCACATGCGTGTGAACGGCAATATCCACGCCGCGCTCGCGCGCTTTCTTGGCCAGGCGGTCCAGGCCGGCTTGCACTTCCGGTTGCAGAAAATGTTGAGGAATGGCAATCAGGCCCTTGGTCGCCAGGCGAATGTCGCGGATATTAGGAATGTCCATCAGCTTGGAGACAAAATCCTCCAGCCCGGCGATGGGCACATTGGCGATATCGCCGCCGCTAACCACGACGTCGCGCACCGAAGGAGTGACCCGCAGATAATCCATCATCTGCTGGTAACGATCCTTCTGCGGAATCTGAAACTTCAGCTTGATGACTTGCGGCACGTCGTTGCCGACCAGATCCATGCGCGTGCAGTGCCCGCAATACTGCGGACACGTGGAAAGCATCTCCGCCAGCACTTTTGTCGGGTAACGGTGAGTCAAGCCCTCGACGGCCCACATGTCCGATTCGTGCAACGAATCGCGGCTGGCCTTAGGATGGCTGGGCCATTCGGGATGCCGATCGTCGAACGCAGGCAGCATGTAACGCCGGACGGGATCGTTCCAGAGGTCCTTGTCGTCCATGGTGTTCAGCATGTGCGGCGGCACCAGGATGGACATCGTTGCGCGCTCTTGACCATCGCGTTCCAGGGAAGCCATCAGCGCATCCGGGATCAGTTCGCCGAACGCGTCCTTCAATTCCTTCAGGTTCTTTACCGTGTGGCGGCGCTGCCAGAGAGCGGTTTCCCACTCTTCCTTGGTGACATCTTTATATCCGGGCAAGCGGCGCCAATCCGGCTCCACAAACTCCCGCTTCAAGGGATAGGTAAAAGGCTGCTCGCCGGCGTGAACCCGGCCGGCCGGCTTCCAGGTGGGGCGCGCGGATTTGGCCGCGGGCGTAGTGGTTTTCGTCTCGCTCATCTCGTTTTCCCTGTGTCTGGGGGCGCCGCGTAATGGAAGTTGCGTCAACTTCGTTACAATTCAGGATAGCTTACCCGCTTATTTTCCGCCACCCCCGCTGGGGCGCAGGAGGCCGTCAGCCGGCCTGCAAAAACTCGCTGAGGAGAATATGAAAGTGGTGGACGCCGTTTTCGCGCTTCACTGAATAGCGCCCGCGGTCATAGGTGGAAGATTGCAACCCGCGCTGAACGGCCTCGCAGATGTGGATGTCTTCCTGCTGCACGGTTTCGCTGAAGCCGATGGCCTTTCTCACTCGCTCCCGCACCTGTTCCGAATGCGCGTCGTGGAAATACCACTCGAAAATAGTCAGCGTCCTGTCCTGCCCGAGCGGCACGATCAAATTTATCGAAACATTGTCCGGGTAAATATTCAACATCAGGTTCGGAAAAATCCAGAAGTAAAGCGCTTCCTTCGATCCGGCACCCGGAGCATAGACGCGCTCCCCGGTATCACCCGGCTTCACGTCTTTCACCGGCCCCAGTTGCTGCGACGCGTAGCGGAACACTTCCGTCCGGTAACGCGGGTAATCGATTTCCTTCATCAAGCCGGGATGCACAATGGGAATGTGGTACCCCTCAAGATAATTGTCCACGTATACCTTCCAGTTGCAATTAACGTAATAATCGCGGCGTTCGGCCAGCTCGAGCCCCTGGAATTGGAATCCGGCGGCGGCCACCGGAATATTTTCAAGGAACGCGGAGAGCGGAGGCGCTTCGGGGTCGAAGTTGACGAAGATGAATTGCTCCCACGTTTCACAACGCAGCGGCACCATGCTCATAGTGGAACGGTCGAAGAATTCCATGCCGTCCACTTCCGGGGTGCCGATCAGTCGTCCGTCCAGCGTATACGTCCAACCGTGATACGCGCAATTGAACACATTCCGGCAGCCCGAGCCCTGCGCGATGGGACCCGCGCGATGGCGGCAAACGTTGCTGAACGCGCGGAGCGTTCCGGCGCTGTCGCGAACCACCACAACAGGTTCACCAACGACATCGATCGTAAAAAACGCGCCTGGATCGGCGATAGTGTGTTTTGCGCCGTCCATTTCGCCGCAAGCCTGGTTGAGCGTGCCCACCAGTTGCCAGGTTCTTCGAAAAATGCGTTCCTTTTCCAGCGTGAGGATGGCAGGATCAATGTAAAAGCGCGAGGGCAGCGTTTCCGCGCACTCTACTCGTTCGTTCATCCCGAGGTTGATAGGTTTGGAGGTCATCGTCCGCAGTTAAGACGCGACCCGTTAGAACTTGCGGGTTTCCTGCCGCGACCAACGTTCCACCACGATTTTCGATTCCGTGTAGAACTCGACCGCGTCTCTGCCCTGCGCGTGCAGAATGCCGAAGAAGCTTTCTTTCCATCCGCTGAACGGGAAGGAAGCCATCGGCGCGGCAACTCCGATATTGATGCCGATATTTCCGGCCGGCGCCTCATAGCGGAATTTCCGCGCTGCCGCGCCGCTGGTGGTGAAGAGCGACGCTTGGTTGCCATACGGGCTCTTGCGGATAATTTCGATGGCATCATCAATCGTGTTGGCATGAATCAGGCTCAGCACCGGCCCGAAAATTTCGGTGTCCGCCAGGGAACTTGTTGCCGGCACGCCGTCCAGAACCGTGGGCTTCAGGAAATTTCCGTTGTCGTAGCTGGCCACTTTCGGATTGCGGCCATCCACGACAGGTTTCGCGCCATCCGAAACGCCCTTCGCAATCAAGCCTTCGATGCGTTGCTTGCTGGCGGGAGAGATCACCGGCCCCATCTGAACGCCGGCGTCGAGGCCGAATCCAACCTTGATCGAGGAAGCCGCTTCGGCAATCGCGTCGCGAAACGTCTTTTGCGCTTCGCCGATCGTCACGGCAACGGAAACCGCCAGGCAACGCTGCCCCGCGCAACCGAACGCGGAGTCGCTGATAATCTGTTTCGCGAGATCCATGTCCGCATCCGGCAGCACGATTACGTGATTCTTCGCGCCACCCTGGCACTGCATCCGCTTCCCTGCGGCCGCCGAACGTGTGTACACATGCTTGGCCACCGGCGTCGAACCCACAAAGCTGATCGCACGCACCGCCGGGTGATCGCAGAGCGCGTCCACAACATCACGGCCGCCATTCACAATGTTCACGACGCCCTTGGGAATGCCGGTCTTCTCGATGAGTTCCATGGTGCGCCGCACGGTCAGTGGCACGCGCTCGCTGGGCTTCAACACAAAGGTGTTGCCGCAGGCAATCGCATAGGGCAGAAACCAGAACGGAATCATGGCGGGAAAATTGAAGGGCACAATCGCTGCCACGACGCCGAGAGGCTGGCGAATCAGGGTTTCATCCACGCCTGGAGTGATGTCTTCCAGGTTGTAACCCTGCATCATGACGGGTATGCCGCAGGCGACTTCGACATTTTCAATGCCGCGCCGCCACTCGGCCTTGGCTTCGCCAAAAGTCTTCCCGTTTTCCAGCGTAATAAGCTTCGAGAGCTCATCAATGTGTTCTTCCAGCAAATTCTTCAGCTTGAATAAATATTGGATGCGCTCCCCGGCCGGCGTCCTGCGCCACGCTGGAAAAGCCGCTGCAGCGGCTTGTACCACCGTTTCCACCTCCGCCTTCGAAGAGAGCGGCGTGCGTCCGATTACTTCTCCGGTCGCAGGATTCACGACGTTGGAATATTCCGAAGCCGAAGATTTATGCCAGGCGCCGCCGAAATAGTTCTGAACGTCGATCACCTGCGATGTGACGGGGGTACTCATGAGACTTCTCCGTGCCTCCGCCCGCGCGGTGCGTGCGGCAGGGCTTGCGATATGAAGGATGGCGCTCGGACGAACCGGGCGAATGACAATTCAGTGTACCAAAGAATGGGAGAGCTGGAGCGCGCGAGAAGGGCTACCGGCCGAGGGTCGCCAGCGCTTCGTAGGCGGCGCCAATCAACGGAGCATTTTCGTTCAGCACCACAGACACCGGAACATTGCTCAGCATTTCAGTGAAATGCCATTTATCCCGGAACGCTTTGTAAAAAGTGCCGTCCTGCATTTTTGGCAGAATCTTCACCGCGATCCCGCCGGCCACATAGACGCCGCCAAGCGCCAACACCTTCAGCGCAAGGTTTCCGGCTTCGGCTCCGTAGATTGCCGTCCACAAATCCAGCGTCTGCACACAAACCGGGCACTCCTTCGACAGGCCGGTCTTGGTGATGAAGGGCGCGGGGTCCGCGTCCGGATCGTCAAAGACGGGGTGCTTCACGGTGTTCGAGAGAAATTCGTGGAGCGTGCGAAAGCCGCGGCCGGAGAGGATCAGCTCCCAACTGACCTGAGGGTAACGTTTGCGCATGAACTTCAGGAGCTCAATCTGCTCATCGCTGCGCGGCGCAAAATCGGTGTGGCCGCCTTCGCTGGGCACCACGCGATACCGGTTGCCGTCCCAGAAAAGAATCGACTGCCCGAGCCCCGTTCCCGCGCCCAACAACGCCCGGGTCGCTCCCTGCACGGGCTTGCCCTGATTCAGAACAACAAAATCTTCGGGGGGAAGATGGTCCAGGCTGTGGCCGGTCGCGCCCAAATCGTTCATGAGCGCAATCGTTTTGACGTCGAGTTCCTTCGACAAACTGTCCGCGTCAATCACCCAGGGAAGGTTTGTTGCATGAATGCGGTTGTTGATGACCGGCCCGGCCACTCCAAATCCCGCGGCGCGAACTTTCTCATCGGTAAGGTGTGGAGCGGCCTGGTGGGTGAATTCCTTGATGATCAGGTCAAAGCGGGCAAAATCCTTGCTGGCGAAGCGCTGCTTGAAAACGACTTCCAGTTTTCCGTTATTCTCTGCAAACAGCGCGATGTTGCATTTCGTGCCGCCCACGTCGCCCGCAAGTATCACCGTGCCTCCCTCAAAACCTCGCCATTAAACCGATTTAAGGGTTATACCACTGTCTGCCGTCGCGTTCCAGCAATTGGTCGGACTCTTTCGGACCCCACGTGCTGGCTGCGTACGTGGGCACCGTTCCCGTTCGTGCGGCGCTCCAGACATCCAGAATCGGGTCCACAATCGACCAGGCCGCTTCCACCGAATCGCCGCGGTCAAAGAGGGTGGCGTCCCCGCGCAGGCAGTCATTCACCAATGTCGCGTAAGCGCTTCGGGAAGTGCCGCCGAATGCTTCGCGATAGCTGAAATTCATGGTCACATTGCCGATGCTCATTTCCGTTCCCGGCCGCTTTGCGCCAAAGGAAACAGAAATTCCCTCGTCCGGCTGGATATTCAGCACCAACCGATTTGGCTCGATATCACGATCGCGAAAAACGAGGTGCGGCGCGCAGCGGAACTGGATCATGATTTCCGTCGTGCGCTTTGCCAGGCGCTTGCCGGTTCGCAGGTAAAAGGGGACCCCAGCCCAGCGCCAATTGTCGATCAGGACCCGCATGGCCACAAAAGTTTCCGTGCGCGATTTGGGATTCACATTCGGTTCATCGCGGTATCCGGCCAGTTTGTTGCCGTTGGCGTTTCCCGGCGCATATTGCCCGCGCACTGCAGATTGCGCCACCATCTCCAGGTTGTACGGGCGAATGGATTGCAGAATCTTGAGTTTTTCGTTGCGCACGGCGGTCGCATCAAACGAAGCGGGCGGCTCCACCGCCATCAGGGAGGTAAGTTGTAAGACGTGGCTCTGGATCATATCCCGCAGCGCGCCTGCGGTTTCGTAAAATCCGCCGCGCCTCTCCACACCAAGAGTCTCGCTTGCGGTGATCTGGACGTGATCCACGTAATTGCGGTTCCAGAGCGGCTCAAAAATGCCGTTGCCAAACCGCAAGACCAGCAGGTTCTGAACCGTATCCTTGCCGAGGTAGTGATCGATGCGGTAGACCTGTTTCTCTTCAAAAACGTTCAGGACGATCTTGTTCAATTCCTTGGCAGACGCCAAATCGCGGCCAAACGGCTTTTCAATAATGATACGCACCCAGGAATTTGGGTTCGCGGGCCGCGCGAGTCCCGCGCGCCCCAGTTGTTCCACGATGTCGGGATAAACTTCCGGTGGCGTTGAAAGGTAAAACAGCCGGTTGCCACCCAGATTCTTATCCTTATCTATTTCCGCGAGCCTTTTGGCAAGCTGCGTATACGAATCGGGGTTCCCATACTCGCCCGCGGAATAAAAAAGGTTGGACGAAAACTCATTCCATTTGGCTGGCTCAATCGGGCCCACTTCGGAGATCGTCTTCGCCGCCTCTCCAATCGTGGTCCGAAAGGATTCGTCGGTCATCTGGGTCCGCGCAAAACCAATGATGGCGTAGCGTTCCCCAAGGGAATTGTGCTGCGCCAGGTCATACATCGCAGGGATCACTTTGCGCTTAGCCAGGTCGCCCGAAGCGCCAAACAGGATCACGGTACAAGGGTCTGCGGTTGTTCCATAGATTGAACTCGAGCGCTTTTCTTCTTCAGCCATGCACTTCCTCCGTGATAGTCGGCCCCGCCGTGCTTACTCCCGCGGCATTTTGACTATACCTCAATCCCAAAAGCTTTCATTTCTGAGCGGGTCTGCGCCGCGTTCTTGTGATGGATCACGTGCATCCCCAATCGCCGCGGGCTCTCCAGATTCAGCGAGCGGTCGTCAATGAACACACATTCCTCCGCAGGACGTTGCGATACTTCCAGCGCGATGCGGAAGATTTCCTCTTCCGGCTTCCGTGCGTGCAGGTAACAGGAGCTGAAAAAAACCTGAAAATCCTTGCGCAGGCCAAACGCCTCGATTCGATAGTTGTTCAGTTCCAGCGGCTCATTATTAATGGATGCGACGAAATACTTTTGGATACCCGAGACATCGCGAAGCAACTGCCGCGTCTCGGGATACTCCTTCGACTGGGCAAACATGAACGCGGTATATTCCTCGCGGGTAAACGCCCGGGCCCGGTAAAACAAGGTTCGGTCCAGATATTGATCCAAAGTGATCTGTCCCATATCGAACGCGGGAAACGACAAGTCGTGCCGCTCCCGGAACTCTTCCAAGTCCAATTGAAAGGTCTTGGCGGCTTCCATCCGGGAATTGTGGTCCCAACCGTTGGTCAGAACAACCCCGCCGATGTCCCAAAACACTGTTGTGATGTTCGCCAAGGAAGCGCCTCCTGGAAAGCCATTGAGAGATATCAGAAGAAGGATTTGGATGAAAGTTAAAAAAGAAGGGCTCAAACGATAGTACACCCGAAGGGCCGTTTCGCATGGTTCTTACCTAGGGAACTGACTACGGGAAGGGTGATTCCTCGAACTTGCAACAACTTACGGGCTGACGGACAATAGCTCCTTCGGGGGAAACCAAAATGGCAGATGATTCTTGCGGACCGACGCCCGCTCCGAGTGAGCCGGTAAAGCCCGGCACACGCATGGTGCATTGCGTGAAGTTCGGGAAGGACATGCCTGGGCTGGATAAGGTGCCCTGGCGCGGCGAAATCGGCAAACGCGTGTATGAGAACGTGTCGAAAGAAGCGTGGAAGCTGTGGGTTGAGTATTCCAAGATGTTGATGAATGAATATCGCTTGAACCCCATCGACCCGAATTCCCAGAAAATCATGGAAGAACAGATGGAGCAGTTTTTCTTCGGCGACGGCGCAAAGCTCCCTGAAGGTTACGTTCCTCCCAAAGCGAAAGGCTGAAGCTAGACCTTTCCCGTTACCGGATGTTCGACGGGCAGCCGCGGCGTCAGCTTGAAATTCAATTTCGCGTGGGCCTCGCGAAGGGCATTCTCCACCTCGGCGGGCGTCTCGGTTCTCGCGAACAGGAATCCCAGGTAACTCGAGCCCTCCGGCCAAGCTGCGATGTAGTCGCGCCAGCGTGCGGTAATCTCCAGTTCAGTCACGCCCCGCACAAGGCGCGCCTCTTCCGCTCCATCCACCTTCTCTAGAACTCCGCTTTTAGGAACGGGAATCATCAGAACTCCGGAGGCTGCCGTTTCTCGCGGCGCATCCGAGCCAGACAGATTTAATGCATGCCGCAGCAGCAACTCCTCCAGGCCGATTGGCTCGGACTCCGTTTCGAGCTGAAACCGCAACGCCCGCGCGCACAATCCGCCGATGGGCCGTGCCGCGACTTCAATCGGCCAGACGCCTCTCTCGTTCAAGCGGAATTCCCCGTGTACCGGCCCGTGGGTCAGCCCCAGGGCCCGCGTCGCATCCGCGAAACTCCTTTTGACGAGTTCCTGTTCCGGGGCAAGCTGGCGCGAGGGCGTGACGTAAATCGTTTCCTCAAAATACGGTCCTTCGAGAGGATCGGGCTTGTCGAAAATTGCCAGGACGCGCAATTCTCCATCCTTCAGCAATCCTTCGACTGCCACTTCCCTGCCCGGCAGATATTCTTCCACAATCATCCGGCCGAGGTTTGGCTCACGCGTCGCTTGGAGTTCCGCGGACTCCAGCAATCGCTTCAATCGGCCCGCGCCTGCCAGGAATTCTTCGCGATTATTTACTCGCACGACGCCCTGGCTTGCCGAAAGGGAGATCGGCTTCAGCACACAGGGATAGGTAATTCCAATCAGCGCAGGCTCGGGAATCGCCTGCAGCGGCACGCTTCGAAACCACGGTGTAGGCAAACCTGCATCGCGAAAGACTTCCCGCAAACGCATTTTGCTCCGGCAAGCCTCGACACTCGCCGGGTGATTGTGCGGAATTCCCAATCCGCGCGCTACGTATGCGGCTGCAAGCGTGGGTCGATCTCCCAGCGCAAGCACGCCTTCCACAGTTTGCCCGGCCTGAGCCTGCATCACTGCATAGGCCGCCTCTTCCGGCGCCTCAAACCGCACCGGCACCGCGCGATCGTTCCACGGATCGTCCAACTGGTGGCACCGGTCGGTAACAAACACAAGTTCGACGCCAAGCTTTTTGGCCGCCGCATCAAATGCGCGAGTCTGGTAGCCGAGCTTCGCCGTGAACAAAAGAATTCTTGGGCGAACTTTGGGTGCGTTCATTGCGCAGCTTTCATAGAAAGGATTCCGCCTGCCTGACCGCTTCCCTGGCTCTTGCGATAGGGACCAACTGGTCCCCGGTGGGCTCTGCTCAACAGTACCAAGGCTCGTTCAAGTACGGCACGGCTGCCACAGCCACCGGCATCGGCAGGTCTAGGTGGCGTTCTGCAGCGCGATTCGCGGCTCGCCAGATTTTTTCGAAGATCGCGGCGCGCCCTTGCTTCAATTCCTCCGCCGACGACACGATGTTCTGCAGCTCTTCACACAAGCGATCGATTCCCGGAACGTTGTGCTCCCACGGATAAATGAGTGACTTGGCGTCGAATGGCCCGATACGATCGCGAACTTCGTCAAGTTCCAGTAATCGCGAACCGGCGGTCACGAGCAGCCTAATCGCCAGCTGAATCGGCGCCACCGCTCCAATCAATTCCAGGCGCCGCAACTGTTCCAAAAGATCCAGGTAGTTGGCGTAGGTAGTCCACGGGGTAAACGGCACAAACGTCGGCTGCAGCGCGAGTCGCGCGCGCCGGCACTCCTCCACTACCCCGAAAAAATCATCCCGACTATGGCCCTTTTGCAGCTTCTCCAGAATCGCGTTGTCGAGCGATTCGACCGCCGAAACAATGAACAGGCAACCCGTCTCCCGCAGAGTTTTCAGCAATTGCTCATTTTCGCGCAGGTGCTCCACTTTGATCGTTACGTCATACGTCAATTCGGGGAATTCGCGGTGCAGCGCTTCCACCAGCGGCACGGCGTGGCCGACGCCATTAAAAAAGTCCGGGTCGCCAAACGTAATATGCTGCGCGCCCGCCTTCACTTGTTGGCGTATGTCGGCGAGCACAGTCTCCCGATCCACAATCCGGAACACACCGTTGTAAACAGGAACAATTGGGCAGTGCCGGCACACGTGCTTGCAACCGCGCGAAGCCTCCGTATACCCGACCAGCCGGTGCTCACCCTCGGGCATCACGAGATGCGCGTAGTTGTTCAGCGCGGGCAGGTCTGAACGATCCGGCGTTACAAAGCGAAGGCGCGCCAAAGAAACATTCGAATCCAGAGGATGAATCTGTGGACTCGCCGAAAGCCCGGAAAGGTGTTCCGCCAGATCCACCAGCGCCTGCTCAAATTCTCCGCCGAGAAGGCTCTCGACACCGTGCGCGCGAAGAGATTCCGCTGCCAGCGGCGCGTACAACCCATAGGCGCACAGATGGGCCTGGGGATTGCTTTTGCGAATCGGCTCTAATAATTCCAACGTCAGCCGTGTCGCCGTGTGCATCGGTACATAAAACGCAATCAGGCCCGCTTCCCGAACTGCGCGCTCGGCCAGCGGCTGGCGCGATAAATCCAGACACGTCACCGCATGACCGCGCTTCCGCAGCCACGCCGCCGGCGAAGCCAGCCCGAACGGCTGCCTTCCCAACTCATATGTCGAAATCAGCAGAATCTTCACAACGCCACATTATAGCCTCTCCGCGCCGAGTAGCGATTTCGGTTATGATAGAAGGCTCTAGACCCTTGGAAAGGACCTCCGGCATGACCATCTCCGCTGCCAATTCCTTCGGTACACGGGACAAACTGAGTGTTGGCGCGCAATCCTTCGAAATTCACCGCCTCGAAACTCTGGAGACAAAGGGAATCAGCCACCTCTCGAAGCTGCCCTTTTCTTTGCGCATCCTCCTCGAAAACCTCCTTCGGTGTGAAGACGGACGCTTTGTCCGCAAAGACGACATCGCGGCGCTGGCCAAGTGGACTCCCAACGGCCCGCAAAAAGAAATTGCCTTCATGCCCGCGCGCGTTCTTCTGCAGGATTTCACCGGCGTTCCCGCTGTTGTAGACCTGGCCGCCATGCGCGAAGCGGTTCAGAAGATGGGCGGCAATCCCAAACGGATCAATCCGCTCTTCCCGGCGGAACTCGTCATTGATCACTCCGTGCAGGTAGACAATTTCGGCAGCGCCAACTCCTTCGGCCTGAACGCGGAACTTGAGTTCCAACGCAACGTGGAGCGCTATGCCTTTCTCCGCTGGGGTGCAAAATCCTTCCGTAATTTCAAAGTGGTTCCGCCGGACACCGGGATCTGCCACCAGGTGAACATCGAATATCTGGCACGGGTGGTTTGCGCCATGCCCAACGGCAATCGAGTCGAAGCCTATCCCGATTCGCTTGTCGGCACGGATTCACACACCACGATGGTCAACTCTCTCGGCGTTTTCGGCTGGGGAGTCGGCGGCATCGAAGCCGAAGCGGCGATGCTGGGCCAGCCGCTCTCGATGCTCGTGCCGGAAGTTGTCGGATTCAAGCTGCACGGCCGCTTGCAGGAAGGGACCACAGCAACGGATCTCGTTTTGACCGTCACGGAAATGCTGCGGAAGAAAGGCGTCGTCGGCAAATTCGTGGAGTTTTACGGTCCCGGCCTTTCCACATTG
>Ga0209647_1001634_pt1 | contig 18826 bp, 13 predicted proteins | sample GraSoi_2013_60cm_FD_185827 | JGI IMG/M metagenome (GOLD analysis project Ga0209647, IMG submission 185827) | Grasslands soil microbial communities from the Angelo Coastal Reserve, California, USA - Sample 9_17_2013_60cm (SPAdes) (version 2) | ecosystem: Environmental > Terrestrial > Soil >... | reverse complement strand
CCGCCTGCATCGTCGGTACGGGAATTGGGAGCGTGGAATCGATCTATGCCGGAGGTCGGCAAGTCCATTCCGGAGAGATTGCCAAGCTCAGCCCACTTGTGGTGCTCAAGGGCATGGCCAGTTCGTCGAGCGCAGCGGTGGCCAATTTGCTCAAGAGCCACGGGCGCAGCTATTCGATCAGCTCCGCCTGTGCCACTTCCGCCCACAGCATCGGCACGGCCTATGAGCTTATCCGTTATGGCGTTGTAGACCGCGCCATCGCGGGAGGCGGAGAAGAAGTGCACCCCCTTATCGCCGCGGGGTTCCAGGCTCTTCGATTCGCACTGGCTTCGAAGCACAACGACCACCCCGAACGGGCGTCGCGGCCTTATGATGTCGCGCGTGACGGGTTCGTGGTTGGTGGTGGTGCGGGGATCGTCGTTCTCGAAGCCCTCGACCAGGCCTTGGCGCGGGGAGCTCGCGTGAGGGCCGAGATAATTGGGTTTGGGACAAACTCGGATGGTTTCGATATGGTGATGCCGGAGCCAGCCGGCATATACGCCGCGAAGTGCATGCGAAGTGCCCTTCAGGGCAGCGGTATCAGTCCTCGGGAAGTCGGTGCTATCAACACACATGGCACCGCGACGGTCAAGGGTGATCTGGCTGAAGTCACGGCAATGAAAGAAGTGTTCGACGGCAAACTACCGCCGTTTTCATCAACGAAATCAATGACCGGTCATCCCTTAGGTGCCGCCGGGGCCCTGGAGGTGATCTTTTGCGTAGGCATGCTCGAGCATAACTTCATAGCGCCTTCCATCAACATCGACGAACTCGATCCCGATTTCGTCGGCCTGCCTGTCGTAACAACTCCCAGGTTCACAGAGCTGGACACCATACTTTCCAATAGTTTCGGATTCGGTGGAACCAACGCGAGTCTTCTGTTAAAGGCGTGTTCCGGCTAGCTCCCCCAAGCGGGTCCACCGCTACGAGCACCCCTAGGACAGACGACGAGTTGGATGGGCGCCAGCGCCGGGCGCGAGAACCCCGCCGGGGCGCGTCCGAACGCACCGGTCAAGACGGATCGGAATCCGACCCGGCAGGTCATCACTCACGACCGAATACCCCTCTTCGAGCCGACATGTCGCGGCCCGCGCCGCGCCGTGCTCACGCGGTCGCGTACCGCACTTCTTCCAGTGTTCTCACCACCTCTGGCACCTCTGCTGCCGCCCCCCCTTCTATGCGCCTGAATTGCGAGCGCGCCAGGCGGCTCATCATCTTGAGATCCTTTTCTTCCAGACGCAGCGCCGCATCGGCCCACACGTTGGTAATATCGAGCAATTCCTCGTAGCTTATCCGGTGGAAGTGCTGGCGGCAGCTGAACACGGCCTGCATGCCGTTGCGGCGCCGCTCGCTGCTGCGGACAAACTCATGTACCGCCCTCTCCCCGGTGCCGTCTTCGACCAGCATGTCGACCACACCCAGCTCATGCAGCTCTTCGGCGGTGTAGAGGCGGCCGGAAAGAATCATCTTTTCGGCGCCCTTCAACCCGATGCGCCGGCCGAGCAGGCTGTAAGCGCCCATGCCGGGAAAGAGGTTGAACAGGATCTCTGGAAATCCCATGCGCGCGCGGCGCTCGGCGATGATCACGTTCGAGGAGAGAGCGCTTTCGAATCCGCCGCCGAGGGCCTCGCCCTGGACGAGCGAAATCGTCGTCATGGAGCTGTTGTAGTTGCAGACTCTCGCATACATGTTGTCCACGCAAAGCTTGGCGTAGTGCATCAGCGCGTCGCGATCCTGGGATTTCACAAGCTGAACGAACAGCGCCAGATCTCCCCCGAGGTTGAACACATTCTCTGTTTTGGAGGCACCTACGTAGTAGCGAATCTGGCGCAGATCGCCCTTGTACAGGAGGCGTCCGCCGCTCGCCTCGATCGCCGCATCGTGAGCGCGCAACTCGTTCAGCATCCTGAGATTGAAACACGGCACTCCAGATGGATTCAGGTAGGTCCAAGCTACGGCGTGCTCGGGATCGAATCTGACTTCGATCTGGCCGTACTGCCGTTGAAACATTCCCTCTATCGCCTTTAAATCGACCGGTGCGTTCATGATTTCCTTCCTTTCAGGGTGCGTTTGAGAAACATCGGGTTTTTATGAGTTCTTTGCGAGGACTATACTCCCAAATCCACGGTGCCGAAGGCCGTCTTATTCCATTGTCCTATCGCAGTATTCCATTGTCATTTGTGACGTTTTCACGTCTATCGGGGGTTTCCTTGCCGCGGTTCAGGGAATTCCCGATAAACCTAGTCAGGAATGTGTGATTAAGTCGGCATTTAGCCCCTGGCAGCCGCAGGCTTGGCGTGGGTCCGGGACAAGAGCTGCGCCGGGCGGCCCGTAAAATGACGAAGCTAAAAACCCGCGCGCGCATCTTCGTTTTGGTGATTCTCGCGGCCTTGCCGGCGCTGCTGCTCACGGTCTACAGCACGATCGAGCGGCGTGCTTCGACGGAAAGTCAGGCGCGGGCGGAGCTCAAGCGGCTCGTCAAGCTGGCGGCCATGCAGCAATGGCAAGTCGTGGAGGGTGCCAGGCAGATGATGGTCGCCTCATCGCAGACTCTCTTCACGTTACTCAACGACCCCAAGCGTTGCACCGCGTATTTTGCGAGCTTGTTGGCGCAAAACCGGGAAACATACCATTCGATGGGTCTTTTTCGTCCGGATGGCCAGCTATTCTGCAACGCCGCGACTTGGCGGGACAAGGTCTACAGCGGGGATCGGCTGTACTTTCGACTTGCAAAGGAAACGGGCCGATTCGCGATCGGCGAATTTCAGGTCGGTCGCGTCACGGGACGGGCTGGAATCAATTTCGGATTTCCCGTCAGAGACGCGGATAACAAGGTCTACGGCGTGGCTTTCGCGGGGCTCGATCTGGAGAATCTCGGCCGTATGGCGGAAGCAACGCCTTTGCCGCCCGAAGGTATTTTGAGCGTCGTTGACGTCAAGGGAACCATCCTGGCGCGCAAGCCGGAGATGAAAGAGCGCATCGGTGAAAGGCTCTGGAATCCGCAGGTGATCGAAGCGGTGCTCGCCGGCAGGGAAGGCGTGCTCGAGGCCAGGGGAGAGGATGGAGTCGACTGGCTGCTGGCGCACGAGGTCGTCACGCAGAATCCGGACGGGGCTTTTCCGCTCCGCGTCATGGTTACCGTGCCGCTCACGCGTGTGTTTGCCGAGGCGAACAGAGCCCTTGTCCGGGATCTGCTGGGCATCAGCCTGGCCACGCTGTTTCTGCTGGTCGGTGTCTGGTACGGCGCTGAGTGGTTCGTGTTGCGTAACGTCAGGGCGCTGCTTCGGGTCGCCGATCGGGTGCGTGGCGGCGACTTGAACGCCAGAACGGGAATTCGTTACGGCGGAGAAGAGCTGAGCCAGCTTGCAGAGGCCTTCGACGACATGGCCCTCGCGCTCCAGCAGCGGGAGCGCAAGCTCCACGAACAAGCGATCTCCGACCCGCTCACCGGCCTGTACAACCGGCGCTACCTGAGCGAGTTTCTTCCGCGCGAGCTGGTGCGGTCCAGGCGCGGCGCGAAGCCGGTCGCGGTGATGCTGATCGATCTGGATCACTTCAAGCGCGTCAACGACTCTTTCGGACATGAGGCCGGGGACATCGTCCTCAAGGCGATCGCGGCGCTGCTCAAGGGCAAGGTTCGCGGCAGCGACATAGCGTGTCGCTATGGAGGTGAGGAATTCGCGCTGATCCTGCCTGAAACCGGCCTCGATGCTGCCGTGCGGCGTGCCGAAGATATCCGGCTGGAGATCGCCCGCCTCGGTCTCAGCCACGCTGGAACGCCTCTGGGCAAGATCACGGCTTCGTTGGGGATCGCGCTGTTTCCGGATCACGGCGAGGACACCGACGCTCTCCTACGCGTGTCCGATATGGCCCTGTATGCAGCCAAAGGCGCCGGACGCAATCGCGTCGTCGTCGGCTCGGCGGAGCAAAGCTGAGCCGGTCGCTTCGGAAGGATACGTGCGCCGGAGCGGGCTGGCGCCTCGACCGATGCGGAATGATGGCTCCCCGACCAGGGCTCGAACCTGGGACCTGCGGATTAACAGTCCGTCGCTCTACCAGCTGAGCTATCGGGGAATCGAGGCTCCAGCGAGTACGTGGCCGGAGGATTGGAAGGCGCGTATTCTAATTCGCGCCGGGGGCGCCGGTCAACGCGACGCATCGCGAAAAATGTAGTTCCCGCCCGGCTATTCCCGGCAGATGCAGACGAAACTTACGCCTCTTAGGCATAATGATCCTGTGAGCGTCGACCCAGCGATGATTCCGGCGCGTGAAAAGGCATTGCGTCATTTCGTGCAGGCACTGGCGGTGGTCTTGCTCGCCTCCGCCGTGAGCGCGCAGGAGAGCGCCTGGCCGAGCCGGACGATCCAGATCGTCGTTCCCTATACGCCTGGCACGGGCGCCGACATCCTCTCGCGCATCCTCGGACCGAAGCTCGCCGAACGCTGGAAGGTCGGCGTCGTCACCGATAACCGCGCGGGCGCTTCGGGCAACATAGGAACCGACTTCGTCGCGAAATCCGTCCCCGACGGCTATACGCTGCTCTGCACAGCGACTTCCTTCGGCACCAATCCCGCGATCAATCAAAAGCTCCCTTTCGACCCTGTAAAGAGCTTTACGCCGGTCATATTGCTCGCCACCAGCACGATGGCGGTGATCGTCACGCAAGGATTGTCGGCCAGGTCGATGCGGGAATTCCTCGATCTCGCGCGCGGCCAGCCCGGCAAGCTCTATTACTCTTCTCCCGGAAACGGGGGTCCGCAGCATCTCGCCATGGAACTGCTCAAACTCGACGCGCGCATCGACCTCGTGCACGTTCCGTACAAGGGGTCGGGCGGCGCACTGGCCGATCTGGTGGGCGGGCACGTGCAGGCAATGATCGTGTCGCTGCAAACGGCGGCACCGTACGTCCAGAGCGGGAAGCTTCGCATGCTGGCCGTGATGAGTGCCGAGCGCTCACCGGCGTTTTCCGAGGTGCCTACGCTCAAAGAGCTGGGCCTTGCCGACCTTGAGGTCGAGACCTGGTATGGCGTGCTTGCGCCCGCCGGCACACCGCAGGCGGTGATCGCCAAGGTAAACACCGAAATGAACGCTCTGCTCAAACAGAGCGGGGTTCGCGAGCTTCTCGCAAAACAGGGCATGGCGCCGGCCGGCGGCACGCCGGAGCGCTTCGGCGACCTGGTGAAGAGAGAACTTGCGCGCTGGTCGCGTGTGGTCGCCACTGCGGGCATCAAGGGCGAGTAGGCGAGATTGCGTATTGATCGCAAGGAAACAAATGAACTTGATCGAAGACCTCGTCGCGGCCAATCGGATTCTCGCCGAGCACGGCGTCATTGACGCTTACGGACACGTAAGCGTGCGCTCGGACCGCGACCCCGAGCGCTATCTTCTGTCGCGCTCGCTCGCGCCGGAATTGGTGATGCCCGAGGACATCATGGAGTACGATCTGGACAGCAGTCCAATCGATCCGCGAGGACGGGAATCAGTGCGCGAGCGCTTCATTCACGGCGAGATCTTCAAGGCGCGTCCGGACGTGAACGCGGTCGTGCACAATCATTCTCCCTCGGTCGTGCCTTTCAGCGTCACGACGGTCGCGATGCGGCCGCTTTTCCACATGGCTGCGTTCGTTGGAGAGGGACTTCCGAATTTTGAAATCCGCGATGCCGAGAGAGGCACCGACCTGCTCATCAAGACGCCCTATCTGGGGCAGGCGCTGGCGAAGACACTGGGCAACTGCCCCGCGGCGCTGATGCGCGGGCACGGCTCGGTGACGGTGGGCGAGAGCCTGCCTCGCGCCGTCGGACGCAGCATCTACCTGGAAACGAGCGCGCGAATGCAGCTCCAGGCAATCGCGATCGCGGGCCCCGGGGGCAAGATCACCTACCTCGACGATCAGGAAGTTCGCGCTTCCGTCCCGAGCCAGGACTACAAACGCGCCTGGCCGATGTGGCGAGCCAAGGCGCTCGCCGGCCTCAAACCGCGAGCATGAGCCACGCGGCTTTGCGCCGCATGGGCCGCCCTTGACCTTCCAACGCCTCGCCGACCAGCTCGCCGAACTCGAGCGCCGCGGCCTGCGCCGCAGCCGCCTTGTCCGCCAGAGCCCACAGGGGCCGCGAATCGTCGTCGACGGGCAGGAGGTCCTCGCGTTCTGCAGCAACGACTATCTGGGGCTCGCCAGCCATCCGCGGATCGTAGCGGCGGCGATCGAAGCCGCCTCGCGTTACGGAGTCGGGGAGGGCGCTTCGCATCTCCTCACCGGGCACAGCGTAGTCCACGAACGCCTCGAAGAGAACCTCGCTGGGTTCATGAAAATGCCGCGGGCGCTGCTTTTCTCGACCGGCTATCAGGCAAACATCGGCGCCGTTACCGCGCTCGCCGGCCCGGAGGATGCGGTATTCTCCGACGCGCTCAATCACGCCTCGCTGATCGACGGGGTGCGCTTGTCGCGCGCCCGGGTGGTCCGTTACCCGCACGCCGACCTCGGGTTCCTGTCGGGAGCGCTGGCCGAATCAGGCGCGAGGACGAAATTGGTCGTCACCGACGGCGTGTTCAGCATGGACGGCGACATCGCCCCCTTGCCTGCTTTGCTCGACTTGTGCGAACGCCACGATGCCTGGCTTCTGGTCGACGACGCGCACGGCTTCGGAGTGATCGGCCCCGAAGGCGGCGGCTCCCCGGCGCACTTCGGGCTGCGCTCCCCGCGCCTTGTCTATGTCGGAACGCTCGGCAAGGCTGCGGGCGTGGCCGGCGCCTTCGTCGCGGGCGCCGCGGAAATGGTGGAAACGGTCCTGCAGCGGGCGCGAACCTATATCTACACGACGGCCGCGCCCGCGATGCTTGCCGCTGCGGTCGAAACGAGTCTTCAGCTCATTCGGGACGGCGAATGGCGTCGCGAGCACCTGCGGAAGCTGATCGCGGCGCTGAAATGGGAGCTGCGGGGGAGCCCGGGCGCGCTCACCTTATCGGATACGCCGATTCAGCCGCTCGTCCTCGGGGGGAACAGCCAGGCGGTGCGGGCGAGTGCGGAGCTGCGCGAGCGCGGTATTCTCGTGCCTGCGATCCGTCCGCCGACCGTTCCGGAGGGCACCGCTCGCTTGCGCATCTCGCTCTCTGCGGCGCATAGCGAGCAGGAGGTTTTGCGTCTCGCCGCGGCTCTGCATGAAGTCTGCCGAAGCGGCGTGGCGACGCAGGCCTGAACGCGGAACGAGACGCCCGAACGTGGGTCAGGGCTATTTCGTTACCGGAACGGACACCGGGGTCGGCAAGACCGTGGTCGCCTGCGCGCTGCTGCGCGCTTTTGCCCGGACGGGGAAGTCCGTGGTGGGCATGAAGCCGGTTGCCGCCGGACGCGAAGGGGGCCGCTGGGCGGATGTTGAAGCCCTGGCGCATGCAAGCACGGTGAATGCACGGCCGCAAATCGTCAATCCCTACGCCTTCGAGCCGGCGATTGCCCCCCACATCGCGGCGGGGCTCGCCGGCGTCGAGATTGTTCTCGAAACCATCGCAAGCGCATACGAGGAACTATCGCGGCTGGCCGAGCTCGTCGTCGTGGAAGGCGCCGGGGGTTTTCTCGTGCCGCTGAACGCAACCCAAACCGGCGCGGACCTCGCCACGCGGCTCGGTTTGCCGATCGTGCTCGTCGTCGGGATGCGGCTCGGATGCCTGAATCACGCACTGCTCACGCGGCGGCAGATCGAAGCTTCCAGATTGCATTGCGCGGGCTGGGTGGCGAATTGCATCTTCCCCGACATGCCTCATTTGGACGGCAACATCCGTGCTCTCGAGCAGCGTCTCGATTGTCCGCTGCTCGGCGTAGTGCCATTTCTGCGCGAACCGACCCCTGCGGGCGTTGCGGGTCTTTTGTCCTTCGATGCGCTGATCGAGTCTGCAGCGTGAGCGCGAATGCAAAGATGCTCGAGCGCAGCTTGCGCGCGGTCTGGCATCCCTGCACGCAGATGAAGCACCACGAAACGCTGCCGCTCGTGCCGGTCAGCCGCGCCGAAGGGGTCTGGCTCTACGATTTCGAAGGCCGCCGCATCCTCGATGCGATCGGCTCCTGGTGGGTCAACCTGCTGGGGCACGGCAACCCCCGCATCAACGCCGCGCTGCGGCACCAGCTCGATTCGCTGGAACACGTCATGCTTGCAGGGTTCACGCACGCGCCGGCTGTCGAGCTCTCCGAGCGCCTCGCGCAGCTCGCTCCCGGCGGACTCGGTCATTGTTTTTTCGCGTCCGACGGGGCATCGGCGGTCGAAATCGCGCTGAAGATGAGCTATCACTATTGGAAGAACGCCGGCCGTTCCGCGAAAAGCGGATTCGTGACGCTCGCGAACAGCTACCACGGGGAAACGCTCGGCGCCCTGTCTGTGACGGACATCCCCCTATACCGCGACACCTACGCTCCGCTCCTGCACGCAAGCGCGCATGTGCCTTCTCCGGACTGGCGTCTGGCCGAGCCGGGCGAGACGCCGCAGGAATACGCGCGGCGCTGCGCGCGGGCCCTCGAAGAGCACTTCGAGGGCCACGCGGCCGAGACCGCGGCGCTCATCGTCGAGCCGCTGGTGCAATGCGCCGGCGGCATGGCCATGTACGACCCCGAATATCTCCGCCACGCCCGCGAGCTGTGCGATCGCTTCGACGTGCACCTCATCGCCGACGAGATCGCGGTCGGATTCGGGCGCACCGGAACCCTGTTCGCTTGCGAGCAGGCGGGAATCGCTCCAGACTTCCTGTGCCTCTCCAAAGGTCTCACGGGCGGCTACCTCCCGCTCTCGGTGGTAATGGCGACCGATCGCGTCTACCAGGCTTTCTACGACGACAAGCTCGAGCGGGGTTTCCTTCACTCGCATTCCTACAGCGGCAACCCGCTTGCCTGCCGCGCCGCTTTGGCCGTGCTCGACATCCTGGAAGAAGGCAAAGTGCTCGAGCGCAACCGGAATACCGCGGCCACCCTCAACCTGCGGGCCGGAGGCTTGCGCTCGCACGCGCGGGTCGCCCATTTCCGCAACACCGGGATGATATGGGCCTTCGAGGTGCGGGAGGCCAAACTTGGATTCGGTCAGGATTTCTATCGAAGAGCACTCGAGGCGGGCGTGCTGCTCCGCCCCCTGGGCGCTACGGTCTACTGGATGCCGCCCTACGTCATCGGCGAGGCCGAAATCGACCTTCTTGTGGACGCCGTGACGAAGCTTCTGGACGTCGGATCGGAGTCCCGGTAGCGCGGGGATTCATCGTGCTAGACTCGAAAGCTTTCATGTTTCAGATTGCAGTGCAGCAGCGGTGATCCTTACCTTCCCCGACAGCCCTTTCCGTCTGGCCCAGGCGTTTACGCCGGCCGGCGATCAGCCCGAGGCGATCGAGAAGCTCGTCGACGGCATCCGAAACGGGCTCTCATATCAGACGCTGCTCGGCGTCACCGGCTCGGGAAAGACGTTCACCATGGCGAACGTGATCGCGCGCCTCGGGCGGCCGGCGCTCGTGCTCGCCCCGAACAAGACCCTTGCCGCCCAACTCTATTCCGAAATGCGCGAGTCCTTCCCCGAGAACGCGGTCGAGTACTTCGTCTCCTACTACGACTATTACCAGCCCGAGGCCTATGTTCCGTCGCGGGACCTCTATATCGAGAAGGACTCGAGCATCAACGAGCACATCGAGCAGATGCGGCTGTCGGCGACCAAGTCGCTGCTCGAGCGCAAGGACACCGTGATCGTTGCGACGGTGTCCTGCATCTACGGCATCGGCAACCCGGTCGACTACCACGGGATGATTCTGCACGTGCGCGAAAAGGAGCGGATGCCCCAGCGCGACGTCATCGCGCGCCTCGCGGCGATGCAGTACGAGCGAAACGAACTCGAATTCAAGCGCGGCACCTTCCGCGTGCGGGGGGACGTCCTCGACGTGTTCCCAGCCGAGAACTCCGAGACGGCGCTGCGCATCGCACTACTCGACGACGAAGTCGAGAGCCTGATGCTGTTCGACCCGCTGACCGGGCACGCGAACCAGCGCGTGCCGCGCTTCACGGTCTATCCCTCGAGCCATTACGTGACGCCTCGAGCGACGACCCTGCGCGCGGTCGAGGCGATCAAGATCGAGCTCGCCGGGCGGATCGAGCACTTCCAGAGGACGGGCAAGCTCCTGGAGGCTCAGCGCATCGAGCAGCGCACGCGCTTCGACCTGGAGATGCTGAACGAGCTGGGTTTCTGCAAAGGCATCGAGAACTATTCGCGGCACCTGTCCGGAAGGAAAGAGGGCGAGCCGCCGCCGACCCTGATCGATTATCTTCCGCCGAACGCCCTCATGTTCATCGACGAGTCGCACGTCACCATCGGACAGCTGGGGGGTATGTACAAAGGCGATCGCTCGCGCAAGGAGAATCTGGTCGACTATGGTTTCCGCCTGCCCTCGGCCCTGGACAATCGGCCGCTCAAGTTCGAGGAATTTGAGCAGGTCATGCGCCAGACTGTCTTCGTCTCGGCGACTCCCGCGGAATACGAGCGCAAGACCTCGGGGCAGATCGTGGAGCAGGTCGTGCGGCCGACGGGCCTGGTCGACCCGCGGCTCGAGGTGCGGCCCGCCTCGACGCAGGTGGACGATCTGCTCTCCGAGATCACTCTGCGGGTGGCGAGCGGGGAACGGGTGCTGGTGACTACGCTCACCAAGCGCATGGCCGAGGAACTCACTGACTACCTCGCCGAGCACGGCGTGAAGGTGCGTTATCTGCACTCGGAAGTAGAAACGGTCGAGCGCGTCGAAATCATCCGCGATCTGCGCCTGGGCGAATTCGACGTTCTCGTCGGGATCAATCTGCTGCGCGAAGGCCTGGACCTGCCCGAAGTGTCGCTGGTGGCGATCCTCGATGCCGACAAGGAAGGGTTCCTGCGTTCGGAGCGCTCGCTCATCCAGACCATCGGCCGCGCCGCGCGCCATCTGAACGGGATGGCCATTCTCTACGCCGACACGGTCACCGATTCGATGAAGCGGGCGATCGGAGAGACCGATCGCCGCCGCGCGAAGCAGATCGAGTTCAACGCGAAGCAAGGGATAACGCCGATCGGCATTTCAAAGCAGGTGCGCGACATGATCGAGGGCGCCCGCGACTTGCAGGATGTGCAGCTGCAGCTGAAAGCCGCACAGGAACAGGCGCGCTACGACTCGATGTCCGAAAAGCAGGTCGCCAGAGAGATCAAGCGCCTGGAGAAGCAGATGCTCGACCACGCGCGCAACCTCGAGTTCGAAAAAGCCGCCGAAGCGCGCAATCGTCTCGCCGAGCTCAAGCGGAGCGTTTTCGGCGCCTCGCCCGAGGAACCTCTTCGCGCTGTCGGTTAAATGGCTACCGCCGTGGGTTAGAACTCAACTGCGGCAGCAATCGCTTTGATCCCAGCCCTAGCGCAAACGTCGTCGGCTTCACCGCCAGGCGCCCCAGATACCCCTATCGCACCGAACACCATGCCGCCGGCTTCAATGACCTGTCCTCCGCCAGCGGCCAAAAATCTCGGGAGGTTGCGCAGCCCACTCATCGGCTTTCCCGCTTGCGTTTCGGCGGCAAGCGCAGCAGTTGAGGTCCGGAAACTGGCGGCTGTCCAAGCCTTGTTGGTTGCGACGTCAAGAGTGTGCGCGCCCGCGAAGCGGTCGCGAATTACCACTTGAGCAAGGCCAGCTCTATCAACGACAGCGACGGCAACCTGATAGCCCTGCTTCCGACACGACTCCATAGCAGCTCTAGCCGCAGAAAGTGCGGTTTCCGGGGTCAGGGACTTGGTCTGGAAGACCCCCTCCTGCGCAGGTGATGCGCCTGCAAACCCGAGTGTTGCAACCATCACGATCGTTTTGCGGTTCATCGATTGCTCCGGTTGAGATTGAGTTCTAACGTTTGAGCTCAGCCCGCGGCCCGTCAGGGCCGTCGCGCCTGCAGCGAATTGTTAGGCGATTTATTGGGAGCATTTATAGACATCATTAGCTTTTGTTTTTTCTCCTGATGGAACCGATGAAAAATCATAATAAAGTCCTGTGCCATCAGGTTTTATTATGAACGAAAAACCACTCCCGCCTGACCTCCAATCCCAACGATGATCTAGACCGCGGCGTTGATATTGCGTAAGTACGCCAGAATTCCCGCCGTCGTAAAGAACGAAACCAGAGTTAACAAGCTCGTCCTTAGTAAAGACACCCACCTCAACCAATGTGCCAGACCTGGAAACAAAGTCCTTACAACGCCAGGAAACAAATTTCCCTAAATCCGCCTCACCATATGTCTTGCCGCTCAAAATGATCGATCTCGGACCACGTAGAGCTGAGGACTGCATAGGTGCACAGGCTGTAAATATAAAGGCCGCTATAGCAAGTACTACTATTCCTAGTCCCCTCATTGTTTTCTCCACATCTAAGGCCTGACGTTCAATCACCTTCCGAAAAACGTTCTAATCTGGCGCCTCAGTCTACGCTTGTCGGAAATGTTCCTCCAAATCAAGACTGTCTGAGTGCGACTCTCGATTTCAGCTCTTGATAGGTTGCGCGCGGAGGGTTAAGTGTCTGAATTCGCGCAAGGTGAAACCCTGCAAGAGTCGATTTTGTATTGCAGAAACGTTTTTCAACAAACTGGTTAGATCAAAAGACGACTCGGCTGTCCGCGGCTCCCGAGGATGAGCGGCTCGCCGCCAAGCCAGGGGCCATCGTCAAGTTCCAGCTGCAAGGAGAGGCAGGCGAGCGAACCGCCCGGCAGCGCCGATGGCGACGGTGCTTCCCCGGTTGCCACGATGGAAAGCGGCGGGCTGCCGCGGCAGGTTTCGAGGGTCCAAGCGGCGGTTTTCCCTGGTCGCGCGCTCCCTGCGACTTGGGGTTCGAGAGAAAGATTCGCCTCGTTCAGACGCCCGGCGGTTTCGACAAAGCGATCCGCAGCGGCGCGCCAGGACGGTGGAACCGCCTGGGTGGAAACGCACCGGGTGATGCGTACCCAGGTCGCCTTGTAAGCGACCGACAGCTCGACCGCGTAGCGTTCGCCGAGGAGGGCGTCACCTTCGAGTCTGCACAGTGTCGTGCCCGCGCGAAGGTCCGGCGCTATCCGAGGCAACACTTCTTCCGCACCGCCTAGCCGCGCCGAGCGTTCCAGCGCCGAGAGCAGTTCCGACGCGCGCTTCGCCCCTGTCGGAATCGCTTTGAACGCTTGCACGGCGATCGCTGCCGCACGCCGCGCCAGTCGAATTTCGACTTCATCAGCCGGCTGGCGGATCGAGGCGAACAAACCCGTCGCATCCACGAGCCCGCCGCCGTACCTGGAGTTGGCGATGGGTTCGGCGACGGACCAGGGCAGGGCATCGAGTTCCAGGATGCCGATGCTCGAAGGCTTCGGAAGACGCTCTTCGAGAAGGTTCACGGCCGCTCGGCCCAAGTCCGGCGCCGATCGCACCTCGCCCAGGTGACTGACGCTGCGAATCCAGTCGTGCACACGCTTGGAAAACGCCGCGAGAAGCACGGGTGCTCCGCTCGGTTGGACAACGAGCAGTGCCTCGTTCCAATAAGGCACGAAATGCGTGAGCCAAGCCACTGCGCTTGGTCGCGCAAAGGACGTGTACACGAGTACCGCATCCAGTTTCGCGGCTCGAATTTTTTCCTGAAGTCGTGCTACGCGGCGATCGAGTAGCGAAGGGGGAACTTCGTCGCGGGACCAGCTGATCAGCCCGCGTCGCATGGCTTCAGGTGAGGGGCGCCGAAAACAAGCGCCGCGGAGTCTTCGTCAGGACTTCGCAGCCGTCGGCTGTGACGCGCACCGAATCGCCGTGTACGAAATACCCGACCTCCGGATGATAGGTGTTCGGATGGACGATGAGCGTCATGTCGGGCTCGAGCTTCAGGGCGACGTCCTCGAGCAGGGCGGGCCGCGCGTCGACGTAAAGCCCCAGGCCGTGGCCACGCACGCGGGTGTATTCCGAGGTCACGTAGTCGCCCAGGCCGTGGCGGCGAAATACTTCGTTCTGCGCTCGTGCGACGTCCCCCGCCGTCGCCCCGGGGCGAACGGCCGCGATGCCCGCTTCGAGCGCCTCGTTGTATACAGAGAAGGCCCGCTCATGCGCTTCGCTCGGCTCTCCGAGCACGAGGGTGCGGCAGATCTGCGCGTAATAACCGTCCACGCACGGGGTCAGCTCGGTCGTCACCAGGTCGCCGGCCGCTATGCGCCGCTCACCCGGCGGATGCATCCCACGCACCTCCCTCCCGCCTGAGCCGAGGATTTGGAAATTCTCCGGGCAGCCGCGCGAGCGGAAGAAGGCTTCGACTTCAGCGACGAGCGCATATTCGGGTCGCCCGACGCGCGCCGCCTTGAGAAAAACGGCGTAGCCTTCGTCGGCGAGGACTGCGGCGCGGCGAAATGCCGCGATCTCGGAGGGCGACTTCCGCAGCATCAGGCGATCGAGCAAGGCCGTCGCCGGTGCAATGGTGGCGACCAGCGGCCCCATCGCAAGGCGGTAAGGCGCCGCGGCGAGCGGCGCGATCGCGATCCGTCGCCTGCCGAGCTCGCGGATCGCGGTCTCGGTTTCCTCGATCGCAGAGAGCGACCATCTCACATCGAGCTCCGCCTGCTCCGACCGGAGGCGCGCGGCCTCGGCCGGGTGTTCGACGATGATCCGCGCCGGCCCTTCGCGTTCTATGAGCGCAAAGGCGTGCCCTTCAACCGGGGTGATGTCGGCCGCGAAACGCAGGTAGTCGCTGCGCCACGGATTTCCGGCGACGACGAGAACGTCGATCCCTTCCTCCGCCATCGCTCTAGCGAGCCGGGTGCGCCTTTCGGCGCGCGCGCTTGCGGGGATCCCGCTCACTCCGGTTTGATGCCGCCCAGTTCGACGATGGACTTGTATCGCGCCGATTCCGACTTGAGGAAGCCCGCCGTCTCCGCAGGCGCAAGGCCGATCGCGACGTGGCCGAGGTCGCTCACGCGCTTGCGCACGCTCGGTTCCTCCAGCGCCGCGCGAAACTCTGCTGCCAAGCGCTCGATGACGCGTGAATTCGTGCCGCGAGGTGCCGCGAGCACCCACCAGTTGCCGCCGACCAGCTGTTGAAACCCCGCTTCGACTGTCGTCGGGACATCGGGCAGCTCGGCCATGCGCCGGCGCGCCATCACCGCGAGCACCTTGAGCTTGCCGGCCTTCACGGGTCCGATGATCCCGGTCAGGGTGGGGAAAGCAACCTGGATATCTCCGGCGAGCAGCGCCTGGACCATGGGCGGTGTGCCCTTGTATGGCACGTAGACCAACGAGTTTCCGGTCTGCTGTGAAAAGGCGGCGCCGGTGAGATGCGCGGGCGACCCGGACCCCGGAGAGCCGTAGTTGAACTTGCCCGGATTGGCGCCCACGTAGTCGGCCAGCTCCTTGAGCGACTTCGCGGGCACGTTTGCTCCGATCACCGCGAGCAACGGGGCGTCGGCGAGCAGAGAGATCGGATCGAGCGCGGTCAGCGGGTCGAAACCGAGATTCTTGAACATGTGCGGCGTCACCGCATAGACGGCTGTCGGCCCGAGCAGCAAGGTGTAGCCGTCCGGGGCGGCGCGTACCACCTCGCCCGTGCCTATGGCGCCGTCGGCGCCCGGCTTGCTTTCCACGACGAAGCGCTGGCCGAGCTTCGCTTCGACCCCGGGGGATATCGTCCGAAATATGGCCTCCGAAACGCTTCCCGCGGCGAAGGGGATGACCACACGAATGGGCTTGCTGGGCCAGTCCTGGGCGAGGCCGACCTCCGGCCCGAGCGCAAGCAGCCCGGCGGCGAGGAGTGCCAAAATCTGTCTCACGAGCGGATTCTATATTGGGAAGAACGATGTCCGGAAAGAAGTTCGGCGTTTTGTTCGTCTGCACGGGAAACATCTGCCGTTCGCCGACCGCCGAGGCGATTTTTAGAAAGCTGGCTGCCGACGCAGGCATGGCAGAGGCGGTTGTGGCCGATTCGGCCGGCACGCACGGATACCATGTCGGAGAGCCGCCCGATACTCGGGCACAGAAGGCGGCGGCGAAGCGCGGCTACGATCTCAGCGGTCTGCGAGCGCGGAGGATCGAAGACGCGGATTTTCGGCGTTTCGACCTGCTCCTGGCGATGGACCAGGATCACTACGCGATTCTCTCGCGTATGGCAGGGCCGTCAGCCCGCCACGAGCTGAAGTTGATGATGTCCTATGCGCAGCGCTCCAAGGAGCGGGACGTGCCGGATCCCTATTACGGCGGGCCGCAAGGATTCGAGCGGGTGCTCGACTTGCTCGAGGACGCGGCAAGCGGCTTGCTCAAGTCGCTGCGAAAGGACTGATTTGCGGCCCGGCTTCAAACCTTCGAAGCCGGGGGTTCGCGCCCGGTTTCCACCTGAACCAGGGGCTCGTCGAGATCCGCAGGAGGCGGTCGGCGCTCCCGCTTGGCCGGCACAAATTTCTGCTCCGGTTCCATCGCCGACCCGATCGTGGCGCCCGAGCGCGTCTGGACCAACTCCAGCCCGCTCTCCTTGAGCGCGCGCTCGATCTCCGCCGGGTCCGGCTCACGCGGTGCGGCGACCATCGGAGTCGGGGGAGTAGGCCTGGACTCGGGCTGAGGATTCGCGGCCATCAAGGCTTCGTGCACCTGCTCGCGCTCAGCCGGGGCCTGAATGGGCTGCGCCGTGAACTGCTCTGCCGCGGGCACCGATGACGGTCTCTCGTCCGGGGTGGAGCCTGTCACAACGCGGGTTTCCTCGCTCCGGGGCGCGGACGGCGGGGGCCCGCGGCGTTCACCCCGTTCGCCGCGATCGCGGCCGCCGCGACGGCGGCGCTTGCGATCGCGATCGCCCTCACGCGGCTCGGGCCCTCCTGCATGAGGCACAGGCGGGCGACCGTGCTCCTGCGGGCGCTGCTCCCGTGATTCGGGCCGTTCCCCGGGCGCGCGATCCTGCCCCTCGGGGCGCTCGCCGCGCTGCGGCCTTTGCTCTCCGAATGGGCGCTCGGGGCGCGAGCTGCGGTCCTGGCGTTGCGGCCGTTCGCCGCGGTCGCGACCGCGGCCCTGACGCGGGTCCTGACGGTCGTTGCGCCCGCGGAAGCGGTCGCGGTCGCCGCGGCCGCGGAATTCCGGCCGGGATGCTGGCGGGTCGCGTCGCGGCTCTGGCGCCGGCTGAGGGACGACCGGAGCGGAACCGTTGCCCTTCAACCAACCGAAGAGGCGACCCATGAGCCCCGGATGCCGTTCGACCGGAGGTGGCGCTTGGGGTAAGGTCCGCTGCGCACTTACCGGCGCAGGCCGTTCCGGCGTGACACCTTGCACCGCGGCTTGCTGGCGCGGCGGGCGTGCTTCCTGCGCCGCGGGTTCCTTTGCTTCTTCTTCGACCGGCGCAGTGACCAGGTTGTAGCTTGCGGGCAGCGCGTCGGCCTGATTCAGATCGTCGTGGCGGAGGCGTTCGACCTTGTAGTTGGGAGTCTCGAGATTCGTGTTCGGGATCAGCACCACGTTGACCTTCAGCCGCGCTTCGATCGAGTGGATGTCGGCGCGCTTTTCGTTGAGCAGGAACGTGGCGACGTCCACCGGCACCTGGGCGTGCACTGCGGCGCTGTTCTCCTTCATCGCTTCTTCCTGGATGATGCGCAGGATATGCAGCGCAGTCGATTCGGTGCCGCGTATGTGACCGGTGCCGTTGCAGCGCGGGCAGGTGATGTTGCTGCCCTCGCCCAGCGAAGGGCGAAGGCGCTGGCGCGACAGCTCCATCAGGCCGAAACGCGAGATCTTGCCCATCTGCACCCGCGCGCGGTCGTAGCGCAGCGCGTCTCGCAGCCGGGTCTCCACTTCGCGTTGGTTGCGCTGGTTCTCCATGTCGATGAAGTCGATGACGATGAGGCCCCCGAGGTCGCGCAGCCGCAGCTGGCGGGCGATCTCGTCGGCGGCCTCGGCGTTGGTGGTGTACGCGGTCTGCTCGATGTCGTGGCCGTGCGTGGCTCGCGCCGAATTGACGTCGATCGAGACGAGCGCCTCCGTGTGGTCGATCACCACCGCGCCTCCGGAAGGGAGCGACACCTGGCGCGAGTAGGCGGTCTCGATCTGGTGTTCGATCTGGAAGCGCGAGAACAGCGGCACGTCGTCTCGGTAACGCTTCACCCGCCCCACGTTGTCGGGCATGACATTGCTCATGAATGCCATCGTCTGCTCGAAGATCGGATCGGTGTCGATCAGGATCTCGCCGATGTCGGGCTGGAAGTAATCGCGGATGGCGCGGATGACCAGGCTCCCTTCCTGGTAGATCAGGAACGGCGCCGGGTTGAGCAGCTTGCCGTCCGAATCGCGCATGGACTCGGTCGCTTCGACGATCTTGCTCCAGAGCTTGAGCAGATAGCTCAAGTCCCATTGCAGCTCCTCGTAGGAGCGGCTGATGCCGGCGGTGCGGCCGATGATGCTCATTCCGGCCGGAACGTCGAGCTTGTCCATGATCTCGCGCAGCTCGTCGCGATCCTCGCCCTCCACGCGGCGCGACACGCCGCCGCCGCGCGGATTGTTCGGCATCAATACGAGGTAGCGCCCGGCAAGGCTGATGAAGGTCGTAAGCGCCGCGCCCTTGTTGCCGCGCTCGTCTTTCTCGACCTGGACGATCAGCTCCTGGCCTTCGGAAAGCGCGTCCTGGATGCGCGCGCGACCGACGTCGACGCCGGCTTTGAAAAACTGCTTCGCGACTTCCTTGAAGGGAAGAAATCCGTGGCGTTCGGTGCCGTAATCCACGAACGCGGCCTCGAGGCTGGGCTCGACCCGCGTGATGACGCCCTTGTAGATGTTGCTTTTTCTCTGCTCTTTTGCGGCCGATTCGATGTCGAGGT
>Ga0209647_1001633_pt1 | contig 18827 bp, 19 predicted proteins | sample GraSoi_2013_60cm_FD_185827 | JGI IMG/M metagenome (GOLD analysis project Ga0209647, IMG submission 185827) | Grasslands soil microbial communities from the Angelo Coastal Reserve, California, USA - Sample 9_17_2013_60cm (SPAdes) (version 2) | ecosystem: Environmental > Terrestrial > Soil >... | reverse complement strand
CGGGGCCGCGCACGCCGCAATCGACTGGGCAGCCGCCGCCACCGCCCTCGACGCCGGCGCCCTGCCCTGCTCCGGCGGGGAACGGAGGATCCTGCGCCTCGCAGCCAGCCTGGCCGCCGGACTGCCGACCGATCTCCGCGACATCTTCACCGACCTCGACGACCGAAATCTCACGCTTGCGATCAGCGCCTTCATGCACGCCTCAGGCCAGCGCCCACCCCACCTCGAACCATGATCGTTCTTAGTTCAGAGAAGGTACAAGATCCTGCACACCGCCGCCCGCATCACCCGCGGCGCCCGCAGGCGGCAGCTGAAAATCCAGGCCAGCTGGCCCTGGGCCAACGACATCGTCACCGCCTGGGACCGCATCAGCGCCCTCGCCCACGCCCCCTGACCACCACGACGCGTGCCCTATCCCGACGACCCACGCCATCCCGGGGTCAGTGGAACCCCCGGCTGCCCGGCCCCACAGCCGGGCCATTGTCACGACCCAGCCCTAAAATAAAGATCACGAACGCTGCCGACTTCGCACACGATGCCAGCGATCAGGCCGCATGAATGATCGAGGTTAGCCGCACCCAACGGACTCTATGGCCAGCCCGTCACCGTGGGCTCCCTTGACCTGCAGCGAATGGGAACGCCCCAAAGGGGTTTCATCTCCCGCGGGCGATAATTCGATAGCACCTTCACACAGCGTGGCTGACGCCCATGCCGGTATCCGCGAAATAGCCGCCCTTCGGCGCGCCTGCGGGATGGAACTCGGGTCGATCTGCCGCCATACGGTTCTGGGTGATCTGCGCCTGCGCGCGAAGTAACCAGCACGCTCGTTCGGTGCCGGCCAGCAGGAGGCGGTCGCTGGCGCTAACACCGTGTGGGCGGCCCCTGGGCAGGAACTGGCCAAGCCTGACCGGGGCTGGCGGCTCGTGAGGATCGTTCCCGCCGCAGACCGCGCTGTCACTGTCGCACGCAGTCAGCAGCACCATCACCGTTGCGGAACAGAAGCCGTTACCGTTCCGGGCAGCTCGGCGTGCTACCGCGGCAGACGCCCCAGTTGCTGCGCGTGGCCGCGGGGTCGCTAGCCGCGGTCAGGCGAGCTTGCCGGGTCTGGTAATTTGCCGGGCGTCCCGGCTTCGCGTCCGTATGCTGGGAAGACGGGCTGGCTCTCAGCAAGTGGGAGGTGCCATGCCAGAAGACAATGCCCAGGCGGCTGACGAGACACGCAAGCTCCGGGCCAAGTTCCCGCGGTGGGGTATTTTGTTCGATCCCCTGGAAAGTGTGTGGGTCGCCGTGCGCGGCAAGAGAACGCTTGTCGCTGCCAGCGACCCCGGCACGCTGACCGAACGGGTGGAAGCAGCAGCGCGCGGCGAGAGGGGGCTAGACGAGGGCGAACAGACCCAGACGTGGCGCGCCCACCGGGGGCAGGCCCGAGGCTAGTGCGCTGTCCATGAACGTTTGCCGGCTTTGATCACGCGGCTTTGGGCTTGGGGCGGCCCCAGCGTTGCTGTCGTTCGCTGCGGATGCGGGCGCGCTCGCGGCGTTATGGGGAGGCGGTTATGGTCAGGGGGTGGCTGGCACGACGGCCCGCCGCGTGGCCGACCGCCCAGCGCCGGCCCGCGAAGGTTAAGACGCTGGCTGCGCCAGGACGTAGCGGGCGCTCATGCCGCGTGCCCCGCCGGAAGCCGCCCGATGCGCAGGGCCTGTTCGCGCAGCCTGAACACGCTGACCCCGGTGATGGCGGGTCTCGCGCCGGGCAGCCGGGCGTCCCCGGCCCACTTGACGGCGACCCTGTCGCACACCCGGGCAGGCTTCTCGGTGACCACGGCGTCGGTCTCCCAGCGGGCCAGGCACTCGCCACACTGGGAGTCGTGATGGTGGCAGACGCGGATCACATCGCCGGCCTCAAGAAGCCACGTCGGCACCTGCTCGCCGGTCATGACACACCCCCGGGCAAGATTGCGGCCAGCCATAGCACGCATGACTGCAAGACGCCCGGATGCCAGGGCCGGTTTACACATCGGATCTCGCGGGTTAACGATCACGAAACCCGAGGTTCAGCTACCCCGCCGAGCCCGCCGCTGCCGGCATGCCGACTTCACCAGACCCTGGGATGTCTAGCCGGTGGCGGCACTGCCAGCGAGGAAGCCGCCGAGGCCGCAGCCGGGGCGGGAAGCTCAGGGTATCTCACGCTGCGTGATCGGCTTTCAGCTTCGCGCGGCGCGCATTCCCGCCGTTCTGGGCGGGCCACGTGGTCGAGTGCCGATGGACCCGCGACCGTGCAGATCCGGGCGATCTGCGCGTCGCCAACGCACCCACTCGGCTCACCAACGCTCTGTCGTGCCGATGTGAGAGCGGGTAGTGTCACGCGACCAACCCAAGCGGCGCAAACGCCAGCTCATCGCCGAACTCGAGCGCCTATCCGGCAAGAAAGTCACCCTCAACGACGCCGCCTGACACCCTGACACCCCGACACCCCGCCGGCACCCGCTAACCCCACCCGGCTCCGCTAACGCTCCGCCGGGTGCTGCCGCCTGCCCAGTGACCGACCGATTTTCGATTCAGCATCGATCTGCGGCGGGCTGGCATCACACTGACCGGGCAATTCGCTCACTCTACGTAATGGCCACTGTGCCTCCTGCATGACCGCGAGCGGGGCAGATCCCGATAGCCGCCCACAGTCCGGGTTCGTCCGGCGTGCCGGGGAGGGTTGCCTCGATCGGCGCCCGCAGAATGGCGCTCTCGTGCTGGTCCCTCCGCCGACGGATATCGTGATCGCCGGCCAGCGACCGCCGTCGGCGTGCATCAGGGCGTCGCGCAGCGCCTGTGCAGGGCTGCTGGCCGCCTGGCCGCCTGGACGGCGGGAGCGCCGCTTGCCGGGCGCCTCATGGTGTTGTTATCCGCGAAGACCTGTCTCACCCTGCCTCGGTTCGGGAAGATACTGACGCCGCCTCCAGGAAGGCCACCGCCCCGGCACAGGCTGGACGTCTGCGGCTGCAGTGCCGGGCAGCTGGCCGCGATCTTCACCATTGTCCGGCGGGCCGCCGAGGATGTCGTCGAAAAGCCCGTGTCGTACAGGTACTCGCCCGCCGTGCGGTAGCCGGGAGGCAGCGCCGGAACCCAGGGCACAAGCCAAGCGCAGGTCCTTTCCATCACGTCAGCGGGGATGGCGCGCCGACAGGTTGGTTCCTCCAGCCGCAAGCAGCTCTCGGCGGTGGCCAGGGCCTCTTCCAGGAGGTCGTCCGATTGCTGGTCTCGCCGCGGGTTGTACACGACCTTCCGGTAGTGGCAGTAGCGGGGAACGCGCTCGACGATCTCCAGCCTGATGGCGAAGGACTCGACCTTGTGGTGGAACATCTCATGCAGGTACCAGATGGCCAGGCTCGGCCTGACCGCGCCGAGCATCACCTCGAACTGGTACCTGCGGTCTTGGTCGACGCCGTCCAGGATGACCGCAGCCAGCGCAAAGACAGCTGAGGAACGCGTCAGCGGCTCAGGGGGTCAGGCACTGCGGCGGAACACGGCCCGCTCCAGCCGGGCAACCCGGGCGCACCAGATCGCTGCGGCCGCTGGTCTCGCCATGCAGGCAGGCGAGAATCCAGGCGCGGGCGAGGGAGCGGGCGGGCAGGCCGCGCTGGCCGGCGTAGCGTTCCAGCCCGGCCAGCTCGGCAGGGCTGAGGCGGTGGAGAATGCGTGAGCCTGTGAGAGGCCACTGCCGCTACCCGGCGACCGGCCCGTTACAACGGCCGCACCCGGTTGATTCGCCTTCCGGGTTCCCTGCCGGCCACGATCGGCAGCCGGAGCTGCCCGCTATACGCGCTCGCTTCCGCGGATAGGGACGTTTCTTCGCGTTCCGGCGAGGTAGAGATCAGCGGCATCTGACGCAAAGGTCGCCGGACGTGTGGCATCTGCTCGAACAGCGTGAGGTACGACGCCTGGCCCGGCGCCGCGCGGGCGCCCCGCCGCGGCCGCTCCCCCGGCCGGACCGGCCCGCGGGAACCGATCTGCTGCCGCAGATCAGGCACATCGTCGTGCTGATGATGGAGAACCATTCCTACGACAACTACCTCGGCATGCTGCAGGGCCGCGGCGAAGGATTCCCCCGTCGGCGAGGAGGCCAGCCCAAGGTCTCCAATCGCGGCGCGGACGGCAAGGCCCTTCGCGCCTTTCACCTGCCCTCCACTGTCCAGCATCTCGGGGTGCCGTCGCAGAGCTGGCACGCGAGTCACCTCCAGTGGGGCGACGGACAGTGCGACGGGTTCGTGACCAGCGCCCAGCAGGTGCAGTCGCAGGCCAGCGCGGGCACCGCAGGCGAGGAGGTGGACACCGCCCTGGACGCGGCCGCCGTGGGCATGGGCTACTGGTGCGAGCGGGACTTGCCGTTCTACTACGGGCTGGCCGGGACCTTCCCGCTGGCCGATCACTGGTTCAGCTCGTGCCTGGGTCCCACGTTCCCCAACCGCCGCTTTCTCATCGCCGGAACCGCGCACGGCCTGATCGACGACTCCCCCTACGATCTGCTCGACTATCCCCCGGCCGGGACCATCTTCGACATGCTGGCCAGCCACCAGATCTCCTGGGCGAATTACCACCCGGTGGCCGGGCAGCAGCCCCGGTGGAAGCGCTATGCCCGGCACAGAAGAAAGATGGCCCGGCGCCGGGTGATGTCCCTGCGTCGGTCCCGTCCCGCCGCGGCCGATGGCATCCGGAAGGACATGCAGTTCACCGCCGACGTGTTCCCGCTGGGAATTGGCCGGTACATGCAGCACGTCCACGGCCTCGACCAGTTCTTCGCTGACGCCGCCGCCGGCACCCTGCCGGCGTTCAGCATCGTGGACCCGGACTTCGATGCGTATTCGGAGGAGAACCCGCAGGACATCCGCAAGGGCGAGAGCTTCGCCGCTGAGGTGATCAACGCGGTCCTGCACGGGCCCGGGTGGGAGCATACGCTGCTGATCTGGGTGTATGACGAGCACGGCGGCTACTACGACCACGTGCCGCCTCCGCCCGCGATCCCGCCCGACGACGTCGAGGGACGGAGCGTGATCGGAAGCGCGACCCCGCTGGAAAGGCTGCTGCGGCCGGTTTTCCCCCGCCTGGTCCAGAGCAAAGAAAACCTGGACCAGGGGCCGCACCGTTATGACCGGTACGGTTTCCGGGTCCCCGCGGTGATCGTGTCGCCGTACGCGCGGCCGGACTACGTCTGCTCCGAGGTCCTCGATCACACCTCAGTGCTCCGGCTGCTCGAGGAGAAATGGAACTTGCCCGCGCTCACCGCACGGGACGCCGCGGCCGGTACGCCATTGGACGCGCTCGACTTCACCGCTGATCCTGCCTTCCTGAAGCCGCCGTCTCTGCCCGAACCCAGCCTGGAATGGGGTACCTGGTAGCCGGATGCCGAGGTTTCCTTTCACGTTGGCGAGGTAGTTACGACGGTCATGCGAACGACCACTCTTCCGCGCGCGAGGAGCAGGGCTAGGCGGGCATGGGACACCCCGGCGGCGCACGTGCTGGCCCGGGCGGGGCTGACGGCGCGGGGGATCATCTACATGTTGATCGGCTGGCTCGCGGTGCTGGTCGCGCTCAGCCGCGGCTCGCATGAAGCCGACCAGCAGGGCGCCCTGCAGTTGCTCGCGGGCAAGCCCTACGGCTCGGTCTCGCTGTGGCTGCTCGGCATCGGCTTCGCTGCCTATGCTTTCTGGCGCCTGAGCGAAGCCGCCTATGGCGTGGCCGGTGACGGGAACCGTGCCGGTCCCCGCATGAGGTCGCTGGCCCGGGCGGCGATCTACGCTGGCCTTGCTTACCTGACGTTCGAGGTGATCTCCGGGGCGCACGGCAGCCTATCTCGCCAGCAGCAGGACATCACCGCCAAGGTCATGCAGCATCCCGGCGGCCCGTGGCTGATCGGCGTTGTTGGCCTGATCATCGTCATCATCGGCCTGATGCTCGCCGGCGAGGGCCTGCGCCGTACGTTCATGAAATACCTGCGGACGTCGCAGATGAGCCCGGGGACGCGCCGCATCGTCAGGCGGCTCGGCGTCATCGGGACCGTTGCCCGGGGCGTGGTTGTTGCGCTCGTCGGCCTGTTAGTGATCGACGCGGCGGTTTCGCACGCGCCCGCTGAGTCGGGCGGCATCGACACGGCGCTGCGCACGCTGCGCGACCAGCCGCTCGGCGAGGTCCTGCTGTTGCTGGCCGCACTCGGATTGGTCATCTTCGGCATCTATGGGCTGTGCGAGGCCCGCTGGCGCAGGGTTTGAGCCCATATGTCGAAGGCCGTCGTGTGGGCGAGGACCCGCGGCCGGGTCGCGCTCGGCCGCCCGCGCCGCAGCCTGGCGCCGCTGGCCGTGGTGACTGTCGCGGCGATGGTCTTCGCGGTCCTGCTCATCCTGGTGCGTCTGCGGTGGCCTCCGCTGGAGTCCGCCGACCACGGCGCCGCAGCCCGCATCAACCACCTGATCGCCGGTGACCGCACGCTGGTCACCGTGGTCAAGGCGGTGACCTGGCTGGGCAGCGATGGCGTACTCTGGACGGTCATCGGTGCGGCTGCGATCGGCCTCGCGCTCAGGAGGCGCTGGCGGCTGGCGATCTACATGCTCGTGACTGGGGCGGGTGCGCTGGTCCTGGACCCGGTACTCAAGTCGCTGGCCGGCCGCCTGCGCCCGATGGTGGCGCATCCCATCGCCCACGGCACCGGCAACAGCTTCCCCAGCGGGCACTCACTCGGCTCGATCGTCTGCTACGGCGCTGTGCTGCTGGTCTTCCTCCCGGCCGCCCGTGGCAGGTGGCGGCCCGCGTTCACCACCGTGACCGTCACGCTGATCGTGCTGATCGGGATCAGCCGGGTCCTGCTCGGCGTGCACTACCTGTCCGACGTGGTCGGCGCGTGGGCGATCGGCATCACCTGGCTCGGGGTCACGGCCTTCGCCTTCGAGCTGACCCGCCGCTCCGCCGGCCAGCCGGTGACCGATCCGGTGAGAGAGGGACTGGAGCCCGAGGCCCGCGCCGACCTCAGGCCGGCTGAGCGAGAACCCGGCGCCCGCCACGAGCGCAGGCGTCAGGACGGCCGCACCGCCGCCGGGATCGCGGTGGCGTGGGTGCTGATTCTCGGCATCATCGTCGGCGTCGGCGAGCTGGTCACCAGGCACGGGAACGGCAACGTGCTCGGCGACCGGACGGTCCCGCACTGGCTGGCCTCCCATCGCACGCCCGGCCTGACCCGCTGGAGCCTGATCCTCACCGCGGCCGGCGGGACCCAGGCGATCCTCATCGTGTCGCTCGCCACCTGCGTCGTGTTTCTCGCCGTCACCCGGCGCTGGCGGCCGGTCATCTACATCGCCACCCTCCTGGCCGGACAGCTCGGCGCGTTCCTGGTCGCCGAGGCCGTGGTCAGGCGGCCCCGGCCGGCCGTCACGCACCTCGACCACCACCTGCCGACCTCGGCGTATCCGTCCGGGCACGAGGCCGCCACCTGCTGTCTCTACATCGCGGTCGCGATCCTGGTCATCGGCCACGCCCGCGGCTGGTGGCGCTGGCTGTCCCTCATCCCCGCCATCGCCATGCCGGTCCTGGTTGCCCTCTCCCGCATCTACCGCGGCGAGCACCACCCCACCGACGTGCTCGGCAGCCTCCTGTTCTCCGCGCTCTGGCTGGCCGCCGCCACTGCGCTGATCAAGCCGAACGCGGACACCAGCCGCCCGTCCGGGAAACGCCCCCGCCCGATGCCGCTTCGTGGAGTACCGGTACCGGATCGGAAATATCCGTAACAAGTCACAGCTCACCCCTCCTCTCGCGTGGCCCGGACGCGGGCCCCCCGCCGGGCGTCGCCGCCGCCCTACCCGAACCGCAGCGGGCTACTCCCTGCCAGCCGGTTAACAGCACGCGACCGCGCGCCTTGCCCGGCGCTACGCTCCGTCACGCCTCGCCGGCTCATACACGGGCTCGCCGCCGTAACCGCCCTGGACCACAAGCCCCCGCTCGGTCATGTCGCGCAAGGTTTGGTCGATCGTGGCATCGTCATGTCCGCGACCGCGGCAATCTCCGCCCTGGTCACCGGGCGACGTCTCCAGCGTCACGATGGCCTCATACAGGCAGGCCTCCACCTCGTTCATGCTCATCGGCTCGGCATGTGGCCGATCGCTGCCTGTGCCCATGACGCCTCCTTCCAGGCGGGCGCGTCTTTGGTGCTGCTGACTCACCTCGCTTACCCGCGAACCCACCCGGTACTCGCCTCAGCGCGAGCAGTCGCAGGTCCGCGCTACACCGCGCCGGGATGCCGCGGGCCCGTTGCCGGACGACTCAGATGAGGGCCCGATTTCCGCCCTCCCCCACGACAGCCGTGCCAGGGCAGGCCCCGCGCGTCGTCACCTGCTCGCCGCCGCACGGGGGTCCTTGCCCGGGCGCGGCGCAGCCGCTACTGCGGTCGAAATCACATCCCCGGACGCTGTTTGGCCGTGACCTGCTCGGGTACCCGGTATGGCCTGACGCTCAGAAGGAGGGATGACCGCGATGCCCAGGACCCAGATTAAGGACGAGGAGACCTACCAGAAGCTCCGCGAGCAGGGCGAGAGCAAGGAGAAGTCGGCGCGGATCGCCAACGCGGCGGCCGGGAGCTCCCGCCGCCAAGTCGCCAAGAAGGGCGGCAAGAGCCCGGCTTACGACGACTGGTCCAAGGCGGACCTGGTCAAACGCGCGCGACAAATCGGCATCAAGGGTCGGTCCTCGATGAGCAAGTCCCAGCTCGTTAGCGCGCTGCGAAACCACTGAGCGCCGACGGCCCGCCGTCGTTAGGTCCCGCCGGCAGGGTGAGCCTGAATCGGGCGCACGGTCGTCCCGGACACCATGCACCATTCCGTATTGTCCAGACGACGAGGCTGTTCTGAGCTAGCATCCGGCTAGCGGTTGTCGAGCCAGTCGCGAGACCCGGGCTGGCTCCTACTCATCTTCGGGCTGGAGGACCGGGATCGCGGCCGATAGCCACGGAGGTGAGCTAGTTATGGCCGACCAGATACACACGCCTTCTGCGGAAGGCAGCGCCACGCGGCGCGCCAACGTCGTCTCCTGCTGGCTGTGCGGCATCCACCTGCACAAGCAGCAGATAGTCCCCGACGGGAGCAGCGCTTGCGCAGACATCCGTTGGTACTGCAAGGATACTCAGGCGTGCACCGAACGCTGGACCTCATCCCGGCGTCAAATGCAAGCCGCCGGGGCTGCCTGACGACACAGCGCTACCGCAGGCAAACCACCCGGACAACGACGCCAGGCCACCCATTGAAATGCTCGACATTCACGGCGCCTTCCTGGTCAACCTGCCAGGCGCTCGCTTGATGACCACGATACGTGAGGTGGTCGCACGCCGATGCCCGCTGGCTCTATTTACCAGCCCCCACCGTGCTAACCCACCAGCCATTACCGCGATGCCCGGGCAGCGAGATCAAGCCATCACTGAGAGGAGGTGATCACTGGACTGGCCCAGGGTCCGCAGCTGACCTGCAGCCCTGTGGCGGTCCGCGACCGGGCACCTCGCCGGTGACCGGGGCAGACACCAGCCGTCACCAGCAGCCGCAGGCTGCGAGCCGACTCCCGCGAGCATGGTTTGGCACTCCATCAGCTATTTCAACTTGATCTTGCTCGGGCCTGGGGCAAGACTCCCCAGGCCCGCTGCCTTGGGGCCAGCCGTACATCGCACGCCGCGGGCCCTCATCCCGGCAGGCTGGCTGTTGTCCGGTTCTGCTCAGCTACAACCGGCGGCCTCGTGGCATCGGCCGCACTCTGAACTACGCTGCGCAGCTGAGCAGCAGCCGCGATATCCGCCGATCTGCGCGCCAGCCTCGACCTGCTGGGACTCTGCCAACCCCGCGTCGAATAGGGTGATGTGCGTGCGAGCCGTGCGCCAACAGGGCTGGCCGTTTCCCGGCCGATGAGCGCGTGGCCGTGGTCACTGGGCGAGCGGTAGGTCCCCGCGCCCGACTGATCACCGGCGCAGTTGCCCGGCTACTCAGGCACGGGAGCGCCGCCATGCTGCCAGGCCACAACCCGGCAAGCGCTCGGTCTTGACCGGGGTTAATGCCTCACAGATAAGCAAGGGGCAGGACACCGGAGCCGCTGTTGCTGAGATCGGCGTACCAGACGCTGCCGATCTCGGTCACCTGGAGCCAGTTCGTGCCCACTGCTCCCGACGGGGCCATCGGGACGGTTTGCCCCGATCTGCACCGTCGCGTTCACCGAGAACCAGACCGTCGCCTTGCCCGTCCCGGCCGGCCTTGCTGCCGTGATCCGCAGTGACGAGATCTTGAACTTGAACTTGGAGCCCTGCAAGAACCCGGCGACGCGTGAACACTAAATAAGCGCGCCCGGCTCAACGATAATCTTGAGGCCTTTTCGCATCGCAGCTGACTCGAAAGCATCCCGTACCCTTGTTAGCGGGAAACGATGGCTCACCACGGAAGCAAGGTCGACCTTGCCGGCGACGGCGAGCCCGATCGCTCGCGGATAGGTGTCATTCATCCGGCGAACCATCGCGATGGTGAGGCCTTTCCGGCGTGCCAGGGAGGCCCTAAAACGAGTCCAGTCATCATTAGGTATCCCGCCAAGGACCACACGGCCGCCAGGCCGCGCAGTTGCCATGGCAAGGTGCACTCCGCTGTCCGTGCCCGTGACCTCGAAGGCTGTATCGACGCCGTCACCGATAAGCTCTTGTAGATCGGCCGCACTGCTGACGTCACTAGGATCGACGACGAAGTCTGCGCCCAATCGGCGCGCTGCTTCTCGCCGGTGCGGGAGCGTCTCGAAAGCGGTGACCGAGGCCGCCCCCGCAGCCCGCAACACCTGGATGAGCAGCAATCCGATCGGTCCGCAACCCACGACGGTGCCAGACCCTCCCAGGCGCAGGTGGCCCAGGTCTGCGGCATGGATAGCCACTCCCAGGGGTTCCAGCATTGCCCCGTCGACGTCGGTGAGGTTATCCGGCAGAGGATGCAGGAGCTCAGATGGCCAGGCGAGGTGCTCACGCATAGCTCCGTCCTGGGCGCCGTGCCCGGCAAAACGTATGCGAGTGCACAGATTCCGGTAGCCCTTTTTGCAAGGCGGGCAGTTCCCGCAGGGGATCGCCGGGTCGATGGCCACTCGTTCGCCGCGCCGCTGCCCGCTCTCAACGACCCCCGCTGCCTCATGCCCAGGAATTAGCGGACGCTCCAGCAGAGCGTCCCCGATTCCAGCCTCCGCCCACCAATGCAGATCAGAACCGCAAATGCCGACAGCAGTCACTGCGATCAAGCTCATCCCGATGCCCGGCGCGGGCAACGGCTCATCGGATAGACGCAGGTCGGCAGCTGCGTGAAGCCGGGCAACCTTCATATCCCACCTCAGCGGTTACGCGTTCACATTACCGAGCCTGCCCGAAGGGCCCGGTGTAGCAGGATAAGAGCATGCTGGTGGACTTTTGAGTTCGCCACGGCGGGCATCGACGAGCTGCCGCGCCGATGCTGCAGTGAAGCAGATCAAGTCGATCACGACATCGGGCCGCCGCGCCGCGATCCGGGCGCCGAAAGTTCCTTTGGCGTCCTCGCGGGCCAGCGCCCCGCTGCCCGCCTCGCGGATCACCACCTTGCACGATTGGGTGGACGAATCGATCCCCGCGACCAGCGTGCTCATCGAGCGCGCAGCAGATGCTCGATCGCAAGCTGGTTGAGCCGCACGAACCCATAGCCGGGAGTTCCGGCCGCGTCCGGGTCGAAGTCCTCGTAGGCGCTGCGGTCGGCAAGCAGGTCGGCATAGGTCTCGTCAGGCGCGAGGGTCGGCGTGCGCAGTTCCGGTATGCGGCAGGCGGCCTGTGCCTCGATCACTTCCGGGTCCGCGCGGAATGCGGCCGCTCGCTCCTTGAGCAGGAGGTACATGCGCATGTTCGCCGCAGCCGAAGCCCACACGCCTGCCTTGTCCTCGGTCCGCGACGGCTTGTAGTCGAAGTGCCGCGGCCCGTCGTAGGCAGGTCCGCCGCGGATCCCGCCGAACTCCAGCAGGTCGACCAATGCGAAGGCGTTCATCAGGTCGCCGTGGCCGAACACCAGATCCTGATCGAACTTGATGCCGCGCTGGCCGTTCAGGTCGATGTGGAACAGCTTGCCGTGCCACAGGGCCTGCGCGATGCCATGAGCGAAATTGAGCCCGGCCATCTGCTCGTGGCCGACCTCGGGATTGAGCCCGACCATCTCGTGGTGCTCCAGGCTCGCGATGAAGGCCAGGGCGTGCCCGACCGTCGGCAGCAGGATGTCCCCGCGGGGCTCGTTCGGCTTCGGCTCGAGCGCGAACCGGATGCCGTGAGCATGGTCCTGCACGTAGCCTGCGAGCATGTCGACGGCCTCCCGGTACCGGTCGAGCGCGGCCCGGACGTCTTTCGCGCTGTCATATTCGCTGCCCTCACGCCCGCCCCACATCACGTACGTGTGCGCGCCGAGTTGCGCTGCCAGGTCGATGTTGCGCATGACCTTGCGCATGGCGAACCGGCGCACCGAGCGGTCGTTGCTGGTGAGCCCGCCGTCCTTGAATACCGGGTGGGTGAACAGGTTGGTCGTCATCATCGGCACGACCAGGCCTGTCTCTTTCAGCGCGGCGGTGAACCGATCAACGTGGCGGCTGCGGGCAGCGTCGTCGCTGCCGAACGGGATCAGGTCGTCGTCGTGGAAGGCGACGCCGTAGGCGCCAAGGGCGGCCAGTTCGTGCACCGCCTCCACTGGGTCGAGCGGGGCTCGTGTAGGCTCGCCGAAGGGGTCGCGGGCTTGCCATCCGACGGTCCAGAGCCCGAACGTGAAATGGTCGGCCGGCGACGGCTGAGCGGGCATCAGACCTCCAGGCGGCAGTCAGAGCCTGTTGGCTGACCAGGGAGTCAGAGATCTAGATTATAGTCTGCTTGACCTTCATGTATGTGAGCGCTACCAACCATGGCGGAGACGCAGCTGGACGGGTGGCCAGGACTCAATGGATGGCAGCGTGATGTCTACCCCGAGCCGCCCGTCGGCGAGGCCGGTGATGGCCGACGTCGCCCAGCAGGCGGGGGTGTCCCATCAGACGGTCTCGCGCGTGCTCAACGGCCACCCGAACGTCAGGCCGAAGACCAGGGCAAGCGTTCTCGCCGCCATCCGGGATCTGGGCTACCGTCCCAACGTCGCCGCCCGGACGCTTGTCACCGGCCGGACCAACGTGCTGGGCGTGATCAGCTTTGACACCACGCTCTACGGCCCGGCGTCGATGCTGTACGGGTTTGAGCGGGCTGCCCATCCCGGCTACTCGGTGGCGATCGCCAGCCTGGCCCGCTTTAGCCGCAGTTCGCTGTCCGAGGCGGTGGAGCGGTTCCTCGGCCAGGCCGTCGACGGCATAATCGTGATCGCGCCGGAGACGAACGCCGTCGAGGCTCTCACCGCCCTGGCCATCGACATCCCGCTCGTCGCCGTGGGATGCGGGACCCGCGCTCCACTCCCGTCAGTGGCCATCGACAATCTCTCCGGGGCGGCGCAAGCGACACGCCACCTGCTCGACCTAGGGCACGAGACGGTGCACCATATCGCCGGCCCAGACAGCTGGCTAGATGCGCAGGAACGGGTGGAAGGCTGGCGGCAGGCCCTGCGCTCGGCAGGCGCCCCTGAGCCCGGCCTGCTCCTCGGTGACTGGTCGGCGCGATCGGGCTACGAGCTCGGCCACCGTCTGGCCGCCATGTCCGAGGTGACCGCGGTGCTGTGCGGGAATGACCAGATGGCGCTCGGCGTGCTCCGCGCCCTTGCCGAGCGCGGGCGCCGCGTGCCCGGCGACGTCAGCGTGGTGGGATTCGACGACGTCCCTGAAGCCGCGTTCTTCCTGCCGCCGCTGACGACGGTCCGCCAGAACTTCGGTGAGCTCGGCAGGCGCGCCTTGCACCTGCTGCTCGATCGCATCTCTGGCGAGGGCGGACGCCAGCCGGCGGTGCCGATAGAGCCCGAGCTTGTCGTGCGGGCGAGCGCGGCGCCGACCGGCCGCCGCGGGCTGCCGCGCTGACAGGCCTGCGATCAGGTATCGCTGGCAGCATGGTTTAAGCAACAATGAGGTTGTGAGCGCTAACAACACGCCAGACGGTTACGTCGTCGGCGTTGACTTCGGGACTTTGTCCGGGCGGGCGCTGGTGGTCCGGGTGGCTGACGGCGCGGAACTCGGCACAGCCGTGCACGAGTACAGGCACGCAGTGATGGACACCGTGCTGGCGTCCTCGGGCCGGCCGCTGCCGCCCGACTGGGCACTGCAAGACCCCGAGGATTACCTGGACGTGTTGCGTCATGCCGTGCCGGCCGCCGTCGCTGACGCTGGCATCGACCCAGCGCAGGTGATCGGCATTGGCACCGACTTCACAGCCTGCACGGTACTGCCGGTTCTCGCAGACGGAACCCCGCTCTGCGATTTCCTGGAACTTCGGGACCGTCCGCATGCCTACCCGAAGCTCTGGAAGCACCACGCCAGCCAGCCCCAGGCGGACAGGATCACTGAGCTGGCGCAGGCCCGCGGCGAGCCGTGGCTCGCCCGCTACGGCGGGAAGATCTCGGCCGAGTGGCAGTTTGCGAAGGCACTTCAATTGCTGGAGGAGGATCCGGACATCTACCGGCTCACGGACCGGTGGATTGAGGCAGCCGACTGGATCATCTGGCAGCTGACCGGCGCCGAGAGCAGGAACGCCTGCACAGCCGGGTACAAGGGCATCTGGCAGGACGGACGCTATCCCTTGCGCGAGTTCCTGGCCGCCCTGCATCCCGGTTTCGCTGGGTTCGCCGCTGACAAGCTGGCACACCCCATCTCCGCGCTAGGCAGCCGGGCAGGGTCGCTCACCCCGGACGCGACGAGCTGGACCCATCTCCCCCCCGGGATTGCCGTTGCGGTCGGCAATGTGGACGCGCACGTGACCCCGCCAGCCGCGAACGCGATCGCGCCCGGCCAGATGGTTGCGATCATGGGCACCTCGACGTGCCACGTGATGAATTGCGACACGCTGGCTGAGGTGCCGGGCATGTGCGGCGTCGTCAGGGGCGGGATCGTGGCCGGATTGTGGGGATATGAGGCCGGCCAGAGCGGGGTTGGGGACATCTTCACCTGGTTCGCCGAACACCACGCCCCGCCGGAATACCACGAAGCTGCCCGCCGCCGCGGGCTCACCGTCCATGAGCTGCTGAGCGCCGAGGCGGCCGCGCAGCCTGCCGGGACAACCGGGCTGATCGCCCTTGACTGGATGAGCGGCAACCGCAGCGTGCTGGTCGATCATCACCTCTCCGGCGCCATCGTCGGCCTCACGCTGGCCAGCCGGGCGCCGGAGATTTACCGGGCGCTGCTCGAGGCGACCGCGTTCGGCACCAGGGTCATCATCGAGGCGTTCGAAGCGGCAGGCGTTGCGGTCATGGAGCTGATCATCGCCGGCGGCCTGACGCGCAACCAGCTCCTCATGCAGATGTACGCCGACGTGACCCGCCGCCCGCTCAGCCTGGTCGCTTCCGAGCAGGCCCCGGCCCTCGGCTCAGCCATTCACGCGGCCGTCGCGGCGGGCGCCTACCCGGACGTGCCGTCCGCCGCGGCCGCGATGGGGAAGACGCGCACGGACACCTTCAAGCCGAACCCGGTGAGTGCGGACGTCTACGATCAGCTCTACGCCGAGTATGTCCTGCTGCACGACTATTTCGGGCGCGGCGCCAATGAGGTCATGCACCGGCTCCGGGCGCTGCGCGACCGGGTTCGAGCGAGCGAGCCCGTCGGCCCAGGCGCCGCCGGCGGCCAGGGATGAGCCCGGATGCCACGAGTCCCCATCCGGCGGTGGGCGCCGGCTCGGCCGCAGGCCTGGGAACCGCGGCAATCGCAAGCTCCGGTCCCGCCGATGACGACGCGGTGCGCCTGACCCGTCACGTCGTCGCGGACCTGCACCATGAACTCGTGCGCAACGGCCTGGTCGCCTGGACATCCGGCAACATCTCGGCCCGGGTGCCAGGCACGGATCTGCTCGTGATCAAGCCAAGCGGTGTCGCCTACGACGACCTGACGGCCGAGACCATGGTGGTGTGCGACCTGGCCGGCGCCAAGGTGAGCGATGATCTCAGCCCGTCCAGCGATACCGCTTCGCACGCCTACATTTACCGGCACATGCCTGGGGTCGGCGGCGTCGTGCACACCCATTCCCGGTACGCGACCGCGTGGGCGGCTCGCGGCGAGCCGATCCCCTGCGTGATCACCGCCATGGCCGATGAGTTCGGCGGCGAGATACCGGTCGGGCCGTTCGCGCCGATCGGCGGCGAGGAGATCGGCCGCGCGGTGGTCGCGACCCTGACTGGTCACCGCTCGCCGGCAGTCCTGCTGCGCAGCCACGGGGTGTTCACCGTGGGCGCCACCCCGCGGGATGCCGTGAAAGCCGCTGTGATGTGCGAGGACGCAGCCTGCACCGTCCACCTGGCCAGCCTCGCGGGCCAGGTTGCTCCGCTGCCGGCCGACCAGATCGACGCCCTGCACCGGCGATACCAGAACAAGTACGGCCAGCGCTCACGGCTGCCGCCGGTGTCGGCGGCGCCGAACCCTCAGGGAGGCTGTGAATGACCGAGCGAAAGCCCCGGATCGGGATCCTGGGCATCATGCAGGATTTGTACGACGACATGATCCCGGGCATCGCCCGGCGTCAGGAGGGGTACGCCGCCGAACTGGCCGACAGCCTGGCTGCGGTCGGCGAGTTCATCCCCGGCAAGGCGGTGAAGTACCGGGAAGACGCCGAGCAGGTCATGCGGGAGTTCGAGGACTCCGATCTCGACGGCGTGCTGGTGGTGATGCTCACCTACGGGCCGGCGATGCGGGTCGCGCGGCTGCTGGCCGAGTCGCGGCTGCCCCTCTGCCTGGCCAACATCCAGCCTGAGCCTGCGGTCACCCCTGCCTGGGACATGGCCGACATGACGTACAACCAGGGCGTGCACGGGGCGCAGGACACCGCCAACGCCATGGTCCGCGCTGGCCGGCGGTTCACCGTGCTGACCGACGACTGGCGCAGCGAGGAGTTCCGGGCCGATGTCGGCCGGTGGGCGCGGGCGGCGACGGCGGTGACCGCGTGGAAGTCGCTGAAGGTGGCGCTGTTCGGGTACGCGATGAACGACATGGGCGACATCCGGGTGGACGAGAGCGCGCTGATCCGCAGCCTGGGCCCGGAGATCCTCGCGGTGGCGCCGGGAGACCTGTACCGCGGCATGCGGGCTGTGACCGACGACGCGGTGGCCGAGGTCATCGCGTTCGAGGACGAGCGGTTCGAGATCGACCCAAGGCTGTCGGCCGAGGAGCGCGCCGACCACGCGCGGATGCAGGTCGCGATCCAGCGCATCCTGGACGACGGCGGCTTCGGCGCGTACACCGCGCACTTCGACGCGATCGGCGAGGACGGCCGGTTCGCCCGGCTGCCGCTGGCCGCCGCCTCGACGCTCATGGCCCGCGGCTACGGTTACGCCGCCGAGGGGGACGTGCTGACCGCGTGCCTGGTGTCCGCGGGGCACGCGCTGATCGGCGACGCGCACTTCACCGAGATGTACGCGATGGACTTCGCCTCCGACTCGGTGCTGATGAGCCACATGGGCGAGGAATCGGCAGGCTGGACGACCCGCCCACGTTCCTGTTCCAGTACCAGCCGGGCCCGGCCACGCTGGCCACGCTGGTGTCGCTGGGCGGGGAGCGGTTCCGGCTGGTCGTCGCCGAGGGCGAGAACCTGGATAGCCAGGAGCTGCCCGCGCTGGAGATGCCCTACGGCCAGTTCCGCCCGGCCACCGGCGTGCGCGCGTGCCTGAACGGATGGCTGGCCGCGGGCGGCCCGCACCACGAGGTCATGAACCTCGGCCACCACGCCGCGGCCTGGCGGGTGTTCTGCCAGCTCGCCGGCATCGAGTACATCCAGGTCTGAGCGGCGGGTGGCCCGCTCGGGCCTAGGCGCTGCGCTGGCGCTCCTCCAGGGCCCGGCGGTACTCGGCGACGACGATGTCGTTCAGCTCCTGAACCGACGTCTGGCTGGCGGGCTTGTCCAGCGTGATCTGGCCGTGCTGCAGCAGGTTTACGCGGTCGCAGATCTCCAGCACCTGCCCGTAGTTGTGCGCGATGATGATCATCGACACGTCGCCCTTGCGCTTGAGGTCCCGGACCAGCTCCAGGATGAGCGCCGCCTCCTTGGCGCCCATGGCCGCCAGCGGCTCGTCCAGCAGCAGGATCTTCGCCTCGGAGTACACCGCGCGCGCCACCGCGATGGCCTGCCGCTGACCGCCGGAGAGCCTGGCGACCGGGGCATCGACCGACTTCAGGCCGATTCCCAAGTCGTCAAGGCGCTGCCGGGCGACCCGGCGCATGGCCCGGTTGCTGAGCAGGCCGCCGCGGAGCTGCTCCCGGTTGAGGAACATGTTGTGGTACACGCTGAGCTGGTCGATCAGCGCGAGATCCTGGTAGACGACATCAATCCCCAGCGAGCGGGCGTGGTCCACCGACCTGAGTTTGACCTCCTGCCCGTCGAGCAGGATCCGGCCGGAATCCGGCGGCTGGAAACCGCACAAGATCTTGAGCAAGGTCGACTTCCCGGCGCCGTTGTCGCCGATCAGGCCCAGGACCTCACCGCAGGCCAGCCGCAGGTTCAGGTCGACCAGCGCGGTCACCGGGCCGAAGCGCTTCGCCACGTGCTCGACCCTTAGGACCTCGCCCCCACCGCCGGGCCGGGCCGCCTGGTCTTCTGGTACCTGGGTAGTCATCAGGCCCTCCCTGCGGCGCGCACTCGCGCGAGCTGAACGTTGACGACCATCGCGAGCAGCACCGCGGCCCCGAAGATGAAGAGG
>Ga0209647_1001630_pt1 | contig 18848 bp, 12 predicted proteins | sample GraSoi_2013_60cm_FD_185827 | JGI IMG/M metagenome (GOLD analysis project Ga0209647, IMG submission 185827) | Grasslands soil microbial communities from the Angelo Coastal Reserve, California, USA - Sample 9_17_2013_60cm (SPAdes) (version 2) | ecosystem: Environmental > Terrestrial > Soil >... | reverse complement strand
CTCAATCGCAGAGGAACCACCGCCGAGAGGCACGAACGCGAGCTGAAGTACCTAAGAATTTTATACCCGCGCTTCTCCTAAGCGCGTCGGGAGAGCTTTTGCCCTCTTGACACGGACTTATCATGGAAGTCCAATAATCGCATAGGCGGTTTGAAGGCTTTCGACGCTGCCCCCCACAAATCGGGGGCCATGTACTTGGCCAGATACTGACCGTCGGTGTTGTCCGTCAGCTTGGCCCACTTTTTTAAATCGTGATGTCCGATCTGGGAGACATTCTTCTTCGTACGGTATTTATTCGTAAACTTGCTCAGCCATGTCTCGTCGTCCGGGAATAGCATCGCCATTTTCCTTCCTCATCCATCACTAGACATTGAAACGCACCTTACCTAAGGTCTAAGCTGCGAGTCAAGCCGAACGGTGCCTCGCCGTATAGATCCCGAGTAACGCGCGACCCGGAGAAGTGAACCAACGCGGTCCGGAAGTCCGCTTCAAGGAGATCGCCCTGAATTCGGCTGTTAGGAGTGCTGGCGTTTGTCTCACGCGAGCCGAGGGCGCAAGTTGGTGGCGAGAACAGCGGGGCCCGGTACAACTTTGGACCGGCGGCGTTATACTCTGCCGACTCTCAAGCGTGGTCTGGAGGACGCGAGTATGCGCAGGCGGCTGGCATTGATTCTTCTGAGTTGCGTTCCGTTCGTGGTGGCCATGGCACAACAACCAACGCTCACTGTGGGAACCGCGACAGCTGTCGCCGGGCAGGCCGTTACCGGATTCATCGAAGTTTCTGCGGGGAGCGATGTGGGCACGAATATCCCGGCTGCGGTAATTCGCGGCTCGAAGCCTGGGCCGACTCTCGCCCTGGTGGCCGGCGCGCATGGCACCGAGTATGCGTCCATCATTGCGCTCGAAAAGCTTATACAGGAACTCAATCCCGCGGATATTTCCGGGACGGTCATCATCGTCCCCTTGGTGAACATCGCGTCATTTGAACAGAAGGTGCCGCATGTGAACCCGGTGGACGGCAAGAGCATGAACCGGTTCTATCCGGGCGATCCCAACGGAACGCAAACCGAGCGCGCGTCGCGGGCAATGACGAAGCAGGTCGTGGAAAAATCCGACTACCTGATTGACCTGCACGGCAGCGATCTCGATGAAAGCCTGCGGCCCTATTCCTACTGGGCGCCGACCGGTAACGCGCAGCAGGATGCCGTCTCGCGCGCTATGGTGCTGGCCTTCGGGCTCGACACGATCATCCTCTCAACCGATCGGCCCCGCGATCCGAACACCGCTCGCTATTTGGAGACCAACGCCAGCCTGCGGGGGAAGCCGTCCCTCACGGCCGAGGCGGGCCACGCTGGCACCGTAGAGCCGGGAGACGTAACGGCGCTGATCAACGGCTGCCTGAACGTGATGCGCTATCTGAAGATGCTGCCGGGCAATGCGCCTCCGGTGCAGAACCCAGTGTGGATCGAGCGCATTGCCAGCGTCTCCAGCGAATCCGCCGGCGTTTTCTATCCGATGGTCAAGCGCGGCTGGTACGTGCAACAAGGCATGAAGATCGGCTACGTCACCGATCTGTTCGGCAAGACGGTGTGGGAAGCGCGTGCTCCGTCGAGCGGCGTGGTCCTGTATGTCTGCGCCGTGCCTTCGATGAAGAAAGGTGAGACGGTAGCCAACATCGGCGTGGTCGCCAGCAAGGCGCCATAGAAGGCGGCTACCGATTCGATGATGCGGGCCACTTTATTCTTGGCCAGAAGTCCGCTTCGAGGCCATGAATCTCTGTCAAACGTCTTCCAGGCCTAGGTTGTCATTCACCGCGTGTCGCAGTTTCTGTTTGCAGCCCAGGTAATGCTCGGTCGTCTGAACGGATGCATGGCCAAGCAGGAACTGAATCTGTTCAAGCTCTCCCCCCGCCAAGTGGCAGAGTCGTGCGCAGGTACGCCGTAAGTCATGCGGAGCAAGATTCTTGATGTCGGCACGTTTCGCAGCCGCTTTGACGATGTGCCAGATAGCTTTCGGCGTGAGGCTTGCGCCCCATACCTTTCCTATCCTGCCAACTCGCCGGAATAGCGCACCTGTGCTGATACTAGCCGCATGTGTCCATTCATCAACAACGCGCTTTGCCCACGCCGGAACTGGCACCGTGCGAATGTGCTTTCCCTTGCCAATCAGGTCGGCGATCACCCAGTGCTCCTCACGGACTTGAAAATCTTCCAGTCCGAGTCCAACCAGTTCGGCGCGTCGCAGACCGCAGCCAATCAACACAGCCAAAATCGCGCGATCGCGCTTGCCTCGCAAGCTGGCTCCTTGCGGTTCCGCGAGCAAAGTTCTGGACTGCTCGACAGTCAGCCAGTTTCCGATCCGAACACCCAAGCGTTTCGCACCTTTAACGCGACTGATTCCGGCTGCCAATTCGGGACTCAGGAGTCCTGTATCAGCCGCCTCATGCGCGAGTCGTCTCACAGCCGCTAGGCGCACATTGATTGTCGAGGGAGCTAGGTTCTTTTGTTCGAGAAAGAATCGATAACGAAGGACAACACTTCGGTTGAAAGCCAAGCGTGGCTCCGAACAGTACCAGCCGATGAATTCATCGATGGCGTGCCCATACGACTCTTGGGAACTCGCCGCCGGAAGCGAGTTCAGAACTGCGTTCTTCGATTGTTCCAAGTCGGGCAGCCGAAGTATTGTTTTGGCCCTCGAGCGTTTGCTTGTCTTTTTGCGATGTCCCATACTGGCGGCCTCCCGCGCCGCGTTTAGTATGGTCATCCACTTAGAAACCTAAGTACCCGAACCCCGTTTCTGGAGAGTTTCAGGATTGCCCACCGCCCAGAAACTAAGGCCCTCTAGTCGTTCGATCCGTGGCGTGGAGGCCACCGTTCACTGAAATAGAGAATTCGTTCCCAGAGAAGAAGGGGTTCCGGAAAAGCATTAACCAAAAGGCTTTGTGATTCAGATGCATTTCTCCCTCAGACTATCGAAACCTACTAATTCGTCAGCATTTGGACGCCAATTGGACCCAACTTTCGGACATGGGGTCGATCCCCACCGTCCCTAAAAAAACTTCTCACTTTTTACCCTCTTGATTTTGGTAATTGCCTCCCAGGGGATTCGAGTATTCCCTGTGGATCGACGCTCGACCTTGGTCGTTGGACTCAGCGCGAAATCCGAGGAAAAATCTCTTGCTCACGATTTGAAGGACGTGCTAGCGTGACGGGCAAAGCTGGACTTTCCATTCTGGCGTTGACGAGAGTTGCCCAGGGGCGATTTGCGCCTTGCGTGCGCCGATAAGCGGCATCTGCAGATGCGCACCGCGGCGGGACAAAATGTCGCAATCCTTTACGACGGATCTGATTCCTCTGCCCGACCGGCAGGAAGCCTGGCTCTCCAACGCAAAACGCATTTGCGGAGACTGTAATTTTCAGTTTCCGAAACGTTTTCCTTTCCACGGTTCCATTGAGAAGCGCAAAGTTTCCGACCTGGAAATGACTCTGTTTTCCTCCAGCGCGCTTTCGTTCAACAAATACCCTTCCGTGGCGTTGAATTCGGAGAGCCGGTCGTGGATTGTCATCACGCAACTTGCCGGCCTGCGGAGATATTGCCAGGACGGCAAGGTGGCGGTGCTGAAGAAGGGCGACGCCACGCTGATCGATTCGGGGAAGCCGTGGTCTTCGGACTGTCCGGGGGATTGCGCCCGGCTATATCTGCGCGTACCGCGGTCGTTGATGCAGACTCGTGTGCGGTTAAACGAAATTCCGGTGGCGCGGCGGATTTCCGGCGACTCCGGGCTTGGCCCGGTGCTTTTTCATCTCTCAACATCGATATACCGGCAAGCCGGGAAACTGACGCACGACGAAGGCTCGGCAGCGATTGAGGCTTACTTGCGTGTCCTTGCAGCTTGTTTTGGAACTATCAGAAGGGTGCCGGAAATCGCCAACCGGGGGATGGAACTGACTTCGGTGATCCTGCAATATATTGATGCGCATCTGACAGAAACTTCTTTGACTCCAACAGATATCGCGACCGCTCTGGGGCTTTCCGTTCGGCATGTGCACCGGCTCTTTTCGCGGCAGGGCTCCACGGTCGCGGACTGGATTCGGGCGCAACGGCTGCGGCATTGCCGGAAGGATCTGGCGGATCCGTATCTGCGGAGGAAGAGCATCACGGAAATTGCGTTTTTTTGGGGATTCAACGACTCGGCGCATTTCAGCCGGGTGTTCAAGCAGGAGTTCGGGACTTGTCCGAGACTTTTTCGTTCGAGGATTGAATCAGGATTACAGATTCCGGTGGATGTGCATCAGGATCGCAACCTGTTGAAGCTGTTCGCGACGCGCGAAATGAATGCCAACTGAGAATCAAAACGCCGACGGCTTAATGTCTGCCAAGTTTTCCAACTAAATCAGCGTCCACCGGGCGCGGTTTTCCTGCCTCCAGCGCTTCATCAATTCGTTGAAGCGCTTTTTGCATGTAGGTGACGACAAGCCAACGTAGCGGCTCCATTTCCCAATTGGGTGATTTTCGTTGGGCCATGGGGAGTTTTTCGATGCCCAAGGAATTTACCGTGACCAGCGAGGAGAGCAGACGGCCGGCCAGATTGCTGGTGGCTACACCCTGGCCGGTGTAGCCGCCGATAAAGCCGAGGCGCGAAGCGGGGTCGAAGCGGACGGAGGGCATCCAATCACGCGGCACGCCGACCGGCCCTCCCCAATTGTGAGTGAATCGAATGCCCGCGAGTGATGGGAACCAGTCGACAACGGCCTGGTGCACGCGCGCGTGGGTCGGTTCATGAATGTCCTGATCGTCGCTGATGCGCGAGCCGAATTCGTAAGGAGCGCCGCGGCTGCCGAAGAGGATGCGGCCGTCCGCCGTGCGCGTAAGATAGTCAACCGTCAAGCGATTTGAGGCGAGGCTTTCATGATTTTGCCAACCGACGCTTGCCCACTGCGCCGGCGTGAGTGGTTCGGTAAGGCCGATAAGCGAGTACATCGGAAGCAGTGCGCGATGAAACTGGCGGAGACCGGTGAGGTAGGCTTCACCCGCCAGGATGATGGCCTGCCGCGCGCGCAGTTCGCCGCCCGGGGTGATTAGCCGCGCATCTGGTTCGTTGTGTACTTCTGTGACTTCCGTATTTTCGTAAATGATGCCGCCGCGTTTTTCCACGGCAGTTGCCAAGCCGCGAACGAGTTTGGCGGGATGGAGACTGGCGCTTTCCGGCGTATAGAGGCCGCCCTGGATATTGGTGGCCTTCACGCGGTCGCGGCAATCAGCGGCACTGAGAAGTTGAAAATGTTCCGCCAGGCCGAGAGCGTCGTAGGCGGCATAGGAAGCGCGAATTTGCGGAACCTGATGCGTGCCGCGCGCCAGGCTGAGGATGCCGCCCTTTCGAAAATCGACGGAGATGGATTCTTCCGCACAGATACGACCGACTTCGTCTACCGCATCGAACATCGCGAGCAGAAGATGACGCGCGGCCTGAGCACCGAAGCGTTCCTGGAGTACAGCCGGCGTCACGGGGAACCGGGAAGAGCACCAGCCGCCGTTGCGACCCGAAGCGCCAAACCCTACGATTTCTTTTTCAACGATGGCGACACGCAGGTCGGGATTTGCGCGCAAGAGGTAGTAGGCAGTCCACAGCCCCGAGTAGCCGCCGCCGAGGATAGCGATATCCACCTCTTCGGAGCGCTGCAGTGCCGGGCGGGGCACCAAAGCATCGCCCGATGTTTCCATCCAGAAGCTGTAACGGGTGTAGTCCTTCATTTCGTCGCTCGCTATGAGTCCGTCACCAATATTATTCGGGCTGACTGGCGAGAACTTCCATCGCGCCAGGCGCTCTTCCTCTTGCAGGAAGGCGCATTAAGAATCCCAGAGTCGCCCAGATCGCCAGTGCTATCCATTCATAAACAGTGAAATGGCCGGGAACGATGGGAAGAACTTTGACGAGAATCATGAGCGAGGTGACCAGAAATCCAAAGGCGGCGGCGAGGCGACCAACGAGCCGGGGCTTCATCAGGAAATACGAAACGCAGGCGGACATCCATCCGACGGCGCAAGCGACCGCGCCAACCTCCAGAATCGGAACGAGTCCGGCTTCGCCAAAAAAGATGGCGAGGACCGTGGCGGCACCGACGGCGATGATCGCAAGAACCGGTGTGCGGTTCACGTTGTGGACAGTGCCCATCGCGGGAACGAGCAGATTGCGGCGTCCCATGGCAAAGAGCAGGCGCGAGGCGGCGACCATGTTGGCGTTGAAGGCTTGCAAAAGAGCGACCAGCGCCGTGCCCAAGATGAAATCAACAATCCAGTGCGCGTGGAATGCTTTTTCGAAAGCGACCGCCGTGGGGAATTGCAGATGGCTGTCGAGGCTCTGCCAGGGCGCGACGTAAGAGACCGAGGAGATCACCAGCCAGAAAAAGGCGAGGCCCGCAAAAATGGTCATTATGATGGCGACGGAAAAATTGCCCCCGCGAAAATTGGGGCTGGCCTCCTCCGCGGATTTTCCGACGGATTCGAAGCCGGACATCAGCCAAGGGACAACCTGCCACACAAGCAGAATGGAGATGAGCGGTGAGTGGCTGAAGACGGGATGCAGATTGGCAGAAGTGCCATGCTTGGCACCAGCCAAAGCAAAACCGATCACCAGGGCGAGAAAAGTGAATGTGGTGAATTTCAGAAAACGAGTGCTGGTGTGAATGCCGTGGTAATTCAGCCAGGTAAAGAAGAGCGCGATTGCCAGGCCAAGAACAAGATGAGGCAGGTAGACAGGGTGATTTCCGATGCGATAAAGCTCGATAGAATTCAGAGAGGGGAAGAGATATCCGGCAATTCGCCCAGCCGCGAGCGCTTCGAATGGACAGGTGAGGAAATAACCAAGGAACATCATCCAACCGGTGACAAAGCTGACTCCGGAGGGCAGGACTCGTGCGGTGTACGCGACTTCGCCTGCGGCGTCCGGAATTAATTTTACAAGTTTGCCGTAGACGTAGCCGATGGGAAGCAGCATGAGCGCGCCGCCGGTGAAGCCAAGAATAGCGCCCAGCGGGCCGCCGCGCTGAAGAATATCGTCCATCACCACCAGCCAGCCGGTGCCGACCATGGTGCCGAAGCCGAGCGCGAAATAATCGACCAAACGAAGTTTGCGAGCGAGTGTGGTCATTTCAGAGATGCCGGCAGAAAGTTGTCACCTTCGCAGGAAGAATTGTTGGCGAATCCTACCGCAAACTTATCACATGGTTACGAATGCGCGAGAGAAGTGCGCTGGGCCGATCATGCTCCCGCTCTCAGGGGGATTACGGTTCCCCTGATGCTTAGAAGTCGTAACGCAGGCCGAACTGCATCACGCGAGGATTGGTGAGCAAGCCCGCGTAGTTGCCGAAAGCGGTGTTGGACTGCTGCAGCGAGGGAGCGCCGTCGCCCAAGCCGGCCATAACATTGAATCGCGTCAGGTTCGCCACGTTGAAAACTTCCCAGCGGAACTGGACAGAGTGGCCTTCCCACGGCATGCTCCAGCGTTTGCTGAGCGCCATGTCCCAACTGGCGTAGCCGTCGCCACGAAGTCCGTTGCGCGTGCCGCTCTGGCCGGGGAACGGGTGAACGAAGTCGTTCAACGCTGCAGTGGGATCGGCAAAAACACTGACAGTGCCGGTGGTGGGATTCTTGAAAACGCCGGTCTTTGGTTTGGCAATCATCAAGCCGTTGCCCTGTTCATCCCAATTGGTGGCCCAGAACTGGCCGTTGTCCACAGAGAAGGGAAAGCCGCTGGTCCAGCGGAGCAGACCATTGAGCTGCCAACCGCCTATTATCGCGTTGGCGAAGGACCCGACGTTACGTCCGAAAGCCTTTCCTTTTCCGAAGGGCAAATCGGCGACCCAGTTGGCGTTGATCTGATGCGTGGTGTCGAAATCAGAGACGGCGCGGAATTGGCCTGGTGAAAATGCGTTCACCAAGCGGCTGCCGGGCGCTCCGAGGTTATCCGTGCCGCTGAATCCGAGCCGGGCAGCAGCGGAGGTGATGTCGACGGATTTCGAGTAGGTGTAGTTGAAGTCGAATTGAACCCCGCCACGGAACTGCTTCTTGAGCGTGGTTTGCAGAGCGTTGTAGTTTGAGCTGCCAATTGAGCTCCAGCCGTAGCTGGTGGTGAATTGCTGGTTCAACATCTCGCCGGTTTTCCCGTTGAAGTAATAAGGATTGCCAAGGTTGTCGTCGAGATAGCCGTAGAGATCGATGTTGCCAAGGCCGACCACTTCGTCTCCGACGTATGCGCCGGAGGAGACGTAAAGCGCGTAAGCAGCCTGGGCGATATTTGTGGTTGTAGTTTGGGGAAGGGAAACCGGCATCACGTAATTTGCCGCGCCGGGCGCAAGGCATGGTGCGCTTGGGCATGGACCGGTTGCGCCGTTCACGTTGAGAAGATTCTTCCAGTAGGCCGCCGTTGGGCCGAGCGCCTGGTCGAAGGCGCTTGAACTTAGTTGTGTCGCGGCGAGGCCTTGAGCACTGGCCAGTTTGGAGATAGCTGTGGCGGCGGCGTAGTAATCAATTTTCGATTTGGGATCGACGAGGTCGAGCGGTTGGCGGAGGTCGCGTTGGGTGAGCAAATTGCGTCCGAAGCGGCCGACGTAGGCCACCTGCAACGAGAAGCCGTGCGACAGTTCGCGGCCGATGGAGAAGTCCACCGCGTAGGCGTATGGAGTTTTGAGCGACTGATCGATACCCCAGGTGATGGCTTGGCCGCCGGGATAGCCGGAGGGAGGAGTCTGCGGGAATGCTCCCGGAGGGGCATCCTGAAAATACTGGCTGCCGCCCTGGCTGAATTTCGGAATGGTATTGATATCAGTGATGCGTGCCACCGCATCGGCGCCATCCACGCAGCAGGGATTCGTTAAGGTGGTTGAGAAACCGGCAGGGGCGTTGGCGTCAAACGTGTTTACCAGTTGCATGCCGGCGCGGTCGTAGACAATGCTAAAACCGCCGCGGATCACAGTCTGGTCGGAGCCGCCGAAGAGCGTCCTGAAAAGACCGTCCTTGGCGCGAGGCGAATACGCGACGGAAATGCGTGGGGAGAAATTCGCTTTTTGGGTGCTGTAATATCCCAGCGCGTTGTTGGCCTTGCCGCCAGGCACAAAAGAAATGACTGGGACGTCCGCGTAGCCCAAGCCGTTCTTCATATTCTGAACATTTTGATTGAAGGAAGTTCCCAGGTTGACCGAGGGCGAGGCCTGCAGACCGTTGACTTCCCAGGGTGGAGGGAAGATGGACCAGCGCAAACCCAAGTTAAGCGTCCAGTTCGGTTTGAAGCGCCAGGAGTCTTGTCCGTAGAATTCGTACCAGTTCAAACCATACTTGCGATTTACCGGCGTGTTTTGTGCCTGGACGCTGCCGTCCTTGTTGTAGTTGTAATTCGCATCCACCAGCGAAACCATTCCTAACAGGCCGAGCATGGGGTAATCGTAGGCGCTGCTGGAATACGGCTCTGGATATCCGCCGTTGCTTGGGTCGAGCGGGCTCTGGCCGCCGGTGTTGGCGAATCCGACGGGGTACATCCAGAAGGTTGCGCCCTTTCCTTGGCTGAAGGAATGCAGTTGACTGAAACGGGGATTGCGGGCAATGCCGACGCTGGCGCCGACCTGGATGGTGTGCTTGCCCTTGGTCCAGGAGAAATCATCCAGGAAATTGTTTACGGGCATCTGGAAATTGTGACTGTAGGCAAAACTGGTATCGAGGGTATAAAAAGTGTTCCACGGCAGATTGGAATTCCCCACAAAGCCGGTGCTCTGGCGGGTGAATCCCCAACGGAATGTGTTGACCATGCTGTTGCCGATCAGCGCGGTATAGCCCAAGGCCATGCCTTTGCTGAAATCTACAAGAGTTTGTTCCGGCGAATTATCGGGCAGGAACGGAGCTTGCGGATTGAAAAGATTCTGGATTGCCCCGCGCCAGAAAAGTGTTTGCGTGCCTTTTGCCGTGAGGTTGTAATCGATGCGGGCGATGTTGGCGTTGTTGTTGAGGTTGAAAGGCGCCCGCCAGCGAAATCCGGAATAGTTGAAGCCATCGCCAACGGAAAGATCGTTAGTGGCCAGGTTTCCGTAGGTAACGTTGAAATACTTGATCATGTAGGAATTGGAGGTGATTGGTATGTGGAGCGGATCGAGGCCGGCAATTTGTGTCGGATCGAGACCAAAAAAACCAGGGGCGTAATTGTAAGGCTTGCCGCTTATTCCGGTGACGCTTCCACCTGGGCACGTTACCGTGTCGGGGGATCCGTCAGCAAGCGGGGTGCACTGATACAGCATTACGCCATCACGCAGCGAGGAAGTCGGAATATTACGCACGACGCTCTGCTGTTCGCGCAGGCGCGTACCTTCGTAGTTGTAGAAAAAGAAAAGGCGGTTCTTGATGATCGAGCCGCCGAGCGTTACGCCAAAGACGTTTCGAATCAGTTTCAGAGGCTGGTTGGAATCGCCTCCGGAAAGCTCGGCGCGCTTGGTCAGGTAGTCGTTGGCGCTGGTGACTGTGTTGCGCAAGTATTCATAGCCGGAGCCGTGCCACGCGTTGCTGCCGCTGCGCGTGATCAGGGCAACCTGAGCGCCCGAACCTGTACCCTGCTCGGCATTGTAATTGGTGGTGGTTACGCGAAATTCCTGAACGGAATCCTGCGTGATCGGCAGGACGGAAGTAAACGCGTAACCGCTGTTCTGGTCGTTAACGTCCACGCCGTCGAGGGTGATGTTGCTCTGGTCACTGCGCGCACCGTTTACGGCTCCATTGCGCGTGTCTTGATCCTTGTACGACGCTAGCGAAGTGCCGAGGGTGTTGCCCGTAAAAGTGACGCCCGCTTGCAAGCTGAGGAGTTCTGGAACGTTTCGTCCGTCGAGCGGGAGTTCCCGGACTTGCGTTTCCGTGAAAGGGGTGCCGAGGGACGCATCCACCAAATTCAGTGGCGGAGCTTCCGAGGTTACCGAAACTGTTTCCGTTGTTCCGCCGACCTTGAGTTGAAGGTTGTAGGTGGCAGGAGTGTTGACCAACAGCTGTAGGGCCTTTAATTCCTGGCGAGCGAACCCGGTTGCGACGACAGTAAGAGTGTAGGTTCCCGGAGGAAGCGCCTGGAAGCGGTATTCACCTTGAGCGCCCGTGGCGGTGCTGCGTTCCGATTTCGATTCCGCGTTGACGAGCGTAACGCTGGCGTTGGCGACGGCAGCGCCGCTGGGGTCCGTTACCGTACCCTGGAGCGAGGTGGTGGAGGATTGAGAAAAAACATTGCTAGTAAAGAAGAGCAGAAGCAGGAAGATTCGAGTTGCCAAGGATTTCATGGTCACCATTTGCGACCTCCGACGGAGATTCCTGCCGAACAAAGTCCGTAAATTCCGCTGACCACTTTCAGCCGCCCGTCTTGCGGACCAACTCCTGGAGCGAAGAGGAGTGCCGGCAGCCTGGCAGTCAGGGAGACTACGTTTCTGGGGAAGAGACTATGCAGCGGGGGCCAGAATAACTTGTCTATAAGTGACCATGACTTGGCTGGGAGCGACCGGGCGGCCGACTGGGGCATGTGGGGAGGCCACCCGGAAGGCAATAGCTGCATCGAACGGTTCCATGGCAGCATGAAAAAGGTAGAAGCTGCACACTGCAACTTAATCTGTGCTGACATCCTCACCCAATAGACCTGTAAGCGAGTGAAATAACCTCCCAAACAGAAACGAAGGACGGAAAAGCAGCAGAGCTCGAACTATCGAAGAGGGCTGGAGCGACCCCACCTCGTTGCCACAGAAACCGTGACGGTCGCTCCAGGCCAGTTTTTGAGGGGTGCAGTACAGAGGCGCTAATCGAGGCTGAATAAAACATCAGCTGCGAAAGGAATTCCGCACCATCCATGGCTGAAGTATTTCCTGGGTTGCCCTCGAGTACATCAAGAGCTGAAATCTGCGGAACTGGCGGGTCGGCCGGCAAATCGAGGATGGTCACGCCCTCATAATGCCGGAATGGATTGGGCATTTTGGTCCAATCGAGATAGTGCTGAGTTCGCCGCAGCGATTCGACACTGTGCTTCGTCAGCTCATGGTATTGGCGCCAGGTCATATAGGGTGAATCCCGTGGTGACCATCCTGGCAAAACAGACATGCGGGTATTGTCTGATATCAATTGTCAGCCAAAAGAGCGTATCAAACGAAAGGTCTTCATTCCTCAGAGCGGGCATTCATGAGTCTGATTGGTCCTGGATTTCCTCGAACCCCGTTTGTGGAGCACGGTAGACGCATCGAGTCAACAGTCCGAAATTCAGGCGACCTTCCTTCTTGCCACACTGTGAACATGCCGGCGCAGACGCTTTGTGGCGTTCTGCAAAACTCCTGTTGACGGCCAACAGGAATGTGGTAGGCTCGCCTTTTCTCCTGTTGAACGTCTAAAGGAGCGTATGGCAATTTCCAAATCGGAAGTCCTCCAGGGAACACTCGATTTGCTAGTGCTGAAGACGCTCGATTCCATGGGCTCAATGCACGGCTTCGGGATCGCCCTGCGCATCCAGCAGGTCTCCGAAGACCTGCTGCAATTGAACCAGGGAACCCTCTATCCCGCCCTGCTGCGGCTGGAGCAGCGCGGCTGGATCGCATCCAAGTGGGGCGTTTCGGAAAATAATCGCAAGGCGAAGTACTACTCTTTGACGCGGGCCGGATGTAGGCGACTCGTGGAAGAAGCGGAAAGCTGGGATCGCATGTCCGCGATGATCAATCGGGTGCTAAGGACGACCTAGGGTATGCGTGAACTTCTCCGCACGTTCGTCAAGCGTCTCACCGCGCTCTTCCGTCGCCGGCGGCTCGAAGACGACCTGGATGAGGAACTGCGTTCGCATCTGGAGATGGCCATCGAACTCAACGTGCGAAAGGGAATGTCTGCTGCTGACGCGCGCCAGGAAGCGCTTCGCAGTTTCGGCGGCGTCGAGCGAACCAAGGAAATGTACCGCGACCAGAGGGGACTGCCGATGATCGAGACGGCATGGCAAGATCTCCGCTTCGGCTTTCGGACTCTCCGGCGCAGTCCGGGTTTCACTCTATTGGCCATGCTTTGTCTGACGCTCGGTATCGGTGCCAACGCCGCCGTGTTCAGCTGGGTCGAAGGCATTCTTCTCCGTCCGTATCCGCTCGTTTCTCACCAGGAGCGCCTGGTTGCACTGGCCGGAACGGTGGGTGCCGAGAGAGATGAAACGTCGTGGCCCGATCTCCTCGACGTGCAAAGAAGCTGCACCCTGTGTGAGACCCTCTTTGTCAGCAACATCACCGGCGCGACTTTGAGCATTGGCGAGCGCGCCCAGGTCATCACCGGAAGCATCGCCTCCGCAAACTATTTTGATGCGATTGGAGTTCACCCCATGTTGGGCCGTGGCTTTGAGCCGGGCGAAGACTCCGGCCGTAACGCGCATCCGGTCGTGGTGATCAGCTATCATCTTTGGCAAACCCGCTTCAAGGGCGATCGAGAAATCATCGGCAAGACCCAGCGCTTCAATAACGTTGTGCACACCATCATCGGGGTTGCGCCCGAGGGGTTCTATGGGACTTTCGTCGGCCGCGGCATCGAGTTTTGGGTGCCTGCATCGATGCTGGAGGCTTTCAACGCCGGCTACGCAAAACTTGAAGATCGTGGCGCGCGGTGGGCGGAAGCGTATGTGCGACTCAAGCCTGGCGTGACCCGCAATCAAGCTCAGCAGGAAATTTCCGCCATTGCCGCCCGGCTCGAAGCTGAATATCCAGCCACCAACCGCGGCCGCGACATTAAGGTGTGGGCGCTGTGGCAGACGCCTTTCAATCACGCGGGTGAGCTGCTGCCGATCTTCGAAATCATGGTTGTTGTCGTGATGTTTGTTCTTCTCATCGTCTGCGCAAACGTTGGCAACTTGCTTCTCGTCCGTTCATTCGCGCGCCGACACGAGATGACGGTTCGCCTCGCCGTCGGCGCTGGCCGCGGCCGGTTGTTGAGGCAACTCGTTACTGAAGGCTTGCTGCTGTCGGCCTGTGGCGCAGCGGGCGGCATACTGGTGGCCTACTGGTGCCGTCACGCACTTGTTCTGCTTTTCCCGGTCCGTGGGGGCAATGTGGTGTACCTGCCCGGCGAAATCGATTGGCGCGTTCTGGCGGTGAGCGGCGCGGTTTGCCTGATCACGACGCTTCTGCTCGGGCTGATTCCCGCAATGCAGACCAGCAAGATCGATCTTGCCGGCGCGCTGAAATCGGATTCGGCGGGGGTGGTTGGAGGCGGTGGAAGGACATGGGTCCGCTCGAGCCTCGTGGTCCTCCAAGTCACTCTCAGCTTCATCTTGCTGGTGGGCGCGACCTTGCTGATGCAAAGCCTGCGCAAGATTCGAACCACTAACCCGGGCTTCTCCACCACGCGCGTGTTCGATACCTCGGTAACGTTGGCCGCCGCCGGATATGATGCGCCGCGCGCCAAAACTTTTCAGGATGAATTGATCCAGCGCGTCCGGGCGCTGCCCGGTGTCGAAGCGGCCGCTTACGCCCGCGTTGTTCCACTCGGCTATGACTCGTTTTCTTCGACGCCGATTGCCGTCGACGACTACGAACCGAGAGCCAACGAACAACCAACCGCCGAATACAACGAGGTCAGTCCCAACTACTTCGCCACTCTGGGCATTCCTCGCATCTCCGGGCGCGAATTCACTCGCGCGGACGACGAAAACGCGCCGCGCGTCGCCATCGTAAACCAAACCATGGCCGCGCGGTATTGGCGCGGGCAGAATCCCATCGGCGAACGTCTGCAAGTGAAAGGCAATTGGGTGCAAGTCGTCGGGGTCGTCAAGGATTCGAAATACTACAACATGGATGAAACGCCCCGGCCGTTTTTCTATGTTCCGCTCCGCCAGTATTTCGATATAGAACCTGACATCCACATTCGCACGACGCAACCTCTACAAACCATCCAAACGGCTCTGATTCGCGAAGTGCGCGCGCTCGATCCAAACCTGGCTTTATACGAAATGATCACGCTACAGGAACAAGTTAATCGTTCTACGTCCCAGCAACTCGTGGCCGTAACTTTGGTCGCCCTGTTCGGAGGCTTGGCGCTGCTGCTGGCCAGCATCGGCCTTTATGGGGTGATGTCGTATATCGTCTCGCAGAGCACCCGAGAGTTGGGGTTGCGTATGGCTCTTGGTGCCGGCGCATCGAACGTGATGTGTCTAGTGCTGTCCCGCGGTTTGTTACTGACAACAACCGGAATAGTTATCGGGGTCGCCGCGGCACTGCTTCTAACGCGCCTGCTAGGCAACCTCCTGTATCAGGTAAGCCCGCGAGACCCGCTGGCTTTCGGGTCGGCATTGGTGGTTATAACGATAGCTTCGTTTGTAGCGTGTTTCTTGCCCGCCTGGCGGGCGACGCGGGTCGATCCGGCCAGGGCGTTGCGGGATTGAAAATATATCTATGGACATACAGCGGCCATCAAACGCGCGCGCTAAAAAAATCAAGCGAATCGCCGGCGGCACCGTCGCTCTCATCCTCGTTGCCGGAGTGACGTTCGGAGTGTCCCGGCTGCGTCCCGCCGCGCCAACTGTGGACCGCGCAACGATCTGGCCGGACGAAGTGAAGCGCGGGCCGATGCTGCGCGAAGTGCGCGGCTTGGGAACGCTTGTCCCCGAGGAAATCCGCTGGATCCCAGCGCAGACTGATTCCCATGTCGACCGGATCATGATCCGGCCCGGAGCCGTGGTGAAGCCGGAAACGATCATTCTGGAATTAAGCGATCCTCAGTTGCAGCGGGATGCGCTTGACGCGGAGTACCAACTGAAGGCAACGGAGGCGGATTACGCTAACCTGAAGGTTCAGGTAAACAGCGAACTGATGAACCAGAAGGCAGCAGCAGCAGTGGTAAGGAGCGAGTACGAGCAGGCGAAAATCCAGCACGAGGTGGACGACAAACTGTTCCAGCAAGGCATCGGCTCGGAAGTGACCGCGAAGCTGTCCAAGGTGAAGGAGGAGCAGTTGGCCATCCGCACACAGCTTGAGGATGAGAGAACGCAGATTGCGGCCGAATCGTCGAAGGCGCGCTTGGAAGCACAACAAGCTCGCGTCGAGCAGCAGAAGGCCCTTTATCAATTGCGTCGAAGCCAAGTTGAAGCGCTGCATGTGAGGGCGGGAATCAACGGCGTTTTGCAGCTTGTGCCCGTGGAAGTCGGCCAGCGCGTGACGCCCGGAGGCAATCTGGCGCGAGTTGCCGACCCCAAGAGAGTCAAAGCGGAAATCAAAATTGCCGAGACGCAGGCAAAAGATGTGGCCATCGGGCAAAAAGCGACCATCGACACGCGAAATGGCGTGGTGAGGGGACACGTTTCTCGAATCGACCCCTCGGTGCTGAATGGCACGGTGACGGTGGACGTGGCGATCGAAGACGCGCTTCCGCAAGGCGCGCGGCCTGACCTGAGCGTCGACGGCACCATCGAGCTCGAGAATCTGAAAGACGTCCTCTACGTGGGCCGGCCTGTTCGCGGCCAGTCCGACAGCACTATTGGCTTATTCAAGCTGGCGGATGACGGCTCGGAAGCCGTGCGCGTCAATGTCAAACTGGGCAGAAGCTCCGTAAACGCTATCGAAGTCCTACAAGGCTTGAAGGCCGGGGATAAGGTCATTCTTTCGGACATGTCCGCTTGGGATGCTTTTGACCGCATTCGCTTGCGTTAGAGAAGCTCAACTCGGAGGCTGGTTTCATGAATTCACTAAACGGAACGCTTATCAAGATGGAAGATGTCAGCAAAGTCTTCTACACCGACGAGTTGGAGACCTACGCATTATCTGCAATCGATTTGGAAATCAAAAAGGGAGAATACCTCGCTATTTCCGGCCCTTCAGGATGCGGCAAATCGACACTGCTTGCCATCCTGGGCCTACTCGATTCGCCCACGGAAGGGACTTACTCGCTCAACGGACAACCGGTCTCAAGTCTGAAGATCAGCGAACGCTCGCGAATTCGCAACCGCGAAATCGGCTTCATCTTCCAGGCCTTCAACTTGATTGGCGATCTCACTGTGTATGAAAACGTCGAACTGCCCTTGACCTATCGGGGCATGGCCGCCGCGGAACGAAAGGAAAAAGTCCAGCGCGCGTTGGAACGGGTGGAAATGGCGCATCGGACCAAGCACTACCCCGCGCAGCTTTCGGGTGGTCAGCAGCAACGCGTCGCGGTTGCCCGGGCGCTGGTCGGCGATCCCATGATTCTCCTGGCGGATGAGCCCACCGGAAACCTCGATTCCAAGAACGGGGACTCGGTGATGGACCTGCTTCGCGACATCCATCGCAGCGGGGCAACGATTTGCACGGTTACTCACGACGCTCGCTACGTCGGCCATGCGGAGCGTACCGTGCATCTTTTTGATGGAAAAATCACCGAAGAGATTCCGACCGGGTCCTAAGAAAGTTTATGCGCAGGAGCGACGAAGCCCAACCCGTTGGAAGTAAACGGATGATTGGCAAACCGGAGATTCGGCCATTCCTGACACTTTGGGGATCGTTCCCGAGTGACGGGAAAATCGGACTTTATTCCGGGCCAGAAGTCCGCTTCGCGGAAAAACGTTGATCCGCAGCAGGTGATGCACGCAGGAGTACTCAATCTCGGGATTGGCATTCCCGTGCTCATATTCATCGCAAAAAAATGGATCCTCAAAGGATGACAGAAGAGTGCGCTGATGGCGACAGCCAAACGATGGGAAAGAAACAGAGCGACTATAGACGAATACGAGGGCTCATTGGGCTCACATGACTATGATTCTTAATTCCAACGGGAGGGCAAGAGAATGAAGACGGCAGTAAACAAACACAAGGTCGTTTCCGAAGCGGAATGGCTTAAGGCGCGCAAGAAACTTCTCGTCAAGGAAAAGAAGTTCACTCGCATGCAGGAGGAGCTCAATTTGGAACGGCGCACCCTCCCCTGGGTCAAAGTTACGAAGGACTACGTGTTCGACGGGCCCAACGGCAAACAGACGTTAGCGGATTTGTTTGAAGGGCGCAGTCAACTTTTTATATATCAGTTCATGTTCGGGCCCGGTGACAAGGTAGGATGCCCGCACTGCTCCTTGCGGGCTGACTGCTTCAACGGCGTTAATGTGCATTTAAAACACCGCGACGTGACCATGATCGCCGTGTCACGCGCGCCCTATGAAAAATTGGCGGCCTACAAGAAGCGGATGGGCTGGGACTTCGCATGGGTGTCCTCCGGCAATACGGAATTTAATTTCGACTATCACTTCTCCTTTACACCGGAAGAAATCGCTGAGGGGAAGGCCTTCTTCAACTACGCATTTCAAGATCCTGGGCCCTCCGAACGGGAGGGGCACAGCGTGTTCTATAAGGACAAGCGTGGTGATGTCTTCCACACCTATGCGTGTTACTCGCGCGGAAATGAACTGTTCAACGTCCATTATCACTATCTAGATGTGGTGCCCAAGGGCCGGGATGAGAACGGCCGCGGGCCATTTTGGGTGCGAAGGCACGACGAATACGATCAATAGTCAGTTTCCGGGTGGGATCGAAAAGAGAGCCTGGATAATGATAGTGATTCGAGCGCGCGAATTTCCCGGCTTCGACGGTCGCATCGAGTTGGCGCGTCACCGCGTGTTTCTCGGAACCGGTGCGCTCTTATTCTTGACAAGCGTAGCGACGACGATCTACTTCTGCCAGTCCATGTCCGGTGGCATGGCCATGCCGGGTGGCTGGACCATGTCGATGGCCTGGATGATTATGCCAGGCCAGCGCTGGCTCGTCTCCGCCGTCTCCTTCATGGGGATGTGGGTTGTGATGATGGCGGCGATGATGCTGCCCGCGCTCGTTCCCGCGCTGCTGCGCTACCGCCTATCGTTTCGCGGGGTGCAGACG
>Ga0209647_1001627_pt1 | contig 18858 bp, 22 predicted proteins | sample GraSoi_2013_60cm_FD_185827 | JGI IMG/M metagenome (GOLD analysis project Ga0209647, IMG submission 185827) | Grasslands soil microbial communities from the Angelo Coastal Reserve, California, USA - Sample 9_17_2013_60cm (SPAdes) (version 2) | ecosystem: Environmental > Terrestrial > Soil >... | reverse complement strand
CCATCGTCATCGACAACAAGACGAAGTGGATCACCGTGGAGCATGACGAGGTCGTCAGGTTCCTGTCGAACGGCCAGGAATTCGCCTGGGCCTTCAAAGGCATGTCTTCCTCGTTCGACCTGAACAAGATCGCGCCCGCCGGCGCTCTCGATCGGGTCCTGAAAGTCTATGTCTGGCCCAATGCACGGGATCTCGCGGAGAAAGGATAGCTATCCATTCTGGAATAAACCCGCGCGCGCCACGGTCTTGCAGATCAGACGTACGGCGTGACTCATCTCGACTGCGCCGATTTATCACCTCAACCACCCATTGATATGGAGAACCACATGAAACTCGTCATCGCTAGCCTTTTCGCAGTAACGCTTTCCGCCGCGAGCTTGTCCGCCGGTGCCGCGACGATGCGCACCGACCTCCTGGGCGAGCCGGTGCAGCCGGCCTCTGCAGTGCGCACGATCGCAACGGCCGTTGCCGGGCGCACCATCGACATCACCGGCGGGACAAAGTGGGTCAACGTGAAACACGGCGAAGTCATCCGCTTCGTTTCGAACGGTCGCGAATTCACCTGGTACTTCGACGGCGTATCTCAGCCTCGTCCGTTCGACATGGCGGAGATCGCCCCGGCGGGTTTCCTCGACCACGGCGTGAAGGTCTACGTCGGGCTGGGTGACGACGCGTACAGCGTCTGACCCGCTTTTCGCCGCTCCACCCCGAAAGGGCGCCGTAATCCGGCGCCTTTTTTTCGCTCTCAATTCCCGGCGGGGAACGTAAGGCAACGCCCGTGCGCGCTGACAGCCCATGACTTTGCAAGCGCCGAAGGTATTGGTGCTGAAAATTCCGGCCTTACCGTATTACCGGCGTCCTTAAAGATTTATTCCCGAGATAAATATTTATCGCAATCCGCCAGGAATAAATCGGGTCGTACCGGCAGTCTACGTCGTGCATTTCCACCGAGAGGAGATCCGAAATGGCGACAATGACCACCAATGGGCCGTTAGGCTTGCATCATGTATGGAGCGCAGTGACGCTCGCTGTATCGCTCACGGGCGCGGGCGCTGTAGCACGCGCCGACACGCTGTCGGACCTCAGGGAACAAACTGAGGCGCTGCAGCGGAAGGTGAACGAGCTCGAAAATGCGCAGCAAAAAACTGCGCCGACCAGCGCGGTCACCGGCGGCGACATCCCGGGCTCGTTCAAGCTTCCCGGCTCGAACACCTCGATCAAGCTTGGCGGGTATGTCAAGTTCGACGCCGTATACAGCAACATTACCCAAGGCGTCGACGCCGTAGCAAACCAGCAAACCGTTGACAACGCGATCCCGGTGGGACCCACTGGATCTCCGTCGGACAACAAGAAGGGGCAACTGACTCTTCACGCGCGGCAGACGCGGCTCAATCTTGCGACGAGCACGCCTACCGCCTATGGAAACATGACCACGTTCATCGAGGGCGACTTCTTCGGCTCGGACGGCAACGAGACCGTCACCAACTCGAACGGGTTCCGCATTCGCCATGCCTACGGCACCCTGGGGAATTTCCTCGCGGGCCAGTACTGGACGAACCTTTTCGACGAGAACGCCTACGCAGAAACGGTGGAGTTCGGTGGCCCGGTCGGGGAGATCTTCATACGCCAGGCCCAAGTGCGCTGGACGCAGCCGTTCGCCGCGGGTGAATGGTCCGCCTCGATGGAGAATCCCGAATCGCTGTTTGCCGTTTCGGGAGCACCACTCACTGCAGGATCCGCAACCCCTGTCCGCTCGGACCGCGATCGCTATCCCGATATCATCGGACGCCTGAAGTTGAATAACCGGGTCGGTACGTTCAATGCGGCGCTCATGGCGCGCAATATCCGCATCGATTCCACGACGGCAGCCGACGCGAAATGGGGTGGAGGGGTCACTCTCACCGAGGTCATTCCAATAGGCAACAGCGATGACTTTCGGGCCAACGTCAACGCGGGCAATGCAATCGGACGCTACCAGTTGTCGGGCTTCTTCCCGGACGGATATGTCGACGCGACGGGGAAAGTCCGGCTTGCCCAAGCGAAGAGCGCCTACGCCGCCTATCGACACTTCTGGTCGCCCATGCTCCGCTCATCGTTGATACTGGCGGCCTCCAGCACCGATACTCCCGGCGCGGGGACATTCAACGGCTTCGACAAGTCGGCCCGTTCAGCGCACGTCAATTTGATCCTGAGCCCGGTCCCCAGAGTCAACCTCGGGATGGAGCTGATCTACGAAAAGCGCACCGTAGTCGACGGGGACTTCGGAACGCTGCACCGCCTTCAGTTTGCGGCTCAGTACTTCTTCTGACCCGAAAGGGGTACAAGCGCCGCCGGGCCGTTCCCGTCCCCCTCCCGGGAACGGCCCGCATTTCATACTTGTGGCTACCCTCCAGGAACGGTCGGACCGCGGTCGCGTTGTTTCTGTGTCTCGCCAGTTTTCGGGTTTCCGCTGCAGGGTCGATAGATACCGACGGCCCCGATTTTGTCGAATCGTCAGAGGTTGTCGGGGAAGCCCGCTTTCAGTACGAAGCCGACGTGATGTCGGAGCGGGATCACCGTAACTCATCGCGGTTGACAAGAACGTCCACGCCGACTCTGCTCAAGTATGGGATCACGGATGCCATCGAGATTCGCCTGGAGTCCGAGGGCTATATTCGCGCCACGGGCGATAGCGGCAATACGGCGACCCGCTCGACTGGTACCGGCGACACCGCGTTGGGCGTGAAGTGGCACTCGCAAGACAGAGACGCTGCTGCAGGTATACCCGCAGTCTCGTGGATACTGCACTTTGAAGGTCCATCCGGGACCCCCGGCTTGAGGGGGCATGGCATTCGGCCGTCCTTGAGATCGGTCATGACCTGGGACTTCCCGCACGACCTGACCTTGGGTCTGATGCCGGGAATAAAGTATGACGCCGGCGAAGACGGTCATCGTTTCACATCCGGAATTCTCGGGGCCGTTCTGAACACGCGCCTGACGGAGAAATCGCGGGCCTTCTTCGAAGCGTCCGCGACGCAACTGGCGCGCGGACGGGATGGCGGAGTACTTGCCGACTGGAATATCGGAGCGGCCTGCTTGCTGAGCCGTGAAACCCAGATCGGCTTTCGGGCAGGCATCGCGGCCAATCGGAACACACCCAATGGCTTCGTCCTCTTCGAGCTGGCGCATAGGTATTAGAAAGACTTATCGCCGGAAATTCGGAACTCGCGATGAAGCTTTCCCGAAATCGGGAATAGACCCGCATGGGGACGGGTCTTGCAGTTTGTACCTTCGGTGCGAGTCATCTCAGACGCGCCGATGGGTGACCGATCCCAACATCTAAATGGAGAATCATATGAAGCCGCTCTTCCGCAGCATTGCCGTACTGACCCTTTCCGCCGCGAGCTTGTCCGCGTTCGCCTCGTTGAAACCCTCCGACCTTTTCGGCGAGCGGGCCCAGGCGCCCTCTCTCGAGCGCGCGATCGTCACTGCCGTCGCCGACCGCACGATCACGATCACCGACCAAACCAAGTGGGTCAACGTGACGCACTTCGAAGTCATTCGGTTCGTTTCGAACGGGCGCGAGTTCGACTGGTACTTCAACGGCGTGGCTCAGCCTCGCCCGTTCGACCTGAATCAAATTGCCCCGGCGGGCTTCATCGGCCACAGCGTGATGGTCTACGTCTCGCCGAGTGAAAGAGACTTTCCCGGCGGCTGAGCCACCGCCCGGCGAATCCGGCGGCAAAGCCGGGTTGAACTGTTTGGCGATTCCCCCCAACAAGGCGCCTTGATACGGCGCCTTGTTTCACCTTCAGAAGGTCTTGTCGAAGGTGTACCGCACACCCAGGCCGACGCCGATGTTGTCGGCTCCTGCAGTGGCTCCGATGCCGGCGGCATTGGCGAACTGGTAGGTGGCGTGTGCGTCGTTGGCGATGCGGGTGTAGAACCCGTACAGGTCCGTCTGCCCGGGGAGTGTGTAGCTGTAGCCCAGAGTAACTTGCTTGCCCCCCAACCCGCTCGCGCTGCAGGCCCCACCACCCGCCAGAGCGCAGCTGCCATCCTGGGCCCTGCCGTACAAAGCCCGCAGCATGCCTTGCCCTATCTTTTGCACGAGCGTGAACGCATAAGCGTTTCGAGCGTAGCTTTTGAAATCCGTGTCAGCGGCGACACTGCTGGTCTGGTCATACTTCAGCCTTTCATAAATCGCGCCCAGCTGAGTGTTCCCGGCGGTATAGCGCCCGACGAATTTGTTACCGGTATCCCGGGATGAGGCGGAAGGCTGGCCGCCGAGCGCGGCGACAGGAACTGCTTGCGCGGCCGGGGCAATAGCGCCGAGCCCGAAATAGTCGTCGTGGCGCTCATAACCCCACGCGACATACGCCGGCCCGTTTTCGTATTCCGCGCTGAAGCCCCAAATGGCAGGATTCACTTGTGCAACCGCGGACGAGCTGTTGCTCCTGCCTTCGTTGGCCGAATAGACGACGCGCGCCTTGAGCCCATCGAAAGTCGGCGACCAGTACTGGATGCTGTTTCCCTGACGCCGCTCGAAGGACGCGTTGACTGCGTTGGCGTACGACTTGCCATCAGCGCTCAGCGTAACGTTGCCGTTGGTCACGGGGCCGATGCCGAAGCCGGGGGTGCCAATAATGGCGCCTGTGTAGGCGATACCGGTGAAGTACAGCGGATCCACTGCTCCGGAAATCACCTTGTAGGGCGTATCCCACTGTCCGTAGAACACCCTGCCGAACTGGCCGGCAAGTCCCACGCCGGTGTTGCGGGTCGCAAACCCGCCACCGACGGCGCTCCCGCTCGCGGTATTCGAGCTGAAGGTAGCCTGGTTATCGACGCCAATCGCGGACTCTATCTGGAATATCGCGCTGAGACCTGCGCCGATGTCGTTGGAACCCCTGAAGCCGATGTTCGAGGAGTTCGAGGTGACTCGACTGCGGGAGGGTGAATTCACGCCGGTGGGTGTCGCGCCCAGCTGGCCGGGCAGAAGCGCACCGGCCGCCGTGGCGCCGGTGGTCTGGACACCTTCGAAATCGACGTTGATCGTGCTGTATATCTGGACGTTACCGCCCTCCGCGAGGGCGGCTAGAGGTACGGCAAAGACGGAGGCCACGGCTAAAGCGAGCGATCTGCGATTCATGGATTGGATCCTGAAGAGAGTTGGGGCGAGAGGGGCGCTCTTGCGCCCTACCCGCCCGACTGCGCTCCTGGGCCCGATATTCCCGATTCGCCGGAAATTTTCGATACGGGAATAAATCCGCAGGCCGGGCAGTCAAGTGGAATCTCGCAAGCTCGGGAATAAAACCGCAGCCGCCCCGGTCTTGCAGCTTATGGCCGGTATCGAGCCGGCCTCCCACTTCCTATTTATAGGGGACCGAAATGCGGCAATCCATTGATCGGAGAGAATTTCTAAAGCTGGCGGGGCTGGGTGGCGCAGTGTTCGCCTCGGGACTCGCAGGCGGCGCCAAGTTCGCCGGCGCGGCGGAAAGTGACTTCTACTTCGTCCAGCTTTCCGACACGCACTGGGGCTTCAACGGGCCGGTCGTGAATCCGGACGCGGGCGGCACGCTGCCGAAGGCGGTCGCGGCGGTGAACAGCCTCGGGTTCGAGCCGGACTTCATCGTCTTCACCGGCGACCTCACGCACACCACGGACGATCCGAAGGAGAGAAGGCGGCGCCTGGCCGAGTTTCGCGACATCGTCAAGGGTCTCAAGAACAAGAACGTGCGCTTCCTGGCGGGTGAACACGACGCCGCGCTCGACAACGGGCAGGCGTGGAAGGAGTTCTTCGGCCCGAGCTACTACAGCTTCGACCACAAAGGCGTGCATTTCGTCGCCCTCGACAACGTTTCCGACCCGGCGGCGCGCATTGGAGGCGAGCAGCTCGCCTGGCTGAAGTCCGACCTGGCGAAACAGGCGGCAGACGCGCGCATCGTCGTTTTCGCGCACCGGCCGCTCTTCGATCTATATCCGCAATGGGATTGGGCGACACGCGACGGGGCGCAGGCGATCGACCTCCTCATGCCCCACAAGAACGTCACCGTGTTCTACGGCCACATCCACCAGGAGCATCACCAGATGACCGGCCACATCGCGCACCACTCGGCGAAGTCGCTCATCTTCCCGTTGCCCGCTCCCGGCTCGCAGCCCAAGCGCGAGCCGATCCGCTGGGATCCGGCGCAGCCGTATAAAGGCCTGGGCTTCCGCGGCATCGACGCGGAAGTGCAGGAGGCCGACTACGAAATCACCGAGTATCCGGTTAAGAGGGCCTGAGCGATGAACTCACAGCGCCGCCGCCTGCTCGCCGCAGGAGTCGCCGCCGTCGCGTTCGGCGCGGTGGCCTTCGCCCAGCCGAAGGAGAAGGTCATTCGCGTCACCGCGCGCAAGTGGGTGTTCCTGCCGCGCGAAATCCGGCTCAAGAAAGGCGTGCCGGTGGTGCTCGAGTTCGTCACCGCCGACGTCGTCATGGGATTCAACGCGCCGGACTTCAAGGTGCGCGCCGACATCATCCCGGGCCAGGTGGCGCGCGTGCGCCTGGTGCCGGACAAGACCGGCACCTTCGTGTTCTTGTGCGATATCTTCTGCGGCGACGGCCACGAGGGAATGTCCGGGCAGATCCACGTTGTCGCGTGACACGGGATATCATGATGCTCGCCGCCGATTCCGTACTGCTGCACGAAACCGATCCCGTACCGCTGCACGAAACCGATCCCGTACCGCTGCACGAGACCGTGAGCGAGCGCAAGCGACGATTCGAGCAATTGGTGCTGCCGCATTTCGACGCGGCCTATAACCTCGCACGCTGGCTGACGCGCAATGATCACGACGCGCAGGACGTAGTGCAAGAGGCAGTGCTGCGCGCCTACCGGTTCTTCGACGGCTTGCGCGGCGAGGCGAGGCCGTGGCTACTCTCCATCGTGCGCAACTCCTTCCTGACCTGGCTGCAGATCAACCGTCCCGCAGGGACGGTAGGGTTCGACGACGGCGCCATCGAGCTCATTCCCACCGACGAGGACGGACCGGATGTCCTGGCCGCGCGCAACTTCGATCGAAAAATGCTCAACCAGGCGATCGCCGGGCTGCCCCTCCAGTTCCGTGAGGCGCTGATCCTGCGCGAGCTGGAAGACCTGTCGTACAAGGACATCGCGCGTATCACCGACGTGCCGATCGGAACGGTGATGTCGCGTCTCGCGCGCGCCCGCCGGCTGCTCGCAGAATCGCTGGGAGCCACCTCCAACACTTCGGGAACACAGGTGCACAAATGACACGCGAAGAAGCCAACAGACTGCTGCACGCCTACATCGACGGCGAGCTCGACCCGTCGAAGACGCTCGAGCTCGAGGCGTATCTGGCCGAAAATCCGTCGGTGCGCGCCGCTTGCGAGCGGTTGCGCGAGTTGTCCGCGGCAGTCCGCGACAAGGCCGACTACCACGCCGCGCCGGCGTGGCTGGAAGCGCGCGTGCGCGCCGCCATTCCGTCCGGGCCGGAGAATGTTTCCGCGCGGCCGGCGTGGTGGAGATGGCTGAGCCCCGCGGGGTCGTTCGCCGCGGCCGCGGATTGGCTCCGCCCCGCTGCCTCGTTTGCCGTGGTCGCACTCGTCACCTGGGTGGTGGCGCTGGGAACCATGCGCCCGGGCGAAGACGAGCGCATCACACAGGAGGTGCTCGCGAGCCACGTGCGCGCGACGCTCGCCAACCGATTTTACGACGTCGCGTCCTCCGACCAGCACACGGTCAAGCCGTGGCTGAGCGCCCGGCTCGCGTTCTCGCCGCCGGTTGCGGATCTTTCCGCGTCCGGCTTCGAGCTTGTCGGCGGACGACTGGATTACATCGGCGCGCAACCGGTCGCGGTGCTCGTCTACAAGCGGCGAGCGCACCTGATCGACGTGTTCGTCTGGCCCGTCGAGGCGCAGAAGTCGGAGCAGACGCTTGCGCACGACGGCTTCAACATCGAGCGCTTCGCCAGGAACGGCATGAGCTTCTGGCTGGTGTCCGACCTCAACCGCGACGAGCTCGACAACTTCGCCCGCCTGCTCGCCGCGGCGACTTGAAGCTCTAGTCCTCGGCGTCGGCCGCGCCGCCCGCCGAGGCCAGGTCTTCCTGCTTTCCGGCCGCCGGATTCGGTCGATCGACGTAATTCCGCGTTTGCAGCGAAACCGTTCGCGAAGTCGGGAATTAATCGGCGCGGGTTCGAGTCTTGCAGGTAGTACTTTCGGCACGGCTCATCTCGGCCGCGCCGATCGGACACCCCTCCCAACCATCGAAATGGAGAATCATATGAAGCCGCTCTTCCGCAGCATTGCCGTACTGACCCTTTCCGCCGCGAGCTTGTCCGCGTTCGCCTCGTTGAAACCCTCCGACCTTTTCGGCGAGCAGGTCCAGGCGCCCTCCCTCGAGCGCGCGATCGCCACTGCCGTTGCCGACCGCACGATCACCGTCACCGGCGACACCAAGTGGGTCAACGTGAAGCACTATGAAGTCGTTCGATTCGCCTCGAACGGCCGCGAATTCACCTGGTACTTCGACGGCATGGCTCAGCCTCGCCCGTTCAACCTGGCGGAAATCGCCCCCGCGGGCTTCGTCGACCACAGCGTGACGGTCTACGTCGCGCCGAGCGACAGAGACTTTTTCGGGAATTGATCGGCGCGGGTTCGGGTCGTGCAGCTTGTACTTTCGGCGCGGCTCATCCCGGCCGCGCCGATCGGACCCCCATCCCAAATGACACGCGAAGAAGGCAACAGACTGCTGCACGCCCACATCGATGGCGGGCTCGATGTGGCGAAGGCGCTCGAGCTCGAGGCGCATCTCGCCCAAAATCCGTTCATTCGCGCCGCTTGCGAGCGACTGCGCGAGTTGTCCGCAGCAGTCCGCGACAAGGCCGACTACCACGTCGCACCTGCCTGGCTGGAAGCGCGCGTGCGCGCAGCGATTGCGGCCGAGGCCGGGGCCGCTCCCGCTCGGCCATCGCGGCAAGCATGGCTGGAGCCCGCCGGTTCGTTTGTCGCGGTCGCGGATTGGCTGCGCCCCGCTGCCTCGTTTGCCGCGGTCGCACTCGTCACCTGGGTGGTAGCGCTGGGAACCATTCGCCCGGGCGAAGACGAGCGCATCACACAGGAGGTGCTCGCGAGCCACGTGCGCGCGACGCTCGCCGGCCGGTTTTACGACGTCGCGTCCTCCGACCAGCACACGGTCAAGCCGTGGCTCAGCGCCCGGCTCGCCTTCTCGCCGCCGGTCGCGGATCTTACCGCGTCCGGGTTCGAGCTCGCCGGCGGACGGCTCGATTACATCGGCGAGCAACCCGTCGCCGTGCTCGTCTACAAGCGGCGAGCGCACCTGATCGACGTGTTCGTGTGGCCCGTCGAGGCGCAGAAGTCGGAGCAGACGCTGACGCGCGACGGCTTCAACCTCGAGCACTTCGCGAAGAACGGAATGGACTACTGGCTCGTGTCCGATCTCGGCCGCAACGAGCTGAACGACCTTGCCCAGCTTGTCGCCGAGTACAGCGCCGGGCCCTGAGGACCGCTCATCGTACCGATTTGACCTTCCAGGGTGGATTGAGTCTGTTGTCAGCAGCAAAATACAGCCGAATGTCGTGGCCGTCCGGATCCCACAGCCGTGCTTCACGCCATAGATAGGACATATCGGTCGGATCTTGTTCGAATACGAGGCCCTTGTCCTTGAGTAGAGCGACCGTGCGATCGAGGTCGAGGCATTCGAAGTACAGCTGCGCGCGTGCAGCTGCCGGGGGCTCTCCAGTCACCTCCACCGACAGGGTCTCGTCGCTGTCGGGACAGCGGAAGCGAGCGTATCTAGGCGGCTCGTGGACGATCGGCACGAGCCCGAGCGCACCGTAGAAGGCGGTAGAGCGCTCGAAATTCGTGACAATCAAGGTGACATGATTCAGTCTCATTTTCCCGCCTGAGCTAGCGCTGTTAGAGCGCATGTTACTGCTATTCCCGAGGAGGATTTGTCCCCAAAGACGGGAGCTGCCTGGGAATAAACGGATCGAGCACGCGGTCTTGCCTGGGCATTCAGGTTTCTGTGGAACGGCCCGGAATTCGTGCCGGCCGCATGGCGCAAGCTTTTAGGAGACATCATGAAAGCATCTGTGAAAACGATTTTGCTCGCAGTCTTATTGGTCACCGGCGTAGCCGGATGCGCAACGTATCCGCTCACCGCGCAGCAGAAAGAGGCGATCGACTATCAGAATCACAAGCCGTACACCACTTGAGGAGTGAACGTCGCCGGCATGGGTGCCGGACAACAGTAAGTTATGGACCCATGACGTTCTGGCTTGGGATGCCGATACGGCGCAGGAGATCCTGAAACCGCGGGTCGGACCGGAGCGGATCGAAGACCGGCCGCACGGTGGCGCCCTCCCCCGAGCGCGCGATCGCCACCGCCGTAGCCGACCGCACGATCATTGATTCGCTTATCCCTGGAACAAAAATGCGGCTTGAGCGCGGTCTGGGATGACCGGCCGCCCGAGCCGGCGACATGCTCAGCTCAAGGAAGCGCCATGACGTAAAACTTAAACACGGGAGAGTTGGTTATCCCGGTGAAGAAAACTACTCGGTATCGTGATAGCGCCATTCGCCTTTCACCAGCGCCACACCCTCTTTGGTGCCAAGGTCGATAACCGCTTCGGGCTTGCCGGGAAAAATCGTTTCCTCGGCAAAGCCCGCGCGCTAATCATAACGGACACCACCGCAATAATAAAGACCGCGCGGACGAAGAAAACCGCGATCTCCATCAATATTTCCGCCGGTTTCATTTGACACCTCCGACTGCGTTCTCGCGTATCGCCTACATAGCGTAATCGGCGCCGGCGCGCGCCATGTCTTCGTCGCGCCGGGGCTATTGCTTGACCGGATTCGCACCCGAAATATTCCCCGAAGTCGCCTTCGGGGAATTCCGGAAACAAAACCATCCAAACCTGAGGTATTACTGCCGTCAGGGTTGCCGTCACAGGGGGAGGCCGATACGGCGCAGGAGATCCTGAAACCGCGGGTCGGACCGGAGCGGGTCGAATACCGGTCGGAAGAGGATGGAAGGATTGAATCGCGCTTGATAGGCCTTGTTCAGCCAGATCATCGCCCGGGCGTTGTCGCCGAGCCCGACATAGATCAAGGCAATGTTCGACTCGGTCGAAGAGTCTCGACTCTGCCGGCTTTCCAGGTCCTTGACTACCTTCAGTGCTTCTTCCTTCCGTCCCGAGACGGCATAGGCATTGGCGAGATTGGATTCGAATGTGGTATTCCCGCCGGCAAGTTCGATAGCTCTCCCGAATTCCGCGATGGCTTCATCGTGCCTGTGCTTCTGCACCAACGCCTGACCCAGTTGATAATGGGCGACGGCGAAGTACGGATCCATTGCGATGGTCTTCTGACTTTGCTGCAAGGATTCATCATAACGGCCGGCGATGCACAACGCATCCGCGAGGTCGGCGCTGATGATGAGGGAGAGGGGATCCAGGCTCTCCGCTTTTGTCAATTCGGCGATGCCCTCTGCATTTCGTCCCATCACCATCAGGTGCCAGGCGTACCAGTGATGAGCCGTCGCATAGCCGGGATTGAGCGCGAGCGCGCGCTGGTATTCCTTCTCGGCGGATGCCCAGCCCCACTCGTAGAGGTCCAGGATGAAGGCGAGCGAGGTGTGCGCCTCGCTTAGATTATCGTCCAAGGCAAGCGCCTTGGTCGCGGCCGCCTTGGCTCTGGGAAAAGCATCCCGTGGCGACAGGATGCCGTATTCCCAGTCTCCCATCAGCGCGTAGGAGTCGGCCAGGCCGCTATATGCCCTAGCGAAGGCCGGATCGGCAGCGATCGCACGGTCGAAATAATCGACGGCTTTCTTCAGGCCTTCTCCGGTTCGCTTGTTCCAGAAGTACCGTCCCTTGAGATAGGCATCGTAGGCTTCCGGGTTCACTTTCTTCGAATTTTCCAGCGCAGCCTCTTCCCGTGGGTTCAAGGTGACCCGGATCTCTCCGGCGATCGCGCGGGCTACGTTGTTCTGCAGCGCGAGCGTGTCCTGCAGATCTCCTTCATAGCTCTGCGCCCAGAGGTGCTTTTCATCGGGCACCTGGATCAACTGCGCCGTGATCCGCACGCGTTCGCCGGAGCGCATAACGGTTCCTTCCACCACGGCTTCCACGTTGAGCTCGCGCGCGATCTCGGGCAGGGGCCTGCGAACGCGTTTATAGGTCATCACCGAGGTACGCGAGATCACCCGCAACGCGCTGATTTGTGACAAGTCCGCGATCAACGCGTCGGTCATCCCATCGGCGAAGTAATCCTGCGACGCATCGCCCGATAGGCTCTCCAATGGCAACACGGCGAGGGAACGAATCTTGGGTGAGGAATGGCTCTGGGAGTAGAAAATCCAGGACAGCGTGGCCGCGAGCACCAAGACCGAGCCGAATCCCGCCAATACTCGAGTCCGGCGCGGCCGTGTCGGCGGCGTGACCGCGTCAGTGAGTGCTGGACGATGGGAATCTGCAGGCGGAACGAGTTCCGCGGTTTCGGGGTCCGGCCGCCTGTCAGCGGCGGTGTCGATTGGGGTGACGTCGGCGAGGAACCGGTAGCCGCGACGGGCAACGGTCTCAACGAAGCGCGGATTCTCCGCCGAGTCGCCCAGCGCTTCACGAATCTTGTTGATGGCTTTGTTGAGGCCGTGATCGAAGTCGACGACCGTCTGGCTCCAGAGTTTCTCGCACAACTCCTCCCGGGTTACCAGCTCTCCGGGCTTTTCCAGCAACAGCGCCAGGACTTGAAACGGCTGTTCTTGCAACCTGATGCGCAGGCCGCGCTTTGTCAGTTCGCCGGCTCGACGATCGACCTCGAAGACGCCAAACCGTAACCGCCCAACTGGGTCATTGGCTTGTCGCATGGCAGGCACGAGCTGGCTAGGACCTCTAGGGCTATTGTTTCCACTGATCCGCAATATCTGCGCGGTTCAGATAATCCTAGGCTAAGGCTTGCCCTGCGACCAGCCGGCCTGATGAAGCCGACTCTTCGCCACTGCGCAAACCAGGGGATGCATTCCCGAAGGTCGTTGATTCTGTTGGAGTTGTTGGGGTACCCACGCTCCAGCAAGAAAGGATTGCCCGTCCATTGTCGCGCGTCCCCACTCGATCGCACTGTGGCGTAACGCGATTCGCGTTCGTTACGGAGCCGCCAATGAAAAATCAGGGCCACCATGGTGATTTTGAGCAGGTCGTGCTTCCCCATCTCGACGCCGCGTACAACCTCGCACGCTGGCTGACGCACAACGACCACGATGCGCAGGACGTGGCGCAGGAGGCGGTATTGCGGGCGTATCGCTTTTTCGGCGGCTTGCGCGGCGAGCCGAGGCCGTGGCTTCTCGCCATCGTGCGCAACTCCTGCTTCACCTGGCTTCAGGCCAACCGGCCCGCGGATACGGTAGGTTTCAACGACGGCGTCGCCGAGCTCCTTCCCGCCGACGATGACGGCCCCGAGGTTCAGGCGGCTCGCAACTGCGATCGGAGGGTGCTCAACGCGGCGATCGCCACTCTGCCCGCCCCGTTCCGCGAGGTGCTGATCCTGCGCGAGCTGGAGGACCTGTCGTACAAGGACATAGCTCGCATCACCGACGTGCCGATGGGAACGGTGATGTCGCGCCTCGCGCGCGCCCGCCGGCTGCTCGCAGAATCGCTGGGAGCCACCTCCAACATTTCCGCGCATTGAAGCTTCTAGTCCTCGGTGTCGGGCGCGCCGCCGGCCGACGCCAGGTCTTCCTCCTTGATTTTCTCGGTGTTGAATTTCGCGGCGCGCTCGCGCATGGTCTTCAACACTTCTTCCAGCGGCGGCGGCTCGCCCTGGATCCAGCGCAGGGGATTCACGCGCGCGACGACGAAGGCGCGCAGGTAGGGGCTGACGAAGCCGCGCGCTTTCAGCTTCGCGATGACCTCGGCAACGCGCGCATCGAGGTCCATGAGCATTTCGGCGTGCCGCTCGTGCGATTTGATCGCCTTCGACAGCGGCTCCTCCGAGAACTTCTCCAGCCGCCGCACGATCGGGTTGTAGGCGCCGCCCGCGAACTTGCCGTTCTGCTCGTAGCACACCCCGAGCGTCACGAGCGAGGCCTCCTCCAGGTAGAAGGCGAACTGGTTTTCCGCGCGCTTCGCGTCCTCGGCGTTGTCCAATAAGCCCCGGGTGATCCGGATCACTTCGAGCGACTTCTCGCGCAGGTTGTGCGCCTTTTCGGTGTTGAGGGCGAGGATCTGCCAGGCGATCTCGCGTTTGGGCACGACGAGCGCCGTGATCGCCCTTGCGCCCAGCCTCCGCATCGCCTCGAGGCGGTGCCGCCCGTTCGGCGTCCAGAAGCCTTCCTTCGGCGCGGTGACCGCGATCACCGGGTCGAGAAACATCCCGGTGCGGTCGAGGGCGTCGGCGAGCTTCCTATGATGGGTCTGCGAAAGATCGCGCTGGAAGGGCGTCGGCTCGATGCGAGCTATGGGCAGGATCGCGAGGATGAGCGCGTTCTTTCCGAGCGGATCGTTGTAGGCGCCGAGAACGAGGCCGCCCTCCTTTTCGATCCGCTCGCGTACCTCCTCGGCGTCGGCGGGAAGCGAGTCGAGCCGGCACTCGGCGGGCAAGAGGCCGCGCGTGCCCGGCTTGGCCTTCCTCGGCGTGCGCTTCGCGGGGGCGCGCTTGAGAGCGGATTTGCGCTTGGGCGTCGCCATGAGGCTAGGATGACCGCATGGGCGCGGGGCCGGGCGCAGCGCGTTTTCTACTCTCGAAGAATTCGAAGACCCCGTTGCCGGCGATCATCGCGGCGAGAAAAACGAGCCCCTTCGCCGACCCGGTGCCGGTGAGAACCAGCGCGGGTCCCGGGCAGATGCCCGCGAGCCCCCAGCCGACGCCGAACACGAGGCTGCCGAGGACGAGCCGCCTGTCGATGCGGCGGGAGCTCGGGAGGAGTACCGGCGCACCGAGCAGCGTGTGTGTGCGGTTCTTGACGAAGGCAAAGGCGGCGGCGCCCACCGCGACCGCACCGGCCATGACGAGGGCGAGCGAAGGATCCCAGGCGCCCGCGAGGTCGAGAAAGCCGAGCACCTTCGCCGGGTTCGCCATCCCGGCGACCAGAAGTCCCAGCCCGAAGACAAAGCCCGCTGCGAAGGAAGCCGCCGTATACATGGAAGGCTTCACTGCGCGATCAGGTGGCGCGCGACGTACACGGTCGCGAATCCCGCCGCCATGAACACGAGGGTCGCGGCGATCGAGCGCGGCGACAGACGCGAAACGCCGCACACGCCGTGGCCGCTGGTGCACCCGCCGCCGTAGCGCGTGCCGATTCCGACGAGCAGCCCCGCGGCTGCCAGCACAGGGACGCTCGTGTCGATCCGGATCTCGGGCAGCGCGGCGAGGAGCCCCCAGGCGAGCGGCGCGGCGACCAGGCCCGCGACAAAGGCGATCCGCCACGAGACATCGCCGGCCTGGGGACGCGCGAGGCCGCCGAGAATGCCGCTGACGCCCGCGATGCGGCCGTTCAGCACGACGAAGAGGGCCGCCGCCGCGCCGATGATCGCACCGCCGATCAGGGCCGATGCGGGGGTGAATGCATTCCATGCGATCGACATGGGGTCGTCCTCTATGACGGTTGTCGAGCATAATACAATCGGAGGCAATATGAGACTTGCCCGGATTCTTCTCTCGGTGGTTCTTTCGGGATGCGGTCCGGTGGCGCTCGCGCAATCGACGGCCGACTATCCCCATCGCGCGATCCGGATCATCGTTCCGGTCGCGGCGGGCGGCAACGTCGACCTCGTCGCGCGCACCCTCGCGGATCCGATCTCGAAAAACCTGGGCCAGCCGGTCCTCGTCGAGAACCGGGCCGGGGCGTCGAGCCTCGTGGGCACGCAGTTCGTCGCGAAGTCCGCGCCCGACGGATACACCCTGCTCGCGGTCGCGAACACCTTTGCCACGGTCCCCTCGATCGTGGCGAACCCCGGCTACGATCCGCTGACAGACTTTGCCGGCGTCACGCTGACCTGCCTTGTGCCGCAGGTGCTCGTCGTGAATCCCGCTTTTCCCGCGCAATCGGTGAAGGAGCTCGTCGCACTCGCAAAATCGCAGCCGGGCAAGATCTCCTACGCAAGCTCGGGGAACGGCTCGACCGGCCACATGGCGGCCGAGCTCTTCAACCGCCAAGCCGGGGTGACGATGCTGCACGTCCCCTACAAGGGCAACTCGCAGGCGCTCATCGACGTGATCAGCGGCCAGGTCGCGATGATGTACGACCAGGTGAGCACCTCGACGCCTCACGTCAGGGCGGGGAAGCTGCGTGCGCTCGCAGTCACGAGCTTGAAGCGCTCGCCGCTCCTGCCCGACGTCCCGACCGTGGACGAAGCGGGCGTTCCCGGCTACGAGGACATCACCTTCAACGGCCTGGTCGCGCCGGCGGGGACCCCCCGCGACATTCTCCTGCGCCTGAACCGCGCCGTCGCCGAAGCCGTGCGCGCTCCGGACCTGTACAACCGTTTCATCGAGCGGGGCGTCGAGCTCAAAGCGAGCGCGTCGCCCGAGGAGTTCACCGGGCACATCCGGGCCGAATTCGAGAAGAAGGGGCGCCTCGCGCGCGAGGCCGGGATCAAACCCGAGTAGGGACATGATCGAGCGCAAGCAGCTGGGGATCGCCGTGGTCGGCGCCGGGCGCATCGGCAGCTTGCGCGCGCGGCTCGCCGCCGACTATCCTGCGGTCAATTTCATCGCGGTCGCCGACGCCGACCCGGCGCGGGCGCGCGATCTCGCGAGAGAAGTCGGCGCGCAGTTTCATTCCGGCGACAATCTCGCCGCGATCTCGCGTCCCGAGGTGGACGCGGTGGTCGTGGCGACGAGCGAAGGCGAGCACGCGCAGCCGGTCATGCAGGCGCTCGAGCGCGGCAAGGCCGTGCTCGTGGAGAAGCCGATCGCGCTCACGCTCGCCGAAGCCGACCGCATCGTCGCGGAGGCGGAAAAACGCAAGGCAAGCCTGCGCGTCGGCTACAGCCGCCGCTACAAGGACCGCTACCTGATCGCGAAGGAGCAAGTGACCCAGGGACGCGTCGGCAAGATCGTCGGCGCTAGCGCGCGCGTGTTCAACTCGCGCTCGCAGGCATTCGCGATGCTGAAGCGCAATCCGGGCGCGACCCCGGTGGTGGACGCGCTCACCTACTACGTGGATCTCGTGAACTGGCTGCTCGAAGGCGCGCAGGTGACGGAAGTCTTCGCGCGCGGGCAGAAAGGCGTGCTCAAGGCGGCGGGCCACGACGCCGACGACGTGAACTGGGCGATCCTCACCTACGGCGACGGGGCGATCGTCAACCTCGGCGTGAGCTACGCGCTGCCGGAAAAATATCCGGCGCTCGGGCACGCGGCGCGCCTGGAAGTGCTCGGCACCGAAGGCGTGATGATCCTCGACGACGATCACACCGATCAGCTGATGTACAGCGAGAAGGGCGTTCCGCACGTCTACCTGCCCGATCACTCTGTCAACATGGTGTTCCTGCAAAGCGGGACGCCGGGCGACTGGGCACTCGGCGAGTTCTGGGGACCGATCGCCAACGAAACGCGCGCCTGGCTCGATCATCTGGCGCTCGGCAAGCCCTGCGCGCTCGCCACCCCGCGCGAAGCGCGCCGCACGCTCGAAGTGACGCTCGCGATCGAACAGTCGGCGAAAAGCCGCAAGCCGGTCGCGCTGCCGCCCGCGAAATAGCGATTCGCGCCCCGGCGTACCCGCACGAGGTGCAGGTCGTCGCGTAGCGGGTGGGATCGTCAGGCCTGGCGGTACAAATTCACATTGCCTCCGATATGCATACGTCATAATCAAGGAAGGAGAGCACTCACGTATGGCGGCCGGTAACTTCCAAGGCAGAGGCGCGGCGTGCCTCGATCGGGACGCCCCTCGTCCTTCCGCAGTCTCATTCCTGCTGTCGGCCGTTTTTTTGCTCGCGGCCTGTGGCGGCGGCGCGGCGACACCGTCGGCGATGAACGGCGACACCACCCCACCCACTATCGCCATCACCAGTCCCACCTCCGGCCCGTCTTACGCCACCGGCAGCGCCAGTCTTTCGATGAGTGGTACAGCCGCCGACAACGTGGGTGTCACGCAAGTGACGTGGACGAACAGCCGTGGGGGCAGTGGCACGGCCTCGGGCACCACGAGTTGGAGCATCGGTGGCGTCACGCTGCAATCGGGCAGCAATGTGCTGACCGTCGCCGCCCGTGACGCGGCAAACAATACGGCGAGCAAAACGCTGACGGTGACGTATACACCGCTCGATACCACGCCTCCGACGATCACCGGTACCAATCCCGCGGCCGGCGCCACCAACGTGGCCACCACCAGCGCGGTTTCAGTGACCTTCAGCGAAGCGATGGATCCGGCAACGATTACAAGCTCGACCTTCTTCGTCAGCGGCGTCTCGGGGGCGATTCAATACAGCGGCATCACGGCTACTTTCACGCCCTCGAGCGCGCTCTCCGCTTCCATGACGTATACGGCCACCGTCACAACGGGGGTGAAGGACGTGGCGGGGAACGCATTGGGCTCCAACCGAGTTTGGAGCTTCACGACGGCCGCGCAGACGACGACGCATGTCCAAACCGTTTTCCTCATAGTCATGGAGAATCACAACTGGTCGGATATCCGCGGGAGCAGCAGCGCCCCGTACATCAACAACACCCTGCTGCCCATGGCCTCGCACGCGGAGCAGTACTTCAACCCACCGTCGATTCACCCAAGTTTGCCCAACTATCTATGGCTCGAGGCGGGAACCAATTTTGGGATCCTGGATGACCAGGATCCGAGCGCGAACAGCCAGAGTTCGACGCAGCATCTGGTTACCCTGTTGCAGGCCAACGGCATCGCTTGG
>Ga0209647_1001626_pt1 | contig 18858 bp, 20 predicted proteins | sample GraSoi_2013_60cm_FD_185827 | JGI IMG/M metagenome (GOLD analysis project Ga0209647, IMG submission 185827) | Grasslands soil microbial communities from the Angelo Coastal Reserve, California, USA - Sample 9_17_2013_60cm (SPAdes) (version 2) | ecosystem: Environmental > Terrestrial > Soil >... | reverse complement strand
GCCGAGCACCTTCGGCGAATCCTCGCGAAATACGCGACCTATTACAATGAGGTTCGGACCCACGTTTCGCTCGGGAAGGATGCGCCCTGCAACGGCCCGTCGAACGGTTCGGCGACATTGTCGCGTATCCGGTCCTTGGCGGACTACACCATCGCTATGCTCGAATCTAGTTTTCGGAAGCGACAGCCGGGAGCAGCTGGCCCGTTGAACAATGCCCCCGATTATGACGTTGCTGCGTGCATAACGCGGCTGAATTGTCTGGATGGCAGTGTAGTAGTCGGTGTGTCGGTTATGCCGCCGATAAGTCGGCTTGGCTTAGTCCAGTTGCCTTCTTGGCGGTGGCGGAATGCAAATGTTCCGGCCTTAGATGTGTGTAACGGCGTAACATCTTCCAATCCTTATGTCCCGTGACAAGCGCGACCTGTTCAATGGAGAATCCAGCCTCGAAGAGTCGACTTGTGGCTTCGTGACGCAAATCATGAAAATGAAGATTTTTGATCTTCAACTCTCGGCATTGCCGACGGAAGGCCGTCCCGACCGACCTTCCATTATACGGAAAGATGCGTCCGCCATTACTCCCCGCAAACTTACGTTGCTCCTCAATGATTGTCCAGGCGTCATATCCACTGACATCCAATAATGGGACGCGCTGATCGTTTCCATTCTTCCTTCGCGGATCCTTTCGATCCCGTATGAGGAGCATCTTGTTGTCGCGATCGATATCTGCCCACTCAATACGACAGATTTCATCCTGCCGCATGGCGGTCGCGACCGCGAAACGGACGATGCGGCCAAGCGGAATTTGTTGCCGTGGATTCGAATTGAATGCCGCGATGAGCCGGTCGAGCTCATCCTGCGCTGGTCGCCGGTCTCGTTCGTCGCCCTTTCCGACAAGGCCGAGTCGTGCGAGCGCGATGCGAGCGAGGTTTATGTTCTCCGTCGAAACAACGATCCCGTGAACGGCCGCGGCGTGGCACAGGATCGTCTTGATGTATCCGAGATCAATTCCCAAGGTAACGGGACCGGCGCCCTCTCGTGCGCGTTCCTTTCCGAATTGAATGAGACATTCGCGATCGAGTTCCGAAAGTCTCAGTCGTCCAAGCCTACGTTCGAGGAAGGTGAGACTCGCGGTTTTGGAGCGCCCGATGCGCTTGCCGACCTCCTGGAGGTCAGCGCGATGAAGCCGGACGAGATCCCCGAATGTCCTCGTTTCCCGGCAGGCGATCGACGGCTCGCCCCGATCGATGCGCCGCTCGGTTTCGAGCGCCCATTCCTCCGCGTCCCTGCGGCGAAGAAATGTATTGTTGACATACTTCCCCTTCCGTCGGACTTGGACGCGCCACGATCCAGATTTGAGCCTGGTGAAGGTCGCCACGGCGTGTGCGCTCCGTGTGCACTGAGGTGTCGAACAGGGGCGAAAATCGTCGCGCCATGGCGTAGAAAGACGTGCACACGAGGCGACCTAACGATTTGAGAGTACTAAAAAAGTGAAGCCATATCAAGCACATAGGTTTGCCATTGCGCCTATGATGGAGTGGACCGACCGGCACTGCCGGTTCTTCCATCGCCTGCTCACGCGCCGCGCGCTGATCTACACCGAGATGATCACCACCGGCGCGGTGCTGCACGGCGCGCGCGCGCGGCTGATGGCGCACGATCCCGCCGAGCACCCGGTTGCGCTCCAGCTCGGCGGCTGCGATCCGCAGCAACTTGCCGAGTGCGCGCGTATCGCCGAAGAATTTGGCTATGACGAGGTCAACCTCAATGTCGGCTGTCCCTCGGATCGCGTGCAGGTGGGCCGTTTCGGCGCCTGTCTGATGGCTGAGCCTGCGCTCGTCGGCGACTGCGTCGCCGCCATGACCGGCGCGGTCAAGCTGCCTGTCACGGTCAAATGCCGTCTCGGCATCGACGATCAGGATCCGGAGGAGGCCCTTGAAGCGTTCGCCTGCGCGGTCGAGCAGGCCGGCGTGGCCGCGCTGATCGTGCACGCGCGCAAGGCCTGGCTCGACGGTCTCTCGCCGCGCCAGAATCGCGACATCCCTCCACTCGACTACGCGCGCGTCTACCGGCTCAAAGCCGCGCACCCCGGTCTTGCGATCGTGCTCAACGGCGGCATCGCGGACATCGATCAAGCGCTGGAGCACCTGGGGCGTCTCGATGGCGTGATGATGGGACGCGTCGCCTACCAAGACCCGTGGCGTCTGCTGGCCGTCGATCCCGTGCTGTTCGGCGAGCCAGCGCCCTTTGCATCGCCGAAGGCGGCGGCCGAGGCCCTTATCCCCTATATCGAGCGCGAACTTGCGCGTGGCACGCGCCTCAACGCCGTGACCCGGCACGTGCTGGGCCTATTCCGTGGCGTTCCCGGCGCACGCGCCTTTCGCCGGCACCTCGCGGCCGAGGCAGTAAAACCGGCCGCGGGCGTGGCTGCATTCCGCGCAGCGCTCGCTCTAGTCGCGGATGGGAGCGCGCAAATGGTGCACAGCGCCGCGGCTTGACCGACCTTCGCTGCTTTGGAGCAGGACATGATGTTGGGCGTGCCCGTGAGCGAGCTCCTGCTGCTCGCCGCTTTGATCATTGTCGCCGGGTTCATCACAGGCATTCTCGCGGGACTTTTCGGAATCGGCGGCGGCGCGCTCATTGTTCCGGTTCTGTACGAAGTCTTTCGCGTGCTCGACGTACCGAACGAGGTTCGCTTCCAGCTGTGCGTCGGCACCTCGATTGCAATCATCGTTCCGACCAATGTGCTTTCCTACCTCACCCATCGCGGCAAGGGCGCGGTGATGATGGATGTGGTGCGGGCATGGGCGGCGCCTGCGGTGGTCGGCGTTGCTGCCGGCTCGGCCATTGCGGCCTTTGCACCCCCCGGGGTGCTCAAGCTCGCATTCGTGGTGATCGCAAGCGTGATTGCTTTCAAGCTGTTGATCGGCCGCGATAGTTGGCGGCTGGCCGACGATCTGCCGGGTCCCGCCGGCATGACGGCCTATGGCGTCTGCATCGGGCTTGCCTCCTCGCTGATGGGCATCAGCGGCGGCTCGGTGTCCAACATGATCCTGACGCTTTACGGCAAACCGATCCACAAGGCGGTCGCGACCTCGGCCGGGCTTGGTGTGCCGATCACGATCGTCGGCACGATCGGCTATGTCCTCGCGGGCTTGCCACAGCAGTCGCTGATGCCGCCGCTCTCGCTAGGCTTCGTATCGCTGATCGGTTTTGCGCTGATGGCGCCCGTCTCGAGTTTCACCGCGCCTTATGGCGCGCGCTTGGCCCACGCGCTCTCGAAGCGCCGGCTCGAGGTTGCTTTCGGCTGCTTCTTGCTGGTGGCGTGCGTTCGCTTTGCGGCGAGCCTGATCGGTTACGGGTAGCCGCGCATCAGGAGCTTGTCGCCGCGCACCTCCCAACTCTCCAGCCGGTTGAGAAAGGTCATGCCGAGCAGGCTCGTGCGCAGTTGCCCGGGCTGGGCGATGAGCGCCGGGACCGAGCGCTCGATGATGCCGCCGATCGACAGTCGGTCGAGCGTAACCGGCGCGGCGCGGGCGCGGCCGTTCGCGGTGTCGACGTTGACGGAATAGTTGAGGACTTCGAGCGGAAGGCCGGCGGCTTTGGCCGCCTCGTGGGTGAGAACCACGGCACTCGCGCCGGTGTCGAGCACCATCGGAATGTGCGCGCCGTTGACTTGCGCTGCAACCGAGAATCCCCCGCCGCCCGCGCGCGCGATTTCGACCGTCCGTCCCCTCGTTGCGGCACGACCCGGGATGAGCTCGGCCAGCACCCGCTCGCTGACCTCACGCAACTCGAAACGGTAGGTGTATCCGAGCGCCAAGAGCATCGCGAGCATCATCCAGATCAGGACGGATTCGAGCGCGTGGGAAAAACGTTGGCGAAACAGCGTCAGCACGATCAGGCCGACCAGCGCGAGGGCCATGATCTTCGTTTCGAACGAAGAAGTATCGAACCGGGAGAGTTCTGCCAGCGCCGCTTCATTCTGCTGCAGCACGAGCACGAGCAGCGCGATGGTCACAATGGCAAGCAGGATCCAAAGCAGGCGGCGCACGACGGTGTCCTTCAGCCCACCCCGGCGCGCTCGGTATGAGGTCGGCCCAGCGCTGCGAGACGTCGCGGCAGCTGCGCCATGATGCGCACGCGCTCATCGGGGCGCATTCGCGCCCAGCCCTCGATTTCCGCAAGGCTGCGCCCGCAACCGATGCAAAGCGCCGAGATCGGCTCGACTGCGCATACTTTGTTGCAGGGGCTCTCGACGTCGGTCATGGGTGGTCGCGCGGATATGATGAGCAAGATAAAGATTGCCGCGCGGAAGGCAAACAGTGTCGCCAACTGCACGTTTGCGCCGCCGGTCGCCGGGGCGGTTGCGGGGGTCGCAACGGCGGCCATCGATCGGCGAGCGCTTGACCGAAGGCCGATGGGCGTGATGGGGTGTAGGCGATGGAAAATACAATTGATTGCGGCATTATCACATGTAGCCGGCGCCGAGCACGGGAGCCGACATGAAGCTTTACGACGGCGGTCGCGCGCCCAATCCCCGGCGCACGCGCATCTTTTTGGCCGAGAAGGGGATCACGTTGCCGCTGGAGCAAGTCGATCTCGGCGCCATGGCGCAGAAGTCCCCGGCCTATGCCGCGATCAATCCGCTCAAGCGGGTCCCGGCGCTGGTGCTGGACGACGGCACGGTGATCACGGAATCGATCGCGATCTGCCGTTACTTCGAGGCGCTCAAGCCCGATCCGCCGCTGTTCGGGCGTGGGGCTCTGGAGCTGGCGCGCATCGAGATGTGGAATCGGCGGCTCGAATTGCATTTGCTGTTTCCGGTCTCGCACGTCTTTCGCAACTCGCATCCGGCAATGAAGGAGATGGAAGTGCCGCAGGTGCCGGCGTGGGCCGAGGCCAATAAACCGCGCATTCTGGAGTTCATCGCCTTGCTCGACAGCGAGCTGGGGGATCGCTCGTTCATTGCGGGCGACGCATTCACGGTGGCCGACATCACGGGTTTCGTCGCCGTCGATTTCATGAAACCGGCAAAGCTTGCGGTGCCGGCCGAATTCGAGAATCTCAAACGCTGGCACGGCGATATTGCTGGCCGGCCGAGCGCGTCGGCTTGACCATGCGGCTGACGATCATTGGATCGGGCGATGCCTTCGGCTCCGGCGGCCGGTTCAACACCTGCTTCTTTCTCGAAACGGCGAAAGGCACGCTGCTGGTCGACTGCGGGGCCTCATCGCTGGTCGCGCTCAAGGCGCGTGGTGTCGATCCGAACGCGATCGACGGCATCCTGCTCTCGCATCTGCACGGCGACCATTTCGGCGCGCTCCCCTTCCTCCTGCTGGACGCCCAATTCCTCACCCGACGCGAGCGGCCACTGTTGATCGCAGGACCGCCGGGTACGCGCGCACGGCTCGATCAGTCGCTCGAACTGCTCTTTCCGAGATCCACCACGAACGAGTGGAGATTTTCCTGGAAAGTGATGGAGATCGAGGTCGCTCGCCCGACCGAAGTGCTGGGACATGGTGTCACCACCACCGAGGTGTTGCATTACTCCGGCGCACCCTCGACCGCGATCGTGCTCTCCGACGGCGACAAGCGCTTCGCCTATTCCGGCGACACCGAGTGGGTGGACGCGCTCATCTCCGTCGCCGACGGCGCCGATCTCTTCATGGTCGAATGCTTCGCCTATTCCGGCAAATTGCCCGGCCATATCAGCTGGGACGTGCTCAAGCCGCGGTTGCCGGACTTGCGCGCGCGGCGGATCATGCTCACCCACATGAATCCGATCATGCTCGACCATCTCGACGAGGTCAGAGCCGCCGGCGCTCTCGTGGCCGAGGACGGCGCGGTCATCGAGCTTTGAACTCAGTCGCGCGTGCGGGCACGAGCGTTTCGGTGAGGCGCCCCGCAGTTCGAAGCGCGCGTTTACCGCTCCAACCTCGCGATGAGGCTCGACGTATCCCAGCGCCGGCCGCCCATCCTCTGCACTTCCGCGTAGAACTGGTCCACCAGCGCGCTGACCGGCAAAGTCGCGCCGCTCTTGCGCGCTTCACCCAGGCAGATGGCGAGATCCTTGCGCATCCAGTCGACCGCGAAACCGAAATCGAACTTGCCCGCCGCCATGGTCTTGTAACGGTTTTCCATCTGCCAGGACTGCGCCGCGCCCTTGGAGATGGTCTCGATCACCGCGTCGACGTCAAGTCCTGCCTTTTTGGCGAAATGAATGCCTTCGGCCAGCCCCTGCACCAATCCAGCGATGCAGATCTGATTGACCATCTTGGTGAGTTGGCCCGCGCCGGCGGGGCCTAGCAGCTTGCACATGCGGGCATAAGATCCGATCACCTTCTCCGCGCGGGCATAGGGCTCGGCATCGCCGCCGCACATCACGGTGAGCGCGCCGTTCTCGGCGCCGGCCTGACCGCCGGAGACGGGCGCGTCGACAAAGCCGAAGCCACGCTGCTTGGCCTGCGCGTAAAGCTCGCGGGCGATCTCAGCCGACGCGGTGGTGTGGTCGACGAACACGGCGTCCTTCTTCATGCCGTGGAAAGCGCCGTTGGGCCCGAGCGTCACCTCGCGCAGGTCGTTGTCGTTGCCGACGCAGGACATGACGAAGTCCTGGCCCTCGGCCGCCGCTTTGGGCGTGGGCGCGCTGCGCCCGCCGTACTGCGCCACCCATTTCTCCGCCTTCGCCGCGGTGCGGTTATACACGGTGACGTCATGGCCGCCTTTGTTCTTGAGGTGCCCCGCCATAGGGTACCCCATGACGCCGAGACCGAGAAAAGCCACCTTTGCCATACTGTCCTCCCTCGAGCACTGTCATGCGACCGCGCGAATACCTATATCCCGGAGTGATTGCGACGGCGCGGCCCTCACGTCAACCGTCATCACGTTGACCGGACCGGCGCGTCTCTTATGGTGTGTTGGTTCGGGATGATCCGGTGGAGAACGGTGCGATGGCGGTGACCAGGGAGCGGGTGCTCGCGGCGCTTGAAGGCGTCGTGAGCCCCCAGGGCATCCCGTTGCCTACGACCGGCACGCTTTCGGAGGTGGTCGCCGGCGATGGCAAGGTGTTCTTTTCCATCACGGTCGATGCCGCCGATGTCAAAGCCTGGGAGCCTGTGCGCAAGCGCGCGGAAGAAATCGTGCGCGCATTGCCGGACGTGCGATCGGCCCTCGTCGCATTGACGGCAGAGCGCAAAGCCGGCGCGCCGTCAGCTCGTCCACCGCCGCAGAGCGCGAGACCCGCGCCCTCGCGCGGCGAATCGATACAAGGCGTGCCGGGCGTCGACGCGATCATCGCCGTCGCTTCGGGCAAGGGCGGGGTGGGCAAGTCGACCACGGCGGTCAATCTCGCGCTCGGCCTAAGCGCGCTCGGCCTCAAGGTCGGGATCCTCGACGCCGACATCTACGGTCCCTCCCTGCCCAAGCTCCTCGCGATCACGGAGCGGCCGCAGACCATCGGCGGTACGCGCCTCAAGCCGATCACGCGCTACGGGCTCACCGTCATGTCGATTGGCTTCCTCATCGACGAGGAGACGCCGATGATCTGGCGCGGGCCGATGGTCATCTCGGCGCTCACCCAGATGCTGCGCGAGGTCGAGTGGGGCACGCTCGACGTGATGGTGGTCGATATGCCGCCCGGCACCGGTGACGCCCAGCTCACGATGGCGCAGCAGGTGCCGCTCAGAGGCGCGGTCATCGTCTCCACGCCGCAGGATCTTGCGCTGATCGACGCTCGGCGCGGCGTGTCCATGTTCAAACGGGTGAACGTGCCGGTACTCGGTGTGGTCGAGAACATGAGCTATTTCCTCTGCCCGCACTGCGGCACACGGTCTGATATTTTCGGTCATGGTGGCGCACGGCGCGAGGCGGAACGTCTCGGCGTCCCGTTCCTCGGCGAGATACCGTTGCATATGACGATCCGCGAAAAATCCGACGCCGGCCTTCCGGTGGTCGCGACCGAACCCGACGGTCCGCATGCGCAAATCTATCGCGACATCGCGGGCAAAGTGCGCGAGCAACTTAAGGGCGCAAGCGCCGGGCGTGCGGCGCCGAAGATTGTGATCGAGGCTTAAGCGGATATTCGGCCCCGCGCTCGACTTCGATTCCGGCGCCCAGGAGCCGGGCGAGATGGTGGAAATCAGCTTTCCCGTCGCGGGCTCCTTTCTCGTGTTCTGCGGCATCCATCCGAAGATGGAGCTTTACGTCGACGTCGCACGCTAGCTGACCAGTGTGTCGCGGGCCTTCCCCCTTGCTCGGTCGCGGCGGGGGGACTATCTAGCCGCGAACTTGCGGACCGCCGGGGCTGCAAATCCGAGCATCACCCCGGAGCCGAAATGCATTTCGGCACCAGGGGCCCGTGAATCAGGAGGAACACGTCCATGAAACGCCGCGAATTTCTCAAGGTTGGGGCCGCCGGAATGGCCGCATCGGCGCTGGCTGCGCCTGCCGTTGCGCAATCGATGCCGGAGGTCAAATGGCGGTTGACGGCAAGCTGGCCGAAGTCGCTCGACACCATCTACGGCGCTTGCGAGACCTTCGCCAAGGCGGTCGCCGAGGCGACCGACAACAGGTTTCAGGTTCAGCCCTTTGCCGCGGGCGAGATCGTGCCTGCGTTGCAGGTTCTCGACGCGGTTCAAAACGGCACCGTCGAGATGGGCCATTCGGCCATGTATTACTATATCGGCAAGGACCCGACCTGGGCGTTGTTCTGCGCCGTCCCGTTCGGCCTCAACGGCCGACAGCAGAATGCCTGGTTCTACGACGGCGACGGCACGAAGCTGATGGACGAATTTGGCAAGAAGTCCAATGTCTACCCCCTGGTCGGCGGCAATACCGGTGCGCAGATGGGCGGCTGGTTTCGCAAAGAGATCAAGACGGTCGACGATCTCAAAGGCCTCAAGTTCCGCATCGGCGGCTGGGCCGGCAAAACGCTGCAGAAGCTCGGCGTCGTACCCCAGCAGATTGCCGGCGGCGATATATATCCGGCATTGGAGAAAGGCACCATTGATGCGGCCGAGTGGGTCGGTCCTTACGACGATGAGAAGCTCGGCTTCCATAAGGTCGCGCCCTACTATTATTACCCCGGTTGGTGGGAGGGCGGCACCGCGCTGCACTTCCTGATCAATCAGGCAAAATGGAACGAATTGCCGAAGAATTATCAGGCGATCGTCATCGCAGCTGCGGGTTTCGCCAACGTTGAAATGACGGGCAGGTACGACGCGCGCAACCCGGGCGCCTTGAAGCGTCTCATTGCGGCCGGCACGCAGTTGCGTCCGTTCCCGCAGCCGGTCATGGAGGCATGTTTGAAGGCGTCGAACGAAGTCAATGCCGAGACTGCGGCGACGAACGCCGACTACAAAAAGGTCCTGGATTCGATGCAGGCATTCCGCAATGACGAGGTTCTATGGTGGCAAGTCGCGGAATATACCTACGACGGCTTCATGATCCGAACCCGAACACGAACGTAAGGAGAGCGGCCCTGCGAGCGGCGGCAGCTCGCATCGCGGGCGCCGCCTTTGCCAAAGCGAGTGGCCGAGTTGCTTGACGGTCGGCGATCAATACCGACGTTTCCGGCTTGAGCGAAGATGATCTAACATGCTTGGCGCGGGCTGGGCCGATGGACAAGGCCAGGGAGGAACCATGAAACGTCGTCAATTCCTGCGGGCAGCCGGCTTGGCCGCCGCGGCGACCGCGGTCGCCAAGCCCGCCATCGCCCAGTCTATGCCGGAACTCAAATGGCGGCTCACCTCGAGCTATCCGAAATCGCTCGACACCATCTATGGCGCGTCGGAAGCCTTCGCCAAGGCGGTCGCCGAGGCGAGCGACAACAAATTCCAGATTCAGGTCTTTGCCGCGGGCGAGATCGTGCCGGGCCTGCAGGCCGCCGACGCCGTGCAAAACGGCACGGTCGAGATGTGCCACACCGCGTCCTACTATTATTTCGGCAAGGATCCCACTTTCGCCTTCGGCACCGCCGTGCCGTTCGGTCTCAACAGCCGCATGCAAACCGCGTGGATGTATTTCGGCGGCGGCATGGAGCTGATGAACGACTTCTACAAGAGGTTCAATATCTACGGCATTCCGGCGGGCAATACCGGCGCCCAGATGGGAGGCTGGTTCCGCAAGGAGATCAAGGAGGTCTCCGATCTCAACGGCCTCAAAATGCGGATCGGCGGCTTTGCCGGGCACGTCATTTCGAAGCTCGGCGTGGTGCCGCAGCAGATCGCCGGCGGCGACATCTATCCGGCGCTGGAGAAGGGCACGCTCGACGCCTGCGAGTGGGTCGGTCCCTACGATGACGAGAAGCTGGGCTTCCAGAAAGTGGCCCAGTACTACTACTACCCCGGCTGGTGGGAAGGCGGGCCCATGCTGCACAATTTCATCAATCTCGATAAGTGGAACGCGCTGCCGCCGGCCTACAAGTCGCTGATGCGGACCGCGTCCTCGATGGCGAACGAGTGGATGCAGGCAAAGTATGACGCCGCCAATCCTGCGGCGCTCAAGCGACTGGTGGCGGGCGGGGCGCAGCTGCGGCCGTTCACGCAACCGATCATGGATGCCTCGCTGCGAGCGGCGCTCGATCTCTACGCCGAAGTGTCCAAAAGCAATGCCGACTTCAAGAAGGTCTGGGAGGCGATGCTTGCCTTCCGCAACGATCAATATTTGTGGTGGCAGGTCGCCGAGCTGACCTACGACACCTATCTCGTTCGCAATCGTACCCGCACCTGAGCTGCCGTCGAGCGGACGATCATTCCTCGGCGTCGTGGAGGCCCCGGGATTTTCAGCGAATGCGCGATAGTGCTGGAGATGGCGCTATACGTTTCGTTTTCGCCCGTCTATACATATTGAATTCTTGCGCCGGTGTCCGGCGTCGAAAAAACTCAATAACGGACAGGGAGGAGCACAATGAAACGACGGGAATTTCTCAAAGCGGCGGGCGTCGGGATCGCGACGTCCACGATCGCCGCGCCGGCCATCGCGCAATCAATGCCGGAGTTGAAATGGCGGTTGACGGCGAGTTGGCCGAAGTCGCTCGACACGCTCTATGGCGGATGCGAATACTTCGCCAAGCGCATCGCCGAGATCACCGACAATAGGTTCCAGATCCAGGTATTTGCCGCGGGCGAGATCGTGCCGGGGCTGCAGGTGTTGGACGCCGTGCAGAACGGCACGGTCGAGATGGGCAATACTGCCCTCTATTACTATTGGGGCAAGGACCCGGCCTTCACCTTCGGAACCGCGCTGCCGTTCGGGTTGAATGCCCGCCAGATGAACTCCTGGCTTCGCTTCGGCGGCGGGGCCGATCTTCTCAATGAGCTGTTGAAGAACTTCAACTGCACTGGGGTCGCAGCAGCCAATACCGGCGCGCAGATGGGCGGCTGGTTCCGCAAGGAGATCAAGTCGGTCGAGGACCTGAAGGGCCTGAAGATGCGCATCGGCGGGTTTGCCGGCACCATCGTCTCCAAGCTGGGGTTGGTGCCGCAGCAACTCGCCGCCGGCGACATCTATCCGGCGCTGGAGAAAGGTACGCTCGACGCCTGCGAATGGGTCGGTCCCCATGACGACGAGAAGCTCGGGTTCTACAAGGTCGCGAAGTACTACTACTATCCGGGTTGGTGGGAAGGCTGCGGCCAGGCACACAACATCATCAACCTCACCAAATGGAACGAGCTGCCGAAGAGTTATCAGTCGGCGATGCTGACCGCCTCCGGCGATGCATGGGAGTGGGTCATCGGCAAGTACGACTACGCCAATCCGGCCGCACTCAAACGGCTGTTGTCGCAAGGCGTGCAACTGCGTGGGTTCCCGCAGGATGTGATGGAAGCGTGCTACAAGGTCGCGATCGATATCTACGCGGACTTGTCGCAGACGAACCCCCACTTCAAGAAGTTGTACGACAGCCTCGTGGCGTTTCGCGGCGATTCTCTGCTCTGGCTCCAGGTCGCCGAACTCTCGTTCGACAGCTTCATGATCCGAATGCGTACGCGGACCTGACGGCGCACGGCAGGCGGCGAGTTCCGCCTGCCGATGTCACGGCCTGGATGGCGGGCCGAAGTCGAGTGGCGGCGGCATATCGGGCTGCGGGATGTCGATCTGGATCTTCGAGGGATCGATGCGAGCGCCGCGGTCGATCCAGTAGGTCACCGACCCCGGCCAGAAGATGACGATGATCACCAGGATCACCTGCAGCACCACCCAGGGAATCGCCCCCCAATAGATTTCCGAAGTCTTGATCGACCGCGGCGCGATGCCGCGCAGATAGAACAGCGCGAAACCGAATGGAGGGTGCATGAAGCTCGTCTGGATATTGGCGCAGATCAGCACGCCGAACCAGATGAGATCGATGCCCAGCTTGTCGGCCACGGGCGCCAAGAGCGGGATGATGATGAACGCGATCTCGAAGAAATCGAGGAAGAATGCAATCACAAAAATGAACACATTGACGAAGACCAGGAAACCGATCTGCCCGCCAGGCAGGGAGGTCAAGAGGTGTTCGATCCATTCCTTTCCACCTACGCCCTGAAATACCAGACTGAAGGTGCGCGCGCCGATCAGGATGTAGACGACCATCGCAGTGATGCGCATGGTCGTCGACATCCCCTGATACAGAAGCGACCAAGTGAGCGTGCCGTAGGAGGCGGCAAGCGCGATCGCGCCGACCACGCCCATCGCTCCTGCCTCGGTCGGCGTGGCCAGCCCCATGAAAATGGTCCCCAGCACCAGGAAGATCAGTCCGAGCGAGGGGATGATGCCGCGCAGGCATTTTTTCCACAGCGCCCAACCCTTGAGGGTGCGAGCTTCGAGCGGCAGAGCCGGTACGTCCTTCGGCCTGAGAAAACTGACGATGAGCACCCAGACGCAAAACAACGCGAGCTGAATGATGCTCGGGCCGATGGCGCCGGCATACATGTCGCCGACCGAGCGGCCGAGTTGATCGGCAAGCACGACCAGAACGAGCGAGGGCGGGATGAGCTGGGTGATCGTGCCGGACGCCGCGATCACGCCCATCGTATGCCGCGTCGAATAGCCGTATTTCAACATCGGCGTCATCGCGATCACGCCCATGGCGATGACCGAAGCGGCGACCGTGCCGGTAATTGCGCCAAGAATGGCGCCGACGAATATCACCGCGTAGGACAAGCCCCCGCGCACCGGACCGAACAATTGTCCGATCGAATCGAGCAGATCCTCGGCCAGTCCGCAGCGCTCGAGGATGGCGCCCATGAAGGTGAAGAACGGGATCGCGAGCAACAGGTCGTTGGAGACGATGCCGAACAGTTGGTAGGTGAGATTGCCGAGGAAGTCAGGGCGGATGAGACCAAGCTCGATGCCGATGAAGCCGAAGAACAGGCCGGTCGCCGCCAGCGAGAATGCCGCCGGATAACCGATCAGCATGAAAAGCACCATGCCCCCGAACATCAGGGGCGCCATGTTCTCCCGCACGAAATGAATCATTGCAGCGGCTTCTCGTACTCGAACTGCAGCCGATGGTGATGGATGAGCGCCTCGACGCGCTTAATGAGTTCGGAGACGCCCTGCAGCGCCATCAGCGTGAAGCCGACGGGAAGGATGAGCTTGACCGGCCAGCGAATGAGGCCGCCGGCGTTCGACGAGGTTTCGTCGATGCGCCAGGATTCCACGAACCACGGCCAAGTGAAGTAGACGAGGATCACGCAGATCGGCAGGAGAAAGAGCAGGCAACCGATGATATCGATCCAGATGCGCGCCCGTTCGGAAAGTGCCGAGTAGATCAAGTCGACGCGCACGTGCTCGTTGACCTTGAGCGTATAAGGACCGCCCAGCAGCACCATGCCCGCGAACATGTACCACTGCACTTCCAGCCAGGCGTTGGAGCTTGCGCTGAATAGATAACGGCTGGCTGCGTTGCCGGCGCTGATCAGGCAGGCAAAGAGCACGAGCCAATTGGCGACCTCGCCGAACCGGTCGTTCACATAATCGATAGCCCGGCTCAGCTTGAGCAAACCCTCCACACGCCGTTCCCTCTTGCCGTGGTCCCGTGAGGCGGGGACCGCGCAATTGTCGAGGTTGTCGCCCCCGAGCTTTGGCCCAGCCGCGATGGCGCCGAGGCCGAGGAACCTTCCTAGACCCCTACGCGGACGTCAATTGGAAAAACGGAGAAGGGTGGACGGACGACGGCAGTCCGTCCTGCCTCTATGTCGTCGGGTGGCCGATTAACCCCCGGTCACGCTCATGTGGCGCGCCAGCGCCGGCCGCTGATGGCGCCGGTCGATGATGAAATCGTGCCCCTTGGGCTTGCGCGAGATCGCTTCGGCAATCGCCGCATCGAGCAAATCGTTGCCTTCGGACGCCCGCAGCGGCGTGCGCAGATCGGCAGCGTCTTCCTGCCCGAGACACATGTAGAGGGTTCCCGTGCACGTCACCCGAACGCGGTTGCAGGATTCGCAGAAATTGTGGGTCAGCGGCGTAATGAAGCCGAGGCGGCCGCCGGTCTCGGCGACGTCGACGTAGCGCGCGGGCCCGCCGCTGCGATAGTCGATATCCTCGAGCGTGAAGCGTTCGGCCAAGCGTGCGCGCACGATCGACAACGGAAGGTATTGATCGAGGCGGCCTTCGCCGACGTCGCCAAGCGGCATCACCTCGATGAGAGTGAGCTCCATGCCGCGCCCGTGCGCCCATTCGAGCAGCGCTGGGAATTCGTCCTCGTTCACGCCCTTGAGGGCAACCGCATTGATCTTGACCTTGAGTCCGGCCGCCTGCGCGGCATCGATGCCGGCTAAAACCTGGTCCAGTTCTCCCCAGCGCGTGATGGCGCGGAACTTGTCGGGGTCGAGCGTGTCGAGCGAGACGTTGACGCGCCGCACGCCGTGGCCGGCGAGATCGCGGGCATATTTGGCCAGCTGCGACCCATTGGTGGTCAGCGTGAGCTCGTCGAGCGCGCCGGTCGAGAGATGGCGCGCGAGCGAGGCGACGAGCGTCATGATCCCGCGGCGCACCAGCGGTTCGCCGCCGGTAAGCCGCAGCTTTCTGACCCCGCGTGCGATGAACGCGCCGCACATCCGGTCGAGCTCTTCGAGCGAGAGCAGGTCGGCCTTCGGCAGGAAGGTCATGTTTTCCGACATGCAATAGACGCAGCGAAAGTCGCAACGATCGGTCACCGAGACGCGCAGATAGGTGATCGCGCGCCCGAACGGGTCGACCAGCGCGGGAACCGCTGCTTTGCGATCGAAGGCGAGATTCTGCACGACGTGCGTCATTACCGGCCTGGCACTGCTCGCCGCCCGGCACACCGCGGCTGAATAAGGTGTTCCCGGGCAGCGACAAAAAGGCGGTGTTGCCGCCATTCCATGTGGGAATTCTGACGGAGATCGGCCAGGGCGTCCAGCGCTCGGATGATGCCCCTATGGGGGCGAGATTACCGCGACGGCCAGGGATAGTTGGTCGCCGATGGTGCCGCCTCCGTCGGGGCCGAAGGCGCGGGGGCAAGCGCAGGCGCTGGCGCCGGGGCCGGCGCAGGCGTAGGCGTAGGCGGAGACGCTGCCGAGGCCATGGGGGGCGGTGCCGCCGGACGGGCGGCGGCCGCGACGGGTTTCTTTTTCTTCGCAACCAGCTTTTTCGCCGGTGTCGCCGGCCGCAGGTCCACGCGAACCGGGTTGGGCGCGAGCCGGGGGCCGTCCGCCTCCGGACGCACCGACACGGTCTGCGGCTGATAACCGCTGAGCGCAAGCGTCACCGAGAACTCGCTGCCGGGCTGGACCGAAAGCTTACAGGGCGTGCGACAGCTCTCGCCCAACGAGGTTTTCGCTTCCGCCCCCGGTGGCTCGGACTCGATGGCCAGCGTTTCGGGCTGCGGCGTCGACTTCAGGAAGTCCAGGCTGGGCATCGTTGCGGAACATGCGGTCAGCATGAAGCCACACGCCATGACGGCAATGACTCGGCTCATGATCGGATCCCCACCACCTGGGCGGCATAGGGCCGCCTCTCCCCCACAACACAGCCATAGAGGCGCGACAGCGCCCGCGCAACCTAGGGTTCGTTACCCCGTTTGCTACGGTTACCCTGCTAAAGGCCCCCTAAGTATGGCGCCGATAAGGTAAAATACGATTAACGTCGTTCTACCGCAGTCGGGTTGCCCGCGCGCAGCAGGTCGAATACCGCGCTCGGCAGCTCGGCGAGGGCGCTGATGACCCGATCGGGCCCCAATTCGCTTACTGGGGTTTCGGCGTAGCCGTAGTCGACGGCAACGACAGGAACTCCCGCCGCGCGGGCCGTCGCAATGTCGCTGATCGAATCCCCGACCATCACGGCATGAGCAGGCTCGCCATCGGCGCGCGCGATCGTCCGCCGCAGCAAATCCGGGTGGGGTTTTTGCAACCCAAACGTGTCCGCCCCGCAAATGGCGGCGAAGCGATTGGACAGGCCAAGCGCGTCAAGGAGCCGCACCGAGAGCCATTCGAGTTTGTTGGTGCAGACCGCAAAACGGCAGCCGCCGGCGGCGAGTTCGTCGAGCGCTGCTTCGAGGCCGGGGAACGCTCGCGAGCGGTCGGCGATATGCGCGGCGTAGTGGTCGATGAAGCCTTTGACGAGCCCATCGACTGCGGGCGTGTCGAGCTTGCGCCCCTGCGCTGCCAGGGAGCGTTCGATCATCGATCGTGCGCCGCCGCCGACCAACTTGCGCGCCGTATCATAGGCGACCGGCGGCAGACCTTCGCGAGCGAAGATGATGTTGAGCGTGTCGGCGAGATCGGGCGCACTGTCGACCAGCGTGCCGTCGAGATCGAAAACGACGGTTGGAGCAACCATCATCCGCGATCGCTACCGGGTGATGCGCGCCATGGCAAGGCTCGGTTTGATGCGGGTTCGATGGTGAATGGACTATGCTCTCGCGCTGAAGGGGGCTAGATAGACGCCGTCCTTGCTCCGATGCCGAGCCAATTGTCTCGATTGCGATGGATGTCGATGCTCAAAAACGTGCCGCCGCCGCCCGCGCCCTCGAATTCGTGCGTCCGGGCATGCGGCTTGGCCTGGGCAGCGGGTCGACCGCCAAGCATTTTGTCGAGCTTCTGGCCGAGCGGGTCCGCACTGGCCTCGACGTGATCGCGGTGCCCACATCGGAAGCGACCCGCAGCGACGCCGAGCGGCTGGGCGTGCCGCTCACCAGCCTGGACGAGACCCCGCAGCTTGATCTTACCGTCGATGGCGCCGACGAAATCGCGCCCGATCTAAGCCTGATCAAGGGCGGCGGCGGCGCGCTGCTGCATGAAAAGATCGTCGCCTCGGCCTCCGCGCGCATGATCGTGATCGCCGATGAATCGAAGTGGGCGTCTGCGCTCGGCCGCTTCCCGCTGCCGGTCGAGGTGGTGCCGTTCGGATTGGGCGCGACGCGGCGCGCGATCGAGGCCGCGGCCGCGGCTGTCGGTTGCGCCGGGCCGGCCCTGCTGCGGCGCGCCAAGGATGGCCACGCTTTCGTCACGGACAGCGGGCACTGGATTCTCGATGCCGCATTCGAGCGGATCGCCGATCCGAAATCGCTCGCCGAGCGTCTCGACGGTATTGCAGGCGTGGTCGAGCACGGGTTGTTCATTGGGCTCGCGCACGCGGCCGTGCTTGCCGGCTCGAGCGGCGTACGCGTCGTCGAGCGGCGTTGAGCCCGTATCGTCCGAAGAGGAGGTCTTGATGTTTGCTTCCCTAACCCTCAGGGCGCCTTGCGCCGTAACGCTAGCGCTGGGGCTCGCTGTCGCCCTGGGCATCGGCGCCGCCGATGCGCAACAACAGCCCTCGGCGAGCGCGATCGCGGCCGCCAAGGAAGTCATCACGGCCAAGGGCGCCGCCGCGCTCTACAGCCCCTTGGTTTCGGGCGTCATCGAGAGGACGAAGAGCATCTTTCTGCAAACCAATCCGATGCTCGGCAAGGATTTGAATGAAGTCGCGGCCAAACTCCACGCGGAATACGCCACCCGCAGCGCGGAGATCGTGAACGACGTCGCCAAGCTCTATGCCTCGCGGTTCACGGAGCAGGAACTCAAGGACATACTCGCCTTCTACAAGTCGCCGCTCGGCCGCAAGTTGATCGTGGAGGAGCCCGCCATCCTCGATCAGAGCATGAAAAATGCGCAGGTTTGGGCCGAAAACCTGTCGCAAGAAGTCATCGCCAAAATGCGCACCGAAATGAAAAAACGAGGTCACGACATCTAAATGCGGTGCCGCTGACGGCTTGGATGCGACCATATGGCCGAGCATGACGTCGATCTCCTAGTGATCGGAGCAGGCTCGGGCGGCGTGCGCGCCGCGCGGATCGCTGCCGGTTATGGCGCGAATGTCATGGTGGCCGAGGAGTATCGTGTCGGCGGCACCTGCGTGATCCGCGGCTGCATTCCCAAAAAGCTGCTCGTCTACGCCTCGCGCTTTGCCGACGAGTTCGAGGACGCAGCGGGTTACGGATGGACGCTGGGCGAGCCGGTCTTCGACTGGTCGAGCCTCGTCGCCAACAAGGACCGGGAAATCGCGCGCCTTGAGCTCGCCTACACCACGACGCTCGAACGCGCGGGCGTCAAGATCGTGAAAAGCCGCGCCGTGTTGGAGGATGCACATACCGTACGTCTCCTCGCGACCGGCGAAAAAATTCGGCCGCGGCACATCCTCATCGCCACCGGCGCTGCGCCGTGGTTTGGTCCCGAGGTCCCGGGGATCGAACACGTCATCTCCTCGAACGAGGCGTTTCATCTGGAAGGATTGCCCGCGCGCATCCTGATTCAGGGCGGCAGCTATATCGCCGTCGAGTTCGCCAGCATTTTCAACGGGCTTGGGTCCGAGGTGACGCTGGTCTACCGCGGGGAAAATATTCTGCGCGGTTTCGACGACGATCTGCGCGCCCATCTG
>Ga0209647_1001624_pt1 | contig 18876 bp, 14 predicted proteins | sample GraSoi_2013_60cm_FD_185827 | JGI IMG/M metagenome (GOLD analysis project Ga0209647, IMG submission 185827) | Grasslands soil microbial communities from the Angelo Coastal Reserve, California, USA - Sample 9_17_2013_60cm (SPAdes) (version 2) | ecosystem: Environmental > Terrestrial > Soil >... | reverse complement strand
TGGCCCTGTACACTCCCGTGATCGTCAAGTATCGCGACGAGAAGACGGACGCGTCGGCGGCCCTGGAGGACGCGCTGCGATGACTTTCACACGGAGGCCCGTCGCTTGAGTCTTCCCTTGCTCATGACCGCCGTCCTGGCCGCCTCTCCGTCCCCGTCTCCGTCCCCGATCCCGTCTAGCGTCGCGTCCCCGTCCTCTCCTGCCAACCAAGCCCTGTTTCCGATCTACAAACAGCTCGTCGAAATCAACACCGTCGATCCCAGCGGCGACAACACGCGGGCGGCATTGGCGATGGCGGCGCGGCTGCGGGCTGCCGGCTTCCCCGCGGCCGACGTGCAGGTCCTCGTCCCCCAGCCGCGCAAGGGAAACCTGGTGGCGCGGCTGCGCGGGACGGGGCGCCGCCGGCCCCTGCTTCTCCTCGCGCACCTCGACGTCGTGGAGGCACGACGCGAGGATTGGTCGACCGATCCTTTCACGCTGCTCGAGAAGGACGGGTACTTCTACGGCCGCGGGACGGGCGACGACAAGGCCATGGCCGCGATCTGGATCGCGACCCTCATCCGCCTGCGGGAGGAGGGCTACCGGCCGGACCGCGACATCATCGTGGCTCTCACTTCCGACGAGGAGGGAGGACCCGCGAACGGCGTGCACTGGCTGATGGAGAACCACCGCGATCTCATCGACGCCGAGCTCGCGCTCAACGAGGGCGGACGTGGACAGATCAAGGACGGCCGCTACCTGGCCAACGGCGTGCAGGCCAGCGAGAAGGTCTACGAGAGCTTCCGGCTCGAGACGACGAATGCGGGCGGGCACAGCTCGCTGCCGCGCAAGGACAACGCGATCTACCGGCTCACCGCCGGCCTCGGCCGCCTGGCTGCGTTCGATTTCCCCGTCCGTCTCTCCGAGGTGACGCGCGCCTATTTCGACCGCATGGCGTCCATCGCGCCGGGGCCGGAAGCGGACGACATGAAGGCCGTCCTGCGCACGCCCCCGGACCCGGAGGCCCTGGCCCGCCTCTCCCTCTCGCCGTACCACAACGCGCTCATGCGCACGACCTGCGTGGCCACGCGCCTCGAAGGCGGGCACGCGGACAACGCGCTGCCGCAGATGGCGCGCGCGACCGTGAACTGCCGGATCCTGCCCGGGACGCCGGCGGGCGAGGTCCAGGCCGCCCTGGTCAAGGCGGTCGCGGACGACGGCATCACGATCACGTCGCTGGCCCCGGCCAAGCCCAGCCCGCCCTCACCGCTCCAGCCCGACATCATGGGCCCGGTGGAGGCGGTGACACGCGAGCTGTGGCCGGGCGTGCCCGTGCTGCCCATGATGGGCACGGGCGCGACGGACAGCCTCTACCTCCGGCAAGCCGGCATCCGCGCCTACGGCGTGTCCGGCCTCTTCGGGGACGTGGACGACAACCGCGCGCATGGGCGCGACGAGCGCATGGGTCTTCGCCAACTCTACGAGGGGCGCGAGTTCCTCTACCGGCTGGTGAAGCGGCTCTCCTCGGGCCCGTGAAGGTCCATCTCGTCGACGGCACCTACGAGCTGTTCCGCGCGCATTTCGGCGCGCCCTCGGCCACGAGCCCGGACGGGCGCGAGGTGGGCGCGACCCGGGGCCTCATGCGGTCGCTGCTGGGCCTGCTCACCGGCCCCGACGTGACCCACGTGGCCTGCGCGTTCGACCACGTCATCGAGTCCTTCCGCAACGGCCTCTACGACGGCTACAAGACGAGCGAGGGCGTGCCGCGCGAGCTGCTCGCTCAGTTCCCGCTGGCGGAGCGGGCCACGCGCGCCCTGGGCATCGTGGTCTGGCCGATGGTGGAGTTCGAGGCCGACGACGCGCTGGCCACCGCCGCCGCCCGATTCGGCGAGGCGCCCGAGGTCGAGCAGGTCGTGATCTGCACGCCGGACAAGGACCTCGCGCAGTGCGTGCGCGGGACGCGCGTGGTGATGCTGGACCGGCGGCGCCGCATCGTGCTCGACGAGGGCGCGGTCAAGGCGAAGTTCGGCGTGCTGCCGGAGTCCATGCCGGACTGGCTCGCCCGACAGCTCGGACGGCTATCCCGGCCTGCCCGGCTGGGGGCCGAAGACGGCGGCCGCGCTCCTGACGCGCTACGGGCGGCTCGAGGACATCCCCTCCCTCGAGGAGGGCTGGGGGGTGAACGTGCGCGGGGCGGGCGGGGCGGGTCAGGTCCTGCGCGACCGGCGGGCGGACGCGCTCCTCTATCGCCAGCTCGCGCGCCTGCGCACGGACGTGCCGCTCACGGAGACGCTGGAGGACCTGCGCTGGCAGGGATCGCGGCGTGGGGAGCTGGAGTCGGTCTGCGCGGAGATCGGCGAGGCGGACCTCGCGTCCCGCATGCCCCTGTGGCGGGAGTCCTAGCCGGGCGGACCCGGCGGCGCTACTTCAGGCCCATGCACTTGGCGCACACGTCGAGGAGCCTCCCCTCGAGCATGTCCTGCTTGCGCTGGCGGACGGTCTCGCTCCTCCAGACCTCTTCGATCGAGGAGGCGAACACGTTGGCGGTCTTGGTGAGCCCCTCGTAGTCCGTACAGCACGACACGACGTCGCCGTTCCACTGGATGACGAACTGGTCGTAGGGCGCGGGGCAGTACGTGTCCCGCGTGTGACTCGAGTGGGGAGGGGCCCCGCTGCCTGCGCCGGCGTTGACCACCGCCGCGAGCTGATCCGCCGCCTCCGGGTCCACGTGGTGCTCGCCGATGACGTTACCCCAGGAGTGGCAGCGCTTCCAGATCAGCTCCACGCCGGCGAGGAGCTCGTATCGGCTCCCGTTCTCGTCCTGGTCGAGGAAGTGGCGCGCCCGGAGGTGCTCGGGATCGTGCGCGCGCGGAGCCAGGTTGTACTTCTTCTCCAGCTCGCGCGCGAACGCGATCCAGTCCTCGAGGAAGGCCATGGCCTGCTCGTCCTCGCTCACGATCTTGTAGGAGTCCGCGTACTTCGTGTTCATGATGTCGATCTCGAGGTGGGTGCGCCCCCCGAGGGCGACCTTCTTCTCTACCGCCAGGCGCACCTTGTCCCGGTAGGCGTCGAAGGCGATGCGCGGCGCCTTCCTCGTCTTGAAGGAGTCGGCGTCGGGAGTCTGATAGGACAGGATCAGGTTGGTCAGGCCCGCGCGGTAGAGGGCCTCGATGTTCTCCGGCGTGATGAGGCCGCAGTTCGTGTTGAGCTCGATGCCGACGCCGAGGCTCTCCGCGTGCGCCACGATGGCGGGGAGGTCGGGGTGCAGCATGGGCTCGCCCATCTGGTGGAGCTTGACCGGGTAGACCGGGCCCAGCCAGGAGCGCTTGGCCGCGATCTCGTCGAGGATCCCGAACACCTTCTCCTTCTTCATGAAGCCGCGGCGCCGGCCCATCACGTCGTCCGGGCACCACGTGCACTTGAAGTTGCAGGCGTTGGTGATCTCGATGAAGAGGTAGTTGATGGGGTAGAGGCGCCCCGGCATCTTGCGGAGCTCGGGAACGGGGGCCACGCGGGTGAGCGCCTCCGCGTCCGCGGGCGGCGCGATGCTGGCCGTCACCCGCGTGATCAGGACCTCGCGGCGGAACTCGAGGCGGAAGGACGCGCCCTGGTTCTGCGTGCGCGCGGGGTCGAAGTCGGGGAGCGGGAAGAGCGCGCGCCGGAAGCGGCGCAACCCGACGGCGTCCCCGTCCCAGCGCTGCTCGGCCGATTTGTAGAGGCCCCCGTGATCGGCCTCGCCGTCCGTCGAGGCGTACTGGACGCGGAACTCGCCGTAGCGTTCGCCGAGGTACTCGATGTCGAGCCACAGTCCCGATCGGGCGCGAGCCCGCAGATCGGGCGGGAGCACGAAATAGAGGTAGTACGAGCGGTCGTCCGGGGAGAGGCAGGGGCGCCCCTGCACGGTGCGGACCTCCCACACGCCGTCGCTTTCGCGGGGAACGCGGATCTCGCCGGTGGGACCGCCCGGCCCCACTCGCATCTCCGCCGCGTCGCCCCCGTGCACGAGGCGACCCAGCGCGCTGCCGAGGCGACTGAGGACGGTCGTCACGGCGCGGTCACCTCCGGTCCGATCCTGAGCGTCGCCGCGATCATATCGCACCAATGCGAGACCCTCGGATAGATGTCGTCCCGCGCATCGCAGGCCAGGGTGTAGCCGCGGCCGTCCGCCACGCGGAAGTAGCGCTTGGCCCGCGTCACCGCCACCGGCGTCTCGGAGTGCTGCACGTCCACGTAACCGCCGCGCCACGGAGTGTGGCTCAGCACGGAGACGGTATCGCCGGCCTTGTCCATGGTGGCCTTGTAATACGCGTCCACCGTGCCCTCGCCGCCCGCCGGCTCCACGGTGAGGGTGAGGGACGCGTGGACGGTCTGGCGCTTGTCCGCGCCGAAGGCGGGGCTCGTGTACTGCTGAAGGAACGTGGTCCCACTCGAGAAAGAGCGCGCCTGCCGCCAGGAGGGCGGCACGCGCCAGGCGAAGGCGAACTTGTCGTTACGCTCCTCCGCGTATTGCGCCGGCCGCTCCAGGGTGAGGCTGCGCGCCATCTCCTCGACGAGCGGCAGCTGGGAGTCGAAGGCCGCGGCCTCTCCCTGCGCGTAGAGGCCGTAGACGTACGCCACCGGCGCCGCCGCCGGCAGCGGGGGAACGGGAGTGGCGATGGGGGTCGGCGAGGGGCGCACGGTGACGCTGGCCCTGGCGGGCGGGATCGGCGACGCGCTCGGAGACGGCCGCGGCGTGGCCGTGGGGGGGAGGCCGGCTCGCGAGGGGGCGCCCTCCTCCAGCAGCAGCAGCGCGAACCGCGTCTTCCCGTCCGCGGAGGCGAAGAGATAGTACTTGCCGCGCGCGCCCGGCCGCGACTCGTCGCGCGAGGACTGCACGGTGTTGCCGGCCAGGTACGTCTGCGCGTACTGGTCGACCCCGACGCCCAGGGGCCCCGCGACGAGCGTCACGGACACCGCGGGCTTCCTCTCCGGCCCGGCCGGCGGAGCCAGGAAGTAGCGGTACCAGACGCCGTCCTGCTGTGCCTGCTCGGTCTTCCAGCTCGCGGGATAGTGGAGGGTCAGGGCGTGCTCGGGGTTGAAGTACGTGAGGAGCGGCTCCTGCGCCCGTCCGGCCGCCGCGAGGGCCAGGGCGCGCGCCCTACTCCAGCCGGTAATTGGGAGCTTCCTTGGTGATGATGACGTCGTGCACGTGGCTCTCCTTGAGCCCGGCGCTGGAAATGCGGACGAAGCGCGCCTTGGCCTGGAGGTCACGGATGGTCCCGACGCCGGTGTAGCCCATGCCCGCGCGCAGCCCGCCCACGAGCTGCCCCACCATCGCCGAGAGCGGGCCCTTGTAGGGGACCATCCCTTCGATGCCCTCGGGCACGAGCTTCTGGGTGTTGCCCTCGAACTCCTGGAAGTAGCGGTCGCGCGAGCCTTCCTTCATGGCCCCGATCGAGCCCATGCCGCGGTAGCTCTTGAACGACCGGCCCTGGCGCAGGATCAGCTCGCCCGGGCTCTCGTCGGTGCCCGCGAAGAGGGATCCGATCATGACCGAGGACGCTCCCGCGGCCAGCGCCTTCACGACGTCGCCCGAGAACTTGATCCCGCCGTCCGCGATGATCGGGATGTCGGCCTTGGCCGCGGCCCGCGCCGCCTCCGCGATGGCCGTGATCTGGGGCATGCCCGCCCCCGACACCACGCGCGTGGTGCAGATGGAACCGGGACCCATGCCGACCTTGACCGCGGCCACCCCCGCCGCGATCAGCTCCGCCGCCCCCTCGTAGGTGCCCACGTTGCCGGCCACGACTTCCGTCTCGGGGAAGCGCTTCTTCACTTCCTCGATCGTGCGCAGCACGCGCGTGGTGTGGCCGTGCGCGGTGTCGATGACGAGGACGTCCACCTTCTCCTCGACGAGCGCGGTCGCGCGGTCGAGCACGTCCGCGGTGACGCCGATGGCCGCCCCCACGCGCAGCCGGCCCAGCGAGTCCTTGGCCGCGAACGGGTACTTGATCTGCTTCTGGATGTCCTTGACCGTGATCAGGCCCTTGAGGTTGTAGTCGCGATCGACGACGAGCAGCTTCTCGACCTTGTGGCGGTGGAGGATCTCCTTGGCCTGCTCGAGGGTGGTGCCCACGGGTACGGTGATGAGGTCGTCCTTCGTCATGAGCTCGGAGACGGGCAGGTTGGTGCGCGTCTCGAAGCGCAGGTCGCGGTTGGTGAGGATGCCCACGAGCTTGGTGCCGACGGTGACGGGCACGCCGCTGATGCGGAACTTCGCCATCACGTCGAGGGCCTCGGCCACGCGCTGGGTGGGGGCCACCGTCACCGGATCGACGATCATCCCCGACTCCGAGCGCTTGACCTTGTCCACCTCCGCCGCCTGCGCCTCGATGGTCATGTTCTTGTGGATGATGCCCATCCCGCCTTCCTGGGCCATGGCGATGGCGAGGGGGGCCTCCGTGACCGTGTCCATGGCCGCGGAGATGATGGGCGTGCGCAGGGTGATGCTTTTGGTCAGGCGCGTGGAGATGTCGACTTCGGAGGGCAGAACGTCGGAGCGCTGCGGCACGAGCAGCACGTCGTCGAAAGTGAGCGCTTCCGCGATCCTATCGTCCAGCACGCTCTCCTCCCGTCATTGGCCGTGGCACTTCTTGTATTTCTTCCCGCTCCCGCAAGGGCAGAGTTCGTTGCGGCCGACCTTCTTGCCCTCGCGTCGCACCGTCTCTACGGCAGCGTCGTTCCCGCCGTGCGCTTCCTCGGGCTCGGCGGCGCCGAGGGCGGAGCGCGAGCCCGAGAGCAACTCTCCCGGATTATTGAAGGTGAGATTGCGAGGCATGGGGCGAGCGCCTGCTAGCGCCATCTCGGGCTCCCTCACGCGACGCGGCTCAGCGGCGCGTGCCGCGGCCGGCGGGGGCTGGGGCCCGCGACCCGGCCCGTCCGTTGGAACCGCTTCTCCCGCCGCGTCCGGCGGCGCCATCGCCTGATACAGGAACACCCAGCGCAGGATCTCCTCGTCGATGCGGTCCATGAGGGCCTGGAACATCGCGAACGACTCTTTCTTGTACTCGACGAGGGGATCGCGCTGCCCGTAGCCGCGGAGGCCGATGCCCTCCTTGAGGTGGTCGAGCGCGTACAGGTGGTCCTTCCACTGCGTGTCCACGATCTGCAGCATGATCATGCGCTCGTGGAAGAGCATCAGCTCCGGACCGACCTGCTGCTCCTTCTCCTCGTACTTCGCCTTGATCCGCTCGGAGAACGAGTCCTGCATCTCCGCCGCGCCCATGCCCTGGAGCTCGTCCGCGGGGACGTCGAGGCCGTACGTCTCCTTGAGCGCGGTCTTGAGGCCTCCGAAGTTCCACTTCTCGGGATCGTCCCCGCTCGTGTACGACTCGAGGTACCACTCCAGGACTTCCTTGGCCAGGTTCAGGATGTAGTCGCGGGTGTTCTTGCCCTCGAGGATCATGCGGCGCATGTCGTAGACGGCCGTGCGCTGCTTGTTCATCACGTCGTCGTACTCGAGGAGGTGCTTGCGGACGGCGAAGTTCTGCGCCTCCACCTGCTTCTGCGCGCGCTCGATCGACTTCGTGACCATCCCGTGCTCGATGGGCACGCCCTCTTCCATCCCGAGCTTCAGCATCAGGCCGCTGATGCGGTCGGAGCCGAAGATGCGCATGAGGTCGTCTTCGAGGGACAGGTAGAACCGTGACGAGCCGGGGTCGCCCTGGCGGCCGGCGCGGCCGCGCAATTGGTTGTCGATGCGCCGCGCCTCGTGCCGCTCCGTGGCCAGGATGTGCAGGCCGCCCAGCGCGACCACGCGCTCGCGCTCGTTGGTGTCGAGGAACTCCTCGATGCGCGGGAACTCCGGGGCCAGGGCCAGCCGGTCCAGGTCCGCCTTCATCGGATGCACGGCGAGGAAGTCGACGGGCTCCTCGCCCTGCGGGTAGAAGCTCTTCGCGATCTTCTCCTTGGTCGCGCGGGGCAGGGCCTTGGCCACGGTGAGGTAGGCGCTCAGGACGGGGAAGTCGGGAGCGAAGCCGTCCATGACCAGCACGGACGGGTGGTCCGGCGCGAACGCGGCCAGGATGCCCACGTAGCGCTTGGCCAGGAGGTGGCGCTCCTCGGTCGGGACCTTCTTCTCCGCGAAGGCCTTCTTGAACTCCCGGCCCATCTCCTCGGCCACGTGGTCGATGGTCAGCTTCTTCTCTTCGGGCGAGGCCAGCTCGGGGTCGAGCTTCTGCTCGATGAGCTTGGCCTTCACGCGATAGTCGGGCACGCCGCCGAGGATGATGTCGGTGCCGCGGCCGGCCATGTTGGTGGCAATGGTGACGGCCCCGAAGCGCCCGGCCTGGGCCACGATCTCCGCCTCGCGCTCGTGGTACTTCGCGTTGAGCACGACGTGCTTGATGCCGTCCCTCTTCAGGAGGGTCGAGAGATGCTCGGACTTCTCGATGGAGATGGTGCCCACCAGCACCGGGCGGCCGTTCTTGTTGTACTCCTCGATCTCCTCCAGCACCGCCTCGAACTTCTCGCGCTCCGTGCGGAAGACGACGTCGGGGTTCTCCACGCGGATGAGGGGTCGGTTGGTGGGGATGGCCAGGACTTCGAGCTTGTAGATCTTGTCGAACTCCGGGGCCTCGGTGTCGGCGGTGCCCGTCATGCCCGAGAGCTTCCCGTACATGCGGAAGTAGTTCTGGAAGGTGATGGTGGCGAGGGTCTGGTTCTCGCGCTCGATCTTGACCTTCTCCTTCGCCTCCACCGCCTGGTGCAGGCCGTCCGACCAGCGCCGGCCGGGCATGAGGCGGCCCGTGAACTCGTCCACGATGACGACCTGGCCCTCGTTGACCACGTAGTCCACGTCGCGCTGGAACAGGGTGTGCGCGCGCAGGCCCTGGTTCACGTGGTGGAGGATGTCCATGTTGGACGGCTCCCAGAGGTTCTGCACTCCGAGGAGCTTCTCCACGTGGGCCATCCCCATCTCGGTGAGGGTGACCGTCTTGGCCTTCTCGTCGACGATGTAGTCGCCCGTCTTCTCCAGCTCCTCCCGCTCCTCCGCCTTGCGGTCGCCGCTGATGCGGGCGCCGGGGTTGAGCTTGGGGATGATGGAATTGATCCGGTAGTACTTGTCCGTCGACTCCTCGGCCGGCCCGCTGATGATCAGCGGGGTCCGCGCCTCGTCGATGAGGATGGAGTCGACCTCGTCCACGACCGCGAAGTAGTGCCCGCGCTGGACGTAGCTGGAGAGCTCGAACTTCATGTTGTCGCGCAGGTAGTCGAACCCGAACTCGTTGTTCGTGCCGTAGGTGATGTCGGCGGCGTAGGCCACCTGGCGCTGGGCGTCGTCGAGGTTGTGCTGGATGACGCCGACGCTGAGGCCGAGGAAGCGGAAGATGCGGCCCATCCACTCGCTGTCGCGCTTGGCCAGGTAATCGTTGACGGTGACGACGTGCACGCCCTTGCCGGGCAAGGCGTTCAGGTACGCGGCGAGGGTGGCCACGAGGGTCTTGCCCTCGCCCGGTGGAGGGCCAGGCCGCCGATGAGCTGCACGTCGAAGTGCCGCATGTTGAGCACGCGGCGGCCCGCTTCGCGCACGACCGCGAAGGCCTCGGGGAGGAGGTCGTCGAGGGATTCACCGCCGCCCCCATCGCCGCCACCCTTCAGCCGGGAGCGGAACTCCTCGGTCTTGGCCTGGAGCTGCGCGTCGGAAAGGGGAAGGACGGACGGCTCGAGGGCGACGATGCGCTGGATGAGCGGAGCGATGGCCTTGAGCTCGCGCTCATTCTTGGTACCGATGATCTTGGTCAGGATGGTGTTGATCATTCTTTGATTCAGGGGGTTGCTCCACCCTCGGGTGAATGCAACCCCCTACGCCCTTCGGGCTACCCCCTGCCGCTCGGCGCCGAGTGAATCGGCGCCTCGCTGCTTTGCCCTGCGCATCCCGGGCCATGAAGCGAAGAGGCGACCGAAACGGTTGATTGGTCAGGATATCAGGCGGACTCGACGAGGGTCAAACGGGATTCGCGAGGCGAGGGGCAACAGCGAGGAGCGGATTCACTCCGCGACGAGCGGGTTGGGGGGTAGCCGAAGGCGCAGGGGGGTGCGTTCGAGGTGAGTACCCCCCTGAGTTGCCTAAGTGCCTAGCCGAACGTCCGGTACTCGTCGAGGATGAAGTGGATCGGGTTCTGCGCCTGGTCGCGCACCCACACTTCATAGTGAAGATGCGGACCCGTCGAGCGGCCTGTATTCCCGACGTAGGCGATGACGTCGCCGCGCCGGATCCGCTGGCCCGGCTTGACCGCGAAGCTATCGAGGTGCCCGTAACGCGTGACCACGCCGTAGCCGTGGTCGATCACGAGCGCGTTGCCGTAGCCGCCCTGCTGCCCGGTCGAGATCACGATCCCGTCCGCCGGCGCCTGCACCTTGGTGCCGATGGGCGTGGAGATGTCGATGCCGGGATGGAAGTCCTTCTGGGCCGTGAAGGGATCGATGCGGTTGCCGAAGGTGGCGGACAGATAGCCGCGCACGGGCCAGACCGAAGGCGTGGACGAGAGGAGCACGGTCTGGTCGCGGTAGAACTCCTCGAGCTGGGCGGAGCGGTCGGTCAGCTTCGTCAGGCTGCGGTCCATGTCCGCCAGCGCGGAGGGCGTGAGCTTCGGCGGTGTCGAATCCATGCTCGAAACGCCGCCGACGCCCGCGGGCTCCGGCAGGCTGTGCTCCAGCCCGGCCATGACGCCGAGCTTGGTCACCATGTTCTGGAGCTGTTGGACCTTGGCCTGGAGCTTGCCCGCCGACTGCTCGTACTCCTGCGTCTTGCTCAGCAGGACCTTGTTCTCGTCACGGAGCTGACGAAGCTCGTGGACTTCGCCGGCGACGCGAGCGTAGTGAACGAAAGTACCGGATACGGCGAGAGTGGCCACGGCGGTCGTCCCCAAAACCCACTTCGTCAGACGGACCGAAACCTGGATCTTCCGAAAGCGTGCCTTGGCATGCGGCACGACGATCAGGGTGTAGAACTCGTTGGCCATCTCCCCCCCGGAGTCTCGGACCCAACCGTGGGTCACTCACCACAAAAGACAGGAAGCGTGAGGCCTCCTACCCACAGACGAAGCGGCGAGGCTAGCACACGGTTCTGTAAGGCGTCAACCAAAAATCCAAAACATTGGAAAATGTGTGACGCCGCTCTCTGTGGGCCCTCAGCCTCACTCCGAAACGGCCGGACGGCCCCGGAAATGAAGGGCTTCGGCGACGTGACGCTCCGAGACGTGGGCTGAATCCTCCAAATCGGCCAACGTGCGGGCCACCCGAAGGACGCGGTCGTGGCCGCGCGCGGAAAGTCCGAAGCGTTCCATCGCCTGCCGGAGAAGGTTCGCGCCCGCAGGGTCGGCGGGCGCAACCTGTCTCAGGATTCGGGGCGGCAGGTCGGCGTTGAGGGCCACCGACGTGCTGTCCACGCGACCGGCCTGGCGCCGGCGAGCGGCCTCGACGCGGGCGGCGACGGCGGCACTCGTCTCGCCCGCCGGTCCCATCATCTCTTCATACGTGACGGGTGCGACCTCGACCTGGATGTCGACGCGATCGAGCAAGGGGCCGGAGATCCGCGACTGGTAGGCCCGCACCGCCGTCGGCGTGCAGGCGCAGGCGGCATGTCCGCGCAGTCCACAGGGACAGGGATTCATGGCCGCGATCAGTTGGAAGCGCGCGGGGAGTCGCAGCGTGCCCCGGCTGCGCGCGATGGTGACCGAGCGCTCCTCGAGGGGCTGACGAAGCGCGTCCAGGACGTTGCGCCGGAATTCCGGGAGCTCGTCCAGGAACAGCACGCCGTTGTGGGCGAGGCTCACCTCGCCGGGCCGGGGGATCGAACCGCCGCCGACGAGGGCCGCGTCGCTCGTCGTGTGGTGGGGACTCCGGAACGGGCGGTCGCCGAGCAGCCCCTCCATCCGAGCGCCCCAGGCCGAATGGATGGCCGTGGTCTCGACCGCTTCTTCGAGCGTGAGGGGCGGCAGGACGCCGGGCAGACGCCGGGCCAGCATGGTCTTCCCGGATCCGGGTGGCCCGATGAAGATGAGGTTGTGCCCGCCCGCGGCCGCGATCTCGAGGGCGCGGCGGGCCACCACCTGGCCCCGCACGTCCGCCATGTCGGGCAAGGCCGCGCGGGGCATGTGCGGGACGGGCGACCGCGGCGGGGCCGGGCGGAGGGCCGCCCCCGCGACCGCCACCGCGTCCGGAAGCGAGACCGCGGGATGGACGTCGAGGCCCTCGACGATGGCGGCCTCGGCGGCGTTGGCCGCGGGCACCACCGCCGCACGCAGGCCGTTGCTCCGCGCCATCAGCATCATCGGCAGCACGCCGCTGACCGGGCGCAGCGCCCCGTCCAGCGCCAGCTCGCCCACCAAAAGCACGTCGGAGAGCGCGCGCGGGTCGACGGCGCCATCGGCGGCGAGCAGACCGACCGCCGTCGCGAGGTCATAGGAAGATCCCATCTTCCTCAGGCTGGCCGGTGCCATGCTCACGGTGATGCGCCGGTCCCACTTGAACTCGTAGCCGCAGTTGCGAAGGGCGGCGCGGATCCGGCCCTCGCTCTCCTTGATGGAGGAATCGGGCAGGCCGAGCATGGTGAACTTGGGGAAACCGGATGCGGTGTCGGCCTCGACGCGCACGAGATGCGCCTCGACGCCGAGCACGGCCGCCGTCAACGACGTTGCCAGCATCGCGCACACCTCCGCCGCCCAGGGACGCCATCGGATCCGAAGTGGGAGAGTGGACGCGCCGGAGGGAGAGGCCCGACGCCGAACGGAGTCTAGCGCGGTCCAAGGACGGCGCGGGTCCGCCACCGCCGGCAGCGGAGGGTAGGGCTACGGGCGCGTGTAGACGGTGAGCAGATTGCCGGCGGCCAGCAGCGAGCCGCTGAGGTTGTTCCAGGACATCAGCTCCTGGACGGTGGTGCGGTAGCGGGCGGCGATCGCGTGCAGGGTGTCGCCGGGCTTGATCTTGTACTGGATGCGCACGCGCCCGCTGCCCAGGTCCGCCATCTCGGCGGCGGCGGCGGCGGGCGCGCGGCGGGGCGGCGGCACCGAGGCGCGCGGGATGGGGATGATGAGCTCCGTCCCGCGGGCCAGCCGCTTGCTCTGGCTGGCGTCGATCGCGTTCGCGGATGCGATGTCCGAGACCTTCGTGCCGTACTGGCGCGCCACCGAGGCCAGGGTCTGCCCGCGCGCGATGACGTGCGTGCGGAAGGTGACCCGCTTCTCCGCGGGCAGCTTGTCGAGGCAGACCCGGACGCTGGAGCCGCGGCCCTGGGGCACCTTGACGTCGAAGGTGCGGTTGGCGGGCGTGGCCAGCCGCCGCAGCTCCGGGTTCAGCATCTGCATGTGGTCGAGGCCGGTCCCCGCGCATTCCGCGATCACGCGAAGGTCGACCGCGCCCTGCACGGGCACCGACTCGTAGGACAGCTCGCTCTCCGGCGTCACGTCGAACCCGTACTTCTCGGGCGCCTTCGCCACCAGGATGGCGGCGTGGATCATCGGGACGTAGTTGCGGGTCTCCCGCGGCATCGAGGCCTGTTCGGCCAGCGACCAGAAGTCCTGCGCGCCCGTGCGCTCCACCCAGCGGTTGACGCGTCCCTCGCCCCAGTTGTAGCCGGCGAGGGCGAGGTTCCAGTCCCCGAACATGTCGTGCAGCTCTTTCAGGTACTTCGCGGCCGCCCGCGTCGCCTTCTCCGGATTGGAGCGCTCGTCCACCCACCAGTCCTGGGCCAGCCCGTAGCGCTTGCCCGTGTCGGCGATGAACTGCCACATCCCCTTCGCCTTGGCCCGCGAATAGGCGCTGGTCTTGAACGCGCTCTCCACCAGCGCGACGTAGGCCAGGTCCTTGGGCACGCCCTCCGAGGCGAAGACCTCGCGGATCCGCGGGAGGTAGCGTCCACCGCGCGCGAGCGCGCTCGTGAACCATTCGCGTAGCGGCCCCTGGTAGAGGTCGATGCAGGAGAGGACCTCGTCGTTGAGCGTGATGGTGAGGTCGTTGGACTCCTGGGCCAGCACTTCCTCGGCCAGGCGGCGCGAGTCGTCGCTGGGGACTCCGTTGCCGACGGGCAGGTCGCCCACGTCGTCGATGGCCGCCCGCTCCACCTTGGTCTCGGTGAACCCGTCGCCCGCGGCCAGGGCCTCGAGCTCCTTGGCCTGGATGGCTTCGAGCGTGCGGCGGTAGGCCTCGGCCAGCAGCGGCGTCGCGTAGGCCCCGCCCGGCGCGGTCAGGTAGAGGTCGACGGCGAGGTCGAACTCCTCACGGGCGCCCCTGAGGTGGCCCTGCTTGATCTCGGCCATGCCGCTGGCCAGGTGAGCGTCCGCCTGCGCGATGAGGCGCGGGATGGGATCGCCCGCGGTGGCGGGTCCCTTGGGAGAGGTCTTCTTGGCGACCGCTCCGCCGTGAGCACAGGCGGAGGCGGCGAGCGCCGCGCATACGACGACAATCCACTTCCGGCCCCTGGACACGCCCAAGCCCCCCCCTCGGCCTTCAACGCGGCGCCGAATGGTCGGAAAGAACGCGCGGATCCTAGCACAACCGGGCGATCTGTGCTAATGCCGAATCCAGGCTTGGCGCGGGTTTGGCCGACGGATAGGGCTTGTAAGCGGGGATCTCTAGCGTTCTTCGACGAGGACGTTCTTGCCGTCCGCGAGGTCCCGCGCGGCCGGCGTCACGATGGCGCCGCGGCGGATCGTGATCGTCCGGCCCTCCCGGATCGCGCGCCGGACGTCGTCCTCGGCCACGAAGTCCACGGCCGGATGGGCGGGAGCAGACGGGCCGGTGCTCGCGCTCGGGGGCGCGGGCGCCGAAGGCACGCCGGCGGCGGCACCGCCCACGCGCTCGGCCACGAAGGCCGCCACGCGCGTGGAGAGGTCCGCGGGGATTCCGGCCGGCGCCGCGCCCGGCCGCCGGTCGCGGGGCAGCTCGTAGGCCAGCCGCTTGATGTTGATCAGGTGCAGCGGCGTGATGTTGTCGGACGTGATGTTGCCGGCATAGGCGCCGCAGCCCAGGCTCATCGACGGCGCGAGGCCGGTCGTGTAGCCGGTCGCCCCCATCGACGACTGCGAGTTGGCGACGATACGGAAGACCGGCTTCTTGAGCGCGAACTCGCGGATGACGGCGTCGTCACGGCTGTGGATGGCCATGGTGTGGCCGGTGCCGCCGTAGCGCAGGAGCTGCAGCACGCGCTCGCAGCCCTCGTGCCAGTCCTTCACGACGTAGAAGGCGAGGACGGGCGAGAGCTTCTCGATCGAGAGCGGGAAGTCGCGGCCGACGCCGAGGAGGGGCGCGATCAGGACCCGCGTCTCCGGCGGCACCTTCACTCCCGCCTTCTCCGCGATGTACGGGGCCGGCTTGCCCACGATCTCCGGATTCGCCAGGCGCTGCGGCGTGACCACCACGCGCGCGACGGCGGCCGCCTCCGCCTCGCTCAGGAAGTAGCCGCCGTTCTTCTTCGCTTCCGCGATCACCTGGTCCTTGATCGCCTCGTCGCACACCATCGACTGCTCGGAGGAGCAGAGCGTGCCGTAGTCGAACGTCTTGCCGTTGATCACGTCGCGGACGGCCTTGGGCACATCCGCGCTCTGATGGATGTAGGCGGGCACGTTGCCGGGCCCGACCCCGTACGCGGGCTTGCCCGAGGAATAGGCGGCGCGCACGAGCCCGATCCCGCCCGTGGCGAGGATGACGCCCGTGTCGCGGCACCGCATCAGCTCCTGCGTGCCCTCCAGGGACACCTCCGTCATGCAGGAGAGCGCGTCCTTGGGCAGCCCGGCGGCGACGGCCGGCCCGTGCATCACGCGCACCGTCTCCAGGATGCAGTTGCGCGCCGAGGGGTGCGGGCTCATCACGACGGCGTTGCGCGCCTTGACGGAGACGAGGGCCTTGAAGATCGCGGTCGAGGTCGGGTTCGTGGAGGGGATCACCGCCGCCACCACCCCCATCGGTTCCGCGATCTCGACGACGCGCCGCTCCTTGTCCTCGCGCAGGATTCCCACCGTGCGCAGGGGCCGGATGTAGTCCATCACGTCCACGGCCGCGAAGAGGTTCTTGAGCGTCTTGTCCTTCGTGTTGCCGAAGCCCGTCTCCTCGTGGGCGAGCCTGGCCAGGCGCTCCGCCTCCGTGCGCGCGGCGGCCGCCATCGCTTCCACGATGCGGTCCACCTGCTCCTGCGAGAACTCCTTGAGGGCCTTCTGCGCCTCGCGGGCGGCGGCGGCGAGCGCGCGCGCCTGCTGGATCGAGAGGAGGTCCTTGTCGCGGACGGGGCTGGCCATGGCCGGCGGCGGTTATCTCTCCGGCTTGCGGGCGCCGCCCGCCGGTGAAGCGGGCGCGAGCTGAGGCAGGATCTTCTCCACTTCCTCGTGCGGCCGGGGGATCACGTGCACGGAGACGAGCTCGCCGACGCGGCGCGCGGCCGCCGCCCCCGCGTCCGTGGCCGCCTTCACCGCGCCCACGTCGCCGCGCACGTGCACGGTCACGTAGCCGGAGCCGATGTACTCCTTGCCCACGAGGACGACGTTGGCCGCCTTGACCATCGCGTCGGCGGCCTCGATGGCTCCGACGAGCCCCTTGGTCTCGACCATTCCGAGCGCTTCCATGCTCATGGCGCGACTATATCGCAGGGCGGCACGCGCGCGCCGTCATTCCGGCGGGGGGGTCGCCAGCCCCTCGCCTGGCTTGACTCGCGGCGACGCGTTCCGGTAGAGTTCACAGGTTTTGCCGTAAGTACGGAATAATCACATAGTGACCGACAAACGAGGAGAGTGCAGATGAGGCTTGGACGTTCCTGGCGTACGGCGGCCGTCGTGTCGCTGGCCGCTCTCGCCCTGCTCCCGGCCTGCAACCGCCGGAAGCCCGCGGAAGTCAACGACATCACCCCCAAGTTCGAGGTCAACCGCGCGCGCGCGCCGCTGGGCAGCGCGATCGAAGTGACCTACACCTGGCAGAACGGGTCGAGCGCGAAGAAGCTCGGCCAGGACCATCGCGCGTTCGTCCATTTCCTGGACTCCCACAAGGTCCTTCTCTTCGACGACGACCACGTGCCGGTCCCCCCCGTCACCGCGTGGGAGCCGGGGAAGAGCTACACCTACACGCGCACGAAGTTCATCCCGATCTATCCGTACGTCGGAGACGTGGACGTGCGCGTCGGCCTGCAGCCGGTCGGCCGCGGCGAGCGCGCCGCCCTCAAGGGCGAGGACGCGGGCCTGCACGAGTACTCCGTCGCCAAGATGGAGCTGCTGCCGCAGACCGAGAACATCTTCCTCGTCTACAAGGAGGGGTGGCACAACCCCGAGTCCTCCGCCCAGAATCCGAGCCTGGAGCGCACCTGGACGAAGAAGGACGCCCTCGTCTCGTTCAAGAACCCGAAGAAGGACATCATCGTCTACCTGGAAGCGGACACGAACTCCAAGGCCTTCGACCAGCCGCCCGTGCTCACGGTCGCCATCGGGGGCAAGTCGGGCCTGGTGGTGCCCATCGAGAACTCCGAGGTCTTCCTGAAGAAGATCCGCGTCAAGGCCGCCGACCTCGGCGACCAGGAGTGGGTGGACCTTCGCCTCTCGATGAACCAGTCCTTCGTTCCCAAGGCCAGGGGAATCAACGCCACCGACGATCGCGAGCTGGGCCTCATGGTCTACCACCTCTACGTCGGCGAGGCGGACAAGCTCGGCAACGTGCCCAACGTCGTGGACGCGACGCCGGTCTCCCTGCCGCCGATGGGAACGGTGAGCCCCGCGCCGGTGCCGGCGAAGCCGGGCACGAAGTCGTCACCCGCGGCGAAGACGGCCTCCCCCGCGGCCAAGGCCAGCCCCGCCGCCAAGCCCGTTTCGCCCGCAGCCAAGGCCTCGCCCTCGCCGAAAAAGTAGTCGTTTCCATTAGGAGCGTGCCCCGTCCTACCGAGGCACGCTCCTAGCCCTTCCCCTTGACGTCGATCTCGAGCTGGAGCGCGAGCCACTCCAGCCGCTTGTTGCCCCGCAGGCCGATCGTGGTGGCCTCGTGGACGACTTCTTCGCCGTCGTCGGTCGTGAAGGACAGCAGGACCTTGAGGGAGTGGTGCCCCTTGAGCAGCGGCCCCGGCACCTCGACCGCGGCCTTGCGCTTGACCTGCTGCCGCGAGGCCTGATCGGAGCCGAGGATGTCGTTCAGGCGCCGGTCGATCTCGCGGCCGCCGGCGGGAGCGGCGGGAGCGGGGGCCCGTCGCGCGGGCGCGGTCATGGTGCGCAGCTTCTCGAGCTCGCGCTGGATGTCCACCTCGCCCTTCGTCTTGACGGGGATGACGTGCTTGGCCGTGTCCTCCTGGGCGAACTCGACGCCGCCGACCTCGTCCGGCCCGGAGACGAGGGACTCGATGGAGCTGGCCGCGGACGGTCCGCCCAGGGTCGCCGCGGGGGGTCCCAGCGACTCCAGCGTGGGCAGGATGGCCCCCGGCGGCGCGGGCGGGTGGCTCTCGTCCCCCGAGAGCTTCTTGCGCACCGAAGAGATGGCGACCCTCGAGATCGCCTTCAACGTCTCGAAGACGCCCACGCCGTGCAGCGCGGCCGCCTCGAAGTGGCGCGCGCCGTCCGGGTTCAGCTCTTTCTGCAGCGTGTCGACGGGCAGGATGTTGCGGATGTCGCGCTTGTTGTACTGGAAGACGATCGGCACCTTGTCGGTGGTCAGCCCCAGCTCGGACAGGTTGGTCCGCAGGTTCGCCAGCGATTCCATGTTCGCGTCGAGGGCGATCTTCTGGCTGTCGGCCACGAAGACGACGCCGTCCACGCCCTTGAGGACGAGCTTGCGGGTGGCGTTGTAGAAGACCTGGCCCGGCACGGTGTAGAGCTGGATGCGAGTCCGCATCCCCCTGATGGTGCCGATCTCGATCGGCAGGAAGTCGAAGAAGAGCGTCCGGTCCGTCTCGGTGGC
>Ga0209647_1001623_pt1 | contig 18881 bp, 18 predicted proteins | sample GraSoi_2013_60cm_FD_185827 | JGI IMG/M metagenome (GOLD analysis project Ga0209647, IMG submission 185827) | Grasslands soil microbial communities from the Angelo Coastal Reserve, California, USA - Sample 9_17_2013_60cm (SPAdes) (version 2) | ecosystem: Environmental > Terrestrial > Soil >... | reverse complement strand
ACTAACGGGCCAGTATCGAGTACCAACCCCTTATTCGGCACCGAGACCCTCCAAATGTTTGGGATTACTGGCAAGGTCACGAACGCCTGTACCGGATTTTGGAACGTACTTCTTTAACCGCTGATGCAGCGACGACTGGTTGCCATCCTTCGACGACCTCAACTGATTCTCTAGATATTGTTCCAAAGACCGTCGAACGAGTTCACTCTTGGAGATTTTTTGCGCCCTGGCCATACGTTCGAGAGCCTCATCTTGAACGGCGTGAACCTTGACCGTTATCGTTCTCACCTGAACAAGGTAATACCGTTGCGTCAAAGAGCAATACCGAGACGATCCGGCTCACACTACTTCCAGGAAATTCAGATCCGGTAGCACCGGAAAATCTGCGTGCGGTTCTGTCTGATACCAGAAAGCCGTCGAGGCGATATCATCTTGTAACGGTAAATACCGTCGTTGGCCCTCCAGAGTCGATCTCCAGCCAAGGGCCTGGATGGTGACGCGTAAATCCTGATGAAACCGTATCGGGTCCATGACATGCCAGCGATACATGCCGAATCGCTGTTGGCTCTGATACAAGCCGTCTGGCTTGATGACTTGCGGCAAACCCGAGAACGGACTCGAAAATACGCCGTATTCGCCTTTCGGATGTTCAAAATTCCAGGCTCCGCCGAAATAATCCTCGGTGCCGGTGCCGCAGATCGTTGGCCAGTCCTGATCTCCATCCAAATAGAATTTGATTTCACCTTCACCCCACCAGCCGTTGTTCCTGACTCCCCACGCCAAATAGGTTCCGATGTGTTGCCCTTTGCCTTTTACCCCATCAAGAATGGTATGAACCGTTTGATAGGGTAGCGGATTTGATCGCCTCCATTGGGTGTGAAAATAGGCTCGATCGGGCTCGATCTCGGTCAGCGTGTGATCGATCTGATAGTAGAACCCTTCAATTTTGTCTGGACTCAAATTCTCTAACGTAATCAGTGCCCGCTCTTTGAATGGCATCTCCCAATAGCTATTGAATCCGCCGGCCGGATTCACGGCGACTGGCAGCGAACTAATATTGCAGCGGACGCCCCAACCGTTGCAGAAAAAATCGCCTAACGGCACCTCTACTGAGGGAGTGGTCTCGTTATCCCAGAACATACGCAGCACTAAACGACGCCAGAACTGTGGGTGTACCGTTAACCAGATGTGTTGAATAGCGCCGGGGCCATGGATGTCGGCGAGTGTACAAAGCTGACGCCCATCGATATCGATGCTGGGAGAAACTTTCCAGCCTTGACCTAACTCGCGAGCTGGAATTGCCCCCGTGCCTTCAGTTGCTTTGCCAGCTTCACCTTTGGCGCCAGAAAAATTCTCCGCGCTAATTGACCTGGTCTGAGCGTCGGAAAGACGCGCCAGGTTACCGAGCGACATACCGAGTCCGTTGAAAGAATAGTTGCTCATCATTTCGCTGCGCGAATAGCCAATAGCCGATAGCCGATAGTCAATTTCAGGAGACACGGCCCAGATAATTTGTCAGTTTTCATACCATCGTTTTGAACAGATGCATTAGTGTTCATTGGCTATTGGCTATTGGCTATTGGCTATTGGCTATTGGCTATTGGCTATTCGCGCAGCGTGCTATTTGAGTCCGGAGGTTTTGATAGATTCTACTAACTGCCGTTGGAAGATGAAGAACAGCAATAAGGTCGGCAGCGCGACAATGGTGGAGCCGGCCATGATGTAATTCCAGGAAGCCGAATATTGCTGATGGAAACTGGCAATCGCGATCTGCACCACCCACAAGTTCGGATCATTGGTAATAGTTAGCGGCCAGATAAAGGCGTTCCAGTTAGCCAAAAAGAAGAAGACCGCGAGCGCCGCCAGAATCGGCCGGCTGAGTGGCAGCATGATATTCCAATAGATCCGAAAATAGCTGGCGCCATCGATGACCGCTGCCTCTTGCAGTTCGTTAGGAATCGCAATGTAGAATTGTCTTAACAGAAAAATTCCGAAGGCGTTAAAGATGGCGGGAACGATCAGGCCGGCATAGGTGTTCACCATCCCCATTTGCCGGACCAGGATGAAAAGGGGGACAATGATGACCGGCAACGAAACTAAGAAAGTGGAAAAGATAGCGAGGAAAATTGCTTCTCGCCCCGGAAATCTGAGGCGGGCAAGAGCAAACCCGGCCATGGAATGAAACCAGAGCGCAACCACGGTGATAGTCCCAGCAACGAAAAAGCTGTTGAGCATGTATCGCCAGAACGGCAACGCCGTGAATACGTACCGGAAATTCTCCAGGGTCGGCTGCGAAGGAATGATATTCGGGCTGAAGGTTTCGTTGCCGGGCTTCAGCGAGGCCGAAATCATCCAAATGAGCGGACTGACAGTCAAAATCGCCAGAATCGCGGTGAAACAGAAAAGCAACACCGGACCCAAGCGTCGAAAAGGTCTTCTAGGGCCAGGGCTAGAACCCAGGGCTAAGTCCTCGTCCCTGTTCGGGGCAGACAGCCGATCCAGTGTTGCGTTGGTGGGCATGCGAAGAAAGTCTTCAGGCTAAGTGAAATGAAATCTGCCGCCCTTGGTAACGGCAAAAAGGGTAATCGTTACTACCAAAAGAATGAGCACTAAAAAAGAGGCCATTCCGGCGGCGTAGCCGTAATTGTTAAACTGGAACGCCTGTTGGTAGATATAAAAGATCACCAGCGAAGTTGAATTGGCCGGTCCGCCTCTGGTCATCACGTAAATTAAGTCGAATGCCTGCGAGCCGGCGACGGCAGAAACCAAGGACACCAATAGCACGAAAAAGCTGGTGGGCCGGAGTAACGGGAGCGTGATGCGGGTAAACGTCGCCCAAGGGCCGGCGCCATCGATGCGAGCGGCATCGTAGTATTCGCGGGGGATCTCCTGCAGTCCGGACATGAAAATAATCATGTAATATCCCATCAGGAACCAGACGGTCACGAAGAGGATGGAATAGAGCGTGATATTCGGGTCTCCCAGCCAGGAATATCCCGGCAGACCAAACAATTGGAACACCCGATTAACAAAACCGACTTTATCGACTAACATCACCTGCCAGGTGAGAGCCACTACTACCAAACTGACAACGTTTGGCATAAAGAACATGCTTCGAAATACGCCAATTAAAGGCATGCGCCGATTGACCAAGACCGCTAAGCCGAGGCCAGTGATGTAAAGCGCCGGTACCAGGATGAGAACGTAGACAAATGTTACCCAAAGGCTCTTCCGAAAAAGCGGGTCGATCAGCATCCGTTGATAGTTAGCCAGACCAACGAATCGAAACCCGCCGAACCCGTTCACTGAAAAGAAGCCCAAGCTGAGAGAGAAAAGCATGGGCACGGCCACAAATATGGCCAGCCCAAGAGCGTCCGGTAAGATGAACAGGTACGCAGCCAAAGCTTCTCTCTGGCTGCGTTTCAATCGTACGCCGGAACGTCTCCCGGCTGGACGCCTCTCCACTACACTAGGCGCGTCCAGCGATGACCTCATCTTAGTGGCGCACCTGAATATCCGGCGAGAAAAGCGTCAATATTTTGGCTGGCCTCGGCCGCTTGTTGTTTGGGATCAGCCCCGCCTAATTGGCAAGCTTGAATCGCATCCGAGACCGCCTTGTAAACCTCAGGTGGAACTCGAGGTTCACCGCGCCCGGTTGGGAAAACATCATCTTTCAATACTTTCATAGGGCCATCCTTGTAACCGCCGAGCTCAGTGGCTTTCTCGAGAGCCGATTTTCGAGGGGAGATGTCGCTTTTGGCTTTGATGCACCAATCAACTACTCGTCCGATTGAGTCGTCGCTCATGGAACCTAGCGCCCACACACAGAACTTCGCTGCGGTCTCTGGATCTTTGCCTTTTGCATTCGCCACAAAAGACCAGCCACCAAGCACACTCTTCGGTTGACCATTTGGCGGTGTCGGGCAAGGGAAGACGCCATATTCGAATCCTTTGGCATTCTCGCGCAGCAAGGAGACGCCCCAAATTCCCAGGTTCTGCATGGCGCAATAACCGCTGGCGAGATTTGCCACCGGGTCGCCTCCGCCGAACCCCAGCTCATTACGGGGAGCTACCCCCTCTTTGATCGCGTCTTGCCAAAATTTCAGAGCCTGCACCGTAGCGGGCGAATTGAACGCGCTTTTGTTGCCCTCCGGCGTCACGATGTCTCCGCCTCCCTGCCAGAGAAACGGATACCAGGTGAAGTTCTGGTAGTAGCCTGGACCGGTTTCAAACAAACAACCGAATTGGCTTTTCTTAGTGAGTTTCTTAGAGACCTCGATTAGGTGGTCCCAAGTTTTGGGGACATCGGCTTCGGATAATTTAGCCTCGCTGAATGCCTTATGGCTGTAATACATCGCCATCGGTTCCACTTCCATAGGCAGCCCGTAGATTTTCCCGTCCACGATGCGGGTCTCCATGACGTTGTCGAAGAAATCCTTCTTGGCTGCATCCTCCATGTATTGGGACAACTCCACTAGTACTCCGCCGTTGTAATACCGGAGGAAATCGCCCGGGCTAATAACGAAAATGTCGGGACCTTGACCGGAAGCGAAAGCGGTTTGGAGCTTTGAGCCGTTCATATAGTCCTGGTTAGGGACGTAGAGCAGCTCGACTTTGATGTCGTGGGAACTGTTCCAAGACTTGACCATGTCTTGAAACCATTTGTCCTGCGTGGCGACACCACCGCCCGGCGAGTAGAATTGCCAGAAGGAAAGGCTCTTTGGCGTCGCCGCCTTCACGTTAATATTGAAGGGCGAGAAAAGCGAAGAGACGGCAGCAACCATAGCGACCTTGCCGCCGCCGATCAAAAGCTCGCGACGCGTCAGGCCGGACAGGGAAGGGTTGGATACTGGGGATTCGGTGGCGGATACCGACGGGACAACAGGAGACGTTACCTCAGATTCAGTTGGTGGCTTCATTAGGGGGAAACGGCGTTTTTTGATTTACGTCAAGAAAGCGGCGTTACTGTAAAAGTTTTCAGTGAATTGTAAACGTTTTCATTAGCTCGCATCCGCCGTCAAATGCGGATGCATTTAAGCCCGATGCAGGCTAATAAATCAGACCAATGCCGCATCTCGATTTGTTGCTGGGCCTCGACGTCGGAACTACCAATGTCAAATGTCTGGCTCTCGACTCAGCCGGAAAAATTCTATTCCAAGCCGACGAAAGAACTCCGCTTAGTCGCCCAAAACCCGGTTGGACTGATTTCGAGCCGGAACCGATATGGCAAGCCGCTTGCCGGACAGTCCGGGCGGTCGTGGCGAAGGTAGACTCACCAGAACGGATCAAAGGAATAGCAGTGGCAGGCGTGGCCGAGTCACTGTTCCCGATCGATAAGGCCGGCCGCTCCGTTGGACCGGCGATCGCCTGGTTCGACCTGAGGACAACCGAAGAATACGCCTGGCTACAGGATCGAGTTGGGTACGATCGCTTGTTCCGCATCTCCGGGCTGAATCCGGACCCCATGTTCGGACTGTGTAAACTGCTCTGGGTTAAGAAGAACGATCCGGAAACGTTCGGGAAAGCCGCCAAGTGGCTGCACTTAGCAGATTACATCGCGTTCCGCCTCAGTGGCGTGCCCGCAACCGACCCCAGCTTGGCGTGTCGCTCCCTGGCTTATAATCTTGCCAAAGGAACTTGGGAAACAGACCTGCTAACAGAAGTCGGCGTTGATCCTGATGTCTTTCCTCCGATTTTACGAAGCGGAACTTTCCTTGGGCCGGTTACACCGTCCGCAGCTAAGGAGACCGGCCTTCCTCCGGCCTGCGCGGTTTGTGTCGGTGCTCATGACCAACTGAGCGGCACGTTTGCGGTGAGCGGGTTGGCGAAAGAAGTACTCACAGATAGCTTAGGAACCTCTGCCACGGTCCTGGCAATCGCTGAAAAACCGAACTTTAGCCGGAGTCTTCCAGATCACGGCTTGGCGCAAGGCGCGGTTTGGATTGATGAGCCGGTCTTTTATCTAACCGGTGGCCTTTTTACGGCCGGCTCTGCCATTGAATGGTTCCAGCAACAACTGGGCGGCAAAGCTGATTTTGCAACGCTAACGGACGAAGCAGCCGGCACTCATCACGCGATTCCGATTTTTCTTCCCCATCTGGTCCGGAGCTTGACTCCGTTCCCCGATGCGCATGCTGCCGGGGCATTTGTCGGGCTCCGGGCGACCACGACACGAGCAGCGATGTTCAGGGCAGTTCTTGAAGGAATCGCCTTCGAAGAACGTGCCATCTTGGAAGCGATGGAATCGGTGGCGGGCCTGCCGCGACCGAAGGAGATCGTTACCATCGGGATCCCGATGCAGAACCGGCTACTAGCCCAAATCAAAGCCGATGTTTACGGTTCATGTTTAAAGATTAGTCCGGTACGCGAAGCAGTCGCGTTAGGGGTGGCGTTGCTGGCCGGAGTCGGCGCCGGTGTGTATCCTAACGGTTCAGCTGCCGCCGCTGCGGTGCATCAGGAGGAGATCAGTTTGGAGCCACGACCCGAGCCGGCCAAGGAATTAGAGGCGCGGTATGCAGTGTACCGGGATCTTTTCGGGCAGCTTCAATCGGTGAATCATCGCCTGTATCGGTAGGACGAGGGCGGGTGCTCGCGCGGAGGAGCTAGGAGTAGAGCACGGGCAATGCGGAACCCGAGTGGACACAGTGGACTGAGTAGACCGAGTGGACGTAATAAATACACCGGATCGGTCCACTTTGTCCACTAAGTCCATGGCGTCCACTGCCGCCGCCGAGACCTCCCACCGCCCGTCCTCCTAGCTCCTTGAGTCGAGAAGGCGCTCGACTCAAAACAACGCCGCCAATGTCGGATACAACGTCGCTGGGCCTGCGATCACGCGGTTCCCTTTCCAGAGGCCGTCATCGGCCAGGAAGTCGTTGATGACTCCGCCCGCCGCCTGAACAACAGCTAGGGCGCCGAGGCAATCCCATGAATTGATATGGGGTTCGACATATCCGATCAGCCTTCCGGCTGCGACGTAACACAAGGCTAACGCGCCGCAACCTTCCCGGTAAAACATGGAGCCTTGATTCAGAAGACGAGAAAAGATCGGTAGAAATTCATCTGGCTTAACTCTCGGCGAGTAACCGACTCCGAGAATGCCATCGGTCAAACGAGTTGGGTTCCCAACCTGGATCGGCTGCCCATTCAAGGCGGCAGGTCTGCCTCGGCAACCCTGAAACAATTCCTGGCGAGCCGGACCGTAGACCAACCCTATCTCCAGGTTCCCGTTGAGAACGAACGCGATCGAGATACACCATCCGCCTAGCCCGCTGATGAACGGTTGGGTGCCGTCGATTGGGTCTACTACCCAAACGCCTTGACCGGGCGAAAATTCAGTCCGCCCAGTCTCTTCGCCAAGAAAAGCGTCCTCTGGGAACCGCCCATGCAGACGTTCCCGAATGAGCAATTCGACATTAAGATCCGCCTCGCTGGCCATGTCTTGTTCCCCCTTCTGTTTGATCGTTAGGGTTCCAAGGCGATGGAAGTAATTGAGCGCGAGCTGTCCAGCGTCCTTGATCAGGTCAGAGGTGAATTCGAACCGGGCGTGAAGGTCGGAGGTGGGCATGGGGTGAAGGAGTTCAAGGAGTACGAGGAGTTCAAGGAGTACAAGGGGGAGGAGCCAGAATCCAGGAGCCAGGAGTCAGGAGGTCCTGGGTCCTATTCGTGTCTCTTTTTAACTCTGATTCAAGGGGTCATTTACGTGTGCTGTGGATTAACAAACTTTCGTCTCATGGTATTCACCTGACCCAGCACCTCCTGGCTCCTGGATTCTGGCTCCTGGCTCCTTCTGCCATAGCCAGGCCGCGCCGCGTACGCCGCTGGAATCGCCGTGGACTGCTTTGCGAATTGGAGTTTCGAACACGGTCGAGAAGGTGTATCGCGCCAGTTGGGGCGGGAGCTCGGTGTAGAGTTCGTCGATGTTGGACATCCCGCCTCCAATCACAAGTATGTCCGGATCAAGGGTGTTAACGACTATTGACAGCCCGCGGGCCACACGATCGATGTAGCGTTGCCAAATTATCCGGGCGAGACGGTCGCCTCCTCGCATTTTCGCTATGATGTCCTTTGCGGCGAGCTCGTCTCCAGCATGCCGAGCATAATCGGCTTGGAAGGCGCGACCTGATACCCATGTCTCCATACAACCGTACTTACCGCAGTAGCAGGGTGATCCAGGGATTTCATTGGTGTTCTGAAACGGTAGCGGGTTATGGCCCCACTCGCCGCCGCTGTTGTTGGGACCGTGGTGCGCCCGGCCAGCGATGGCGATGCCGGCGCCGGCCCCACTGCCGAGGATCACCGCAAAAACCACATGATATCCGGCGCCTGCTCCATCCACAGCTTCCGAGGCTGCCAGACAGTCGGCATCGTTCTCCACGCGAATCTCTCTGCCCAGCGCCTCGCGCAGGTCGCGCTCTACTGGCTTGCCTAGGAGCCAGGTTGAGCTCGCTCCTTTGCCGAGTCTGGATTTAGGTTCAAGCGAACCCGGGATGCCGATCCCGACCGAGCCCCGCCGTCCGATTTCATTCTCCAAACGAGAAACCAGATTACTGATGATTCGCAGACAGCCCTCGTAATCGTGGCGGGGTGTGTCTTGGCGGAGACGCAGGAGCTCGTCGCCTGCGTGAGTCAGAGCGATTCCTTCGATTTTGGTGCCGCCCCAGTCAATACCGATCAAGACGTCTGCCGTAATACTCATTGGTCAGGAAATGCAGGCTAAATTGCGGCATGAAAGAGCAGGTCGCGGTCTCTAGCGAAACCAGCCAACAACGGCAGGCTAGCTGCGCCTAGCACCCGCGCATCGCTCCCGATGGTTCCTTCAACAATGTCGGCTGGCGCCAGCCCCTGTAGATCCATCCGAGCAAACTTTTCTCGGGTTCGTTGGACCACTGCGGACCGAATCGCTTCCGGGAACGCTCCATCGATCACAATCGCTTCGAAATCGATGACGGAAATCGCCGAACCGATAGCGACGCTCACACTAGCAGTAGCTTGTTCGATCCAGGCCTCCAGCGTGGCGTCCACTGCGCTCCAGTCGTTCGGCGATCGCCACAGGATCGAAGGATCTTGACCCTCATTTTTCAACATGTTCTCCAGGATATAGATCGAAGCGGAACGGATGAGGCTTCTAGCCGACGCCGGACCCGCTTCATTTAGGTTCGGCACCAGCATCGAGCCGAAGGCGCCAGCATAGCCGGCTCGCCCGGGATAGAGGCTGCCGTTTAGCACCACACCACCTCCGATCAACGTGGCGAAGAAAATGTAGAGGAAATTTGTGTAACCGGCCCGGTTACCAAAGGCGAGTTCGGCGGCGCACGCGGCGGTGGCGTCGTTGCAAAAGTGGACCGGCCAAGGTACCAGCCGTTCCACTTCGCTGTTAATGTCATAACTCCGCCAGGCCTCCTGTACTTCGTGGGGCGCCCCTACTTCGTCCTCCCAACCCCACATTTCGAAAGGCGCAGCGATGCCAAATCCGCAGATCCTTTTTGTTTGTTGATCATCCAAATTCTGAGTGAGCTCCGCTACCCCAGATCGCACGAAGCGTTCGAGCTCATTCGGGGTCGGGTAGGCGTAAGTCTCACGTAGCACTTGTCGAACCCGACCGACGAAATCCATCAGCACCAGATCTGCACTGCGCCGGCCGAACTTGAAGCCAATGGAGAACGCGCCCTCCGGATTGAGAGACATGGGGACCGAAGGTTGGCCGACCTTTCCCCGAATTGGTGTTCCTTTCAGCAACAAACCGTCGTTTTCCAGCTGTTTCATGATCACGGAGCTGGTTTGAGTCGAGAGACCGGTCCGCCGCGCGATCTCGGTTTTCGAAAGGCTTCCGTGGCTGCGAATCAAAGACAAAATCAGGCGTTCATTGTAGAGCTTGACTCCCGATTGATTGGTCCCTCTGCTTGGGTCGACAGTGCGAGGAGGAGGGGTGGTGAGAGCAGATAAAATGTCGGGCATTTTCTTTGACTCCATTCCGACGATGACCTTTGGCGGCGGCTTGGGTGGGGAAATGTGGGCGACCGTTAGGAGGGAGTGTAGAAGAGGGGATAACAAGGTCAAATAATAAATCATTCCGATTTATTTATGGGTTGACAGAGGTCGCCTATTCAGTGCAAAGGTTGGATGCTCGACTATCTCCCCCCATCAAAACCCCAGAGAACCAATATGCGTATCAACATCCCCCGTTCTACCAAGCTCGCCGCCGCTTCGTTCATAGGTGCGACGTGCGCGTTTCTCGTTCAACCGGTTCCGGTGGCTAAAGCTGCCGGCGACCAGATCGTTATCGGCCTCGTCACGAAAACCGAAGTTAACCCGTACTTTGTTAAGCTGCGTCAGGCCGCAACCGCGGAATCGGAAAAACAGGGCGCCAAACTCATCGCCCGATTCGGTAAGTTCGATGGCGACAATGAGGGCCAAGTCGCCGCAGTTGAAGACCTGATCAGCGCCGGAGTGAAAGGAATTCTCATCACCCCGAACAATTCGACCGGTATGCTCGGGATAATAAAAAAGGCGCGTGAGAAAGGCGTTTTGGTCATTGCCCTGGATACGGCTACGGATCCGGCGGACGCGGTTGATGCGACGCTGGCGACGGACAATTTCGAGGCCGGCGTTCTACAGGGCGAATATGCTCGTAAGGCGTTGGGTGATAAGCAGCCAAAGCTAGCTATGTTGGACGGTACTCCCGGCGGTACAGTTGATACTCAGCGGCATGACGGGTTTCTGAAAGGCTTCGGCATCAAGGAAGGCGACCCGGCCATCGTCGGAAAACAGAACACTCATGGCGCCCAGGATGAAGGCCAAACGGCCATGGAAAACTTGCTGACGGCCCACCCGGATATCAACGTGGTCTATACGATCAATGAACCCGCGGCTGAGGGCGCGTATGCGGCGATCAAGGCTCGGGGTAAACTGAAGGACATCGTCTTAACTTCGATCGATGGCGGCAGGCTCGGCGTTCAATACGTCCAACAAGGCAAGATCGCGGCGACGGTCATGCAGTTTCCGAAGATTATGGCGACGAAAGGGGTCGACTATGTCGTTGAGTACGTGAAGACCGGTAAGAAGCCGAGCGGCTTTATCAACACCGGCGCGAGCTTAATCTCGGACAAACCGTTCAGCGGCCTGGAGTCAAAGGACACGAAGTGGGGTCTGCAAAATTGCTGGGGCTTAAATACTCCGGTGGAAGCTAAAGATCGGTTGTTTGCTGCGATCGGGCAGCCCTGAGATTATTTTTGTGACCTTCTCCTGATCTGAGGTCGTTTGAGGAGCTAGGGCGAGTGGGGCGAGGCTCCCGAACGACCTAAGAGGTCTTGCAAGGAATTGGGCTTAACCTGTACGATCGATGTGTTACGCCGGAAAGACCGCCGAGCCGTGAATCCAGCACGTGGCTTCTCGGCAATTGGAGTCAGTGGTTATGCGAGTTTTAAGAGATGTGGCGAAAAACAGGAGCCGTACACGCCTGTCTCGGCAGATAATCGGCGCGGGACATCTGGGGTTCAAAGCCATCAAAAACCTTGTTTGCCTCCCCGGTTGTTCCGGAGCCTCGCCCCACCAATCATGACAACGTCGCAAGCAATTTAACCAATGAGCGCAACTAGTATTCCAGCTTCGAAGCGGGCCTTCGGCGGATTCGGCCGGCTGATGATGACGCCGACGCTCGGGCCCTTGGTTGTATTGCTCGTCTTTTGCGCTGTTTTTTCGCTGGCGACCAAGACTTTCTTCGCCGCCGGCAACCTCTCGCTGGTGGTGCAGCAAAGCGTCATCGTGGGCACTTTGGCGATTGGACAAACGATGATTATCCTCACCGCGGGGATCGACCTGGCGAATGGCGGTATCGCAGTGCTGGGTACAATCATCGCGGGCAGGATGGTAGTCGAACAGCAGAACCCGGTGCTCTCTTTGCTGTTCGCGCTGATCGTCTGCACCAGTTTTGGGCTTACCGCCGGGTTGCTTGTGAGCCGGTTGATGTTGCCGCCATTTATCGTAACCCTGGGCTTGCTCGGGATCATTACGGCCATCACTCGCTTAACGGCTCAAGGTGGCGCCTTTCCGGTTACAGACGACTTACTTTCCTGGCCTGGTAACGCCTTTAACGTGGGCGATACCTCGATCACTTACGGCATGGTGGTCATGTTCGGGCTTTATGTAGTGGTGTGGTACTTACTAACTCAGACCGCCTGGGGCCGGCATGTCTACGCTATCGGGAACAACCGGGAAGCAGCCCGGTTGGTCGGTATTCCCGTCCAAGCCCGTTTGCTGTCGGTCTATACGTTTGCCGGATTACTTTACGGAATCGGCGCTTGGTTAGCGCTGGGACGCATCCCGAATGCCGACCCGAACGCGCTCCAGAATGGAAACCTTGATAGCATCACCGCGGTGGTAATCGGCGGTACCAGCCTCTTTGGGGGGCGCGGTAGCTTATGGGGTACGCTCATTGGGACGTTAATTGTGTCGGTGCTGCGTAATGGACTAACGCTAACCGGGATCGATCCGTTGTGGCAGGATTTAGTCACGGGCATTCTCGTCATTAGCGCGGTGGCTCTGGATCAAATTTCGAGAGGGAAACAACGATGACAGTAGAGACCATTGCGAAAGTAACTCTGCCGCCGAAAGGAACGGTAGTATTGGAGGCTCGCGGTATCACGAAGCGGTACGGCCAGGTCACCGCGCTCGATCGAGCAGATCTTGAACTCAAGGCTGGCGAAGTGCTGGCGGTGGTGGGCGACAACGGCGCCGGCAAGAGTACGCTCATCAAGGTTCTTTGCGGTGCGGTTGTTCCGGATGAGGGCCAGGTCTTGCTGGAGGGTCACCCCGTGCATTTCCGTAGCCCACTAGATGCCAGAAACCTCGGGATTGAAACGGTGTATCAGGATCTCGCGGTTGCGCCGGCTCTCGATATCGCAACGAATTTATTTTTGGGACGAGAATTGCGGCATAAAGGGCCGCTGGGGACCTGGCTCAGGTTGCTGGACAAAAGCCGGATGCGACGAGAGGCGCAACACGAGATGGATCAATTGAAGTTTCATCTGCCGGCGATTGACAGCGCAGTGGAGAAACTCTCCGGTGGACAAAGGCAAGGTGTAGCTGTAGCTCGGGCGGCTATCTTTGCGCGCCGGTTAGTGATTATGGACGAACCTACGGCTGCTTTGGGCGTTCGCGAGTCCGGTCAGGTGCTGAATTTGATCAGAACGATTCGCGATCGAGGCCTTCCCGTCATCCTGATCAGTCACGATATGCCGCATGTGTTCGAGGTCGCTGATCGGATTCAGATCATGCGTCTCGGACGCCGAGCCGCTCTGACCAGCCCACAGAAGCACACGATGTCTGAAGTCGTCGCCATCATGACCGGAGCTGCGCGGGGGGATGAGGCGGTTGAGGCGAACGGAGCTGCGTAGGGGCGAGACGGCGAAACGGCGAATGGGCGAGACGGCGAGACGGCGATCGGCGATGCTCTGCGGATTCGACTCTGATCGGTGGGGCGAAAATCGGTGGGGCGAAAATCTCGGCGCGCCGTGGATGCTGCCACCTCAAAGCGTTAAGCCCGCGCCGGATTTGAGCCGTGCCGTGGGGCCGCCAGCAACCCAAAATTGTCGCGAACCCAACCATGTGTATTTGGAAACAACAATGGGGCGATGCCACCCGCACGGCGCGGCTCAAACCCGGCGCGGATAAACCAGGCAACAAAATAAGACCTCGGCGCGCCGAGGTCTTCGCCCCACCGATCAGGGGCGCATCCGCAGGGCATCGCCGTTTCGCCCATTCGCCCATTCGCCGTTTCGCCTAAATACTCTCCGCCAGCGCTGCTAGCTTTAGTACGGTATTCCAATTGCGGCCGGTATTCGGTGTTCCTAATTTCTTTTCGATCAGTTTGGTCGTTAACTTGGATGTTCCGACTCCGGCGGAATAATACACGTACGCTTGCTTGCCATCGGCCTGGAAGATCTCGGGTCCGGTGATGGCCGCTCTCAACGCCTCCACTTCCTGATTGGTCGGTGCGCGCTTCAGGACCACGATCAATAGGTGGCCCGGATCGCGTTTCGCTTCTTCAGTAAAAGGATTTCGGGCGATGATGGTTTTCCATTCTTCAACGCTGCGCACGAAAAAATCCGTCTGCGAACCGGTTCGCTGGGCGAACTCGGTTTCGAGAAACTTTTCTAAGGCGGCACCGGTCTTGTTTTTGCTACGGAAAACCGCGTTTCCTGAATTCAGCAAGGTTTGCGCATCCTGGAACCCAAGATCAGCTAACAACGCTCGCAAATCCGCCATGCCGACCTTGATACCGCCGACATTGATCGCGCGGAGTAGGGCTATTTGTGCAGTCATTGGACGCTCGAGGTGGAAACGGTGGTTGCGAAGGTTTCTTTAGCTTAAGGCTCGCTGCACTGCTCAAGAAGTGACAAAATCGTCGTAACAAATTCGTTGACTAGGTATCGCCTGAATTTTTCTCCTCTAAGAATGCGCCAAACAATTTTTCGTCGAGCGGAAACGTTAGGGTTTTCGTTCAGAATATCGACGCGTGAGCGCTCTCGCGCGTTGTCCTGCTGTTCCAGCCGAGTCCTGCAATCCTAGAAGATGATGAACCCAAATCTAAATTCAGTAACACTGGCAACGCCGCGGCGCTCCCGGCTAACCTTCGAGATTTTTGGCGTATGCGCTATTGCTGTTTGTATAATCTTTTCAGGCGAAGCGTTTGCTACTACGAAAGGCCTCAGTCAGATAGTCACTCCGGATATTCAGCCGCTAGGCGATCTTTCATTGAGTTTTCAATGGCAATCTGAGCAGATCGGAAACCCCTATGAGTTTCAAGCTGAGCTCGGCCTCACGAAATTTTTTGAAGTAGCGGTGTTCCAGGGAATAAAGCCGGCCGAAACAATTTTTGCTACCGAGCTGAGCCTAATTCAAAAGGAACCTTATTTACTTAGTACCGGCTTCGCGAATTGGTCTACTAGTGGCCAGGCACCGCAACCTTATTTGTTGGGCGGTTATTATACCGAGCATCACAAGCTAATAGCGGGGATACAGGCTGTTGATAACCATATCCAAGCCGTTTTGGGATACGCGTACGACATAACCAAACAGTACCGAGTACAAGTCGATTTCCAGAGCGGACGATCAAACTTCTTCACTTTAGGAGTAACCTGGACACCGAACGATTTTGTGCAGATTAATCCAGCCATTTACTTCTCAAACGAAAGGCCCGGCAACGTTTCGGGATATGTCGTGCTTACCTTCACGAAGCACCTTTTTGGGCCCAAGGACCCATAGAGCGCGGTTTGGGTTCTGCCTTCAACCACAGAGTCCTCGAATCTCGAATAATTAGAGGTCGATCTTAGCCGGAAAATCTGTGGCGGGTTGATGATCCAACTTCACCGGCTCTTTTCTCTGCGCCGATTCGTATGCGGCCAGCACAACCCGTAAAGCCTGGTAACCGTCGTTCCAGGTCACAGACGATTGCCGCTGTTCTCGGATTGAATCCACGAATTCCTGGATCATCGGTTGGTTGGGATCAGGACCGAAGCCAATCCACTGGGGATTTCGGGCACCGCTTTTCGCGTAGACCGTTAAGTGCTGAGCCAAGCTATCCACTACGGCAGCGCCTTTTTCACCAATGACCTCTATTTTCAGATGTCCCCAACGGGGATACCAGGTTGGCCGGCTCCAACTGCAGTCAATACTGGCTTGAATACCATTGGACAGGGTGATTAGCAGCAAACCCGCAGTATCTACATCCAGTTCATTTGGATAAAATAAATTATCGATCTCCGCGTAGACCTCGACTACCTCAGCCGAAAAACACCAGCGAAAAAAATCAGCCAAATGTACGATGTGATCCATCGCAGCTCCGCCGCCGGCTAGTTCTTGGTTGGCAAACCATGCCCGGTGCCCGCTGGGGTTTTCACTGTGGTTGATACCGTTCACCCCGAACACTTTTCCCAACTCGCCCTGCTGAATCATGGTTCGTAGCGCCTGGGTCGACGGAGCAAAACGCGTGGGAAACGCGGTCATAAATCGGACCCCGTTTTTGTCGCAAACGTCTTTCATGGCTTCAGCGTCAGCCAGAGTGGTCTCAATCGGTTTCTCGCAAAGGATCTGGCAGCCGGCGTCGGCCCCTAGTTCTACCAATTCGCGATGACGAGCATTCTCCGAGCAAACGACGACTCCCTCCAATCCCTGGGCGAGCAGTTCCTGATGGCTGGAGAACCAGGGCACGCTGAACTCTTCGCTGAATGCTCGTCCTTCATCCGAGTTTTCATGCGAGAATCCGACGAGTTCGATTCCCGGAATCGCTTTGAGATTAGCTTGATACCCCGCGGCGTGTAGGTGAGCGACACTGAGAATACCGATGCGCATAACAAAAAAATTTCACCACGAAGACACAGAGGACACAAAGGTCGAGAGGCATAGGCTATCTATTGTACCGTTGTCTCGCATAGGGCTCAGAAATGGACAATGTGTGGTCAAGCTGTTTAAGTCTTCCTTCGTGTCCTTTGTGCCTCTGTGGTGAAATTTCGATTCATAAGACTTTTACTGGTCTACCTGTTTCCAACGATTCTTTCACCGCTAAACTAATCCGCAGCGCCTCGAGAGCATCTTCAGCTGTGGCCTCGAAAGGATCACCGCTCTGGATGCCCTGATACGCGTGCCGGAGCTCAGCGGCAAAAGGATCGTCAGTTAAACCGGATGTTGGCAAACCTACCGACGCGGTTTCTTCGGTTCTTGGAGGAAAGAAGGTGAGCAGGGGAGAGGGCTGATCTGAAGTCCATTCAATCAACCCATCCGTTCCCGAAAGATCGAGTCCAGTACGAAAAACTCCGGGAGGATAGGCCCAGCCTCCGTCGATCAAAGCGATCGCTCCACTCTTCAGGCGAAGAATGGCTTGGACATATTGTGCAGCCCCGCCGCCAGCGTGAGTCTTCAGCGCATAGACACGTTCCACCTCACCGGCTAACCAACGGGCATAGTCAAAATCATGAATCATGAGGTCTACCACCATCCCGCCGGACAGCGCGTCGTTAAAATACCAGGCCTCCGGCTTTTGTGGGACGTAACTCACCCGCTTAAGCCGTAAAACACCAGGCTTACCAATCCGTCCAGCTGCGACTAGTTGTTTGGCTGCTCGATATTGCGGAAAAAACCGGAGTACCATCCCGATAAAAAAACGAACCTGTCGACAGGCCTCGATCATGGCTTGGGCGTCTTCCACAGTGAGAGCAATTGGTTTCTCACAAATTACATGTTTGCCGGCCTTAGCCGCTGTTAAGACCAGCGGTTTGTGGGTTGCCGTCGGCGTGCAGATGTCGACAATGTCGACGTTGTTCAAGAGGTCAGCGTAGTCCCCGAAACTTCGGATGTTATGCCGTTGACTGAATATCTCAGCCTGGGTTGGACTCAACGAAGTGCAGCCGGTGAGCTCCGCGCCAACAGTATGCCACGCTGTCGCGTGAACCTCTGCCATCGTTCCAGTTCCAACAATACCGATTCGCATAGCCCGCATTTCTCACAAACGCGCCTGCATTTGCGAGAAATGCAGGCTACGGCGGCGGCACGCTTCGGCCGCGCCGAAGCGTGCCGCCGCTTGCCTGTCGAGATTACATTTTCGATCAATGTACCAACGCATCACTCCAATGCTCCAGTACTCCATTACTCCGGCTCTTCCATCGCTCCATGATCCATTAGTCCTCACTTTACTGCTCCCGCCGTAATTCCTCGGATCAGTTGTCGCGCGAAGATCATATAAAGGAAAACCGGAGGAAGAATCGCTAACGTTAGTGCCGCCAACACCGCATTATAATCATTCACGAATTCGCCCAGGAAAGTCTGGGCGCCAAGGATCAACGTCTTGGTGGCTTCGCCTGGCGCCAGGATAAGAGGGAACCAAAGATCATTCCAAATCGGCAACATGGAAATCGCTAACACCGAACCGAGGGCGGGCCGCACCAACGGTAGGATCAGCAGATAAATCCGGTATTCACTGGCGCCATCGATCCGAGCGGCATCTTTGAGATCTTTAGGCACCTGTCGCATGAAGGTCGTGAGAATGAATACGGCCAGGGGAATGCCTTGGGCAGTGTAGATCAGGATCAATCCCCAAAGCGTATTAACCAAATGAAGATCGACGGTGAGCCGCAGAATGCCCACCGTCCCTAGACGGATCGGCACCATAATCCCGATCGATAGGTAAAGTGCGGTCAGCAGGTTGAACCTGAATTTATATTCGGCCAGGGCGAACGCTGCCATCGAGCTAACGATAAGAATCAGCACCAGCGAGGACGCCGTTACCACAAAACTATTTAAGAAATATAGTTCAAAGTGAGCGCTCGAACCTAGGGTTTGGTAACCGTCCAAGGTAAACGTATCCGGAGAAGGAAACGCAAACGGGGAGCCAAAGATCGCCAGCCGATCTTTGAAGGAATTGATAATGGTCAACAAGACCGGGTAGAGAGCGATGACGGAATAAGCGAGTAGAACTGCATGTGTGCTGACGGTTGACCAAAATCTCGATTGCACGTTTTTCCTGCTCTAAAATTGGATTTGTTGCTGGCGGCGTTGCCAGCCAAACGAGTAAATCAGCACCCCGATCAAGATGATGATCAACATTACGCCGGCCACGGTCGAACCCATGAACGGATCGGCTGGTTGCAGTTGGTATCCGAAGAAGGTTCGGAAGAAAAATGTTCCCAGGATGTCAGAGGCAAAGTTAGGGCCAGCCAACGCCCCTTGGGTAGCATAGATCAATTCGAACGCGTTGAAGTTTCCTACAAACGTCAACACCGCCACCAGGCCGACCGTTGGCAAAATCAGCGGGAATTGGATGCGCCAAAATATCTTCCAACCGCTGGCTCCATCGACTCTGGCAGCTTCCACCAAGTCGTCCGGAATTC
>Ga0209647_1001621_pt1 | contig 18891 bp, 17 predicted proteins | sample GraSoi_2013_60cm_FD_185827 | JGI IMG/M metagenome (GOLD analysis project Ga0209647, IMG submission 185827) | Grasslands soil microbial communities from the Angelo Coastal Reserve, California, USA - Sample 9_17_2013_60cm (SPAdes) (version 2) | ecosystem: Environmental > Terrestrial > Soil >... | reverse complement strand
TCACCCGTTCGCCACTCTACTCGGGGTTGCCCCCTTTCGCGTTCGACTTGCATGTGTAAGGCATGCCGCCAGCGTTCAATCTGAGCCAGGATCAAACTCTTCAATTCAAATTTGACCTGATCAATCGCTATGCGATTGCGCGAGCCCCGCGTTTGATCGCGAAGCCCACTACTCACTCAAAGTCATTGCAAAGGTAAATAAAAAACCTTGCTAGACCTGGTGTGAGCTTGGGTTAATGCTTTGTGTGACACCAACGCGCTTGCGCGCGCCCGTAAAAACCAGTGTCACTGGCTTCACCCAGCGCCCACACCTATCGGCTGTTCAATTGTTAAAGAGCGTTCCCCGGGCGGGGATCCTGCACACCCCGGGAGGGGTTGGTTGCGGGGATAGGATTTGAACCTATGACCTTCGGGTTATGAGCCCGACGAGCTGCCAGACTGCTCCACCCCGCGCCCGGTACAGAAGCGGAATTATAGTGGCCGGCGCGAGGTACTGTCAAACCATTTTGCGTCGCAACAAGAAGGTTTTCAGGTGCGTTCGGTCTCGCTGGAACGCGGCTGCCACACCATCAGGCGCTTTTCCGCAATGCCCACCACCCAATCGAGGATCAACGCAAAAGCCGTCAGCAGCACAATCCCCGCAACTACGGTATTCATGTCGAAGAATCCCTCGGCCTGGAGAATCAGGTAGCCGACTCCCTTGGCTGAACCGAGATACTCGCCAACGACAGCACCGACGAAAGCGAGCCCCACCGAGTTGTGCAGACTGGCGAATACCCAGCTCATCGCACTCGGCACATAGACATGGCGCAGAAGCTGCCGCGGACCTGCTCCGAGCATGCGCGCATTGGCGAGCACGACCGGACTCACCTCGCGCACCCCCTGGTAGACATTGAAAAAAACGATGAAGAACACGAGCGTGACGCCGAGCGCGACCTTCGAGGCAATGCCCAGCCCGAACCACACGAAGAAAATCGGTGCGAGGACCACGCGGGGCATCGCATTGAGCGCCTTGATGTAGGGGTCCAGAATCGCCGACGCCGTCGGGGCCAGGGCGAGCCACAGGCCGATGATCACGCCGAAAACGGTTCCGATAAGAAACGCGAGCAAAGTCTCGATCAAAGTGACCCAAAGATGCTCGTAGATATCGCCTGAAACGAACCATCGCCACAGGCGCTCCAACACCTTCAGCGGCTCGCCGAAGAAGAACGCCGCTTGATTGGGTTCGGAGAAATATATCGGCGGCAGCAAGGTGGGACTGGTCAGAACGTGCCACAGGGCGAAAATCGCGGCCAGCAGCACTACTTGGCCAATCCGCAGGCGCAAGCGGCCCTTCCTCTCGCTATTGTCTTTGCTGCTGGGCATAGCCCTTGAGCACTTCTTCCTTCATCGTGCGCCAGATCTTGGCGTGGATTTCGATGAAGCGAGGCGCGAGCCGTATCTCCGCGACGTCGCGCGGGCGCGGCAGGTCGATTGCGTAGTCCCCGATGGGACGCGACTCCGGCCCGGCCGAAAGGACCACCACGCGATCGGACAGCGAGATCGCTTCCTCCAGATCGTGAGTGATGAACACCACCGATTTGCGATCCGCTCCCCAGAGCTCGAGCAGCTCGTTCTCCATGAGCTGGCGCGTCTGGATATCGAGCGCCGAGAAAGGCTCGTCCATCAGCAGGATCTGCGGATTGAGGATGAGTATCTGCGCGAGCGCCACGCGTTTTCGCATACCGCCGGAGAGCTGATGCGGAAAGCGCCTCTCGAAGCCGGCGAGGCCGACCCGCTTCAGCCAATCCCCGGCACGCGCAGCCCCTTCTTCGCGGCCGACGCCGCGGAAATCGAGCCCCGCTGCGACGTTCTCTATGGTGTTGCGCCAGGGCATGAGCGCCTCGGCCTGGAACATGTAGCCCGCTCTCGAATTGATCCCCGCGAGCCGTTCCCCGAAGACCTCCACCGATCCGGACGACGGCTGGAGCAGACCGGCTGCGACGTTGAGCAGCGTCGACTTGCCGCAGCCTGTCGGGCCGACCACCGAAACGAACTCGCCTTCGGCTACGCGGAGCGTAGTGCCGCGCACCGCCGTGTAACGCTGCGACGCATCTTCCCGCGAGGCGAACGTGCAGTCGATGTTCTCGAGCGCGAGAGCTGACGCAGCCGTCACTTGTACTTCGCGTTCGCTTTCTTGACGAACTCGTTCGTGTAGGTGAGCTCGAGCTTGATTTCGTTTGCCTTCACTTCGGGGTTGAAGGTCGGTATGACCTTGAGTGCGGTTTTCGCGCCGGCATCCGATATGACTCCGTCCGGCGATATGGCTTCCTTCACCTTGTTGAACGAGAACAGGTAAAGCGCCTTGTCGGCGAGCAGATAGGACTCCGGAACCGTGCGGAGCACCTCCTGGGGAGAAGCGGAGTGGATCCACCTGTCGGCGCGGACGATCGCGTTGGTGAGCGCCTGGACCGTGTTCGGATTCTTCCGGATGAAGTCGACGGGCGCATAGAGGCAACCCGCGGGCATCGGACCGCCCAACACCTGCTCGGTTCCTCTCAATGTCCGCGTGTCGGCAATGATCTTCACGTCCCCGTCCTGCTCGAGTTTAGTCATCACCGGATCGGTGTTGGAAACCGCATCGATTTGACCGCTCTTGAGCGCGGTAATGGCGGTCGCTCCGAGGCCCACGCCTATGACGGAGATATCGGAAGGCTTGAGACCGCCCGTGGAAATGAAGTGATTGAGGATCATGTGCGTACTCGACCCCGGCGCGGAAACGCCGATTTTCAAACCTTTCAAGTCTTTCGGCGACTTGTAGTCCTTCGCTCGGGCGGTGGCGATTCCGATTGCAATTTGCGGTGCCCGACCCTGTTGCACGAAACATTGGAGGAACTGCCCCTTGGGCTGCATGTTGAGCGTGTGCTCGTAGGCCCCCGACACGACGTCGGCGCTTCCCCCCACCACCGCCCGCAGCGCCTGGGAGCCGCCGGCGAAGTCGCTGATCGTTACGCTCAGACCCTCCTCCTTGAAGTACCCGAGTTGCTCGGCGATGGTGAGCGGCAGGTAGTACAGCGAGGGCTTGCCCCCAACCGCGACGTGCACGTCCTTCTTCTCGAGCGCGGCTTGCGCGCCAACGAATGCAGGCCAGGCGGCGATCAGGGCAGCGAGCGTGAGCTTCTTCATAAGATACATTAGTAATCTCCTGTAACTATATAATTATAGGTATCTTAGAACAATTCCTTCTGCCGAGGTCCTGGGGAGCGGAATTTCGCCGTGTCCAGACGGTTGCGTCCACCCGCGTTCAAGCCCAGCCGTTTGCACGCAAGGTCGAAGCGCTTGCGCAGCAGTTCCGCGTACTGCCCCTCCCCCTTCATGCGGCTGCCGAATCGCGGATCGTTGTCGCGTCCTCCGCGCATGTCGTGGATGCGTGCCATGACGTGCTTCGCCTTGAGCGGATAGTGCCGCTCCAGCCAGTCTTTGAAAAGGCCCTTCACTTCCCAGGGAAGCCGCAGCAGCGTGTATCCGGCCATGCGTGCCCCGGCTTCGCTCACGGCCTCGAGAACCGCTTCCATGTCCTTGTCGTTCAGGAACGGGATGATAGGCGCGACCAGCGTGCCGCAGGGCACGCCCGACCCGCTCAGGCGACGAATCGTTTCGACGCGCCGGTAGGGCGCCGCCGCGCGGGGCTCTAGAGTACGCGCGATCTCGCCGTCGAGCGAACCGATCGAGATGAACACCTGTACCAGGCCTTCGCGCGCCATCGGTTCGAGCAGGTCGAGATCGCGCTCGATCAACGAACCTTTGGTGACAATCCCGACCGGATTCCGAAATTCCCACAGCACTTCGAGAACGCCGCGAGTAATCCCGTGTTCGCGCTCGATGGGCTGGTACGGATCGGTATTGGCCCCCAGTGCGATCAGCTCGCAGCGGTAGCCGGGGCGCGAGAGCTCTTCGCGCAACAAGTAGGCTGCGTTTTCCTTGGCGAACAGGCGCGTCTCGAAATCCAGACCGGGAGAGAGCCCGAGATAAGCGTGACTCGGCCGTGCATAACAGTAGATGCAGCCGTGCTCGCAACCCTGATAGGGGTTGATGGACTGGGTGAAAGGGAGGTCTGGCGAGTCGTTGCGCGCGATGATCGAGCGCGCCTGCTGCAGCGTCACCACCGTTTCAGGCCGGGACCGGACCTCGGCCTCCGCCTCCCTGCCGCGCACGAGCGTCTCGAAACGCCCTCGCGGATTGTCCGCGGCGCCGCGTCCCTTGATGCTCACCGGTTGCCTGTCCATGTCGTTTCGATCTAGTGAAGGCGCCCGGGAAACGGGTGCAGGTCGGTTGCGTTCCCGGCCTTTGCGACCTGCAACTGCGGCTCGATCTGCAGGCCGTCGCGGGCAACCACTTCATGTATGTAGGTATGCTGCATTCTCGCGCGCGCTAGATGGCCTTGCGCTCCCTCAAGCCGGCAATTTCCGGTTTGCTGTAGCCGTGGGCCGCGAGCACGGCCGCGGTGTGCTCTCCCAGTTCCGGCCCGGCCGAATCGATGTCACCCGGCGTGTCCGAAAGCTTGGGTACGACGCCCGGCACCTTGATCGGCGTGCCGTCCTTGAGCCTGACTTCGCGGATCATGTCCCGGGCCAGATACTGCGCGTCGCCGACGATGTCGGCCATGCTGTAGATCTTGCCGTTCGGGACTTGCGCATCGTTGAGAATTCGCACAAGGTCCTCCGCGTCGTGCCGTGCCGTCCACTCCCCGATCGCCCGATCGAGCTCCTCGGCGCGTTTTGCCCGCCCGGCGTTGTCCGAAAGCAACGGGTCCCCGGCAAGATCGGCGCGTTCCATCACGTTCATCAGTCGCTTGAAGATGCTGTCGGCGTTCGCGCCTATCACCACGTGCTGCCCGTCGCGAGTGAGATAGGTGTTCGACGGAACGATGCCCGTGAGGTTGCTTCCGGTGCGTTCGCGCAGCTCCTTGAACACATCGTATTCCGGCAGCGCTCCCTCCATCATGTTGAAGACGGCTTCGTACAGCGCGACATCCACGACCTGGCCCTTGCCTCCGTTGGTTCCCCGATGGCGCAGGGCCATGAGCACGCCGATGACGCCGTGCAGCGCAGCCAGCGCATCGCCGATCGAGAGGTTGGGCCGCACCGGAGGCCGGTCGGGGAAACCGGTGACGTAGCGCAATCCGCCCATCGATTCGCCGATCGCGCCGAACCCCGCCTGATCGCGGTAAGGCCCGGATTGCCCGAATCCCGAGAGCCTGAGCATGACGATACCCGCATTCTGCGCCGCGAGTCGCTCGTAACCGAGTCCCCATTTTTCCAGCGTTCCCGGCCGAAAGTTCTCGATGACCACGTCGGCATCCCTTGCCAGCCGGCGCACGATCTCCTGCCCTTCGGCGGTCCGCAGATTGACGGTGACCGATTTCTTGTTGCGATTCTGCACGTGCCACCACAGCGACGTGCCCTGGTGCAGCTTTCTCCATTTGCGAAGAGGATCCCCCTCGGGCGGCTCGATCTTGATCACCTCGGCGCCGAACTCCGAGAAGAATTTCCCGGCAAAGGGCCCGGCGATCAGCTGTCCCAGTTCGATCACCTTCAACCCTTCCAGGGGTTTTGTCACAGCAGCCTGCGCTCGACGAAGGCCTGCGCCAGAGTCCCGGTATCGACGTACTCCAGCTCGCCGCCGACCGGCACGCCCCGCGCGATCCGGGTCACGCGCAGGTCGCGCCCCTTCAGCATTTCGCTGATGTAGTGGGCCGTCGCCTCGCCTTCGTTCGTAAAATTCGTGGCGACGATGACTTCCTTGACTTCCCCGTCGGCGAGGCGCCGTTGCATGACGTCGAGCCCGATCTCGCGCGGCCCGATGCCGTCGAGCGGCGAAAGACGCCCCATGAGCACGAAATAAAGGCCGTGATACGCCAGGGTCTGTTCCATCGTGAGCAGATCCCCCGGCGTTTCGACCACGCAAAGCTGGGAGGGATCGCGCCGCGGAGACCCGCACAACGCGCACAGCTCGAGTTCCGTGAAGCTGTTGCACTTGGCGCAGCGGCGAATGCTCTGCAGCGCCCCGCTCAGCGACTGCGCGAGCTTCGCCGCCCCCGTCTTGTCGTACTGCAGCAGATGGTAGGCGATGCGCTGGGCGGATTTGGGGCCGACTCCCGGGAGGCAGCGCAGCGCCTCGATCAGGTCTTCCAGAGCGGTGGGCGACTTCATCTCGTTCGGTCAGAACGGCAGCCCCATCCCGGGAGGCAGACCGAGACCGCCTGTCAAAGCCGACATTTTTTCCCGGACCGCCGCCTCGACTTTGCGCGCCGCGTCGTTGACCGCCGCGGCGACCAGGTCCTCGAGCATGTCCTTGTCGTCGGCCAGCAAGGACGGATCGATGTGGACCCGCTTGACGTCGTGCCTGCATGTCATGGTCACCTTGACCATGCCCGCGCCCGATTGCCCTTCCACCTCGACCGAGGCGAGCTCGTCCTGGAGCTTGCGCATGTTTTCCTGCATTTCCTGCGCTTGCTTCATCAAGCCGGCGAGTTGTGCCTTCATCGAAATGCCTCCGTCACTGTACGGGCTTGATCGAGGACTCGATGATGGTCGCGTCGAAATTCTCGACCAGGTCGCGCACGAACGCATCCCGGGTGACTGCGGCAGCCGCGCGATCGCGGGCGGTGTTGCCGGTGGTTTCCCGTATCGTCACGGTCAGGCGCACCGGCCTGCCGAAGCGCTCCTGCAGCGCCCCGCGAAGCTTCTCCTGGAAGCTCTTTTCCGCCAGATGCTTCGCAGCCGGAGACACGCAGAGCTCGAGCGCTTCGCCGTCGAAACTCCCGAGCTCGCTTGCTTGGGCGAGCTGCTTGGCGATACCGCCGAGATTGAGCGAATTGGCGAGTTTTGGCCAATCCCCGTCGAACGACCCTCGGGCGGCCGCCTGAAGATTTCCCGCCGGCTTCGCCGTTTCAGGGGGCTCGCTTCCTTTCGAGCCGCTCGGCCGCGATTCGCCGGCGTCGCGCGTCTCCGGGGCAAAGGCGAGCATGCGCAGGAGCGCCATGGTGAAGCCGGCGAACTCGTCCGGAGCAAACGGGAGATCCTGCCGGCCGTGAATCGCGATTTGATAGTAGAGCTGGACCTCCTCCGGAGCCAGCGTCCGGCCTAGAGCTAGAAGTCGCCCGCGCAAGCCTCCCTCCGCGTCGACGGCCTCCGGCGCACCTTGAGCGAGAGCGATGCGATGCAGGAGCGTGCCGAGATCCTGGAGCGCTCCGTCGAACCCGACGCTGCGGGCCCTCATGTCCTCCGCAACCGCCAGCACGGCGGCCGAATCGCCGCGGGCGAGCCCTTCGAGGATCGAGTACAGGAAGCTGTCGTCGATCGTGCCGAGCATCGAGCGCACGGCCTGCTCCGTCACGTTTCCGGCGCCGTACGCGATCGCCTGATCGAGAAGCGACAGGGCGTCGCGCATGCTCCCGCGTGCGCATTCCGCCAACAGCCTGAGCGCCCCGGCTTCGGCGGGAAGCTTCTCCTCCACGAGTATTGCCTCGAGGTGAGCCGCGATCGCCTGCGCGGGCATCTGCTTGAGGTTGAATTGCAGGCAGCGTGAGAGCACCGTCACGGGGATTTTCTGGGGATCGGTTGTCGCGAGAATGAATTTGATGTGCTCGGGCGGCTCCTCGAGAGTCTTCAGCATCGCGTTGAACGCCGAGGTGGAGAGCATGTGGACTTCGTCGATGACGTATACCTTGAACCGTCCGCGCGTCGGCGTGTACACGGAGTTTTCCAGAAGCTGCCGCATCTCGTCCACCTTGGTGTTGGTCGCGGCATCGACTTCTATCAGGTCGATGAAGCGGCCGGCGTCGATTTCCATGCAGGCCGAACACTTTCCGCACGGACGGGAGCTGATGCCCGTCTCGCAGTTCAGGCACTTGGCGAGGATGCGGGCGAGGGTCGTCTTGCCCACCCCGCGGGTCCCGGAAAACAGGTACGCGTGATGCAGGCGCTTCTGATCCAGCGCGTTACGCAGCGCCTTGACGACGTGTTCCTGCCCGACCAGCGACTCGAATGTGCGCGGGCGCCACTTGCGGGCGAGAACCTGGTACGACATGACGACCTTCTCTCGATCCTAGATCCCAAACTGGTGGCGAGCCTTACCCCCGGCACTTGCAACGATTAGCTGTGGCTGCTTCCTTCCGGACCTGACCAGATTCACTAGGCTGCAATGCGGGGAGGCCCGCCGTATTCGTCCGCGCCAAGCTCACGTCACACCGCGGCAGGACATTATACGGATCAAGACGCTCAGGGAGTGCGTTTCGCGAGCACCGTTGCGTCCTCGAGAACTTTGAGCGGATTTCCCCCCCACAGAATCGACGCGTAGAAGGGCTCCTCCAGCTTGACCTGGGTAAGCGCGCGCCATTGGTACTGGTTCGCGCGGATCATGTGCCCGGTCATCCCCATTTCGCCGATAATGGAAAACATCGCTTCGAGCACTTCCCGCTGCGGTTGCCGGTCCCACTTCACCGGATCGGCCCTTGCTATGGACTTGGGCGCCTCGCCGGGAAATACGTCGTAAGAGCCGACACAGCCGTCGACCGTCTTTAGCGAACACGCCAGGCGCTGACCTCGCGGTTTCATTATCGCCGGTCCTTTTCGCAATGATACGACCCCGGGGCGACGCAGATTCCCCGGTGAGGCGGATGGCGTATCTTATCGCCTCCGCGCCATTTTCGCGCTGTCCGGATCGCGCTATGATGGCAAGGAAAAACTCGTATCCGCGGCGGCCCTTTTAACAGCGCGGAACCGGTCAATACTGGAGGAGAGATCATGGCCCGATCCGCACGGCGTAGCAGAGCCCGACTCCGCGCCCTGCCAGGAATCGCCGCAGGCATCCTGTGCGCCGCCTTCGCCGCCTTGCCGCTCCCGGTTGCCGCGCAATCGGCCGACTCCTTTCCGATCCGGCCGATCAAGGTCCTCGTGCCCTACGCCCCGGGCGGGGCCACCGATATCATTGCTCGAATCCTCGCTGCGAAACTCACCGAGTCCCTGGGTCAAAGCGTTCTCGTCGAGAACCGAACCGGTGCCTCGGGCAATCTCGCGCTGGAGGCCGTGGCGAGAGCGCCCGCCGACGGCTACACCCTGTTCGTCGGCAACGTCTCGACCAACACGATCAACGAGAATACGTTCGCGCACCAGCTGCAGATCAAACCTTCGCGCGATCTCGTCGGAATCGCGAAGCTCGTGGAGATTCCCCACATCGTCGCGGTAACGGAGAGCTTCCCCGTCAACTCGCTCGCCGAGCTGATCGCGCTCGCGAAAAAGGACCCGGGCAAGATCAACTACGCTTCGGCGGGCCTCGGAAGCTACCCCCATCTCGACATGGAAAAGCTGATGAAAACTCACATCCCCTACAAAGGCGGAGCGGGCCAGATGATTCCGGCGATCATCTCGGGGGAGGCGCCCGTCGCCTTTCTCAACCTGTCCTCGGCCTTGCCACATATACGCTCCGGGAGAATGAAAGCCATCGCCACCACCGCGCCGCGCCGCCTCGCCGACCTTCCGAACGTCGCGACGATGGCTGAACAGGGGTTCCCCGGGATCGGCACCAATGCGTGGCAGGGAATGTTCGCGCCCGCCGCTACCCCGAAACCGATCGTCGACAAGCTCTACCAGTCGGTCGCGGCCGTCCTGTCGAACTCACAGATGAAGGAGCAACTGTCCAAGCAGATGCTCGAGGTCACGCTCTCGCCATCGCCGGCGCAGTTCCAGCAGCTGGTGGAGAAGGAAACGCACGCCTGGGGCGATTTCCTGCGCGAGGCAAAAATCAAGATCGAATAGCGGCCCTCCACGCTTTGGCGAAGCAATCGAAAACAAGCGATCGCGTATCGCAGCCCCGCTTCGAACTCCTCGTCGAGAGGGACATCGAAATTCCGATGCGCGACGGGGCGCGGCTGAAGGCCGACGCGTTCCGCCCGAAATCGGCCGGCCGGTTTCCGGTCATCATCAATCTGGGTTCCTACCAGAAGGACAAACTGTGGATACCGCCTCCCGATCTCGAGGAGGCGCCGAACCCCTACATGAACTGGGAAGCGGTCAACCCGCTGTGGTGGGTGCCGCGCGGCTACGTCGCTCTTCGCGTCGACGGCCGCGGCTCCGGAAAATCCCCCGGCAGGACCGATCCCTGGTCGCCCTCCGAGTCGCGCGATTTCTTCGACGCGATCGAGTGGGCGGCAAGGCAGTCGTGGAGCAACGGACGGGTCGGCACGAACGGCATCTCCTACTATGCGATGACGCAGTGGCTGGTTGCGAGTCTCAAGCCGCCGTCGCTGAAAGCCATGGTCCCCTGGGAAGGCGCAGCGGACATGTACCGCGATTTCGGTTATCACGGCGGAATCTTCTCCTTCGGCTTCGCCACCAACTGGTGGAATAACCACATGGCCCACCATCTGCTCGGCAAGCCTCAAGGCTACGCGACCGACGCCTTCTCCACGCCTTGGCTCTGGGAGTACATGCGCAACAGCCTCGACGGGGAGTGGTGGCGCGGCCGGCAGGCGGTCTGGGAGAACATCGACGTTCCGCTCTACAGTGCGGGCAACTGGAGCGGCATGGGTTTGCACTTGCGCGGCAATACCGAAGGCTATCTACGCGCCGCGTCGAAACACAAGAAGCTGCGCATTCACGCCGGAACGCACTATCACCCGTTCTACTCCGAAGAAGGCCGGGCCGACCAGCTGCGCTTCTTCGATCACTGGCTCAAGGACAACGACACCGGGATCATGCGCGAGCCCCCGGTCAAACTCCTCATCCGCAAAGGCGGCCACGGCAACCATCAATGGCGAACCGAGAACGAGTGGCCGATCCGCCGCGCCCGCTGGACGAAGTTCTATCTCGACCCGGGAGCGCGCGGGCGGGCGGGCGAAGTCGAAGGCGCGCTTTCAAAAGAGTCGCCGCGCAAATCATCGTCGATCTCCTATTCGGCAAGCGCAATGAGCAAGGCGGGCGTCGCTTCGGCCTCGTGGACGTCGACCGCGCTCGTCGGCAACCTTCCCCGCATGGGGGTTTCATTCGAAAGCGCGGTCCTGACGGAGGACACGGAGGTGACCGGGCCCGTCGTGCTGGTGCTGTGGGTCTCCAGCACCACCGAAGACATGGACATTTTCGCGACTCTGCGCAACATCGCTCCGAACGGCGAAGACGTCTTCGAGCTGGGCCAGCAGAGCCAGCCGGTCCCGGTCGCCAAGGGCTGGCTGCGCGCGTCGCACCGCAAGCTCGACCCCTCGCTCAGCGTGCCCCACCGACCGTACCATACGCACGAAGCCCGCCAGTGGCTGAAGGTCGATGAAGTGGTTCGCATCGACGTCGAAATCTGGCCGACCTGCATGGTCTTCGAGAAAGGCCATCGCATCCGGCTCGACGTCCAGCCTCGCGACGGCGTGGGCAGCTTTCCCTATACGCACTACGGCGCGGACTACAACACCGGAACCAACGTGCTCTACACCGGAGGAAGCCGCGCCTCGCACCTGCTGCTTCCGATCATTCCGGCGAAAGCGGGTTGACGATTTCGGGACATCAGGGAGAAAACCCGTGCCGCGCTGCTTCCTCGCATTCATCCTCGCTTTTGCCGCGCCGCTTGCCCTCGCGCAAGGCGCGTCCCCGGCCAACCCCGCCGACAGCGGGAACGGGCAGGTACTCGCTGGAAAAGTTGTGCTGGCGGAAGGAGACGCGCGCGTGTCCGATGCCCGGGGCCAAACGCGCACCCCGAAGCTCGGAGACCCGATCTACAAGGGCGACAGGATCGTCACCGGCGCCGACGGCGAGGTGCATTTCGACATGGAGGACGGGGGCTACATCGGCGTGCGGCCCAATACGAGCATGAGCATCGAGGATTTCAAGGCCGAAGGCGGGCCGGACGACCGCTCGGTTCTCAATTTGCTGCAGGGCTCGTTCCGCTCGATAACGGGCTGGATTGCGAGGGGAAACCGCCAGAATTACGCGGTGCGCACGCCCACGGCGACGATCGGAGTGCGCGGCACCGAGCACGAGCCGCTCGTCATTCCCGAGGGCAGCAGAGAGGGCGAGCCGGGTACCTACGACCGCGTGCACAACGGCGAGACCGAGATCCGCACGCCGCAGGGAACGGTCGGCGTCAAGGCGAACCAGGCGGGGTTCGCCCCGCGCCGCGGCGCGGTGCGCCCGCGGGTGCTCGATCGCGTTCCGGGATTTTTCCGCACGACCCGAAATGAGGGACGCTTCCAGGGGCTGCACGATCGGCTGCACCAGCGGCTTCAGCAGCGCCTGCAGGCGCGCCGGCAGCTTGTCGACCAGCGCCGCAAAGAGCAACTGGAGCGACGGGGTGAAAAGAGGTCCGCGTCCCATCCGCGCCAGGAGCAACGCCGGCTGCAGCAGGAGGAGCGCAAGAACCTTCAGGAACCGCGCCGCCAGCAGCAGCAGAAATTGCAGGAGGAGCGTAGACAGCAGGCAGGAAAGGCGAAGCTCGAGCGGGAGAAGCGGCGCGAAGCGGCCAAGCGGGAGCACGCACGGGGCGCGGCGAAAGGCGAGCGCCGCGAGTAGCCCGTGCGTGGTTTCAGAGTCCGAGCTACATCGGAGGCACCTGGCCCTTCAGTCCGACATTGACGCGCGGCGCGGTCAGGCTCCCGTCGGGCTGGCGCTGCGAATTCACGAAGACCTGGGCGCCGGGCTTGAGCTCGCCGCGGTCGGTGGGCGTGAAAGACACGACGACCGCATTTTCGGGAACCAGGACTTTCTTTTCACCGCCCTTGTACTGGACGGTCAGGACGCGGTCCTTGCCCATGCTCACCACGTTGGCCACGTTGGCGTTGGTCATCTTGCTCGAGGGCCTCAAGTCCCAGTCGTAGTGCCCTTCCCCGGTGCCGCGCATGTTCTCCGGGAAAATATGAACCTCCAGAGCAACGAGCGCGCCGTCTCGCTCGCCGACCGTCGTGGTGCCGATGAACTTGCCGCTGCCGATATCGGCGACGCTCGCTTTCGCGACTCCCATGACCACGAAGTTGTCGGCCAGCTTGACGGTCATCGTCTCGCCGCTCCGGGCTTTTACCGTCAGAGTCTGGCCGTCGATCTTTTCCACCGTCCCGCGGATTCTCACCGGGGGGTTCGCCGGGGCTTGGGCGAGGGCAACTGCGGACAGGCCGGCAATAAGCAGTGCAGCAATGCTACGGATCATTGGGTTCTCCTAAGTAGTGAGTGCGACAGGTTAACACCTCAAATCGCGAGTTATGCCCTTCCACGAGGTGGAAGGCAGCTTATTTCTTGCCGCCGTCGAACTCGAAGGCATCGTGCGAGTCGGTATGCACGTGCACCCCGGTGCCGGCCGACTGCACATCGCCGCTCACCATGTGCAGGCGGTTTCCGACCACCGCTCCGGCCAACCCGTGGCGCGACACCGGCAATGACGGCAGTGTCTGCCAGGTGTTGGTCGCCGGATCGTAGGCTTCGAACGAACGGAGCGTGGCCATCATGCGATAGTCCTGGTATTCGCCTCCCGTTACATAGATACGTCCGCCGTAGACTCCTGCCGCTCCGGCGCTACGCGCTGTCGGCATCCGCGCCAATCCCTGGCTCCACGAATCCGTTGCCGGGTCGTAAGCCTCGACGACACCGACGTTGTTGCTGCCCCCGGGATTCATGAACGCTGCGCCGAGCCGTCCGCCGATGACGTAGACCTTTCCGCTTGCCGAAGCGGCAACAGCATGATTGCGCGGAGTCGGCATCGAGGCGCGCTCGCGCCAAGTGTTGGTTGCCGGATCGTACTCCTCTATTGTTCCGACGGATGTATGCGGCCGCAAAGGATGCACGGACGGCTGATTCGGACCTGGCACGGCGCCGCCGATCACGTATATCTTGTCGCCGACTGACGCCGCGACCGGCGAACCGCGCTTGGTGGGCATCGGCGCCAGCGCTTTCCAATTGTCTGTAACGGGATCGTATTCCCACGCGTTGTCGATCGGCACCCAGGCTGGCGGGCCCGACTGCGGAAGAACGAAACCGCCGAACGCGTAGATCTTGCCCTTGTGCTCGGTAAAGGAAACGTGATGCGCCGCGAGCGCCATCGGTTTCTTCTTCGCCCACTTGTCGGTGGTGGGGTCGTATTCGTAAACCATTCCGATCGGCTTGAAGCCTGGCGCGTACCCGCAGAAGACGTACATCTTTCCGTTTGCCGATGCGCCGAGCAGCTCTTCAGCTGGCTCTGGAAACGCCGCAAGCTTCGTCCACTTCCCTTGAGCGAAAGCCCCGCTCGCCCCGATCAGACAGGCGAGCGCAACGAGCACGGTGCGTATGAAAGTCATGGTTTCCTCCTAGCGTGGATACTGTACTACAAGCTCGCCCGATTTTTAGCCTTGACGGCCGGGTTGACCACGTTCAGCGGCCACTCGCCCGAAAGCACGCGGCGCACTTCGCCCGGCGCCCCCGCCTGAAGTCCCGCCATCGCCTGTTCGCTGTACCAGGCGACGTGCGGATTGAGGATGACGTTGTCGCGGCCGCGCAGAGGATGAGGGTCGGGGAGCGGCTCGGGATCCACCGTGTCGAGCGCGGCGCCGGCGATCCTCTTCGCGTCCAGGGCGCGGACCAGCGCATCGGTATCGACAATCGGCCCGCGCGCACAGTTGATCAGGACGGCGGTCCGCTTCATCTTTCCGAAAGCGGCTTCGCCGATCATCTTTCGCGTCTGCGGGGTGAGCGGCGGATGCAGCGACACGAAATCGGATTCGCGCAGCAGCGTGTCGAGATCGACGGCTTTTCCCGAAACCTTGAACTGGCCTTCCTTCACGAAGGGATCGCTGTAGAGCACGGCGAGGCCGAAGGCCGAAGCCCGCACCGCGACCGCTCGCGCGATGTTGCCGAAACCGACGAGGCCGAGCGTCCGCCCCGCGAGGCGGTATATCGGCTTTCCCGGCGGCACCTCCCAGCGGCCGGCCCTGACCATGCGGTCGTAGAACGGGATCTTGCGCGCGGAGGAGAGGATCAAGGCCATCGTCTGTTCCGCCACCTCCTCGATGCAGTAGGTGGGATTGTTGGTGACGATGATCCCGGCCCGCGTGGCGGCATCCAGATCGATGGTATCGACACCGATTCCATAGCGGGCGATGATCTTGCATTTCGGCATGCCCGCCATCGTCTCGGCGGTGATCGGCCCTGCGTAGGTGTTGAGAAGTGCGTCACAGTCTTTCGCGGCGTCGAGGAACTCCTCGGGTCTCTTGGTCTTGAGCGCGACCAGCTCCGCCAGCTCACCGAGCGTCTTCTTTTCCACGTCCAGGGATTCCCAGACGTAGTCGGTGATGACCACCTTCGCCTTCACTGCGTCCACCTCACCACGCCTGCGACTCCGTCGACCGCCACCATGGCCCCGTCGGGAATGCGGTGCGTCGCGTCGAGCACGCCGAGCACCATGGGCACGCCGCGCTCGCGTGCGAGGGAAGCGAGATGCGAGGTGCTGCCGCCGAGCTCCGCCACCACTCCCGCGACATGCGGCAGGACTTCGGAAAGCGCCGGGCCGGCGACGGTAGTGACGAGCACGTCGCCGGGAGCCACGCGCTCGAGCTCGCACTCGCAGTTGACCACGCGCGCCGGGCCTTCGCCCCAACCGACGCCGGAGGGATGGCCGTTCAGCCCGGGATGCTTCAGCCAGATCTCGTCCGGAACCTGCGCCGCAGCGACGGCGAGCGGCCGCGCCTGCAGGAGACGGACTCCCGTATCGTCCCGCGCCCACTCGATTTCAGCCGGGCCGCCGACGATTTCCTCGCACTTGCGCATCAGCAGCGCGAGCTCGGCGAGCTGCTCTGCGTCGAGGCAAGGCGCGCCGAAGAGCGCGCGCGAGAACGCCCGCCTGCCGTGCGCGCAGCTCAATGCATGGTACTTCTGCCCGAGCGCCGATTCCTTCACCCGCCCCGCGCGATCGAGCACATAGCGGTCGGGCACCACCTCGCCCTGCGCGACGGCGGCGCCCAACCCCGGTGCCGCGTTGACCAGCATCTCGCCGCCCGCGGTGCGCGACAGGCCGCCGCCCGCCGCGCGCGCGGGCACGAGCGGCTGGATCAGCACGGCCATCGCGGTGCCGGCGGAATCCAGACCGTGGGCCGCCATGTAGCGGAGCACGCGCGTGGACCACAGCGCCGCCCAGCAGGCGCGCACCGCGGTGAGAAAGTCTTCTTCGCTTTCGAGGCCTAGGTAGCTCTGGAACTGGCCGGCAAAGCTCGCGCCGGCGCGATCTTCGACCAGCGCCGATGAGCGCACCACGCCCGGGCGCCCTTCCCCGGCGACACTTCGCCAGGCCGAGAGCAAGGGCTCCCGCAGTTCCGGCACGATCGCACCCTGCATCAGGCCGAGCTTGGTGTCCAGCGCGCAGCGGCGGGCGCTCGGCCGGTCTTCCGACGAAAACCCCCCGCACGCCGATTGCTCGAGCCCCAGCGCAGCGAGCTGGATTCGGTACGCCTGGGCGTCGACGCAAAAGCCCTCGGGCACCGGCAGGCCCGCCTGCGTCAGGGCGGCGAGGTTCGCCGCTTTTGCGCCGAAGCGCGAGGGGTCCGCGGCCTCCGTAGCGTTCAGTGGAACAACCAGCCGCGGCACGGTCTTCAGCTCCCCGAATCGATGACGATCCGCAGGATGCGGCTCGGGTTGCGCTCGTATTCCTCGAACGCCGCCGCCGAATCGGTAAGCGGATACTTGGCCGTGATGAATCCGCTGACATCGACCGCGCCCGAGGCGATCAGCTGAATGCTCGGGTTCATGTCCTGGGGCGTGAGCGCGCGCGAGCCGATAATGCTGATCTCGCCGAAGTAGAGCGGGAAAGTGGAAAATCCGCGTACCGTCTCGTGGCTCACCGCGAACGCCGCGAAGCGCCCGCCGGGGCGCAGCATGTCCATCGCCGCGCGCAGCGTCTCCGCGCCGCCCGCGGCGTCGATCACGACGTCCGCGCCTTTGCCCCCGGTGAGGCGCCGCACTTCCTCCACGGCCCCGTCGACCGAGGACTCGACGACGTGATGCGCGCCCATCCGTTCCGCCATCTCGAGCTTCCAGCGGGTGCGCGAGACGGCGATCACCGTCGCGCCGGTGAGCACCGCGAGGCGCGCATGCAAGAGGCCGGCGGTGCCCTGGCCCAGCACGACCACCGATTCCCCGGTCGCGACGCCCACGCGACTCTGAGCGTGGCGCACCGTCGCGAGCGTTTCGATGATCGTCGCCTGCTCCAGCGGCAGCCGCGGGGGCAGGACATGGATGTACTGCGACGGCAGCTTGACGTACTGGCTGAGCGAGCCTTCGACCTCGCGCCCGAAGAGGCCCGCCACGCGGCATAGGTTGCCGGCTCCACGCAGGCACGAGTCGCAGCGCCCGCAGGCGATGATCGGATTGATGATGACGTGCTGGCCCGGCTTTACTTCCGCTACGCCTTCGCCCAGCGAATCGATCACCCCGGTCGACTCGTGGCCCATCACCACCGGATACTTGACGCCGGGGTGCTCTCCCACATAGATCGATAGATCGGTGTGGCAGACCGCCGTCGCGGCGGTGCGCACGACGATCTCGCCGGGTCCGGCGACGGGCCTGGAGCGATCGACGATGTCGAGCTTCCGCGGCGCATGAAGGACGGCCGTTCGCATGCCGTTCCTGCTCACCGGATTGACCTCATGCGGCGCGGCCCCTGAGTCAACGGCCGGCGAGCGTGGAGTAGCCGGGAATCGGGTCCACCACGGTGATCTGCTCGACCGGGAAACTGGAGATGATCTCGATCCTGTCCTTGTGCACGATCAGCATCTCTTCGATGCGCACGCCCCACTCGAACTTCTTGCCGTGCTGCGTTTCCAGGGCGAACACCATGCCTTCCTTGATCTCGATCGGGTGATCGAGCGACCAGATGCGCGAGATGACAGGCTGGTCGTATTGCGCGAGGCCGAGGCCGTGCCCCCACAGGTTCGCCGCGGCCTGGTCCTCTTCTGCGTAGCCCCAGGCTTCCTTGGCGGAAGGCCACTTCGAAGCGATCTCGCGGGTAGTGGTGCCGACCTTCACCGCCTTGATCGAGTCGTACAGCCACTTGAGCGCGGTCGCGTAGATGTCTTTTTGCTCGCTAGTCGGCTCTTTGCCTGCGCAATAGGTGCGGTAGTAGCAGGACTTGTAACCATTCCATGTCAGCGCGGCAAGATCCATGAAAACGATGTCGCCCGGCTTGACGATGCGGTCGGAGAAGTTGCGCCAGTTCGGCCAGGTGTTCGGGCCCGAGGACACGATCACGTCCTCGACGTCCTCCATGCCGGGGACCGAGTACAGGTACTGCATGATGTGCGCGGTGAGCTGGTTCTCGGTGCGGCCGGGCTGCAGGAACTTCATGAACTCCCAGTGCGCGGCGTCGCCGATCGCGCCCACCATGCGCAGCGCCTCCTGCTCGTCCTCGTTCTTGACCGCGCGCGCTTCCATCATCGGCGTCATGCCGTCGGTCCACTCGATTTTCTCCTCCCCGAAGACCTTGAGCATGTTGATGTCGATGAAGTCCACGCCGAGCTTCATTCCGGCGACGTTCGCCTTTTTCATCTCCTCCTTGATCGCGTTGGTGAACTTCTTCACCTGAGCGAGCGAGGCGGGTCCGGCCGCGCCCTTGATCCAGGCGTAGGACCAGCGCACGTGGTCCTTGGGGATCCAGGGGGAGTGGCGCTCGATCTGCATGCCGATATCGCCCTGCTCGAACAGCACCGGCGCATCGTCGCCGCACAGCATGGCGTAGCGCAGGCCGGGCTTCAGACGGTTCCAGCCGGGGGTCAGCGTGCTGGTGACATAGCGGACGTTCTCGTCGTACATCAGCAGCAACGCGCCCAGGCCCGCCGCCTTCATGCGCGCTCGCGCGCGTTCCAGGCGGTACTTGCGCAGCCGGTCCCAGTTGATGCGCTGCTGCCAGTCCAGTCCCACCA
>Ga0209647_1001619_pt1 | contig 18907 bp, 8 predicted proteins | sample GraSoi_2013_60cm_FD_185827 | JGI IMG/M metagenome (GOLD analysis project Ga0209647, IMG submission 185827) | Grasslands soil microbial communities from the Angelo Coastal Reserve, California, USA - Sample 9_17_2013_60cm (SPAdes) (version 2) | ecosystem: Environmental > Terrestrial > Soil >... | reverse complement strand
GGGCGGCCGGCAGTTCGCCCCGGGCATGGTCGGCGCCGGGATCGGCCATCCCGAGCTCAACCTCGGCGACGACATCCTCGATGCGCTCATCGCCCAACTCGCCGCCTTGCGCGAAGGCGCAGGAAAAGGCGTGCGGCTCCTCCTCGATCTCAACTTCAACTATAAGCCCGAAGGGCTGCGGCGCATCGCCAAAGCGGTCGAGCCGTTCGATCTCATGTGGCTGGAAATGGACCTGTTCGAGCCCAAGGCGCTGAGCCTGATCCGGCAGTCGACGACCACGCCGATCGGCTCGCTGGAGACGATCCTCGGCCGTCGCAATCTCAAGCCTTACCTGGAAAACTACGCGGTCGACGTCGCGATCATCGACGCGCAATGGAACGGGCTCCTAGAGGCGACGAGGATGGCCGTCATGGCCGACGCCTACGAGGTCAACGTCGCCTCGCACAATTTCAACGGCCCGCTCGCGAATATCATGAGCGCGCATTTCTGCGCGGCGATCCCCAACTTCCGCATCATGGAGTTCGACGCCGACGAGGTGCCGTGGAAAGCCAAGCTCCTCACCAAGCCCTACGTGATCGAGAACGGCGAATTCCTCCTCCCCACCGGCCCCGGCTGGGGCACGGCCGTCAATGAGGCGATCATCCGCGCGCATCCGGCCAAGATGTGAGAGGCCCGCAAAGCGGGCGCGCCGCGCCTCAGCGCGGCGTGCTTCGTTCAGAAAGAAGGGTTCCTGGCGAGTTGATTTATTTGCAGACGGGCTGACCGTTCACGACCGCCATGGTCTTGCCTGCCGGACACCCTTTTGGTTGCGGTGGGACGGCCTTGGGCGCCGCCGCTGGCGACGGGCCCGCGGCGGCAGCCGCCGGCGCAGTTGGCTTTGCAGGTGGTGGTGCCGGATTTGCGGCGGGAATTTGTGGCGGCGGCGTTGCGGGCTTGGCAACGCTCGCGGGCGGCGGCGAAGGCGAGGCCGTGACCGGCTTGGCAGGCGTCGGCAGCGCTGACGGTGTCGCTGGTCTTCCAGCGGGTACTTGCGTTGGCGTTGCCGGCTTGTTTGCAGGCGATTGCGTGCCCGGCGTAATCGCGGCTGAAGGCGTTGTCGGTGTGGAGGGCTTCGCAGCCGGCGTTTGTGGTGGCGGCGTTGCGGGCTTGGCGGTTGTTGCCGGCGCCGATGATGGCGCCGCCGGCGTGATCGCGGCCGAAGGCGTGGTGGTCGACGGCTTGGCGGCTGGCGTTTGTGACGGCGGCGTTTTGCGTTTGGCACGTTCGCCGGCCGCCGGTGTTGACGTCGCCGGCGCAATGGCGGCCGAGGGTGTCGTTGGCGTTGCAGCCGGCGTCTGCGAGGGGGACGTTGCGGGCTTGGCACTGCCTGCGGGTGCGGGTGTCCCCGGCGTTATCGCGGCTGACGGCGATGATGGTGCTCCCGGTTTTGCTGCGGGGCCTTGCAATGGCGCCGTTGCGGGCTTGGCGCTTCCAGGCGCCGCCGATGGCGTGCCCGGCGTGATCGCGGCCGAAGGCGTTGCCGGCGTTACCGACGTGCCCGTCGCTGGCGTGCCGGTCGCCGACGGCAGCGGCTGCCCTTTCATCCCGGGCAGCGGCTGGCCCCGTTGCGGCGGCGGTTGAGTTGCCGCCGATGCGGGCGCGTTCGGCTGCGCTCCCGTCTGCGGGCTCTGCGGCTGCAGCGTGGCGGCCTTCTGCGCGACCGAAGGCGGCAGCGACGGCGCGACTGAGGCCGCGGGCGCCGGCGCTGCGGGAGCAGACGCTGCCGGAGCTTGTTGCGCCGGCGCCATGGCTGCCGCGGGCGGCATGGTCTGCGTCTGGCCGCTCGGGTTCGTAATCGTCACGGTGTTCGTCACGTTGTTGACGACAACCGTGTTGTGGACGTTGTTGTAGATCACGTTGTTCGGCGGTGGCGCGACGTAAGCCGGCGGTCGAACCCAGACTGGAACCGGCCTGTAGACCGGCATCGGCAACACGAAAATTCCCACCGGCGGCGGTGGCGGCGCGAGCACCACAAATTCCGGCGGCGGCGGCGCCAGGAAAATGACCGGCGGTGGCGGCGGCGGCGCGAACGCGAATACCGGATCGTCAAAGACGAGAACCGGCCGCCGGATGTAGACGATTTCTTCTGGCGGCGGCGGCGGCAGGTCATAGGCGATGGCCGCAAACGACGGCGGCGGCTCGAAGGCGGCGGCAAGAAACGCCAGGCGCCGGTGCGCATCGGCCGCGTGCGGCCCGTCCGGATAACGCCGCAGATACGACCAATAGGCGGGCGGCGTGTCGACGACGCGGGTGCGCCGCCACGTGATCGCCTCGCGCCGGGCGGCAACAATGGCACGCACTCGTGCGGCCATCGGATCGTCGGGATAGGCGGCGAGAAAATCCAAGTAACCCTGCAACGTGTCGCGTTCCAACGCCGCGACATAGGCGTCTTGCGCGCCAAGATCGCGCATCGGCCGCGCGCGCATCGCTGCCACCTGTTCGCTCGAAACCGCAGGCGGCGGCGCATCGGACGCCCGCTCGAAAAACACCAGCGACGTCTCCACCTTCGACGCATACCAGGGAACCTCGGCGCCCTTGGTCACGTCGTTGACGCGTAGCCGCGCGCGATCGAAAACCCCGGCGAGCGGCAGGCCGCCTTCGCGCATCATCTCGGCCAGCGCCTGCGCGTAAGGTCCATACGGCCCCTGCCCCTCAGGCGCGACCGTCCCCGGCGCGGCGTTGAACGCGATCAGCACGCCCGGCTCCGGCTCGACCAGCGCCAAACCGCCGGCGAGCGGTGGGCCGGACTTGGCGAATGGATTTGCTCGCGCCGCGTCGAGGACGACGATGCTGGTCTTGAGCTTCAGCGCGGCCAACGGCCGGATGTAGTCGGACAGTCGTATCGCTTCGGCCGCCACGTCGGCATCGCGCGCGATCTTCGCGTCGACCGGAACGAAGTAGTTTTCGCCCTCGAGCTGGACGCCGTAGCCGCTGACATAGATGAACGCGACGGTGTCCGCCCCGGCCGCTGTGGCTTTGTCCAGGAAATCGCGAAAGGCGCGGCGCAGCGAATCCTGATCGAGGTCACGCGCGCCGACGACATCGAAACCCGCCGCCTGAAGCGTTTGTGCGACGAGGCCGGCATCGTTGGCTGGCGTCGCCAGCGCGCCGACTTGATAGCCGGAGTTGCCGACGACGAGGGCCAAGCGTTTTTCGGCCCGTGCCGCGCTCGCTGTGAAAACAAGTGCGAGCGGGATCAACGCAAACGCCATCGCGATCAGCTTGCGGATCCGTGGCATGACATCCCCCATTGAGAGCGCAAGCGCACGTCGGCGAGAAGCTATGACACGGCGGCGCTGAACCGCATCTGAATGGCAGAGGAGGTCAATAGTAAGGCGCCGGCTGCGGGTTCCACCGCAAACCGCTTAGGAATTCCATCGCAAAACCGATTGGAAGACGTGGACATACGCCCCGACGCGGGCACCACGGCGGATCCTCATCCCCGCGCCGCGGGCTCCGGCGACGCCGCCTTCGCCAACGCCGCCGGATTGCGGGGTCCGCTTATCGAGGTATCGGGCTACGATCTGCCGAATGGGGTTCCACGAGACGCGCCGGGCAATTCGGACAAATGACCGGAACAATGAGTTCACACCTGCGGCTGGCTCAGCACCTGCGGCTAGCTCAGAATGACGAACGCAAGTCCGAGGACGACGGTCGCGGCGACCACGGCTCCGAGCTCGGAAAATACCGGCCCGAGTCCGCCAGGTCCGAATTGCAGTGCCTCGCCCCCTGCTCGCCTACCAAAATCCTTCATGTCGGTCTCCATGCGGCGACGTCGCGCTGGGCTCACCGCCCAGCCACAGCCGGCGCCCGCCCCTCAAAGTGGTGGGTCGATGCAAGGAAATAATAGCCCGGTCAACAAACTCACCGTTCGCCCTTGGCGCAAAATCGGCGCATGGCACGCCGCCGCCGCGGCGCGTCGGTCGACCCCGTTCGCCGTGTTTCCGCCGTGGTTGTCCGGATTGCGCGGTGGCGAGCGCCGGGCCCTGGCGGCAAATTAACGACGCCGATATTCGATCGTTCGCGGGCAAGATCCGCACCTCATCACGACGTTTATCGTTCCTTTATCGGCGTCTATCGGCCTTTGCCGACGCGTTTGGCAGCGGCGCTTGGAGGCTGCGCATAAATACGCAGTAAACGCTTCCCTACCAATCCGTAAGTTGTCCGGCGCCCCCTTCGCGACGATATTTCATGTAAGCAATATTGATTGGTGAGACTCGGGGGTTAATCACCGTGATGGCAAAGGGGAACAGTGCAACGTCGCGCGGTCGTCGCATCGTTTTGATCGCAACCTGCCTTGCGGCCCTCGCGGCGGGCGGCGCCGGTTATTGGTATTGGGGACAAGGATCCGCCGGAGCGCAGGCGGCGCGTACGGCTGCACGCGCCGGCGTGCCGGTCACCGTTGCGATCGTCCAGCGCCAGGACGTGCCGATTTACTTGAGCGGACTTGGCACGGTGCAAGCGTCGTTCACCGTCGGCATCCACTCCCAGGTCGACGGCAAGCTGCAAGAGGTGCTGTTCACCGAAGGTCAGCAGGTCAAGAAAGGCGACGTGCTGGCCAAGATCGACCCGCGCCTGTTCCAGGCCGCGCTCGACCAGGCCAAGGCCAAAAAGGCGCAGGACATCGCGCAGTTCATCTCGGCGAGCAAGGACCTCGAGCGCTCCAACACGCTGGTCAAATCGAACATCACCTCGCAGCAGATCGTCGACCAGCAGCAGGGCAAGGTCGATCAGCTCCGCGCCATGATCGATGCCGACGAGGCGATGATCCAAACGGCGCAAACCAACCTCGACTACACCACCATCACCGCGCCGAACGATGGACGCATGGGCGTGCGCCTCGTCGATCCCGGAAACATCGTGCATGCCAACGACCAGGGCTCGATCGCGACGCTGGTCCTCACGCGACCGTCCGCGGTGCTGTTCACCTTGCCGGCGCGGGCGCTGGACGACGTTCGCGCCGCCATGGCGCGCGGTCCGGTGGAGGTTATCGCCTTCGATCAGGATAACCGGCACACGCTCGCCACCGGCACGCTGCTGCTGGTCGACAACACCATCGACCAAACCACCGCGACCATCCGGCTCAAGGCGATGTTTCCCAACGAGGACGACAAGCTGTGGCCCGGCGAGTTCGTCAACGCGCGGGTGTTGCTCGAAACTCGCAGCAACGCCGTCGTCGTTCCCTCGGCCGCGGTCCAACGCGGACCCAACGGTCTCTTCGTCTGGGCCGTCAGCGGCAAGGACATCGCCGAGCCGCGCCCGATCGAGACCGCGCAAACCTACGACAACCTGACGATCGTCACCTCCGGTCTTTCCGGGGGTGAACGCGTCGTGACCGACGGGCAATACCGGCTCCAGCGCAACGCCCCGGTCACATTTACCTCGCCGCAGGTCGCGGGATCGGCAGGCAACTCGTGAACATCTCCGAACCATTCATTCGCCGGCCGGTCGCAACCACGCTGCTGATGGCGGCGCTGGCGTTCGTGGGACTGGTCGCCTATCCGTTTCTGCCGGTCGCTCCCCTGCCGCAGGTGGACTTTCCCACCATTCAAGTCACCGCCACGTTCCAGGGCGCAAGCGCAGAGACCATGGCCTCCTCGGTCGCCGCGCCGCTCGAGCGGCAATTCGCGCAGATTCCTGGAGTCACCCAGCTCACGTCCTTGAGCGCGCTCGGCGCCACCACGATCGTCATTCAGTTCGATCTCAATCGCAACATCGACTCGGCGGGGCAGGACGTGCAGGCGGCGATCACGGTCGCGAGCAAGACCTTGCCGCAATCGATGACCACGCCGCCGAGCTACAAGAAGGTCAACCCGGCCGACTCGCCCATCATCATGTTCTCGTTGCGCTCGGACACGATGCCGGTGACCGCGGTCGACGATTACGGCGACCTCTTCCTCGCCCAGCAGATATCGCAAGTGTCCGGCGTCGCCCAGGTCTCGATCTTCGGCGACACGACGCCGTCGATCCGCATCCAGGTCGACCCGGCCAAGCTCGCATCGACCGGCATCACGCTGGAAGAGATCCGCAGCACGCTCGTCACCTCCACCACCAATGCGGCCAAAGGAACGATCAATACCGACAAGATCGGCTTCACCATCGCCGCCAACGATCAGATCACCACGGCCGAGCAGTTCAACGACGTCATCCTCGCCTATCGCAACGGCGCGCCGATCAGGGTGCGCGACGTCGGCCAGGCCGTCGAAGCGCCGGTCGACCGCACCGTCGCCGCCTATCAGAACAACAAGCCCGGCATCATCCTGGCCGTCTTCAAGCAACCGGGCGCCAACGTCATCGACACGGTCGACCAGATCAAGGCGCAGCTTCCCCAGCTGACCGCCAGGATTCCCCCCGCGGTCAAGGTGGAAACCATCCTCGACCGCACCACCACCATTCGCGCCTCCGTCAACGACGTCCAGTTCACGCTCGGGCTCACCATCGCCCTCGTGGTGCTGGTCGTTCTGCTGTTCCTGCGCAACTTCTGGGCCACGGTCATTCCGAGCATAACCGTGCCGCTTGCGCTGCTCGGCTCGTGCGCGGCGATGTACATGTTCAACTTCAGCCTCGACAATTTGTCGCTGATGGCGCTCACCATCGCCGTCGGCTTCGTGGTCGACGACGCCATCGTGGTGGTGGAGAACATCCACCGCCACATCGAGGATGGCGCTTCGCCATTCGAGGCCGCGCTCCAGGGCTCGCGCGAGATCGGCTTCACCGTGCTGTCGATCAGCCTGTCGCTGGTGGCGGTGTTCATTCCGCTCCTGCTCATGGGCGGCATCATCGGGCGCATGTTCCGCGAATTCGCGCTCACCGTCACGGCCTCGATCGCGGTGTCGGCGCTCGTCTCGCTCACGCTCGCGCCGATGCTGTGCTCGCGCTTCATGCATCGCGAACCGGAACACCACGGCCGCGTCTACCGCGTCATCGAGGCCGGCTTCAATGCGCTGCTGTCGCTCTACAAGCGCACGCTCGACGTGGTGCTCCGCCACCAGGCGATCACGCTGGGGGTGTTCTTCGCCACGATGGCGCTGACCGTGGTCATGACCCTTCAGATTCCCAAGGGCTTCTTCCCGATCCAGGACACCGGCGTCATCCAGGGCTTTGCCGAAACCGCCCAGGATGCGCCGCCCGAGCAGACGATGCGCATCTTGCGCGAGTTCGGCGCGGTGCTGCTGCAAGATCCGGACGTCTCCGGCTTCGGCTCGTTCACCGGCAGCACCGGCGGCGCCAACACCGCCAACACCGGGCGTTTCTTCATCGTGCTCAAGCCGCGCGACGAGCGCGAGCTCACCTCCTCGCAAATCATCGACCGGCTGCGGCCGCAGCTCGCCAAAGTTCAAGGCGCGACGCTGTTCCTGCAGCCGACCCAGGACATCACCATGGGCGGCCGCATTGCCCGCGCCAGTTTTCAATACACGCTGCAGGACTCCAACGTCGCCGAGCTCAACGAATGGTCGGATAAGCTGCTCGAGAAGATGCGCACGCTGCCGCAGCTCGCCGACGCGTCGAGCGACCTGTTGGCGAACGCCCCGCAGCTCAAGGTCACCATCAATCGCGATCAGGCCTCGCGCTTCGGCATCTCGGCGCAGATGATCGACGACACCCTCAACGACGCCTTCGGCCAGCGTCAGATCACGCAGTATTTCACCCAGCTCAAGACCTATTGGATCATCCTCGAGATCCCGCCCGACCAGCAACGCGAGCTCACCTCGCTCGATCGCCTGTACGTGAAATCGCCGCTCACCGGCGCCGCGGTGCCGCTCTCCACGCTGGTGCAGGTCGATTCCAACCAGATTGGGCCGCTGTCGATCGCCCACCAGGGACAGTTTCCGGCGGTCACGCTGAGCTTCAACCTGCAGCCCGGCGTGGCGCTCGGAGAAGCGGTCGAAGCGGTGAACCAGGCCGCGCGCGAGATCGGAATGCCGCCGTCGGTGATCGGAACCTTCCAGGGCAACGCGCAGGCCTTCCAGTCCTCGCTGTCGAGCGAACCGGCGCTGATCGCCGCGGCGCTCATCGTCGTCTACATCATCCTCGGCATTCTCTACGAGAGCTTCATCCACCCGCTCACGATCCTGTCGACGTTGCCGTCGGCCGGCATCGGCGCGCTGCTGGCGCTGCAGCTCGGCCATATGGACCTCTCGGTGATCGGCATCATCGGCATCATCCTCTTGATCGGCATCGTCAAGAAGAACGGCATCATGCTGGTCGACTTCGCCATCGCGGCCGAGCGCGACGATCACATGTCGCCGATCGAGGCGATCCGCGAAGCCTGCCTGCTGCGCTTCCGCCCGATCCTGATGACGACGGCGGCGGCGATGCTCGCGGGCATTCCGCTCGCGTTCGGTCACGGCACCGGATCGGAGCTGCGCCAGCCGCTCGGCTACGCCATGGTCGGCGGCCTCGCGCTGAGCCAGCTGTTGACGCTCTACACCACGCCGGTGGTCTATCTTTATCTCGACCGCGTGCAGGTCTGGCTCAGGGGCGACAAGGCGCGTCCGGAACGCGAACGCGAGCGGCTGCGCGTGGTCGCGGCGGAGTGACGGGGAACGCGTTGGCTCGCGCGCCGCGGACCGCGGCGGTCGATCGTCCCCGCGAAAGCACATGGGCGCGAACTGTAGGTCGTCATTGCCGGGCTTGACCCGGCAATCCATCAATCTCGGAAAAACCTTCTTGCGAAGAAGATGGATGCGCGGGTCAAGCCCGCGCATGACAACTTGACTCAGAGCGAGACGGGCGTGCCCATGAAGTCGCGCTTGCCGAGCTCGATCCCGCACTGGCGCAGGATGTCGTAGGCGGTGGTGCAGTGGAAATAGAAATTCGGCAGCGCGTTGGTGAGCAGCAGCGACTGGCCGGTGAACTCGCGCGTCGCCCCGCTCGGGAACGTGATCTTGATCGCCTTGTCCTCGCTGCCGTCGATCTGCGCGGGCTTTAAGCCTTTGAGGAAATCGATCGTCTTGGCGATGCGATCCTTGAGCTCCGGAATGGTCGTCTCGGTGTTGGAGAAACTCGGCAGGTCCGCGCCGGCGAGCCGGCCGCAGGCGCTGATGGCGTGATCGGTCGCCGCGCGCACCTGCCGCACCAGCGGAAACATGTCGGGCGCGAGCCGCGTGTTGAGCAGCACCGCCGGTTCGACCTTCTTCGCCTCGGCGTACGCCGCCGCCTTGTCGAGCATCGCCGACAGGCTGGTGAGGAATTGCAGGAAGACCGGAACCGAGGCTTTGTACATGGAGATGGTCATGGCGTGTGGCCCTTCGATTGCGCGTTTGATGCGGCGAGCTTAACGGGCTTCGCGTCCGCCTGAAAGCATCGCGAACGGCCTTCGATGGCCAGGCTGTCATGCGCGGGCTTGACCCGCGCATCCATCTTCTTGCGAAGAAGGATGGATTGCCGGGTCAAGCCCGGCAATGACGGATTGGAGTTCGTGGCCACGCGCTTTCGCGGGGATGAACGGAGTGGGTTGCAAGCCAGTATCCTCGAACATCACCGCGGCGACTCCAGCGCCGCGCGCAGCAGCGCGGCTTCGACGCGTTCGACCGCGCCCGAGGGATGTTCGAGCCCCATGCGCGCGAGGCAGTCGCGCAGCTCGCCCGACGGCACGGATGAGAAAAATCCTCGCGCCAGCAAGCGCGCGAGGTGGAGCGGCGAGGCCGCGCGCAAGCGCTTGAGCGCCGGCATGAGCCGCGCTTCGGTCGCGGTGAAATCGCTGCCGAAGGGAAACGGCGGCAGCAGGCCTTCGTCGCGCGCGCCCCCGAGCGCGCGGGCGATGCGCTCGGGCGTATTGTCGCGGCAGGCGGCCGGCAGCTCGAAGCCCCGCTCGATCTTGCCGGCATCCTGCGCCCGCCGCAGCAATTCATCCTGGAAGCGCGAATCGGCGACCGCGAGCATGGCCGCGATCACGTCCCGGTCGGTCTTTCCGCGCAGGTCGGCGACGCCGTATTCCGTCACCACGATGTCGCGCAAGTGGCGCGGGATCGTGGTGTGGCCGTAGTTCCACAAAATGTTCGAGGTGGTGCGCCGCCTGGCCGTGCGCGTTGCGCGCAGCAGGATGATCGAGCGGGCGTCGTCCAGCGCAAAACTTTGCGCGACGAAATTGTATTGCCCGCCCACGCCGCTGACGACCTGGCCGTTCTCCAGCGCGTCCGAGATCGCGGCGCCGAGCAAGGTCGCCATCATCGCGTTGTTGACGAAGCGCGCCTTGACCCGCGCGCGGCGCTTGCCGGCCTCGTCGCCGTAGAGCTCGTTGACGAACGACACCGCGCCCATGCGCAGCTTGGCGAGATCGGCGTGCGGCATCTCGCGCAGCGCGCGGTAGAACGCGCGCGAGCCCAAGAAAAACGCCGCCTGCAGCAACGCGCCGTCGACCTCGCGCTTGAGCACGCCCGCGTGCATCAAATCGAGAAAGCCCTCGACGAACATCTCGCTCACGCCGTAGAGACCGATCTCGAACGGCGCGCTCTCGCGCAGACCCGCGGGCGCGCGATCGGCGGGATCGAGCCGCGCCGCGAGACTGCGAAACTCCGCGTTGCGCCGGTGCCGCAGGATGAGCGCCTGCGCCACCGCGTCGCCGAGCGATCCGATGCCGAGCTGCAAGGTGCCGCCGTCGGCCACCGTGCGCGCCACATGCAGGCCGGCGGCGTAGTCGGCGAGATCGATCGCCTCGCGCGGCGGCGCGAACAGGCGAAAATCCGTGGCCGGGGCGTCCAGCATCAGGTCGAATTCGTTCGCCGCGATGTCGCCGTCGCCGGGCATGAACGGCAGTTCCGAATTGACCTGTCCGACGAACAGAAAGTCGCACGCCTTGCGCGCGCGGCATGCCAGCAGATCTAGCGTGAGGTCGGGGTTGCAGCTCAGGCTGAAACGGGTCTCGCCGCCGTGCGCGCGCTTGGCGACGAGCTGCGCCACCACGTTGACGCCGCGGTCGAGCACGTAGCGCAGCGCGTGGGTGTAGTTGGCGCAGATGTAACTCTGCTGCGCCGCGGCGATGCCGAGCCGCGTGCCGGCCGCGAAGAAGAACTCGTCGACCTTGACGTTCCGCGGCAGCGTGCCCGCGTGCAGCGCGCGCGCATAGGCGAGCTCGGGATAGCCCGCGAACACGCGGTCCGCGATCGGCTCGAGGAAGCGCCGTTCGAGGTCGCCCTTGCCGCGCGGCGTCTCCAAGGTGAGCGCGGTGAAGATGCGAAGCTTGATCGAGGGATCGGCGGCCGCGCGCGCGAACAGCGCGTTGGCGAGGTGATTGGCCTTGCCGAGGCCGAGCGGCAAAGCGAGCTCGATATTCTTGCCGACGCGCGCGATGATCGCGTCGGCCAGGCGATCCGCATCTTCGAACGCGATGGGCTCGCCGCCGCGCGTCATACCAACGCTATCAGTCGTCATTCCGAACGAGTCCCGTAGTCATTGCCGGGCTTGACCCGGCAATCCATCGATCTTCGTAAAAATGTTTTGCGAAGAAGATGGATGCCCGGGTCAAGCCCGGGCATGACACTGACGGTGCTCGACGCCGACCATCCGTAGTCTTGCCGGGCTTGACACCGCAAGTCGGGTTTACCCGACTTGCGGCGGATAACACTGCGCAACTCGGGCAAGCCCGAGTTGCGGTGCAATCCATCGAACTTCGTAAAAACGTTTTGCGAGGAAGATGGATGCCCCGGGTCAAGCCCGGGCATGACGAATCGAGCCGTCATGCCAGGAGGTCCCAGCCCGGATCGGGCCGGAAGCGCTCGCCGTAGCGTTGCGCCAAGCGTTCGAGCTCGGCGCGGATGTCGGCGACCCCGCGCGCGCGCGCGTAGTGCATGGGCCCGCCGCGGAACGGCGCGAAGCCGGTGGCGAAGATCATGGCGCCGTCGAGCGTGTCCTCGTCCGCCACTATGCCCTCGCGCAGACAGCCGACGCAGACGTCGAGCATCGGGAGGATGAGGCGGTCGGTCATCTCCGGCGTGGGCTTGGGCACGTCGCGCTCCTTCACCGCTTCGCCGCGCCGCCACTCGTAGAAGCCCTGGCCGCTCTTGCGGCCGAGGTGACCCATCTCGACCTTGTCGCGCAGCACCCGCGACACGTCGGGCATCGGCCGGTCGAGGCCCGCCTTGAGTATCTCGGCCACGTGCAGGCAAATGTCGAGGCCGACGGTGTCGGCAAGCTCGATCGGCCCCACGGGCATGCCGAAGGTTTCGGCGGCGGCGTCGATGGTCTCGCGCTTCTCGCCCGCGCTGAGCATCACCAGCGCCTCGAGCATGTAGGGCATGACCGCGCGGTTGACCAAGAATCCCGGCGCGCTCTTCACCGGCGCGGGCAGGCGGTCGATGCGTCCGAGGAACGCGCGCGCCTTGGCCAGAACCTCGGACCAGATCTGGTCGTGGCTCACCACCTCGACCAGCTGCATGCGCGACACCGGGTTGAAGAAATGCAGGCCCACGAGGTGATTGGGCCGGCGCAATCCGACGCGCAGCTCTTGCAGCGGAATGCTCGACGTGTTGGTGGCGAGAATTGCGCCGGGCCGCATCTTCGGCTCGGTCGCGGCGTAGATCTTGCGCTTGAGCTCGAGCGCCTCCGGCACCGCCTCGATCACGAGATCGGCGGAGCGCACGCCCTCGCCCGCGAGATCGGGCGTGAGCCGGTCGAGCGCGTCGCGGATGTCGATGCGGCGGTGGCCGATCTTGCCGTAGAGGTCGGCGGCGCGCGCGATCGCGCGTGCAATCGCGTCGGCCTGCGTGTCGGCGAGGGTGACGGTGAAGCCGTTCCAGGCGCACCAGGCCGCGATGTCGCCGCCCATGGCGCCGGCGCCGATGACGTGCACGTGCTGGCCGGAAAAGTCGCCGTCGGCGAGGCTCTTGAGCTTTTCGCGCAGGAAGAACACGCGCACGAGATTGCGCGAGGTATCCGTGACGACGAGGCGCGCGAACGAGGCGATCTCCGCGCGCTGCATGGCCTGCGCGTTGCCGCCGTGGGCTTCCCACAGCTCGATCAGCGCGTGGGGGGCGGGGTAATGCGCGACCGGCGCCTTCTTCTGCGTTTGCGCGCGCATGCGCGTGGCGGCGAGCTTGCGGCCGTACGTGCTGTTGATGAGCGCGCCGAGCAAGCTTGCGCGCCGCTTCTTCAACTGTCCCGTCACGGCGGCGGTGGCGGCGGCCTTGACGTGGCGCTCGGGCACGACCGCGTCGACGAGCCCGAGCGACTTGGCGCGGCCGGCGCGCACGTTCCGCCCGGTCAGCATCATGGTCATGGCTTGGAGCGGATTGATCAGCCGCGGCAGGCGCACCGTGCCGCCGAGGCCCGGATGCAGGCCGAGCATGACCTCGGGAAATCCGAGCGACGCGTTCTCGACGGCGATGCGATAGTCGCAGGCGAGCGCGATCTCGAGCCCGCCGCCGAGGCAATAGCCGTGCACGACCGCGACCGTCGGCGCCGCCAAGCGATCGAGCCGGTCGACCACCGCGTGCGCCTGGATCAGGCGCGCCTGGACGGCGCGGGCGTCGGTCATGCCGCGAAACTCGCCGATGTCGGCGCCGGCGATGAAGCCCTTCGGCTTGGCGGAGCGCAGCACCAGGCCCTTCGGCATGTCGCGCTCGAGGCTCGCGAGCACGTCGTTGAGCTCGACGAGCACGTCCTCGGAAAGCGTATTGGCGCTGGCGTCCGGCTTGTCGAGCGCGAGCCAGGCGATGCCCTCCTCGTCGCGCGCGAGTATCCAGTTGCGCCAGGGCGAGCCCGCGCGCTCGTGGCCCGCGAGCGGACCGAGCTCGAGATTGCGCGGCGCGAGAACGTCCCAGACTTTACCCATCTAAATCATTCTCGTTTGCGCATGCATAATCACGCCGCACACGCGGTCGGCTCCCTCTCCCATAGGGAGAGGGGTGGGGTGAGGGGTTACGCTCTCTCGATAGATCCGAACCCCCTCACCCCAACCCTCTCAGCACACCGCCCTCGCTGCACGATGAAATGTCCCATTTCGGCCCCGTTCACGACACCGCCTCGATCAACATGGCGCCGCCCTGGCCGCCGCCGATGCATTCGGTGGCGATGCCCTGCTTGACGCCGTGGCGTTTCATGGCGTTGACGAGATGCAGCACGATGCGGTTGCCGCTCGCGCCCACGGGATGGCCGAGGCCGATTGCACCTCCGTCCACGTTAAGTTTGTCACGATCAATGCGGCCGGCGGCGCCGGCAAGGCCGAGCACCTCGCGGCAGAACGTGTCGTCCTCCCAGGCGGCGAGACAGGCGAGCACCTGCGCGGCGAAGGCTTCGTTGAGCTCCCACAGCCCGATGTCGCCAAGGGTCAGCGAGTGCCGGCGCAGGAGCGCGGTCGCGCACAGCACCGGCCCGAGCCCCATGATCGAGGGATCGAGCGCCGACCACTCGCTGTCGACGATCACCGCGCGCGGGGTAAGCCCGTGCTTCTTCATCGCGGCTTCGGAGGCGAGGATCACCCACGAGGCGCCGTCGGTGATTTGCGAGGAGTTGCCCGCGGTCACCTTGCCCCACGGCCGCTCGAACGCGGGCTTGAGCTTGGCCAGCGTCTCGACCGTGCTGTCCGGCCGCACGCCGTCGTCGTGGTCATAGAGCTTGCCGTCGCGGCCGAACGCGGGTTCGAGCTCGCCCGCAAACGCGCCGTCCCTCTGCGCGCGCGCGAGCCGCTGCTGGCTCTCGGCCGCGTACGCATCCGCGTCATGGCGTGAAATGTGGAAGAGATGGCCGACGATCTCGGCGGTCTGCCCCATGTTGAGCTCGACCACCGGGTCGGTGAGACCGAGCTCGAGGCCGACGACGGGCTTGAGGAACGAGGGACGAAATTCCGCCAGCGCTTCGATGCGATGCCAGACATCACGCGCGCCGAAGAGCCGCGCGTACCAGTCGACCGCGCGCTTGCGGAACAAAAGCGGCGACCAGCTCAGCGCGTCGGTGCCGCCGGCGAGAACGAGGTCGGATTTGCCCTCGCGGATGTATTGATACGCGGTGTCGATCGATTGCATGCCGGAGCCGCAATTGATCTGCACCGTGAACGCGGTCATCGCCTCGCCCATGCCGAGGCGGAGCGCGGCGATGCGCGCCGGGTTCATCTCGTCGGCGATGACGTTGACGCAGCCGAGGATGACCTCGTCGAAGGCGTCGGGGGGAAACGGCTGGCGCAACAGCAGCGGCCGCCCGCATTCGACGGCGAGATCGACCGGCGAGAACGGCCCCGGCCGCCCGCGCGCGCGGATGAACGGCGTGCGGCTGCCGTCGACGATGTAAACCGGGCGCGCTGCTACTCCGCGGCCGTTGCTCGAGACGGCGGTTGTGATGATGTGTCTCCTCTAGAGGTCACCCGCGGGTCCATCTTCTTCGCAAGAAGTCTTTGCGAAGAGGATGGATTGCCGGGTCAAGCCCGGCAATGACGACTGTGATTTCTGCATCTGCATCACCGCGCGCTCGGTGCGTTCCCTCCCCGCTTGCGGGGGAGGGATAGGGAGGGGGCATGCAACAAGATCGAGAGAGCATGCAAAACGATTCATATGCGCACGCTTACCCCCTCCCCACCCCTCCCCCGCAAGCGGGGGAGGGTGCAGACCGAGTCCGTCGCTCGCGCAGTGGCATCATCTGCGTCTGCATTTGCATCTGCATCACCACCCTCCCGCAAGGGAGGAGCGACGAGAGCGAGTCTGCCGCTTGAACGGGTTCCATTTCAGCGGGACGGGGTCGGCGGCCTGGCGCGGCGAGATCGCCTCGGGCGCGAAGTCGTCGACCGCGATGGCAGCGGCCACGGCGGCGGCGGCGGCGCGCAGCTCCCCCGCCTCGGCCTCGGTGATCAATCCCTCGAGCCGCGCCTTCTCGACGTCGCGCGCGTGCGCCTTGTGCAGGCGATCGCGCAGCGGCTGCACCGCCACCGTGAGCGCGAAGGCGCGCTCGAGGCGCGCGAGGCCCTCGTCGCCGAGGCCGTGGAAGATGTCGACGGTCAGCCGATCGCGCGTGGCCGAGGGGTTGAGCAGGATCTCGGCGCAGGTCCGCATGAGCCGGTCGGAGGGACCGCGGCGGCCCAAACCCAGCGGCAGCACCAGGAAGCGCAGGAGCCACGCCACCGGCCGGTTGGGGAAATTGGCGAAGATCGAGTCGAAGCGCGCTTCGATGGTGGCAAAGCCGTCTTCCATGCACCACGCCACGAGCGGCAGGTCGGCGCGCTGGCGTCCCTCCTCGTCCCAGCGCTTGAGCACGGCGGAGAGGAGATAAAGCTCCGAGAGAATGTCGCCGAAGCGCGCGGAGAGCATCTCCTGACGCTTGAGCGCGCCGCCCAAGGTCAACAGCGCCAGGTCGACGGAGAGCGCGAAGGCCGAGGCGTAGCGTCCGAGCTGCTGGTAGAAGCCGCGCGTTCGTCCCGTCGACGGCGCCGGCGCGAACACGCCCCCAGTCCACGCGCGCCCCCACGCCCGAAAAGCGTTGGCGACGCTGTGGCCGAGATGGCCCCAGAACGCGCGGTCGAACTCGGCGAGGCCGCGGGCACGGTCGGGGTCCTCGAGCGCCGTCATTTCCTTGAGCAGGTAGGGATGGCTGCGGATCGCGCCCTGCCCGAACTGGATCAAGCTGCGCGTGACGATGTTGGCGCCTTCGACCGTAATGCCGATGGGCACCGAGCGATAAAATCCGCCGAGATAGTTGAGCGGGCCTTCCTGCACGGCCTTGCCGGCGTGCACGTCCATGGCGTCGTTCGCCACCATGCGCAGCCGCTCGGTCGCCTGCTCCTTCATGATGGCGGTGACCACCGCGGGCTTGTGGCCGTGATCGATGCCGGCGCAGGTCAGCCGGCGCGCCGCGTCGACAAGATAGGCGGTCGCGGCCATGCGGGCGAGGCGCTCTTGGATCGCTTCGAAGCGGCCGATGGGGACGTGGAATTGCTCGCGGATGCGCGCGTAGGCGCCGGTGGTGTGGGCGGCGAACGCGGTGCCCGCGGCGGACAGCGACGGCAGCGAGATGCCGCGGCCGGCGGCGAGCGCGCTCATCAACATCTTCCAGCCCTTACCCACCTGCGCGACGCCGCCGATGACGTGGTCGAGCGGAATGAACACGTCGCGTCCGGTGGTCGGGCCGTTCTGGAACACCATGAGCGCGGGTAGATGCCGGCGGCCGACGTCGACGCCGGGCAGGCTCGTGGGCACCAGCGCGAGCGTGATGCCGATCTCGTTGCGCTCGCCGAGGAGGTGGTCGGGATCGTAGAGCTTGAACGCGAGCCCGATCACGGTCGCGATCGGGCAGAGCGTGATGTAGCGCTTGTGCCAGTTGAGGCGGATGCCGAGCACCTCGCGGCCCTGCCAGAGGCCGCGGCACACGACGCCGGAATCGGTCATCGAGGCGGCATCCGAGCCCGCCTCCGGACTGGTGAGCCCGAAGCAGGGAATCTCCTTGCCCTCGGCGAGGCGCGGCAGCCAGTAGTCCTGCTGCGCCTTGGTGCCGAAGTGCAGCAACAGCTCGCCGGGGCCGAGCGAGTTCGGCACCATGGCGGTGACCGCGGCGGTGAGCGAACGCGTGGAGAGCTTGCGGATGACCTCGGAGTGGGCATAGGCGGAGAAGCCCAAGCCGCCGTAGGTCTTTGGGATGATCATCGCGAAGAATTTTTGGGCCTTGAGAAAGTCCCACACTTGCGGCGGGAGATCCCGCAGCTCCCAGGTGATGCGCCACTCGTCGAGCATGCGGCAGAGCTCGTCGACGGGGCCGTCGAGAAACGCCTGCTCTTCTTCCGACAGCGTCGCCGGCGGGACGGCGAGGAGCTTCGCCCAATCGGGATTGCCGCTGAAGAGATCGGCGTCCCACCACACGTCGCCGGCTTCGATCGCCTCGCGCTCGGTGTCGGAGAGCGTGGGCAGCACCTGCTGCGCCCAGCGGAAGATCGGCTTGGAGATCAAGTCGCGGCGGAGTGAGGTAGCGCTCATCGAGGCCTCGGCCCGGGTGGTGGATTCGAAGGTTCTATATGAATGCGGCGGGTTGGCATGGGAGCTTCAAATGCAAAGCACATTATGACGACGGATAGTGACACATAGGATGACGACTGGGATGACGACGGATGGTGCCACATCGTGGGTGACATATGGGGTGACACATTTTGGGTAACAGATTTGGCCCTCGGCGGCCCGACACGTGTGAGTTGCAAAAGTCATTGTAAATAACAACCCCAAAACAAGGAAATTGCCCGGGCCGCGATTTCGTACAGCCTCAGGTTGGTGCTTCGCGCGAACCAAGCGATCGTGCACGAATGCTGGGTCGCGGCGCTCTCGTGTCCCGGGCGCAGCGCAGCACGAAGTGGTGCGCTGCAGACCCGGGACCGTTCCAGTCCGTGGCGGTCCCGGATCAGCGGTGCACCGCTCCACTTCGTTACGCGCTGCACCGCGTCCGGGACACGCGATAGCGTCGGACTGTCGCGGCACGCGCTGGCTGGTCCGATCCCTGTATTTTCCTGTTTTTCTCCAGATTCGGAATCTTCCATCCCCGGTCTCACCATCTCAAGCACACACACCTCCTCGTTCCCGCGGCGCATTTTTGCGCCCGAGTTTTGCATCGTTGCTTCACTCACCCCGAATCGAGGGGTGGGCGGAGCGCCGAGAAACGTTCGGGTGCTCAGCGGAACACCCGTGCGGCGTATCATGACGCGATACGCCAGGCGCCTTGCGAGGCGCCTTGCGTCCCATAGCGCGTCAAGACGCGCGTGAACGCGCTTATGACGCGGGACGCTCGCCTCTCGGCGCTCCACCGTGGCGATTTTGGGCTCCCGGGGCCGCGCTTCCGTCTCCTTGGGCGCCCGTCGTCCTACAACGGCGGGCAGGTGCCTTGCGGATCCGTGCAGCGAGCTCCTCGCACCCAGGTCGTAGTGCCTGGAGGGCGGGGTCCCTGCCTCCCGAGGCGAGCGGTTACGAGC